>Ga0182030_10011380_pt1 | contig 17971 bp, 17 predicted proteins | sample 812S3MmetaG_FD_121299 | JGI IMG/M metagenome (GOLD analysis project Ga0182030, IMG submission 121299) | Permafrost microbial communities from Stordalen Mire, Sweden - 812S3M metaG (Illumina Assembly) | ecosystem: Environmental > Terrestrial > Soil > Wetlands > Permafrost | place: Sweden...
CCTTCTACCCCACCAGCCTCCTGGTCACCGGCTTCGACATCCTCTTCTTCTGGGTAGCGCGCATGATCATGCTCGGCTGCTGGTTCGCCCAGGACGTCCCTCTGGAAGACGGCTCCAAGCGCCCCCTCTCCGAATCCGTCCCTTTCCGCGAGGTCTACATCCACGCCCTGGTGCGCGACGCCAACCGCGAAAAGATGTCGAAGACCAAGGGCAACGTCATCGACCCCATCGAAATCGTCAAGCAATACGGGACGGATGCGGTGAGGTTCACCCTGGCCAGCATGGCCAGCCCCGGCACCGACATCGCCTTCAACATCGCCAGAACGGAAGGCTACCGCGCCTTCGCCAACAAAATCTGGAACGCCGCCCGCTTCCTCTTCATGAACGTGGATTCGACTGCTGGTCCGGGCATGCAACGGCTGGGAAGCACACTTCGTTCTATCCAAGGACCACCTAGTTCAAATCTCCTGAGCGGCGCACCTCTCGAGGTCCGCTGGATCTACGCGCAGTTGCATCAGACGACCTTTGACGTAAACACAGCTCTGGAGAACTATCGTTTCGATGAGGCAGCAAGCCTTCTATATCAATTTTTTTGGGGCAGCTTCTGCGATTGGTATTTAGAAATCGTAAAAATGAGGCTAAGTCCCGTTTCCGAAGGTGAAAGAGCCAGCGCTGACCAACAGCGAACAATGCCTCTGGCTGACTGGAAAGCTGAACCGCAAGCACTTTCCATCTTCTCTCTTGTATCGGCCGCTCACGTCTTCGAGCAATCGCTTCGCCTCCTTTCACCATTCATGCCCTTCCTAACAGAGGAGATTTGGCACGCGATCTACGACGGCCAGCCTCCCTCCAAATCGGTCGCTTTGACCCCCTATCCGACGTCTACAGAGCACGAATTTGGGACGGCAGCTATCAAGAACATGGCGCTGCTTCAGTCACTTATCACCGAAGTTCGCGCGCTTCGGAAAGAAATCGGAGTGGAAGAAAAAGGCGTTGTTCCTGTTGAGCTTCGAATAGGGTCTATTGATCGACCTATGATCGAACAAAATCGAGACATTGTTGAGAAGCTCGCCAAGGTGAGCGAACTTCGCTTCCTTGAAGAAATCTCCACCGGCCACGCGAAGCATTCCACTGCCGAATTCGACGTCGCGGTCATCTACGAACGCGAAATCGACATCCCCGCCGAGCGCGAGCGCCTCACCAAGGAAATCACCAAGCTCGACAAGATCCTCGCCGGCTCCGACAAGCAACTCACCAACGAAGCCTTCCTCGCCAAGGCCCCGCCCGCCATCGTCGATGGCCTCAAAAAACAAGCCGAAGAAAACCGCATCCTCCTCCAAAAAGCCAAGGACGCGCTCGCCAACCTGCCACCAGAAACCTCACCCGAAAATTAACGCAAAATTTCTCGTCAGACTTTGCGCATGAATTCGGTGCGTTGGCGCACAATAAAACCAATGCACCGATAGCCCCGAAGAGGGGTCATCTTGAGCGAGCAAAGCGAGTCGAAGGACCTGCGGTTGCTTGTGCCGTTGCCTTGGCTTTTCTTTCTGTCATTCCCCATAGGGGAATCTGCTGTTGTTTGTCCGCCGAAGCCTCCACCGCTCGCAACTTGAGTGCTGTTAAGTGTCGCAAATGCACACTTTTTCTGCATGCAAGTCAAAGTTAATGAACACGATGCATCAAAAGTCGGTACCCCCACCCCCCTCCCCCCCAAAACAGCCATTTTCCGCTCAGAAACCCGACCAGCTAAACTGGAACGTTCCTTCGTAAATGACCGGAGCAATCCCCGATGGACTGGAAAAATCGCCGCATCGACGCCCTTCTCGAGCAGGCTCTGCTCGAAGACAAGGCGGTCAGCGACACTACCACGCGCCTCACCATCGACCCCGACCTGCGCGCCACCGCAACCATCGTTGCCCGCCAGGAACTGATCGTCGCCGGGCTCGGCTGCATCCCGCGCTTCCTCGATCTCTTCGCGCGGCTGGACAAAGACTCAACCCGCTACGAAGTCATCAGCCATCCGGAAATCTTCGACGGCGTCCGCGTCCGTGAGGGCCAGTCGCTCGCCGTCATCCGCCACAACGCCCGCGCCCTGCTCAGCTGCGAACGGGTCATCCTCAACCTCATGCAGCACCTCAGCGGCATCGCCACCTTGACTCGCGCCTATGCCGACGAGATCGCCGGCACAAAAGCCCACGTGCTCGACACCCGCAAGACCGTTCCCGGCCTGCGAGCTTTGGACAAATACGCGGTCCTCTGCGGCGGAGGCACCAACCACCGCCTCGACCTCTCCGACGGCATCCTCATCAAGAACAACCACATCGCCCTCGGCGGCGGCGTCCCCAAAGTCCTCACCGCGGCTCTCGCCGGACGCCAGCCTGGCCAGCGCGTCCAGCTCGAAGTCCGCAACACCAAAGAACTGGAAGACGCGCTCAAATACGGCGCCGAAGCCCTCCTGCTCGACAACATGACGCCCGACCAGGTAAAAACCGCGGTTGAACGCATCAAGGAATTCGTAGCCGCCCGCGAAGCCGCCAAACCCGCCAAGGCCGCAGCCTCGCCCAAAGCCACCCGCGAACTCAGTGCCTGGATCCCAACCGAAGCTTCCGGCGGCATCGTCCTCGAAAACATCCGTGCATACGCCCTGACCGGCGTCGACTTCATCTCCGTCGGAGCTTTGACCCACTCCGCCAAAGCCGCCGACATCAGCATGCGCATCACCGCCGAATCCCGCTAACCTGAAACTCGCGTGTCATCCTGAGCCAGCGCAGCGAGTCGAAGGACCTGCGGTTGCTCTTGGTCTGTCGTTCCGAAGGGAATCTGCTTTTGCAAAGCCTTGACCATCTCGACCCTGTCACACTCGGCGCCGCCCTTGCTGGCACCATCTTCGCCAACGGCCTGCATCACTTCACCACCATCGACTCCACCAACACGCACGCCCTCGAACAGGCTCGCCAAGGCGCCCCCAGCGGCAGCTTTTACGTCGCCGACGAACAAACCGCGGGTCGCGGACGCAGCGACCACCAATGGCATTCCTCCGCCAGCCAGGGCCTTTACCTCAGCGTCCTCTTTCGTCCCTCCGCAGAGAAGCCGCTGCCGACCGCCGAGCTGGTTTGGCTGCCGCTCATGACCGGCCTTGCGGTTCACCGCGCGATCGCCGAAGTGACCGCCCTCACGCCCGACCTGCGCTGGCCCAACGACATCCTCATCGAATCGCGCAAGGTCGCCGGCATCCTGGTCGAAGCGCAGACTGAATCGGAGTTTGTCTCGGCGGCGGTGATCGGCGTTGGCATCAACCTGCATCAGCCGAGCTTTCCGCCCGACCTGGCCACGCCTGCGACCTCGCTCGACCTCGAAACAGGCCGCATCGTCAGCCGTCAGGAATTGCTCGTTGCGCTCCTTCAGGCCCTGCACAGGGAGCTTTCTGTCTTCGAATTCTCAAACCGCGAAACCGTCCTGGCTTCCATTCCGCATCGCATTGCTGCCATCTCTACCTGGGTGAGCGGCCGCCGCGTCGACGTGCATGGCCCGCGGATGGCGACTGGCGTGACCGCAGGTCTCGATGCTCGCGGTTTCCTGCGCTTGCGCACGAAAGACGGCGTTATCACCATCACTACGGGCGGCTTGCGCGCAGCGTCATCCTAGTCGGAAAGCAATCAGGAACGGGACTTCGCCGGCGGGCTTATGCGCCGTAGTTGCAGAATCACCTCGGTGATCAGCAAAGGGAGCGCCCAGCACGCCCAGATCGCGGAGATGGATCGATCGTTCTCCGGCATGAGGTGTGAAGTCGGTCCCATGCCTTCGAGTAGACGGAAAGTCACGAAAGCGAAGGTGACCACGTAACTGCGCACCATCCATTCCTTATGAATGGCCATCTGGCGGCGCAGAATGGCGTAATAGGCCATGCCCGACGTAGTTATCCACGCCACGCCCAGCATGGCGACGCCGAACCCCCACGCCCATCCAGAGGTAGTCGTCCACGCGAGGCGAAAGGCCGCGATGGAGCCGAGCGCGACAGCAATCAGATAGGCGCGCCCGATGATGCGGTGCAGCTTGAGATAGCGCTTGCGAAGACGTGCGGAGAACTGCAAGGGGCCGGTGAGCAGCGCCACCATGCCGGCACTGATGTGAAGCAGCAGCCAGCCGCGCTTCGGCCAATAATCGGTAAACGTCGCTTGGTCGTAATGCAGGTAATAGTGGAAGACGTACTTCGCCACAAAGTACACAGCCACGGCGAGAACAGCGACCAGGGCAAATGCTTTGAAAGGCCGGGCTGAAGGTCGAGCGATGGGCTGATTCGAAACCGATGCTGAGCTGGCCATGGAACCTCACGGGAATCATCCGACGATTCTCACGGGGAAAAGTTGAGTCTGGCCAGTCTACAGGCTTTTATGCGCTCCTCGAATCGAATTTCCGTGCCAGGCTCACTGGGGCGGAGAATCAACAAGACCATCGGATTTGCTACCCTGATCCTCATATGCTGCTCGCACTCGACGTCGGCAATACGAACACCGTTCTCGGCCTCTACCGCCTCGATCCCAACGCGGGCACCGCACCGGCGACGGAAAAACGTGCCGCCACGCTGCTGGCACACTGGCGTGTCTCTACCCATCGCACTCAGACGGTAGACGAATATGGTGTGCTTTTCACCAATCTCTTTAACCTGCATGGGCTTTCGACCAGCCAGGTACACCACATCATCATCTCGTCGGTCGTTCCGCCCGTCGAGAGCACCTTGAACGAAGTCTGCGAAAGCTACTTCAAAATCAAGCCTATCTTCGTCGAGCCGGGCATCAAGACTGGCATGCCGGTGCTGGTGGACAATCCGGCTGAACTCGGCGCCGACCGGCTGGCTAACGCCATAGGCGCGTTCGAGAAATACGGTAAGCCGGAAGGGGGTCCAGCAATTCCGCTCATTGTGGTCGATTTTGGCACGGCGACTACCTTTGACGTGATTTCGGCCAAGGGCGAATACCTCGGGGGCATCATTTCGCCCGGGCTGGGCATCAGCGCCGACGCGCTCTTCTCCCGTGCAGCGAGGCTGGGGCGAGTGGACATCAAGCGACCAGCCAAGGTGATCGGCACGACCACGGTGGCGCACATCCAGAGCGGTTTGTATTACGGGTACATCGGGCTGGTGGACGGCATCCTGGAGCGCATGCTCACTGAGATGGCCCATGATCCGCGCGTGGGAGAAGGCGCGCCCAAGGTCATCGCGACTGGGGGCCTGGCCAGCCTGATCGCAGAAGACTCGCGCTACATCGAGACGCTGGACGACTTGCTGACCCTGGACGGCCTCTTCCTGATCTTCGAGCGGAACCGGGAGCGCAACCGGGAGCGCAACCGCCCCAGCCACCAATCTCCGCTTCGACCGCGCCGAATCTGAAACTCGTAAGGATCTTCGCGGCTCGCCATCCCTTTGCGCTCAAGAGAACGAACGGCGCGGAAATTCCGACATGGCTGTCGATGCGTGTTCACCTTCCTGTAACATCTGTGGCAATCCCAAACGCTCGAAGCCGGGGCATCAAAGCAGGGCAGTCATGAAGTTGCTGGCAAAGTTCAACCTGATCCTCATCCTGGTCATTGGAGGCGGCGGCTTCCTGATTTCGCAGCTCGCCTACAACTTTCTGATTGGCAATGCCCGCCGCGAGGTGATGGCCCAGGCGCAACTCATGCTGGAGAGCGCGTCAGCGGTACGGGACTACACCCAGACCGACCTGTCTCCGCTGTTGCAGCAGAACCCGCGCCACAAGGTCCATTTCCTGGCTGAAACTGTACCGGCCTTTGCCGCCACCACCACGTTCGCCAAGCTGCGCACCAACTACCCCGACTACACGTACAAGGAAGCGACGCTCAATCCCACCAATCCGGAAGATCGCGCCGGCGACTGGGAAGCCGATGTGATCCGGCAGTTGCGCGACCATCCGGAAGACCCTAAGAAGACCGGCGAACGACCAACGGCTGACGGTCCTTCGATCTATATCGCCAAGGCCATCGTGGCCAAGCCGGCTTGCCTGGAGTGCCATAGCGTGCCTTCCGCGGCGCCGAAGGCAATGCTAATCGTGTATGGCAGCAACAACGGCTTTGGCTGGAAGCCGAACGAGATTGTCGCGGCGCAGATTATTTCGGTGCCGCTTTCGGTTCCGGTCAAGATCGCAAACGACGCATGGCACAACCTGCTGGCGATCCTGATTGGCACGGGAATCGCGGTCATCCTGGCGCTGGATCTTGGCGTTTTCTGGTTCGTGATCCACCCGCTGCGGCTGGTCTCGGCCACTGCCGATCAGGTCAGCAAGGGAGAACGAAATATCGCGCCTCTTCCGGTGAAAGGGAAGGATGAGATTGCCTCGGTGACTGCATCCTTCAACCGCATGCAGTTGAGCCTGATCAAGGCTCTCAAGATGCTCGACGAGTCATAGCGGGCTTCGAGGCTATCGGCGGCAGGTGGCGAGAAATCGCGCCCGCTCTGGACCTGCTTCGATTTCTTCCGAGACGAGCGTACAGAGTTCGGGAAACGTGGAGCAGCGGCGAGCGGCGCGCTTGACCACCACATCAGCAATGGGGCCGATGAAACAGGCCAATTCGTGAGACACGCGCTGTATGGCCGGCTCATCGACGGCCAAGCCTGAAGGATGGGCGGCGGGGTCGGGGGTGAGCGGCCGGGTCTGGCTGCCCTGAACATGCGATGCCATGGCATCCATGAACAACTGTACGTCGGACTTCCAGCGGGCGTGGCTGAGTTCGACCGAATGGCGGTAAGCCAGGTCGCGGAGTTCGTCGGGCAGCGTGTCGGCTTTGGGCATGCGTGCTCCGCGCACCAGCACGGGTACGACGGGGATGCCGCGCTGAAGGGCTGCCGAGATTTCCAGGCGGACGTAGTCGCTGGTGGAATCGATGCGGCGCGAACCAAGCGTGCTTTCGCATTCCAGCCAGGAGGGGCCGATCAGTGCCAGCAGCACGCTGCAGGCGCCGACGTTCTGCCAGATTTGGACGCGGAAATCGAGTCCCGGCTGAATGGCGTCGACGTCCATAAACACGGCAGCCTTGCCAAAACGCGCAATCAGGTCATCGGACAAACGGCCTGCTTCGCCAGCTGAATCGCTGCGCCGGTAGCTGAGGAAGATCGCGCCCAGGGAATTCCTCCTGCAAGGTAAACTGATGAAAGATGGTGTGTTGCTCCCAGTCCATGAAAGTTCGCCCGTTCCGCCAACATGGATCTGGTATTTAGGACACAGTGTACGCCAAAGTCACAGTAGGCGAATGCGCGGGTATCGATTGCAAAATTACTTCAATTACTTCACTGAAATCGAAGAGCATTTTCAAAGCAGGCGAGGCTCGCTACTGCTGCTTTCCACGTTGGACTGGGCGTTGATTGAGACATGGCAGGAAGCGGGCATTCCACTGGAGGTGGCGCTGCGCGGCATGGATGAGGCCTTTGACAAGCGTGAGGCCAAGCAGCGCAACCAGCCCAACCGGCGCATCCGCCTGGTGAATGGTCTGGCGTGGTGCGCACAGGCGGTAATGGAAGCTGCGGAGCAGCAGAGGGAGGCGGCAATCGGTACTGCTGCGGCGACAGGCGCGGACGGCGATGCTGAAGGAATTGCCGGATTCGAGGCGCAGCGGATTGCCGAGCACCTGGAGACAGCCGCGCAGGCCTTGGACGCCAGCTCCATCGCTCTTGAGGCGGCGCTGCAGATATGGGCTGCGGCATTGGCCGCCATCGCGCTGCGTCTGCGCGAGATCGCGGAGGAAATTATCGTTCCATCCGATTCTGCATCCGGCCTGAACCTGGAAAATCTGGAGCGCCAACTGACGGTGTTGGAAGAGAAGCTCTTTGCCTCACTGACGACACACGTTCCCGAGGAAGTCCTGCTGCAATTCAAGCGCGAAGCCGCGCGTGACCTGTCGGCGTATCGCAGCCGGATGGGCGCGGTACAACTGAAGCAGATCGAGCAGCAATTTGTACACAAGCGCCTGCTGGAGCACTACAAGCTGCCGCGTCTCAGCCTGTTTTACATGAGGCAGACATGAAGGAAGCGGCAAGCCGAACGCTGGTGATGGAGAAGGCGGTGTATGGCGGAGATTGCCTGGCGCACTCGGAAGGAAAAGCGGTGTTAGCTCCGCTGACGCTGCCTGGGGAGACAGTGCTGGCACATGTGGTTGAGATGAAGCGCAACTTCGCCAAGGCGGAGGTTGACGCGGTGATCGCGTCTTCGGCGGATCGCATCTTGCCTCTGTGCCCTTACTTTGGCGCCTGCGGAGGCTGCAGCTATCAGCACGCAACGTATGCTGCCCAACTGGCGCTGAAGCGGCAGGTCTTGCGCGAGATCTTGACCCGGGCGGGCGTCGAATTGGGCGTGGAAATCGAGCAGCTGGCGGCTGAGCCATGGGAGTACCGCAACCGCATCCGGCTGGCACTGACATCCGAGGAATCCGGAGAGGTGCGGCTCAACTACCGCGGGAGACGCTCTCACGACATGATTGCAGTGGAGAAGTGCCCGATTGCGGCGCCGGTGCTGATGGACATGGCGCGGCGCGTAGCGGCGTGGCTTGAGGTAAACGATCGAGCCATTGAGGTTGCGGAGCTGGAACTTTTTACGAATCACGACCAGTCGCAGGTGTTGCTGACGCTTTTCAGCGAAAGCAACGGGGCCGTGCCAGGCCGCGACCTGGAGGCATGGCTAACGGCGCTACAAGCGGCGCTGCCGGCTGAGGTGGTGGGGATTCAGCTTCAGCTTTCAGATGGTTCGCTGACTCCGCAGATACTTGCGGTTTCGGGAAGCGATTTTCTGACGTACAGGGCCGCGGGTGTCGAATACCAGGTGGATCATGGGGCTTTTTTCCAGGTGAACCGGCGGCTGGTGGATGGTTTTGTGGGGATGACTCTGCGGGACGTAGCGGCTGGACGTTCGGCATGGGATCTCTATGCCGGGGTTGGTCTATTTGCACGGCAACTGACCGCGACATTTAACGAGGTCGTTGCTGTTGAATCGGCGCCCGTCTCGCTGGCGGCGCTGGAGCGCAACCTGGCGGGAACCAGCGGTCGTGCGGTTGCAGCAACGACGATCGACTACTTGCGACGCAACCGGGAAGAGCGCCAGCCGAGGCCGGATCTGATCGTGCTGGATCCTCCTCGGGCGGGGCTGGGTGACGACGTCACGCTGCTGCTGAATGCCATACAGGCACCCGCGTTAATCTGCGTCTCGTGCGATCCGGCTACGCTGGGCCGCGACCTGGCTGCACTGACCCGCGAGCGCTACGAGATTGAGAGCATTACGCAAGTCGACATGTTTCCCCAGACTTTTCACCTGGAGACGGTGGTTCGTCTGCGGCTCTGGTAACGCCCATGTTTGGCTCGCACTGACGACGGGCTGTAAAGCCTGATAAGCTGCGTGCAAGTTTTCCAAACAGAGAGTCAGCAGGCAGATTCACGCCGTGCCGGGCCCTTCCCTACCGCATCGGTGCTCGAGCCTGCTGAAGGCAAGTGGTGTGTATGCCGACGAGCGCTGCGCAGCCGCGTGGTTCGCCGATGCAAGCCGCCTCGCGGGGAGATGGGAGCGAGAGGTGGGCGAAGCCGCGTCTTCGCAGCGGTGTGGCCGGACGCATCACGTTCATTCCGATGTTCTACACGGCGCTTTGCTTTCTTGGCGGGATCATCACCGTTCGGCTGCACCCGTTGCGCCCCAGCTCTCTGCTGATCGGGTTTGTCCTGCTGGCGCTGACAACGGTGGTTGCGATTTTGAAGGCTCCGCGTGTGACGTGGCTGACGCTGGCGCTCTTGTGGACCGTGCTGGGCGCGTGGTCGGCGGAAACGGAGCCCAGCCCGTCGCCCAACCTGGTGGTGACGCAGCTGGCGGATGGGCTGCTGCGGACGCTGGAAGGAACGGTGGTGGACGCGGGGCCGATGCGGGTCGCTGAGCAGGATGCCGATGAGGAAACAGACGCGGGACTCGGTGAGGTCTCCAGTCGCAAGTCTCGAGAAGGGACGGGAACGATGCAGCGCGTCGACTTGCAGCTTACGGCGGCGGAAACAGTAACGGACGAGAGAGATGCTGTTGATCCTATCGGGCGAAATCGCGATGCGCGAATCCGCTTGAGTCTTCGCTGGCCGGAAGGAGTTGCACCGGTCATGCAGTGTGGCGACGAAGTAGCGTGGTGGTGCGCGTGCAGCCTCCCGATGCCTATCACGACCCCGGAGTATGGAGCCGGGCGGATTGGCTGGAGTCGCAGGATGTGACGGCTGCGGCAACGCTCGATGCTTCCCGGGCGGATGGACCCGCCAGTGATCGGCAGCCCAGGTTCGCTCTGCTGGCTTCCAGGGGGCGGCCTTTCGGTGCGTGCCGCCTCATCACGCTGCGCAATCTTGCCACCAGCCGCCTGCAGACACTGCCCGGATTGACTCGAGGCATGCCGGCTTTTCTCCGGGCTTCTCCGCAAGATACAGCGATGCTGACGGCGCTGCTGACCGGCGACAGAAGCTTTTTGACTCGCTCTCTGCGCGGGGGTTTTGAACGCACTGGTTCCTTTCATCTCATAGTCGTTTCAGGGCTTCATCTGGCGATCCTGGCGGGCTGCGTTTTTGCGCTAACCAAGCGGCTGCGTTTGCCACGGTTGCCGGCGACGTTGCTCACGGTTGGCGTATCTCTGGTCTATGCGTTGTTTACCGGCTTTGCGGTTCCGGCGCAGCGATCGTTCTGGATGATTACGCTGTATCTGGCGGGGCGATTGCTCTATCGCGATCGCAGCCCGTTGAACGTTATCGGCTTTGCCACGCTGTGCCTCGCGGCGGTGAGTCCGCGGAGCATTTTCGATGCGAGCCTGCAGATGACGGTGCTTTCGGTGGCCGCGATTGCGGGAATCGCTATGCCGCTCCTGGAACACACGCTGCATGCGCGCCTCCAAGCGACGAAGCGGCTGGGGCTGGTGAGTCTTGATCCAAGTCTGCCGCCTGAGATCGCGCAGTTTCGCGTCACGCTTCGACTGTATGCTCGGCATTTGGAGGCTGCAACCAACGGCTGGATCGCCTGGAAGCTGCTGCCTGGAATGATTCGACTCATGCTGCGGCTGGGGGAGTTGGTTTTTGTCACACTGGTGGTAGAACTTGCGCTGGCCTTGCCGATGGCGATTTACTTTCACCGGATTACTGTCTATGCATTGCCGGTGAACCTGCTGATTCTGCCCTTGCTGACGCTGCTGGTTCCGGCCGCCATGGTGACGCTGCTGGCTCTGGCGATCTGGCCGGCGGGGGCGGTGGTTCCGGGGGCAATTGCGCTGGCGCTGCTGCATTTCAGCCTTGGGGTGGTGAGAACGCTGGGCGGGCTGCGGTTTGGCGACGTGAGGGTTCCGGAGCCGTCGGTTCCGCTGATCGCCGTCGCCCTGTTGAGCTTTGTCGCGGCTATCCAGCTGGCCCGTGGTGGAAGGCACTTGCGAAAGCTGGTGCTGCCGGCGCTGGGGTTGATGGCTGGCGCGGCACTGTGGCCGCGACCCGTTGAGCATCCGCAGTCTGCGCTGCTTTTCGAAGCCATCGATGTTGGACAGGGTGATTCTCTTCTGCTCATTTCGCCCGAAGGCAAGACATTGCTGATTGACGGAGGCGGAATTGGCTTCCAGGGATCCGCCCGAGGCGCCTTGCAGGCACAGTTCGACACGGGGGAAGACGTGGTTTCTCCGGTGCTGTGGTCGCGGGGTATTCGCCGGCTGGACGCGGTTGCGCTCACCCATGCTCACCATGATCATCTGGGCGGCTTGCCGGCGGTTTTGAGGAACTTTCGCCCGCGAGAGCTATGGGTTGGCAACAACCCTCCTGTTGCTGCCTATGTCGACCTGTTGCGAGAGGCCAAGGGGCTTGGCGTTCGATTGCGATCGCTGCGTGAGGGGGACACCGTGGAGCTGGGGCAGGTGAGGATCGGGGTACTCGCGCCTAGCCTCGGTTATCAGCCGGGTGCGGAAGCAAGAAACGATGATTCGCTGGTCCTTCACGCCCGCTACGGGGCGACTTCGATTCTGCTGGCCGGTGATGCCGAGGCGCCCGAGGAGCGATCAATTCTTCAATCCGGCGACGACCGGCGGGCGGGGGCGGAACAACATCCGGAGTTCGATCTGCGGAGCACGGTGCTGAAGGTCGGACACCATGGGAGCCTGACATCGACGCACCCGGATTTTCTGGCTCGGGTTAGACCGCAATGGGCAGTAATCTCCTGCGGACGGCGCAATCGCTTTGGCCACCCGCGTGGGGAGATCCTGGCTGAGTTGCAGGCGGCGCACGTGCGGACGTTTCGTACCGACCTGACAGGCGCTACGTGCTTCCTGCTGGATGGTGCGAATGTCACGGCGCAACCGCTTTGCAGCCTACGTCTTGCGGAATTTCCATAGATCGCGCGCGAATCTGGCGGCATTTCGATTCCTGATTCCTGTGGCGTGGGAGTGCTGTCGCGACCGGTTGGCGCAGACAGAAGCGGTGTACCATGCAGCCAGCAGGAACCCATCCGCTCCGCCCATCTCATCCTTTGGAGACAATCATCCGCATGCGCGAGCCCGCCAACACTTCCCATGACGACGACCCAAGCCGCCGCAGGGCGGAAGCCTCTGCCACAAGACCGGGATCCGATTTCCGTGATTCGGAAATGGCGCGGCAAGAGCGGGCTGCTCAAGCCGGGCAAAACCAAGGCCAGACTGCCGAAGAACAGGCGGAGGAAGCGCGCCGCATACGGCGGCTGCAACTGATGATGAACATGGTGATGCAGGTGATCCAGCAGGATCGCTCTCTGCCCGTCGAGCAGGCTTCGGAGATGGTCTCGGACGCCCGTCGTGCGGCGTTGGCCATGTTCCCGGACAAGGCTCTGGCATTCGACTTGATTTTTTGGCCTCGCCTGCAGCGGTTGATGCGGGAACGCTACCGGATGCAGTGAGGCCGTTTCGGAATGAAGGATGCCTTGCCCAGCGTTGGCAATGCCGATTTGCGTAACCGGAAATTCACAATCGGGATTGTCACGGTGGCGTAGGATCGGGGGATCACAAACTAAGGGAGTTCCTTTGCGATGCCGCACGACGCATCATTTCATTACGACCTGGAACATTCCCAAGACGGCGCCGGCTGGAAGACCGTCACCATCCACTGCCACGGGCGTCTGATTACCGAAGACACACCACGCCTGCGCGAGCTGGTGCAGCCGCTGATTGCCGAGGGAGGTCATATCGTCCTGGATTTTGGCGATCTCGAATATCTCGACAGCTCGGGACTGGGAGCACTGGTTGGGCTGAAAGTTTCGGCCATCAACAAGGGATTTTGCAAGCTGGACCTGCTCAACTTGACGCCTCGGGTGAAAAAACTGCTGTCGATCACCAACCTGACGCAGCTATTCGCTGAATAAATCGGGGAGAAGCTGATGCTTATCCCGGCCTCTCCACCGACTTGGGCCCGGGAAGATCTATTTGTTTTCGGCGCTGAGCAGGCGGAAAGTAATAGTTCCCCAGAAAAGGCGCGCTCGCATCTGCACCGGCAGGTGCCGCTCGTCGTCTGAGTACCAGATCCAGATCTGGCCGCGGTTTTTGACAACGCCAGCTTCGGCCGTGGGTTCTACCTTGATGGTCTTGAAGGTGCCGGCCGGGGTCTTGAGCTCTTCTTTCCCTTCCACCTTCATGGTGACGACCACGGTCTTCAGAGGATCGACGACGGGCAGGGTAAAGCTCTTGCCCACTTCCATGGGCTGCGAAGAGGCGTAGAAGACGCCGGTGAGGAGGTCGGTCAGGCAGCCGGGGATCCCCGACTCAAGGTGCTTGGACTGCCCGGTGACCAGGTTCTTCTCATCCAGCACCGACTTCCCCTGCGCGTAATCCAGCTTGAGAGTGGAATTGATCTGCCGGCGACCTTCGACGGTCTGCTTGTCGAATTCGGAGGTGCAGCCTTTTTCGCGATCCCAGATGGATTGGAATTTGTCGCTGACGTGGAAGAGCAGGTTGATGGCGCCAGTACTCTCGGCGTCGGCGGTCAGCTTCTCCTGGGTGCCGTTGGATTCAAAGTGCAGGACGGCGGTGCCGGCTGGGAAGACACGCCAGTCGACGGAGTAGGTAAGGGTCTGCCGAGGCGGGAAGCTGAATCCGGTGCGGGGTGCGGGAAGAAGGGGGAGGCCGGAAGACTTAGCGGTCTCTCCCGGCGGGGCGGCGATACCGCTCCCGTTAGCGGGAGGCGCCGGAGGAAGGCTTTGCTGGCTGGTCAAGGTAGGGCTCATGCCCAGCGTTGCGCTGAAAACCAAGGCGAACAAAAAGAAAGAAGAAGTCGTGCGCTGCTTCACCGGTTCGGGCTGCTCCTGTATCAGTCATTCGCTCCGTTTGTGACGGAGGATGTTTCCAGACTCGCAGCTCCGGCTGATCCCTCTGAGGAGGCTTCAGGCACAAAACCAATCGGTCCAGTCTTTAGACGATTCCCGACGCAGAGGGGAACGAACGAGACGGCGGGCGCACTACGATCCGGTCAAATTGCCAAATCCCAGCTGTCAACGCCCCCACATCGAATGTCCCAGGATCCCCAGCAGCAGGCTGCAATACAGTAAAGCGGCCCCTATCGCTGAATTGTACTCGCGATGCCTGCGGTAGAGGGCGAAAGAAAAACTGCCCGATTCCAGCTTGGGATTGTCAGACGGTCCGGGAAGCCGGCCAGGAGTCAAACGCGGAATCAGCCGCGGAACCTGCACACAGTACCCGACAAATTCAGGAAACGTCGCGCGCAGGAAGGCCTCTTCGGAAGCGATGACAGGCACGTAAATGAGGGTAAATCCCACCACCAGCACCAGCGCAAAGGGCCAGCTCGTCAAGGCGACGGCGAAACCGGCAGCCATCAACATCGATCCCAGGTAGAGCGGATTGCGGGTATGGGCATAGGGGCCGGTTACGGTGAGCTCGCGGTTTTTCTTCACGTATCCGGCCGCATAGCTGCGCAGCCACAAGCCGGGCAGCACGAGAAGGAGGCTCCAGGCGATGGGTGCAATTTGCGGACGGTGACGCACCAATTCCCACAGATACAACAAGGCGGCAACGAATCCCAGTGGGACGCGAATACGCCGCGCCACCTTCTGCCAGCGCTCCAGCCAGCCCACTTGCGACACGGCAGTCATTGCGCTCCCCAATCGACGGTTCCCTCGATCTCGATCGGCTTGCCCTCTTTAACCTTGCCGCGGATGACGCGAGATTTGCTTTCCGAATCTGCCAGTCGACCTTGCTGAGTCTGTCGCTGCAGACGTTCTTGGCGATCTGCCAGCATCAGTTCCGCAGCTGCCTGCACGACGTCTTCCGGGGTGATGGTCAGGAGCCCCGCTTCCGGCTGTTCGCGACGGGTATGATCCTGCTGGCTTTCGGGATTGCGCAACACCTGGAAACGTGTGCCGTAAGGCCCGTTACGGGCGGGATCGGTGGGGCCGTAGATGCCCACGACGGGTTTGCCTAGGGCGCAAGCCAGGTGCAGCGGCCCGGTATCACCGCCGATTACCAGCGAGACGCGGCGGGTAAGAGCGATCAGTTGGGGCAGCGTACTGACGATGACCGTGCCGTCATGATTGGCGGAGGTGACAACGGATTCGGCGAGACCGGCCTCGCCGGGACCGGCATTGACGAGCACGACCGCACCGCGCTGCGACAGTTCCTCGACGACGATGCCGTAGCGCTGCGCCGGCCAGCGCTTGGCTCCCCAGCCCGCGCCGGGATGAACGAGCACGATGGGTAAAGCCTTCCAGTGCGCCGTTTTCAGGATTTCGAGACGATCACACCACTCTTCGGCGGCGAAATCAACGGGGAGGGCGGCCGCCATGGGGCTGAGCAGGTCTCCGGCGACGGCGCTGGCCAGCTCGACGTCCTGTTCGATGACGTGTTTGCCGATGGTTTTAACTCGCTCAGAGAAGAGCCAGCGCGCGGGGGATTCGCGGGGAGCGGATTCACCAATGATCCGTCGGCAGCCGGCCATGCGCGCCACCAAGGCGGAGCGGATGGCTCCTTGCAGATCGAGTACGCCGTCGTACTTGCGGGCACGCAAACTTTCGCGAAGCGCTCCGAATTCGGCCCAGGTCTCGCGGTGGAAAGGCCGTTTGGCCCAGACCTTGGTGGGGACTTGATGAATCTGGTCGACCAAGGGGCGGGTTTCGGAGCGGGTTTCGGATTGATCGCGAGCGGGGTTGTCGCCTTCCGCCGATAACAGCGGCAGCCAGCGGGGCTCGACTGCCCAATCGATCTTCCAGGTAGGATGAGCCTTACGCAGCGCGGTGATGGCCGGCAGCGCATGCAATATGTCGCCCATGGCGCCTAGTCGCACCACCAGCAGCCGATACTGGACCTGTTTCCGCAAGCCCCAATTTTCTCACAGGGCAGAATGCAGAACGAGTCATCTAGGCGTTGCGAATTGAGCGCGCGCCCGGGAAAGCGGCTCGCGCAGCGATTCCTGCAGCCAATTCGACGCAGCCACCCAGTCTTCCAATTCGACAACAAGTTCTGCGACGTTAACCGGAAGAGCAAGTGGCGGCAACTCGCGCAGCCGCACAAGGTCTTTCGCGGTCGTCATCAGGCTTGCGGCTCCAGTCCGAAGAGCGAGCTCGCGCAACAACACCAGATCTGCCGCCTTAAAACGGTGATGGTCAGGGAACGCCTGTTCGGCCGCGACGGCGATCCCGGCCGCCCGAATGCCTGCGAAAAACTGGCCGGCCCTGGCGATACCGCAAAAGGCGAGGACCGGTTCGCGGAAGTTCGGGAACCGCATGGATCGCCGATAACGCCAGACCTGCTGCCCCACTGCCGGCCCCAGCTTGAGCGCCTCAAGCCGAGCCAATGCGGCTTCATCCCGTGCTTCGATGGCCAGCACATCTGCACGGCCAAGCGCCCCAAGCGGCTCGCGCAGGTTTCCGGCGGGCAGCAGCCAGTCCTGCAAATCCGCGGAACTTACCAGAGCGATATCGACATCCCGGGCCAACTGGCGATGCTGGAACCCATCGTCCAGCAGATGCACTCCGGGCGGCGCGCCCGTCGTCTCCGCCAGCCGGCCCGCCTCAATTCTGCGCGCGCCAACATACACCGGGATCAGCGCGTCCTGGGCAACCAGGATGGGTTCATCCCCGAATACCTCGGCGCTTCCCGCTGGATCGACCCGCGCGGCCCGGCCATCGCGTCTGCCGTAGCCGCGCGAGAGCACATCGACGGCGAGGCCGGAGTCCGTGAACAGGGCGGCAAGCGCGATGACGAACGGAGTTTTCCCTGCCCCACCGGCGGAAAGGCTGCCGACGCTGACTGCCGGCCAGCCCAGATGCCTTACCGGTTCTAATCCGAGACGCAAACTGGCAGAGCGGAGCGCGGCGCCGGCAGCGTAGAAGGGAACCAGGGGAGCGAGCCAGGGACGGGCCACGTTCCAACTGGTGCGGCGGCTCATTCTGCGCTCCGGCTGGCTGACTCTTCAACATTCAGGATCTTCCGCAGCGCATCCAAAGTGCGGGCGGTCGCACCCGCCTGTTCCTCAAAGACGCGCCGGCCTCTGCGGCCGATGTGTTGCGACTTGGTAGGATTCTGGAGCAGTTCGCCGATCGCCGCGCCTAACTGCGCCGGGGTCGTCACGACCATGCCGCCGGAGCTTTTGAGAAGTTCAACGATAGCATGGAAGTTAGCGGTGTGTTCTCCCATCACGACTGGGACGCCAAACTGCGCCGGCTCCAAGGGGTTGTGCCCTCCGGCAGGCACGAGGCTTCCTCCGACAAGGGCCACCGCGGCCAGGGCGTAAACGGAAGCGAGTTCGCCGATGGAATCGAGGAGCACAATTTCTCCCGAAGCGATGGGTTCCGCGTAGGCTTCGAAGGTCGAGCGACGGCGCCAGGGGAAAGGCGAGCCCTGGAGTTGGTGCGCAACAGACTCGAACCGCTCGGGGTGACGCGGGGCGAGGATGAGGGCAAGTGCGGGGTCAATCGAAAGCAGGTGAGGCCAGGCTTCAAGAAGCGCTTTTTCTTCG
>Ga0182030_10011381_pt1 | contig 17969 bp, 14 predicted proteins | sample 812S3MmetaG_FD_121299 | JGI IMG/M metagenome (GOLD analysis project Ga0182030, IMG submission 121299) | Permafrost microbial communities from Stordalen Mire, Sweden - 812S3M metaG (Illumina Assembly) | ecosystem: Environmental > Terrestrial > Soil > Wetlands > Permafrost | place: Sweden...
AATAGGTAATTTTTTTCCCTGAGAATTTTGCATGATTGCTCAGATCAAAATCAGTACGGGAATGAATACCTTCAACTTCCTTAAACCCAAATGGGAATTGAAATTCAATATCGTAAGCAGCATTGGCATAATGAGCCAGTTTATCATGTTTGTGGAACCTGTATTTATTTGGATCAAAACCCATTGCTTTGTGCCAGTTCAAACGTTTCTCACGCCATTTATCAAACCATTCCAGTTCAGTTCCGGGTTTTACAAAAAATTGCATCTCCATCTGCTCAAATTCACGCATTCTGAAAATGAACTGACGGGCTACAATCTCATTACGAAAAGCTTTACCGATCTGAGCGATACCAAATGGTATCTTCATTCTACCGGATTTCTGAACATTGAGAAAATTAACAAAAATACCCTGTGCTGTCTCCGGACGTAAATAAATGGTATTGGCATCATCACTCACCGAACCTATTTTGGTTTCAAACATAAGGTTAAACTGACGCACATCCGTCCAGTTACGGGTTCCGGATATAGGACAAACAATTTCACAATCAATGATGATCTGCTTTAACTCATTTAAATCACTTTTTTCAAGAGCAGAAACATACCTGGTTTTTATTTTGTCAATCTCTGCCTTGTATTCAAGCACACGTGAATTCGTTGTTTCAAATTGCTCGCTGTTAAAAGCTTCACCAAAGCGTTTGGCCGCTTTTTCCACTTCTTTTTCAATCTTTCCTTCTATCTTCTGGATATGCTCTTCGATCAACACATCAGCCCGGTATCTTTTTTTGGAATCTTTATTATCAATTAAAGGATCATTAAATGCGCCAACATGACCTGATGCTTCCCATGTACGCGGATGCATGAAAATAGCAGCATCAATGCCAACAATATTGTCATTGAGCATGATCATAGAGTCCCACCAGTATTTTTTAATATTATTTTTTAATTCAACGCCATATTGACCGTAATCATAAACGGCGCTTAAACCATCGTAGATCTCACTTGAAGGAAAAATAAAACCATACTCTTTGCAATGCGAGATCAACTTTTTAAAAACTTCTTCCTGTGTCATAAGTAGAGTCTGTCATTTAAATTGAGTCTGTCCATAAAGAGGACAAATTTAATTAAAAATCAACACTTCTTTTCAAACGGATTCTTTTTTTTGTATTTTTAACTCCTTTTTAAAAAAAATCAGATAAATAGTGTTATGTTGCTTGAAGTAAAAAATCTGGAAGTTACTTTTTATAATAATCCATCATTAAAAGTTGTTAATAATCTGTCTTTTGATCTTGAAAAAGGACAATCATTGGGAATTGTTGGCGAATCAGGCTCCGGAAAATCAATTACAGCTCTTTCACTGTTGCGTCTTTTGCCACAATCAGCTCATATTACCAATGGATCAATCAATTTATTTTTAGGAGATAAAAAAATTGACCCGCTTCATATACCGGAAAAGGAGATGCAAAAATACAGAGGACAAATTATTTCCATGATATTCCAGGAACCAATGACTTCTATGAATCCTGTTCTGACATGCGGAAACCAGGTAATGGAAACGATTCTGTTGCATAAGAAAAGTTCCCGGGAATTCACCAAAGAAAAAGTAATCAGTTTATTTGAGGAAGTAAAACTAACTGATCCGTTAAAGGTTCTTAACAGCTATCCCTACCAGCTATCCGGTGGTCAACGGCAACGTGTAATGATCGCGATGGCTATATCCTGTGAGCCTTTATTGCTGATTGCCGATGAACCAACTACAGCCCTTGATGTGTTAGTACAGGAAAGTATCCTGGTGTTATTAAAGAAAATCCAATTAAAATATAATATAGGTATTCTTTTTATATCTCATGATCTTGGGGTGATATCCAAAATTGCAGACCATGTTCTTGTGATGTATAAAGGAGAAGGAGTGGAATATGGAAGTGTAAATAAAATATTGAATGCACCCGAACATCCTTATACAAAGGCCTTGCTCGCGTGCCGGCCACAATTTAATATTCGTCCGATCCATTTGCCTTCCATAGCTGTATTTTTAAACGATGATAAACAGACTTCCGCTTTCAATATCAAAACAAAAGAAGAAAGATTAACTGAACATGCAATAATATATTCACAAAAGCCTGTCATGGTTATCAAAAATCTAACGACATTGTTTCCTGTAAAGACTAATTTCTGGGGAACAACAATTGAACATTTCGAAGCATTGAGTCATGTCAATATTGAAGTATTCCGCGGAGAGACAATCGGGTTGGTTGGTACTTCGGGAAGCGGGAAAACAACTTTAGGCAGAACACTGATGAGACTTATTGAAAGTGCTGAAGGAGAAATTATATTTAAAGGTAAAGATTTACGAACCCTGAACAAAACAGAATTACGACATATCCGTAAAGACATCCAGATTGTTTTCCAGGATCCCTACTCTTCTCTCAATCCCAATATGACAATTGGGGAAATACTCATGGAACCAATGGTAGTTCATAAACTTCATGGCAATAACAGGAATCGAAAAGAGAAGGTATTTGAATTGCTTGACAAAGTCAGTTTAACACCCGAAAGTTTTAGTCTTTTTCCACATCAATTTTCCGGCGGACAAAGACAAAGAATCGGTATTGCCCGGGCACTGGCAGTGCAACCAGAATTTATTATTTGTGATGAATCTGTGTCAGCACTTGATGTATCGGTGCAGGCGCAGATTCTAAATTTACTAAACGATGTAAAGAAAGAATTCAATCTGACTTATATATTTATATCACACGATCTGTCCGTAGTTCGTTACATGTCCGACAGAATATTTGTAATAAAACAGGGTGAAATTGTTGAATCCGGGGAAGCGGACACTCTGTGCCAACAGCCATCCGATACATATACCCGTCAATTGCTAAAAGCATCGCAGGGAGATTCACTTTTTGATTTTATGACAAGGTAACAAATTCTTTAAAATTTAGTGTAAAAAATTTTATTTTATAAAAAAAATATTTATTTTTGCAAAGACTTAGTGGAAAGATTTGCGTCTGATTGCAACCACTGGAAAAAATGCTAAACTGACAGGTTCCCTGTCTAATGTAATCTCTCCAGATTTTTCCCGGTTTTTATTAAAAATGTATGTATTAATTATAAAAAATCAGGAATTATGGCTTATTTATTCACTTCAGAATCAGTTTCGGAAGGTCACCCGGACAAAGTTGCCGACCAGATTTCCGATGCGTTACTGGATGCTTTTTTAAAACAGGATCCGGAATCTAAAGTTGCATGTGAAACCCTTGTTACAACCGGACTTGTTGTATTGAGTGGCGAAGTTAAAACCAATGCTTATATTGACGTGCAGGAGATCGCCCGTGAGGTGATTAACAAAATCGGTTATAATAAAGCTGATTACATGTTTGAATCAAAATCATGTGGTGTTATTTCTTCCATTCATGGACAATCACCCGATATTAATCAGGGCGTTGAAAGAGCTAAAGATGAAGATCAGGGTGCCGGAGATCAGGGAATGATGTTTGGTTATGCCAGCCTTGAAACTGATAATTACATGCCCTTATCACTGGAGCTGTCTCACCAGCTGTTACTCGAATTAAGAGAAATTCGCCAGGAAGGCAAAGTAATGAATTATCTTCGCCCGGATGCTAAGTCGCAAGTAACTATTGAATATGGAAATGATAATCAACCCTCTAAGGTTCACACCATTGTAGTTTCAACACAGCACGATGATTTTGCTGCTGAAAAAGTGATGCAGGCAAAAATAAAGGAAGATGTTCAGAAGATACTGATACCCCGTGTTTTAAAGAAATTACCTGCCCGCGTTCAGAAACTTTTCAAGAGTAGCTATATTCTTCATGTAAACCCAACCGGTAAATTTGTAATTGGCGGACCACATGGTGACACCGGCCTTACAGGACGTAAGATCATTGTTGATACTTATGGAGGTAAAGGTGCTCATGGTGGAGGCGCTTTTTCAGGAAAAGATTCATCTAAAGTTGATCGTTCAGCGGCTTATGCAGCACGTCATATCGCTAAAAACATGGTGGCTGCCGGTTTAGCTGATGAAATATTAGTACAGGTCGCTTATGCTATTGGAGTTGCCAAACCTGTGAGTATCTTTGTTAACACATATGATACAGCAAAAGTCAAGTTTAACGATGGCCAGATTGCTGAAAAAATCATGAAGATATTTGACCTCAGACCCAATGCAATTGTTAAACGTTTTGGTCTGAAAAATCCCATTTTTCAGGAGACAGCTGCTTATGGTCACATGGGTCGCGCCTACCGGAAAGATAAAGTAGAAGTTGTGATTAATGGAAAAAAACAGAAAAAAGAAGTTGATTTTTTTGCATGGGAAAAGCTTGATTATGTGGATGTTATTAAAAAAGAATTTTCAATATAGCATAAAATATTGGGAATCTCTAAAAACTAAACTTATTGTGACAAAAAGTGAGATTTAATAAACTTCTCACTTTTTGTTTTTTTATTAGATGAAAGCTGCTATTTTTGGGATTCCAATTGAATTTTTTTTTTATATAATATAATTATATCCAACAAGCTGCGGGGCAGTCATGTGACCAAAGAAATATAATATATGAACCAGGATATTAGCATTGCAATTATAGGATTAGGTTATGTCGGACTACCTTTGGCCATTGAGTTTGGTAAAAAATACCCTACAATTGGCTTTGATATTAATACAAAGAGAATAGATGAACTAAAAAGTGGTCGCGATCATACTCTGGAAGTCACTCTGGAAAATCTGACATCAGCAAAGCAATTATCTTATTCTTCGGACATTAAAGATATCAGTACATGTAATTATTTCATAATTACAGTACCAACACCTATTGATAAGAATAAAAGACCGGATTTGTTTCCATTGCTCAGTGCTTCCGAAACAGTTGGAAAAGTTTTAAAAAATGGAGATATTGTAATTTATGAATCTACGGTATATCCTGGCGCTACTGAAGAAGAATGTGTACCTGTTCTGGAAAAACACAGCGGATTAAAATTTAATATAAATTTCTATTGCGGATATTCTCCAGAACGTATTAATCCAGGTGACAAAGTTCATACAGTAACAAAGATCAGAAAAGTAACATCAGGTTCAACAGTGGAAGTCGCTAAAAAAGTAGATTTCTTATATAATTCTATTATTGAAGCCGGAACATTTTGCGCTTCTTCAATCAGAATAGCTGAAGCAGCAAAAGTTATTGAAAATTCACAACGTGATATAAATATTGCTTTTGTAAATGAATTGGCTCTTATTTTTAATAAATTAGGAATTGATACAAGCGAAGTATTGGAAGCTGCCGGCACCAAGTGGAACTTTCTCAATTTTAAACCCGGTTTGGTTGGCGGACATTGCATAGGTGTGGATCCATATTACCTCACATTTAAAGCACAGGAAGCCGGATATCATCCCGAGATAATCCTTGCAGGACGCAGATTAAATGACAATATGGGAATATATGTCTCTCAACAGGTTGTGAAGATGATGATTAACAAAGATCATAAGATATTAAATAGCAATGTTCTTATTTTAGGAATTACATTTAAAGAGAATTGTCCGGATATCAGAAATTCCAGAGTAATTGATATCGTTCACGAAATGACAGCTTTCGGGTGTAAGGTTGATGTTTTCGATCCATGGGCCGATAAAGAAGATGTGAAACATGAATACAAAATAAATATTTATACAGAAGAAAAAGAAATATCAGTTAAAAAATATGATGCAATTATTTTAGCAGTCGCGCATGATCAATTTTTAAAAATGGATCTTAAAAATGTATGCAAAACCGATGGATTGATTTATGATATCAAAGGATGTTTAGATAAAAAGAATGTGAATGCGAGATTATAAAAAAAATATAAATATCTTTCTGAAAAATAAAGTATTAAATTTAAAAATAAATAATGTCACGATTTTCAATAATTTCATTTCTTTTGATCATTCTTTTATTAGCATCCTGTGATAGAAGTTACAGGACTTTAACGTATCTTCAGGAAAAAAAAGGAATAAATCCGGATACGATTTATAAAAATCAATCACCGATCTATAAAATTAATATTTCTGATCAGCTATATATAACTATTAAAAGTTTAAATCCTCAAATTGATCAGTTATTTAATGGATTAAACGGTAATTCATCGTCGGCATCATATAGCAGCGGTACAGGTGGAGGAATGTATTTAATGAGTTATTCTGTTGATTCATTTGGATATATCAAATTGCCAATCATTGGAGATGTCAGAGTACTGGATTTAAAATTGGATGATGCGAGAGATACCCTGCAGGCAAAAGTTGATATTTATATTAAAGGAGCCTTTGTAACTTTAAAATTAGTTAGTTTTAGAGTCTTTATTCTGGGAGAAACCAATGGAAGAGGTATTCAAACGGTAATGTATGATAAGGCAAATATATTAGAAGTAATTGCTCAGGCCGGAGATATTACTTATAATGGAAATAAGAGAAAGGTTTGGATATACAGACCTGTAATTAATGGATATCAGGCATTCAAAGTAGATCTGACAAGTCGGGATATTTTTACTTCAGATAAATTTTATCTTAAACCAAATGATATTGTATATGTTGAACCTATACGCAGCACTGCATTTAGATTAAATGTAACGGATTATATAACAGTGTTATCCGTTCTAACATCTACCATTACATTAATTGTATTATTAACTGCTTTTCGTTTATAATTAGAATTGTATTATTTTAATATTTATATATGCCAAAAATTGCATTGATTACAGGTGTCACAGGTCAGGATGGCGCATATCTTTCAGAATTTTTATTGAAAAAAGGTTATATCGTTCATGGAATAAAAAGAAGAAGTTCGCTGTTTAACACGGATCGTATTGATCATTTGTATTTAGATCCTCATACCGATAATCTGAATTTTATTTTACATTATGGAGATCTCACTGATTCAACCAATCTGATCCGGATTATTCAGGAAGTTCAACCGGATGAAATATATAATCTGGCAGCTCAGAGTCATGTAAAAGTATCTTTTGATACCCCGGAATATACTGCCAATGCTGATGCTATAGGTACACTTAGAATTTTAGAAGCAGTTAGGTTGCTGGGCATGATTGAAAAAACAAGAATTTACCAGGCATCTTCAAGTGAGCTTTATGGAAAAGTACAGGCTGTTCCGCAAAATGAAAATACTCCATTTTACCCGCGTAGTCCATATGCTGCTGCAAAATTATACGCGTATTGGATTACAGTAAATTATCGTGAAGCATATAAAATATTTGCCTGTAATGGCATTTTATTTAATCATGAATCTCCGCTGCGGGGAGAAACTTTTGTGACACGAAAGATCACCCGTGCTGTATCGAAGATAGCATTAGGAATGCAGGAAAAATTATTTCTCGGAAATCTATCCGCGAAACGCGACTGGGGTCATGCCAAGGACTATATCAGAGCTATGTGGATGATTCTTCAACATCACACCCCGGATGATTATGTTATTGCCACCGGTGAGACTACTGAAGTACGTGAATTTGTGAGACTGAGTTTTGCAGAAATCGGCATTGAAATAGAATTTAAAGGACAGGGTTCACAGGAAAAAGGCTTTATAACATCCTTTAAAAAAGATATCTTTGAATTAAATATAGGTAAGGAGTATTATGAAGATTGCAAGCGAAAAATAAATAAACCAATTATTGAAATTGATCCAAGATATTTCAGACCTACGGAAGTGGATTTATTAATTGGAGACGCTTCAAAAGCCAGAATAAATCTTGGTTGGGAACCCAAATATAAATTAAAAGACTTGGTAAAAGAGATGATCAATTCGGATGTTCATTTAATGAAAAGAGAAAGATATCTGAAAGAAGGCGGATTTAAAACTATGAATTATTTTGAGTAATGGAAAAAAATTCAAAAATATATGTTGCGGGTCATACAGGCTTAGTAGGATCTGCTATTACGAGAAAACTGAAAGAAAAAGGATATTCTAATTTATTGTTAAAGGATATTTCAGAACTTGATTTGACAAATCAGCATGATACTGCAGATTTTCTCAGGAAAGAGAAGCCGGAATATGTTATTCTCGCTGCCGCGAAAGTCGGCGGGATCATAGCTAACAATACATACAGAGCTGATTTTTTATATGTGAATTTACAAATTCAGAATAATATTATTCATCACAGTTATTTAAATGGAGTTAAGAAATTGTTGTTTTTAGGAAGTTCCTGTATTTACCCCAAAGATGCTCCGCAGCCTTTGAGAGAAGAATATTTACTTACTTCTCCATTGGAATACACCAATGAACCCTATGCTATAGCTAAGATTGCAGGAATAAAGATGTGCGAGTCATATAATATTCAATATGGTACCAATTTTATTTCTGTTATGCCAACCAATCTTTATGGACCCAACGATAATTATGATTTGGAGAAATCGCACGTTCTGCCTGCTCTGATTCGAAAAATGCATTTGGGAAAATGTCTTGAAAAAGGGGATTGGAATGCCATCAGAAAAGATTTTAATAAACGACCGGTTGAGGGAATTAATGGAAATGCAGAGGAAAAGGAGATAGAGGAAAAGTTAAAAAAATATGGAGTTGTTAAGCCGGATGTCAGCAACCAGGCGTTGAAAGAGTCTTCCGTCACTTTATGGGGTACTGGTTCGGTTTACCGTGAATTTCTTCATTCGGATGATATGGCCGATGCCTGTATTTTTTTAATGGAACGATCCATCTCTCGGAACACTCATATCAATATTGGCTGCGGTGTTGATCAGACCATTAATGAACTTGCTCATGTGGTTAAAGAAATTATTGGTTTTAAAGGAATCATTATTTGGGATTCGTCTAAACCGGATGGAACTCTTAAAAAACTTCTTGATGTTTCAAAGTTAAACCAGTTAGGCTGGAAACAAAAGATTAAATTAAAAGAAGGAATAACAAATGTTTATAATAATTATATTCTTTAATTATTTTTTCAGGACAGTTAACTTTTAAAATGGAAAAAATTCAAAAATATAATCAGGAAGAAGATACGTTAGATATAAGAAGATTCTTATTCAGGTTACTTTCTAACTGGCATTGGATTGTCATTTCGTTTATTATTTCTATGGTTTGTGCTTATTTAATCAATCGCTATACGCAACCAATTTACCAGTTAAGCGCTGAAGTTATTGTTAAAGACGATATAGGAAGCGGAATTGAAAATTTAATTCCTGGTGCAGATCTGTTTAAAAGTAAAAAAAATATACAGAATGAAATAGAGATATTACAATCATATTCACTAAATAGTAAAGTATTAAAAGAACTTGATTTCGGTATTACCTATATTGGAATTGGCCGCAGTGGTTTTAAAGAAACAAGGATGTACAATACATCTCCAATAACTGTTCAGCTGGATACCACAGATATAAATCAGGAAAATTTTCCAATACATATTACAATTCTGTCCGGTAAACAATACCTGTTGGAATTGGATGGTAATTATGATTATAAAAAAGTATTGAATTTTGGTGAAAAATTTGAACATCCGAATTTCCATTTCAGAATTTTTCTGATCAATAAAGAAAATTATGTGTTTTCTGAAAAAATGTCAAACAGATATTATTTTATTATTAATAACTTTAATAATTTAGTTAACGAGTACTGCAATAATTTAACTATAGAAGCAGGTAATAAAAAGGGATCTGTTCTGGTATTGACTATTCAGGGGTATAATGCGCAACAGGATGCAGATTATTTAAATAAATTATGTGAGACATACTTAAAAACCGGCCTGGAAGAAAAGAACCAGTATGCTTTAAACTCTCTTTCATTTCTGGATAAACAATTGCAAAATGTAAAAGATTCTTTGAGTATAAATGAAAATAATCTTCAAAACTTTGAAATTGCCAACAGAATTATTGATATAGATAAACAAGGGAGCACTATTTCTGAACATCTGGAAAAATATTCTACGGGAAAGGACTTACTCGAAATGCAGATTAAATATTTTAATTATTTATTGGATTATGTTCAGAAAAAAACAGATTTTAAAGATATCGTTTCTCCTTCTATGATGGGGATGAATGAAGTTGTTCTGAATACTTTAATTTCTGAATTAGGAAAGTTATATTCTGAAAAAATTAATATGGGTTTTTCAGCTAAGGAAAATAATCCTGCATTAAATATGCTGAATAATGAAATAAAAGAAACAAGAAATTCATTAATTGAAAATATTAACAATAATCTCAAATCAATTAATTTAACTATTGATGATCTCGACAGCAAATTAAATGGAGTTGAAGCAGATATTTCCAAATTGCCGGATACGGAAAGCAAATTATTTAAATTAAAAAGAAAATTTAAAATAAATGATGATTTCTATGCTTTTCTTCTTGAAAAAAGAGTTTTAGCCGGAATATCAATTGCTTCAAATTTGCCGGATAATAAAATACTTGAAAAAGCCCACTCTGAAAATGCTGTTAAGATCAAGCCTAAAGTTTCATATACCTATTTAATAAGTTTAATACTGGGTCTCCTCTTTCCAATTGTAATTATTTATGTAGTTGATTTTTTAGATAATAAAATAAAAGATAAAACAGATATTGAAAAGAACACTTCCGTTCCTATTGTTGGTTCTATCGGACACAATTCTGCGCAGTCTGACATCCCCGTTTTTGATAACCCAAAATCATCATTATCGGAATCTTTTCGTGGATTACGAACCAATTTGCAATATTTATTAAGAGAGGTTGATAAAAAAGTTATTATTATAACATCTTCTATTAGTGGAGAAGGTAAAACATTTTGTGCTATTAATCTAAGCGCTATCATTTCCATGTCGGATAAGAAAACATTATTAGTCGGGTTGGATTTACGAAAACCAAGATTGCACAAAATTTTCAATGTTAGTAATGACAAAGGGTTAAGCACTTTTCTGATCGAAAAAAACACATTTGATGAGATTATCATCGAAACAAATGTTCCGAATATGTATATAACCGTCTCAGGTCCCGTTCCCCCTAATCCCGCTGAATTAATGGAAACAAAGCAAATGGATCTTTTCTTTGAACTGGCCAGAAAGCGGTTTGATTATATTATTATGGATACGCCACCTGTGGCTATAGTAACGGATGCATTGTTACTGACAAAATATTCAGATACAAATATCTTTGTCGTTCGTCAGGACTATTCAGTTAAAGAAATTTTAAAAATATTGGAAGATGTATACACCAGAAGAGACAACAAGAACTTTGGTATATTGGTTAATGATGTGGTAGTTAAAGCATATTATAGTTATGGCTATGGTTACGGATATTCATATACTTATGGGTATGGCTATGGGTATGGCTATGGTTATGGATTGGGTATGGGATATTATAACGACGACCCAAAACCAATGACTTTTTGGGAAAAAGTAAGAACAACAATATTTAAAGAGACATAAATGTTACAGTTAACAGGGATTGGAAAATTATTTGACACTTGCCATAACACCTTTGTAAAAGCCTATTGATTCAGCAAGTCCGGGAAGAGGGTCTTTCATGTCCTTTTCAAATTCAAAGCTGGCTTTACCTTCGTAATTTATTTCCCGTAGTGTCTTAATGAATCGCGGAAAATCAATAATACCCCGGCCAATCTCTATTGTTTTTCCTTCTTTCCCGATTTTGTCCACATCCTTGACATGAAGATCATAAATGCGAGGTCCATATTTAATCAATGCCTCCGAAGGATCCATTCCGGTTCGTCGCGTATGTCCAATATCAATACAGAATCCCATGCGGGAGTCAAGATCTTTAATACGACTATTCACATCCTCAGGACTTGGGTATAAAGCATCTTCAGGACCATGATTGTGAATAGCTATTTTGATGTTGTATTCTTTAACTTTTTTTTCAGTATACGAAATCAGATCATAAGATGGAACTCCAATAAACATAGGTATTCCCATTTTTTTAACATATTCAAAAGCCCTGTCAACGTCAGGCTGCGTTTTCATATAAATAACACCGGCTGCATATACTGTAATACCGGCTGCACTGAATTTACCCATCACTTCATCAATCTTTTCTTTAGTGCTGTCAAGGGGTAGGTGAAAATCTTTTATGGATAAAAATTTAATCTGCAATCTTTGAAGCATACTTATAGATTGATCAATATTAAATTCTTTCAGCGAATACCCAGCCATTCCAAGCTTATAAAGCTCCTTCGTTTCACTTTTTGCTAATGAAGTTTCAATTATTGAAGCAGCTTTTAGTGAGGTAAAACCTGCTGCCATCAGTCCGCATCCTGCCAGTTTAAAAAAATCTCTTCTATTATTCATTTTGATCCAAACACTGATTTAAATTCACACTTTATTTAATATCTAATACTTTAATTTTAACATTACAGAAAGAAACCCTGTTTCCATGATCCTGCAAAAGGATATGGCCTTTTTCCGCTTCACCGAAATTTTTATAATCCTTATATTTACTTTCTGATACCAATTTCCGGTATTCTGCGCTTCCTCTTTCATATTCTAATACTTTTGTACCATTTAACCAGTGCTCAACATGCTTTCCTTTCACAATTAATTCAGCATGATTCCATTCACCAATTGGATTTACTTTTTTATTTTGAGCTTTAATCAGATCGTACAAGCTGGCAACAGTACGACTTCCTTCATGATTACCAAGCTTGGCATCGGGATGATGTTCATCGTCCAAAATCTGGTATTCAAGACCTATCGCTGATCCCGGGTGAATTCCTTCAGCTTCCGTAACAAAATATTTTATGCCGCTGTTTGCACCTTCGGTAATTTTAAAATCAACTTTGAGATCAAAGCTGCTAAATTCTTCTTTGGTTACTATATCTCCTCCATTATTCGACTCCTTACCGTCTGATGCAAGCACGGTAAGAATACCCTCTTTCACTTCCCATCCAAATTTTGGAAAGCTATCTCTGTGAGCACCCCTCCATCCATCCGTCGTTTTCCCGTCAAACAAAAGTTTCCATCCGTCTTTAATTTCCTGATCCGTTAAAACATTCATTGCTCGCGGACTGTTCTGAGCTAATAAGAAACAACAGCTTATAAAAAATATTAAAATCAAATGAATCATTCTGAAATTTCTCATCGTCATAAAATTTACATTTAATCGTTAAAAAATATTCCCTCGTGCGGACACGAAAGTAAAGTAATTTTAAACAAAAAACAAATAATTTTATCAATAAAAATATGTTTCTGAACTCTTTTTTGAAAAATAATTTATTTAGTTTTGGGAATTATAACTATTTTAATTTTTTAAAAATGAGAACTGGTATTTTTCTTATCATTCTAATCCTGATTGTGAGCTGCATACACGATGAAAAAAGCAACAAAATTCGACCTTCTCAAAAAAAAGGACTGGAATTTTTTGTTCCTAAAGCAAACAATATAGTGATTGATGGCAAAGATGATGATTGGAAACAACAGGGAACAGAATGTACTTTGTTTTCAGATTATAACGGGAACATACCAAATGACAAGGATTTTAAAGCTTCGTTTCGGATGGCTTGGTGTGACAGCGGCTTTTATGTAAAAGTAAACGTTAAAGATGATTCTTTATACTCTGGTTCCCGCTTTATAAACGGTATAATAGAACTTTTTCTGATTGATAAAATTGGCGGTAAAAACCTTGTTCAATATATTATCACTTCTGATTTTTCAAAGCAACCTGTCCGTTTAAATACAGTTTATTGGGATCACCGTGGTACCAGAAAACTAACAGAAATACCTATGACTTTGCATGCAGCTGCAAGTAAAACAGATAGCGGATATTGTGTAGAAGCGATCATTCCGTTTTCAAATATCGGGATCAGTCCGAAAACAGGTGATGAGATCGGTTTCGAAATCATAGTAAAAGAAGTTAATAAAGATATAAAGGCAGTTTCAAAAGTTCTAAGCTGGAATTATTTGAAAGATACATATACTAATAACTTAGCACTGAACAGAATCTTATTGAGCGACACTTTAAAAGAAAAAATTAATTACAATGTTAAATCATATATTCAGGATCACGACAGTTTGTTCATTTTTGTATTTGCTGATAAAAATTTTGAAGGGAAGGATCTGACAATAAAAGACAGGTTGAAAATATACAGGAAAGAAAATATAAAAAACAATCGTATTGTTTTGACCTTTTCTCTGAAAGAAATATCAGATAAGCCTTTGCAGATATTAATAGATTCAATGCTTATCGGTATCATTGAACCCGATATAATAAATCTTTATTATAAGAATCAAAATCCATATCCTTTAGAGGATTATATCAGATTATTGAAACACAAAGATAAAATGCAGAAAGTTTCCGACCATCCTGTTTTATTCATAGGCCATTCAATGTTTCGTTATTGGCAGACTTTTGATGAAGACCTGCAGGGATTTACTGCCATAAACAGAGCCTTTGGCGGTTCAAAGGCAGAACATGTTCTGCATTATTTTGATCAGATTGTAATGCCCTACAAACCTAAAGCTATTGTATTTTTTGAAGGAGCCAATGATTTCCATTCCGGGGTACCGGTAAATCGTTTTATGGAAAGCGTGAAAGCCTTTGCATCAGAAGTCCATGACTCATTGCCTGAAACGAAATTATTTATCATCAGTCCCGATATCCGTAATGAACATCCTGAATATAATGACAAGATGAAAGAATTTGTTGTTTTGCATCCCGATTTTATAAAATATATTGATATCAGCGATTTCAAGAAAAAGCAGGGAAAGAATTATCAGAACTTGCTTATGCCTGATAATACTCATTGGAATGCAAAAGGATATAGTATTTTTGCCCCGATAATCAGAGAACAAATCAAAGAATTTAAAGATCCGGATAAAAATTAATAAATGGCGATTCGATATTTTTTCATTTCTTTTGATTTTTCAAGAGCCCCCGGAGAAATATTTTCAAACATTTTCCAGAACCCTTTTCCATGGTTGCGATGAACCAAATGCACCATCTCATGAAGAATTATATGATCAACTAAATCTAATGGAAGCTGCATCAGATAAAGATTCAGATTGATATTTTGATTCGATGAACAACTCCCCCAACGTGTTATATTATTTTTTATACGAACAACATTATAAGTAAGTTTATGTTTTTTTGCAAATTTCGCTAATCTTGAAGGAAGGTATTCTTTTGCTTCGCGTCGGAATGTTTCTTCAATTCCTGATCTGATAAAAGACTGGATCCGTCTGTGTTTTACGTTTATGTCCTTAGGACATCGAAGAATAACAAAATGATCCGTAATCTTTAAAGTTATATTCGACCTTTCTTCATGAATAATCTTTAGCTTGTGGAAATGCGTGGAAAATACCGTGTCTTCATCAAATACTGTAACAGATCTTTCTATTTCTTTAATCTTAGGAATACTTTTCTGTATCCATTCCATTTTCTGAAACAAAAATTTCTCACCATCTTCAAATGAATTCCGTTTTGGAATATTTACAATGACCCGTTTAAAAGGAATAATAGAGATACTTATTCTTTTAATATCTGATCGTTTGGTAAAGTACGTTCTGCCTATTCCTTCATAATATTCTTGTTTTTCAACCGGTTGACTATTTTGCATGAGTAAAAACTTTTATTAGCAAATATGGGTATTTAATGTTTTAATAATAGGTATAATAAATTATTTTTACAAAGAAATATTTTACTTTTACATATGAAAATAATTGTATGACGCTGATTCTGAACATAGAAACTGCTGAAAAGCTTTGTTCTGTTGCTTTGTCAAAAGATGGGATGGTTTTGGTAAATAAGGAAAGTACTGAATCCCGTGTTCATGCATCTATGCTCACTTACTATATTGAACAGATTTTAAAGGTGCAACGTATTAAAATTGAGGAAATTGATGCCATCGCAGTGAGTAAAGGACCCGGATCTTATACAGGTTTGCGGATAGGCGTTTCTGTAGCCAAAGGGTTATGCTATGGAGCTGACAAACAGATGATTAGCTTAAATACACTTCAAATTGCCTGTTGGGGATTGATGCATCATGAGAAATTAAAATTACCTGAAATTGATGTAGACGCATGGTTTTGTCCAATGATAGATGCCCGTAGAATGGAAGTATATCGTGCTTTTTTTGATTCTGGTTGTGAATTTAAAAGTGAAGTAGTAGCTGACATTATACATTCAGATTCATATAATGACATTCTAAATACCAGACAAGTAGTATTTTTCGGATCAGGTTCTGAAAAGTGCAAGGAAGTATTACAGCATCGCAATGCGATTTTTGTTGATTCATTATTTCCAAAAGCTTCTTATATGGCTGAATTGTCATTTGAAGCATTTAAACGTGGCTTTTTTGAGAATACTGCTTATTTTGAACCATTCTATCTGAAAGATTTTGTTGCGACAACCCCCAATAAAGGATTTTTCTAAAAAAATATTAATTGATTTGATCTTAAAAATCAAAAATTTATTATAAATGAAAGCTAATCGTCTGATAATTACAATATTAATATTAGAGCTGTCATTTGTTATTTTTTCACAGACAAATCCGGAGAAGCTGAATAATAATTCATTTAAGTCAGGTGAAAATCTGGGTTATCTTTTTAAATATGGATTTATTGAAGCCGGTACTGCACGTTTATATGTAAATGAAGAGAATTATGAAGGTAAGACAGTATATCATGCTGTAGGTATAGGAAAAACCACAGATTTAGTTGATAAAATATTTGGAGTTTATGATGTTTTCGAAAGTTATTTTGATGAGGAAACAGGGCTGCCCTATAAAAAGAAGAGAACCATTAAAGAAGGAAATTACAAATATTACAACGAAGCTACATTTGACAGGCAAAATAATATAGTAACAAGTCTTAAAAGTGGTAAACATAAAGTCCCGGAATATATTCTTGATATGGTCTCCGTTTTTTATTATTTGCGTTGTAAAGATTTCAGTGATATAAAAGAGGGTACAGAAATAAAAATGTCAACATATTTTGATGATCGGATTTTTCCATTTGAAGTCATATACAGGGGAAAAGAAATAATCAAAACAAAGTGGGGATACATACAATGTAAGAAATTTGCACCCGTAGTTGAACCTGGAAAGATTTTCAAAAGTAAAGATGATATGATTATCTGGTTTTCTGATGATAAAAATTGTATCCCGATAAAAGTCAGTTTTGAAATGTGGGTTGGTTCTTTTGTTATTGAACTTAATAGTTACGAAAACCTGAAAAATGATATTCATTTCTATAAATAAATCAGGTTTTGAATCTATTTCTTATTTTATAAAGCTTATATAATTGTATATAATTGATTGATTTTTTTATTTTTGCAATAAAATGTTTTAATGATTTAAATTATAATTCAGATTTTTATGGCTACAACAGCAGATTTCAAAAATGGATTGTGTATTGAATTTAATAATGATCTTTTTACAATAGTCCAATTTCAACATGTAAAGCCAGGAAAAGGACCTGCATTTGTAAGAACAAAGCTCAAAAGTCTTACCACGGGTAAAGTGATAGACAACACTTTTAATGCCGGCGTTAAGATAAATTTGGCGCGTGTAGAAAGACGTCCACATCAGTTTTTATATAAAGATGAAAATGGTTATAATTTTATGCATAATGAAACATTTGAACAGCTGACTATTTCAAAAGATCTGATTAATGCACCTGATCTGCTAAAGGAAGGACAATATGCTGAAATAGTCGTTCATGCTGATACAGAAACACCTTTGTATTGTGAACTTCCTCCTTTTGTTACCCTTGAAATTACTTATACTGAACCAGGATTAAGAGGGGATTCCTCTTCTTCAAGTTCCTTAAAAGCAGCTACTGTTGAAACAGGTGCAACTATTTTTGTTCCCTTATTTATAAATAATGGGGAGAAAATAAAAATTGACACCCGGGATTATAGTTATTCCGAAAGAGCAAAAGCATAATAGTTAATAACTTATAATCAATATAGTATTTGCATTTTAAAAAATACAGTCATTTATAAAATAATTTATCTAATAGAAAAAACGAATCTTTTTTTTTGTATTTTTAAA
>Ga0182030_10011382_pt1 | contig 17969 bp, 15 predicted proteins | sample 812S3MmetaG_FD_121299 | JGI IMG/M metagenome (GOLD analysis project Ga0182030, IMG submission 121299) | Permafrost microbial communities from Stordalen Mire, Sweden - 812S3M metaG (Illumina Assembly) | ecosystem: Environmental > Terrestrial > Soil > Wetlands > Permafrost | place: Sweden...
CGTGGTGGATTTCGTCGCCGAGCCGGTCGACGCGACGCGCATCCCCGCGGACCTCGCCCGCGGTCGAGCGCGCGTCATCGTCAACGCGCTCCATCATTTCGAGCCCGACGTCGCGGGCGCGATCCTCCGCGGAGCCTGCGAGAACGGGCCCGGGATCTTCGTCGCGGAGGGCTTCGAGCGACGCCTCTCCGGGTTCGCGCCCTTCGCCGTGGCCGGTCTGCCCGCGCTCATGTGCAATCCGGTCCTCACGCCCCGTCGCCACGTCGAGAAGGCGCTGCTCACGTGGTTGACGCCGGTCGCTCTCGCCGTGTCCCTTTGGGACGGCCTCGTGAGCACGCAGCGCGTCTACACCGAGGCGGAGCTGCGCGCGATGGTCGCGCCGATGGGCAGCGCCTTCACATGGGAATACGGGACGTACGACTTCGCACCGTTCGGGCGCGGAACGTACTTCTTCGGAGTCCGCTGCAAGAGGGTGTTGGGACCGAACGAAGGCTCCTACGACGTCGGCGATCCCTGAAGGACAGCGCTCATGGCGCGACGCCGAGCTCGGAGGCCGGCGCCACCGCGAGGGCCTGTTCCATGGCGGCGAAGGCCGTGACCTGGCGCTGCATCAGGTCGAAGTCGGTGAACTGGCTCGTGATGGCGGGCAGGTGCCCGACCAGCAGGTACTCCGGCATCGTGATGAACTGCACCAGCGGCACGATGCGGAAGTTCGGGCCTTCGCCGAGCACCGGCGGCCCACCCACGATGCTCCGCGGAAACTGGGCCGCGAACGCCTTGCCCGCGTCGACGAGCGGCGCATTGGGCCACGTCGTCAGGATCTGCACCTCGGGCAGCCCCGTCAGGCCCATGACTCCGGGGCTCACTTCCGTCCACTCGCGCGCGCCGAGGTGCTCGATCTCGATGACGGCCAGAGCGTTCGCCGTCAGATCGGCCACGTGCGCCGCGGCGTACGTCTGCAGGCCCCGGCTTCCGACGAAGTGACCGCCACTGAGGACGATGCGCACCGAGCGCGGACGCCTCGAGGGGGGGAGGCACGAGGCCAGCGCAAGGATGGCCGCCGGCCCGTTGTCCTCCATCGAGTTGGGGCCGTCGGTGTGGCTGCCGAGCAGGATCTCCTCGGGCGAATCGCCGGGCAGAACGCCGATGAGGTTCTCCGAGGTCGCCTCTCCGAGGGTCGCGGTCATGACGAGGTTGGCTGCCAGGAGCGGGCCCGAGGAGGAGAGCGCGGTCCTCAGCGTCTCGCCGGTCGTGCGATCGACGTAGACCGCCGGCAGGTTGGGCGTCACGACGCCGAAGAATGGGGCGTACTCGCCCTGCGCGGCCTCGGCGGGGCTGTCGAGGATCCCCACGCCGCCGAGGGCTCCATCCGCCGCGAGCGCCGCGAGCATGGCCGGCACGATCAACATGGCGGAGAGATCGGTCCTCGTGACCGTCGGGTTTGGGGGCAGCGTGCCGCCCGGGTCGTTCACGAGGACCTGCGGTCCCGTCAGGGTGCTCAGCGCCACCGAGACGCGCGGGACGTCGAAGAGGGCGATCTTCCCGGCCACCGCGAGCGACGCGAGCGACGCCTGCAGCTGGGTCGTCAGCGTCTGGTTCCACGCGTCGGGGTCCTGGAGGGCCCCGGCGAGCGCCGTCGGATCCAGCGGGATCGTCGAGGCAGGGATGTACACCATGCCGCTCGTCACCCCCGCCGGAGCGGTCGTCCCGGAGTACGGCACATAGCCGCTCAGCGCGATCGGCCCCGCCGAAGCGCCGTCGAGCAGGGTCAGCGACCAGGCGGACGGAGTCCACTTGGCGAACGAGTACGGCTCGGTGTGAACGTCCGACACGCCGAGCCCGGTGAGCTCACTCGCCAGAAGAGCGATGTACCCCTCGTGCGCCGCGCTGCCCGTCGGGCGATAGCCTCCGTCGAACTGATCGATCTCCTTCACCCACGTCTGCAGCTGGCTCGTCGACACGCATGTCCCCGGGGAGCCGGGCGGCGGCGCGGGGGAGGCATCCTGCGTGGCCGGCGTACCGCCATCGCCGCCGGTGACGGCGCCGGCGTCGCCGGCTGGTCCAGAGGGGACGGCGCCCGACGGAACCTCCCCGGTCGCCCCACAGCTCAGCGACAGCAAGACGACGCAGACCCACGACAGCGAGACGGTTCGCATGGTGTCCCTCCGCGATCTCCGGTCAAGGATGCGAGTCGAACCAGGCAGGAATCACCTGGGGTCCTTCGGGGAGCCACTGGTGCCCCGCGTCCGCGTCGGTCACGAGCTGCGCCTCGTGGCCCTCGGTGGTCAGCGCGTCGAGGTAAGGCTGGATCGCCGAGAGCGGGACGACGGTGTCGAGGCCGCCGTGCAGAAACAGCGTCGGCGGGTGATCGGCCGGGAGCGGCGTCGGGACGGTGCACGTGTCGCTGCACGTGGCGTACGAGCCGGAGCAGTCGGCGAGCGCGCGGAACTGCCCCGGGTAGCTGACGGCCATGCGGCTGGTCATGAAGCCGCCGCTCGAGATGCCCATGGCGTAGAGGCGTGCGGGGTCGAGCGGCCCGAGCGAGCCTGCGGCGATCGCCGCCAAGAGGGCCTGCATGAGGACGTCGTCGGGGCAGCCGGACCAGCTCTCGGCGTAAGGGGGGATGTTCGTCTCCCAGTACGTCGACCCGTTGCCGGCCGCGTCGGGCGCGATCACCGCGTAGCCGTCGTCGAGCAGCGCGGCGACGGTGCGGGTGAGATCGTACTGGTCGAACGCGGCCGACGACGTGGCGGCGAAGGCGTCGGTGCCGGGCACGAGGGAGCCCTGGAAATAGACGACGGCGGGCCAGCCGCCCGCGGGCGCCACGCCGAGCGGGGTCTCGTAGGCCACGGGGCGGCCACCGAGGGTCGTGAGCTGGGACGGGCAGGTGGCCTTCGTCGCGGTGATCTGGCACCGCGACGCGGTCGCAGCGTCGAGGGCGGCGCTGTCGGCGTCGCCGCCGGACCCGGCGTCGGAGCCCGGGCCACCGGTCGCGTCGCCCGTCTCGCCGCCCTCGGCGGCGTCGGCGCTCGATGCGGGGGCCTCCACTCCCCCGCCGTCCGTCGGCGCGCGATCGCGGCTCCCCCCGCATCCTTGCGTGCACGCCGCCGCCGCGAGCAGCGCGAGGACCGGCGGATCGATCCGCCACCGGCTCACGGCTTCGCCCCCACCATGCGCAGCGCGAGCTCGACGTGGGTCTCGACGAGTTCGTCGATGTTCGGCCCCGACTGCGGCGAGTACCAGTAGGGCACGCGCAGCCCCATGGCGCCGATGGCGGCCACGACCACCCCGGTGTGGCGCGCCGAGAAGTCCCCCCGGGCCACCCCTCGCTCGACCACCTCGAGCAGCAGCGCCGCCGACTGCTTGCGCAGGGCCAGCCCCGGCGCCGCGAGGTCCGGCGACAGCGCGCCCATCTCCGAGTTGACGACGATGGCCAGGTGCGGATGGGTGGCGTGCAGCCGCACGTTGACGCGCACGAGGGCCGAGAGCTGCGCCACGGGGTCCGTCCCCGCCTCGAGCATCGCCGCGCGGATCGCCTGCTGGTGGGCTTCGTGACCTGCGCGCACCAGCTCGGCCAGAACGTGCTCCTTCGAGGGGAAGTGCACGTAGAGGGCGCTCGCCTGGAGCTCGACGACCTTCGCCAGCTCCCGCATCGACGACCCGTGGAAGCCCTGCGTCGCGAAGAGGCGCACGGCGCCTTCGAGGATGCGGCGACGCGTCCCTTCGGCGGCGAGGTGGGGCGGCAGGAGCGCAGAACGATCGTTCATACGAGTCGACAAGTACGCTTGTGATGTGCCCAAGTCAACGTGTGTCAGCTGGTGAACGATTGTTCTGTTTGGGCCGACGACCTTGATGACGAGAGCAAACACCCCGTCTGAAGGGGTCGCTCCGGATCGATGAAGACGGTGGATGCTCTGCCGGCGCAGATGAACCTGACGCTCCCGAGCGCGCGGCGGTCGCGCCGCTTCCGGTACGCGTCGCGGCCATGGCACCTTCCTGGGTTCGGGACGTTCGTGGTCCTCGCGATGCCGGTTCACTCGTAGGCGATTCGCACGCGATACCTCTCGGTGCCTACTCCGTTCGGCCACGTGCCGGAGAGGTACACCTTGGTCAACGCGTCCGCGCAGCCAGGCGGTGCACGCGCGCGCGAACTCGAGCGTGACCATGCGGACGAGGCTGGAGAGTGGCTCGTCGTTCCCTTCGAGGACCGTAACGGCGAGCGCAGCGGCGCGCGGCGGGCGCGGTGGGGTGACGCTGCTCGCCGGCGCGAAACCGACCGGGGCTTGGGACCCCGCGGGCGCGGGCAGGTCGACGACCTCGGGCGGCTTGTCGGCAGGGCGAGCGACGCGGCCCGACCTGCCAGGTTGGTGGGGGCGGACACCGGCACGGTGAAATGAGGGCGCGAGTGAAATGGATCGTGGCCCCTCGCAAGGTCGAGGTCGATCCGGGCGGGCGTCGGTGAGCGCGGGAGTACGGTCTCGCGCTCCCCATGCGCCCCCTCCCGTGCCGTTCCATCCTCCTCTGTCTCCTCATCGGCCCCGCCGCGGCGCTCGCCACGGCGTGCGGGGGGAGCACGGCCAGCAACCCGCATGGCGCCGACTCCGGCGCCATGGACGCGTCGAACGTCGACACGGGCGCCCCCCCGATCGACAGCGGCGTCGTGGTCGACAGCGGCGTCGTGGTCGACTCGGGGGCGGTGGACGATGGTGGCGCGTGCCCTGTAGTGAGCGGCTCGGGCACCCAAGCCACCCACGGCAACCCCCCCGTAGTCTCCAACCTCGGGGGTCCCGTGCTGCATTCCCCGACGGTGGTCACCTTCACGTTCCAGAACACCGCCAACGCCGCCGCGCTGCAGGCGTTCGGCGCCACGATTGGATCGACCCCATGGTTTGCCGCAGTGCTCAGCGACTACACGGCCACCACCTCGACCCCGGCCGGGTTGTCCGTCGCCATCGCTGCGAACGCCGACGCCACGTACGTCGACAACGGCGGCGTCGGCCTCGACGGTGACGCGGGCGCCGGCAGCGGCACCGACCTCAACGGGTTCATGAACCAGGCCATCGCGAACGCGGTTGCCGCCAAGACCATCCCCGCGCCCGACGGGAACACCGTCTACATGTTCTACTTCCCGTCGACGACGACCATCACCGGCTTCGTGGGCCCGAGCTGCCAAGCCTACGGCGGCTACCACTTCAACCAGGTGTACGCCGACGGCAAGACGCCCATCTACTACGCGGTCGTGCCGGATTGTGCGGCGGGCTCTCCCTACGAGCTCGAGGCCGTCACCGTCGCCGCGAGCCACGAGCTCGTCGAAGCGGTGAGCGACCCGGCGCCGAACACGGGCTGGTCCCTCGACACCTCGCCATACCCGGACGCGGGAACGACGCCGATCGAGTTCCGCAACGACCCGTGGCTCTCGCTGGGCTACGGCGAGATCGCCGACAACTGCGAGGGAACGGAGTGGACGCTCGACGGCGGCACGCTCGTGCAGCGGATCTGGTCGAACTCGGCCGCGACGGGCGGCCATGATCCGTGCGTCCCGGCCCCGGCCGGCGAGACGTACTTCAACGCCTCGCCCGACAAGGCCATCTACGTGGCCAACGTGGGCGACACCTTCACGGTCGACGTCACCCCTTTCACCGACGTGGCTCGCTCGTCCTGGCAGCTCGATGCGGTCGACTACACGCAGGAGCTCACCGCAAACATGGGGGGCAGCGGGACCACCTACCTCCAGTTCGAGTGGGTCGGCGGCGTCGTCCGCTCCGACGGCGTGGCCTCGCTCACCTGCATGAACAGCGGCAGCCAGGCCCAGCTCAAGGTGACGCTCGTGGCGCAGCCCGTGGCCAACCAGACTTCCGAAGGCGCGCAGATGTGGGCCCAGGCCGTCGGTGCGATCTACTCGGTGGACCTGTCCCAGCAGACGGCCACGTCGCCCGGACAGGACACGGTGGCGTTCGTGTGGCCCTTCGAGGTGATCACGCCGGCCACGGCCGCGCAGATCGGGGTGAGCTCCTCGGGCATTGCCGACATGGCCAGGAGGCGCCGGTTCTGGGAGCCGGTGCGGCGGCAAGGTCGTTGAGCGCGAGTCGGCGCCGGAAGTCAGCGCCGTGCCGCTATTCGCGTGGAGGATGACGTCGGCATTCTTTCTTCGGAACGTCGAGGAAGACGGTGATGTTCTCCCGGCTCCTGGTCGAGGCGTCTCGTGCGAGAAACACGAGTGAATCCGCGGCAGACGAAACAACGTCGCTCCCGGAAAGTCGTCAGAAAACAAAGATCAATCGTCCGCGAGCAACGTTCATTCGGTCGCAAGCAACGGTCGATTGATCGCGAGCAGAGGTGAATCGTCCGCTGTACTTTTCCAGTCGACGAAGAGCAGCGATGAGTCGGTCGTTGCTCGCGACGAATCGTCCGCGAGCAACGTTCAATCGTCCGCTGTTCGAGACCAATTCATCCTTGTTCTTCTTCGATCGAAAAAGAGCAGCCACCGATTCATCGCGAACGACGATGAATCGACCGCTTCACTCCGTCGATTCATCGCGAACGACGACGAATTGGTAGAGAGCAGCGGACGAATGAACGAGAGCAGCGACGAATTCGTCGCGTCACTTTGTCGAAGCACATTTGTTCGCGATGAATCGTTCGCGAGCAGCTGCCGAATCATCGTTGCTCTTTGTCGATCCTCCGCGAGCAGCGCACGATGTTCCGCGCGCACCGGGCGATCCGGCGACGACGGCCAGCGAAGGGTCGGCGGAAGGGAGGGAGTCACGGAGAGCGGCGCAGAGTCCGCAGCGAGCGGCTCAGGCTTCTCGTTCGTTTCTTCAGCCGTGGTGGTAACTGGACGCGAACCCGGTCTGTAACCACCCGGAACTTCGCAGGAAACGGTGCAACGGGTCGGGGAGGCGGGATCGGAGAGGACCCCTTTCAAAGGGCGGCGGATCACGAACGATTCGCGGAAACCTCGGGGAACTCGACGATCGCGTGTGACACGGTGCAACGCGGAGGAACGGGGGGTGACAGTGCGGGGGGCAACTGGGGGGCAATGGAAACGGGGCACCGAGGGGTCGGGGATGGGGATCGCGAACGGGTCCTCGGACGGCTTCCCGGAGCAGTGGAGGGTTCATGGGAGCGCCGGCTTAGCATCGGTCTCCCAGTCGATCTTTCCGAAGAGCTCCGCGAGCCAGGCCCCGCGCGTCGCGTGTGTTTCAGCGACCCAGGCGATCTTGCCCTGGAGATGCGCGCGGAAGTCGGCGTGCCCGTCCCGGTTCTGGGACGCAGCGCCCGTGCGGACGCAGTTGAATAGGGTCGCCTCGAGCTGCTTGTAATCCGAGCGCGGGACAGCCGCGCAGGCGTTGACGACGAGCCCGCCGAGTCGTTGCTGTACCCCGCGACGCATGACTCGCGTCTTTCGGTAGTTCACCTCGAAGCCCTGCTCGAGCGCCGCTCCGCCGACGAGTGCCGCGAAGCGAACCGTGCGCCGTGCGAAGTTGTCGTCGCCGGAGAACGCAAGGTCGTCTGCATAGCGCGTGTAGCTCGCTCCAACCGCGCTCGCTGCGGCCGAGAGACGAACATCGAGCACGTATGCGCACAGGTTGGCGATCGCCGGCGATGTGCGCGCACCCTGCGGCAAGTGCGGTGCCCGGTAGCGTGCGCGCGACGCGGCCAGGATAGCGAGATCCCGCGACGTGGCGAACGGCGGCGGCTGCGGCGAGAACGCGCCGCTCACCGGTGCGCAGTTGGTGCAAGTGGCTGCCAGCACGCGCGCGACGCCAATCGGGTAGCCGAGCGCGCAGAAGAGCGCGACGACGCGGCCCCGCGCGATCGACGCGAAGAAGTCGGCGAGGTCGAGCCGCATCACGACAGACCGAGCGACGTGCGGGTGAACGTACGACGTCACGGAACGTCCGCGCCGGAACCCATGCGCCGCGTCGTGCGGTGTTACGCGATCCAGAAGATCGCGCAAGATGCGCCGCTGGAGCGCTTTGAGGCGAGGCTTCGGCGATTCGAGAAGGCGCGCACCGCCCGAGCGCTTCGGGACCCATCGGTACCTGTAGTGTCGCGAGCGCTCATCGCTCGCGAAGCGCTCGAGGCCTCGCCGATCCGCGAACCAGTCGAGCTCCTCGCCGGCGACGCCGAGCCACGAAGCCACGTCGTCCGGTGTCGACAGCGTCGGGAGATCCCAGGCGGCTCGCGGACCGTCGGTCGGTACCATGCTGGGCGCCGGAGTGAAGAGGCGGACAACGTGCGGGGGATTGACGCTAAGACGCTCGCGTACGGCCTCGTCGTCAGCCACGAACCGCGCGAGTCGGTCGATCCGCGCGTGAGGCGGCGTCTCGAAGAACGTGACGACCCGCGTCGCTACCTCGACGAGCCAGAGCTCCGGGTCGTCGAGTCCGAGACCAAGCGCCTCGCGACCGCGCTCGATCAGCCCGCTCCGCTCCCATGGGCCGGCAAGAAACGCGGCGGCAAGGGCCTCGGCGACCTGTCGACGATACGCCGCTGACATGGATCAACGCGCGGCAGCGCGCCTCGACGTGCCCTGTAGTGCGAGACCAATCCTGCGCAACCGCGCAGCGCAGGTCGCGCGTTGAGATGCCCGATACGAAGCGTCCCCCGGGGTAACCCCGGAGAGGTGGAGAGTCGCGAACGACTCCGTCACCGGCTCGAGGCGTCGCTGCCGCACACGCCGAAGGCTAACACGCTGGATCTTGCGGGGTGGAAGGGCGGCGCCTGGCGTAAAGTCGAGCCCCGGTGAGCCGGAGCATCCACACCGCGCGCCGTCACGTCGAGCACCTGCGACGCGAGCGGTTCGGCGATGGCCAGGCGAGGCGCGAAGCGATCGGCGAGGCAGAGCGAGCACTCGCGGCGAAGAGATCCATCAAACGTCACGAGCCGCCGGCCGCCCCACTCGTTCGCGTCGATGCAGACACCGTCCCCGTCTTCGTCGAACCCGAGCGCCCGACGCTCGCCCACCCCGCTGACGTCGATGATGTACGTGCCCTACTCCGACGTCTCCCGCGGGGAACACTCGACGGCCTCACCGAGATACGTCTGTGTGCTGGCTCGCGGCGCTTCAAGGCCATGCGCCGCAGCAACGACGAGGTGGACGCGCTGGGACGGCCAGTGTCCGAGCGGCTGCCGGGCATTTTCGCTCCACCCATCCTGGGAACCTACTTCCCCGCGCACCGGCGGATCGAGATCTACGCGCACGCCGTCACCGACGCGCAGGCGTTCGCCCTCATGCGACCGCTGGTGCGCGCCTGGGGCCTCGCCACGCTCGCGCACGAGATCGGGCACCACGATCGAGCACGTGCTCGCGCACGTCGCGGAGGCTCACGGTGCGGAGGTGGCGACTCTGCTGGACTGGATCGAGCGCACGCTAGGCCTCCCGCTGTCTCTCGCGATGCTCGTCGGTGATCCACGTCGGACGACGCGCACCGGCCTCGAAAAGCTGCAGTGGGGAGTCCACCACGTACTCGCGACCCTGCTGGGCGGCGAAGGCGATCGCGAGCAACTCCGCGTGTCGGCCGCCACGGATCTGATGGTTGCGGACGAATACGACAAGGCGCTGGCCGTCCTGGATGCCGTGCTCGAGAGCGACCCGTCGCGGGTGGACGCCCGCGCCCTTCGTGCCGATGTCCTCCAGTGCGCGGGCCGTGATGCCGAGGCACTCGCCCTGGCCGAGGAGGTGCTCCGGAGTGCCCCGCTCGAACCTCGGGCGATCAGCGTCATGATGCATGGCCTCGTGAAGGCACAGCGCTGGGAGGACCTGCTCGATGTGTCCACGAGCGCCCTCGAAGCACCAGGTCTGAAGCGTTTCGAGCAGCGCACGCGCTCACTGGCTCGAGCCCGGGCGCTGCTCGAGCTACGCCGCTGGAGCGAGATGGACGCCATCGTGGACGCCCTCCTCTCTACCGAGACGAGTCGCTTCTTCCGCGCCCGGGCCAGCGGGCTCCGCGCACTGTCTCTCCTTCGTCGGGGCGACGCTCGAGCGGCGCTCGACACGGCGGAGCGAGAGCTCATCGTCCCTCGCGAGCACACGTGGTGGCACTACGTCTTCGACGCCGTCCGCTTCGAGGCGCTTCACGTGCTCGCACGGAGCGGGGAGTGCAGGCCCTTGCCGCCGGGTGCACGGAAGGCACTGACCGGCATGCGGTTCGACCAATGGGTCAGGCAGCTCGAAGAGCTTGGCGCTTGGGACTCGACAGCTAGTGTTCCGACGGCTTCGTCCAGAGCGCGTGGATGAGTTCGCGCGAAGCGGCCACGGTTCCGTAGCCTTCGAGGACACCGGGGCCCTCGATGTGCGGCCATTCCTCGCTCGTCGGCGTCCTGGGCCCGAGCGTCAGATCGTATCGCCGGCAAAGGCGGTCGGTGAAATCGTGCTCACCGGTCAGCATCTCCGCGGCGATGATGTGGAGCCCCGAGAAAGCATGCGTGCTCGTCGTGACGATGCCGACGATCCCCCGGAGCTCGCCTTTGAAATGGAAGAGACGATCGATGTGGACGTCGAAGTCGGCGTCGTGGATCGTCTCATAGTCCGCCGGCCCGAGCGACCCCGTCACGTCGCCACCCCCAGCCGTAGTTCGGCCGGACGCAGACCTCGGCGCCGAGAAACGAGAGGCACGACCCGACGAGCATCACGCGTTCAGCGGCCGAGCGGCCGGTCCATTCCACGATCCAGGTACGCGGCCGGCCTTTACGGCGGAGGAAGGCTTCGTCTGGTCAGTCTCCTCGCTTCCGCAGTTTCGCGAGCTTCTGCTCCAGGTGAGTCTCTCGCTCGATGTTCCGTTCGTCCGCTGGCCGCGCTCGTTCCCGATCGAGTTGCGCCTGCCAGAAGGCGACCGGAGAGGGCACCGGCTGCTCCGGCGGGGGTGGGGCCGGTGGTTCAAGCAGGTGCTCCAGATCGCTCAGCTCTCCGAGTCTGGACTCGGGGTCGTGCCACGGCTCGACGTCAAAGGTCGTGCGCAGCAGGGCGAGCTGCTCGTAGCGAGGGTCGGCAAGGTCGTCGTGCCTCGCTCGGTACGTGCGAAGGAACGACGCGCGTTCGTAGATGATGCCCTCCAGGGCGCCAGAGCATGAGGTCGAAGCTCATGACGGCAGCAAGCGTATCTCGGCGAAACGACCGCTGCCGACGAGACTCTCCGGGTCGGCGGGCACCGTCTAGACTCGGCTCCCCCATGAGAGTCCCGTCCTTCCTTCACGGGCGATTCGCTGAGGTCTCGCGTTCGGCGAAGCGCGTGGCGCGCGAGCTCCAGCGCGGAGCTCACCTGCAAGACGTCGTGGACTCGTGGGTGGACCTGCGCGACCTCCCGGGCTTGATCGTGCTCGACGGCCCGTCGAAGCTGCTCGGCGGGAGCCCCCACTTCCACGCGTTTGCGCTGACGCGCGCCGTCGCCGACTCCCTCCTGCCGCTCACCGAAGCAAAATGCCATGGCTGGGTGGACGAATCGCTCCGTGAAGCCTGGTCCTTCCTGGGTCTTCTCGGGCAGGACGGCTCCCGCTTCGCGAGGACCGCGCGAGACCTCGATCTGCTCGACGCCGCTGTCGCGCACTGGTCGTCGATGACCTCTCTCGGCGCCCGCTACTCCGCCGGGCTCGATCGCGGTTCCCACGCGTGGGATGCCCAGGTGGCCGTGCGAGGCGCGCTGGCCGGACAGGGGGTTGCGACGACGCACCTGAGTCCCCCCGAGACCGGGGAGGAGCTGGCTCAGCTCGTGTCGGCCAGTCCGGGAAGGACGATCCAGCGCCTGCTCGAAGCCGACAAGCAGGACGAAGCGGCGACGATCCTCGCCCAGACGAGCTTCGACGACTTCGTGCTCTGCTCGCTGGCCGAGCACTTCGCGCGAGCCGGGGAGACTGCGACCGCAGTGGCCGTCCTGCGACGTCACGCTGAACGCGCGGATCCTCACGGCCTCCTGTCGACGTGGATCGCGGAGCACGGGGAGAGTCACGGCCCAGTGGCTGTGAGCGACGTGCGCGAAGCGTTTCTGCGCCGCCCCGACCTTGCTGCCTGGACGCGCCTGAAGCAGGTCGGCATCGCCGCCGACGCCGAGGAGGCACTGGAGGAGCTCGGACGACGCGGGAAGCCGGAGATCGTGATGTGGGTGCGCGTCTGGGACGGCGACGGAGAGCGAGCCCTCGCCGCATGGGAAGCCATGTGGTCCGGAAGGGCGGCCGACCGTGTCTCGTTGGGCTTTGCCGCGCGATCTGTGGCTCAGCTGCTCGCTTCGAGTCGGCCTGCACGGGCGGCGGAGCTCCACGTCCTCGTGGCGAACACGATCCTCCGTCTGAAGAAGCCGAGCGCCTACAGGGAAGCGGCCGGCCACCTGCGGAGCGCGTGCGATGCCTACAGGGCCGCGGGCGCACCGGAGCGGGCCCAGACGACCATCGCGGAGTTTCGAAGCGAGCATCGTCGCCTGACGCGGCTCATGACGATTCTGGACGAAGTGGGGCTCAAGTGAGCGTCCCGGAACGCACCTTCGCGATTCTGGAGCAGCAGCTCGACGCCGGAGCCGCTGTTCAGCCGGCGATGGCGGCCATGTTCGACGCCTGCTCCACCGAGCGACCACACGATGACTGGGGATGCCTGCGCGCGCTCGACTATGCGGCCGGGGCCGCGTTCGTCCGCTCGTGGCTCGACCAGGTACTCGTCGACGACCCGCCACCGCCGCTTGCCGACGGCCTGTGGTTCGGCTTGTTCACCGCCGTCTACGAAGGTGAGGAGGCACGCGCAGACCTCTACGTGCATGGCAGCAGATTCGACCCGGTCGACGGGGACTGGGCTTGTACGGCGATCTGGAAGCCGAAGGGTAGCTATGCGCACTGCGCTCTCCTTCGCGATGTGCACCGGATCGCGTACCCGGTCGGGAGCCGCGGGCTCGGCGTCGATGCCGAGTATCCGGCGGTCCTGGGCTTCGCGGCGCTGGCGGTTGCGGCCTGGGCCCGCGCAGCCGCGGCGGGGAACGCGCCCGTCGCGCGGCACCATCGAGAGCTCGTGGTCGGCTTTGACAGCGGGGACGTCGTCCACGTGGGCGGGCTCGATGCCACGGGTTTTCGGAGACCTCGGACCGGACTCACCTCCGTATCGTGACCCGTCCCGCCAGGGGTGAGATCGCGCGAGCCGCGGGAAGGGCGACAAGACGCACAGAACTAAAGCCTGCCTTGTCTTTTGTGCAGCCGACACCATTGCACAAACATAAAGTCCAGCTTACGTTTCGTGCATGTCGAAAGGGCCGTCAGAACATCCCGACTGGGATCGGCTCTACGAGGTCGCCTCCGCACAGGAGGGGTTCTTCACGACGCAGCAAGCGGCCGACGCTGGCTACTCGCCCCAGCTTCTCGTTCACCATGTGTCCGGCGGACGCGTCGTCCGCGTCCGTCGAGGCATCTACCGCCTGGTGCACTTCCCGGCCGGCGAGCATGAGGAGCTCGTGAGCGTCTGGCTGTGGTCCGAGCAGGCGGGCGTCTTCTCGCACCAGACGGCGCTCGCCCTCCATCGACTCTCCGACGCTCTGCCGGCGCAGATGCACCTGACCCTCCCGAGCGCGTGGCGGTCGCGCCGCTTCCGCGTGCCCGAAGGGGTCGTGCTTCATCACGCCGACGTCCCGAAGCTGGAGCGGACCTGGTTCGGCCCCGTCCCCATCACCTCGGTGAGGAGGACGCTCAACGACTGCGCCCGCGAGGGTCTGTCGCCGGAGCTGCTGCAGAAGGCCGCGAAGCAGGCCCTCCGTCGGGGCCTCGTCGTCCGGGGCGAGCTGCCCGACGTCAGGGCCTCGCTGAAGGCATTCGGAGGGCTGCCCGGGTGACCGCGCGAACGTACGCGTCCGCGGAAGCGTTCAAGCAAGCCCTCGAGCAGCGGCTTCGCGCGGCGTCGAAGACGGGCCCGGAGTTTCCTCGCCACCGCCAGCTGCTCGTGTTCGACCGCTTCCTCGCGCGGGTTGTCGCCGTGCTCGGCGACGCGGCGATGCTCAAAGGTGGGCTCGTGCTCGAGCTGCGTCTCGAGCGCGCGCGAACCACGAAGGACGTCGACCTCCGCCTCACCGGGTCGGCCGACGACGTGCTCGCCAGGCTCCAGGCCGCGGCTCGCCTCGACCTCGGCGACTTCCTCGCCTTCGAGATCGGCCCGGATGCGGAGCATCCCGAGATCCAGAACGAGGGCATGCAGTACGAGGGCCTGCGCTTCCGCGCCGAGTGTCGGCTCGCAGGGAAACCGTACGGAGATCCTTTCGGCGTCGATGTTGCGTTCGGCGACCCGATCCTCGGGGCGCCCGACACCGTCGTCGCCGACGATGTCCTGGGGTTCGCCGGCATCACCCCGCCCACGCTGCGCCTCTACCCGATCGAGACGCACATCGCCGAGAAGCTCCACGCGTACACGATGCCTCGCGCGCGCCCCAACTCGCGCGTGAAGGATCTCCCGGACCTCGCGCTTCTCGCGAGTGCGAAGCCGCTGGATGCCGAGCGACTCCGGGCGGCGCTCGATCAGACGTTCGCGTTCCGTGGACCCACGTCGGGGCCGTCGCGCTACTCGACTACATCCCCGGCGCCGATTGGCAGACGTACGTGTGCACGACCCTGCTCAATCCGTGCTGCACTGGCGGAGCTGCCGTCGAGGCCGAATGGTTCACCCGCGCACGCGTCCTTCGGCTCGACACGGATGCTTTCCGCTGGGACCCGGTGCCCCCGGACCGTCCGCTCGGGCTTCCCGATGGAACCATCGTTCCGGACGACCTCCGATAGCCCTCAACGCTCTCTGTGGTCGTTGGCCATCTCGTGCCTACGGTCGCAGACGAATTGCGTACGTCATGCGAACCGCGCGCGCCGCACGGCAAGCAACCACTCGCGCACCTCGGGTTCGTTCGGTGGGCCCTCGGGCAGAGGACTCGCCTCGCTCGCCGCGTCGAGACGCAGGAAGAGCCCATCGACGCGCGGGCGCCACTGCTCCAGCAGGGCCGCATCGAGGCCCACGCGCTCGCCGGCGCGCTTCCGCTCGACGAGGACTGCTGCCTCGGAGAGGCCGTAGCCATCCATCAGCCGGGTGAGGTCGGGCTCGAGCTGCCCGGTCTCGAGCAGGTGGATGCCCGTCAGCGTCGTGCGCAGGACGTAGAGCAGCTTCTTCGCGCTCGGCTCCTTCTCGAGGAACCGGAGCTGGTTCATGGCGAACCCTCGATAGTGCCGGTGGACTCGCCGGCTCAGGGACCGTTGCGTGAGCGGTCGCAGCTCAGCGAGCAGGGACGACGCCTGCGCCACCATGCGCCCGAGCACACGCTCGATGAAATTGCCGTTACCGCCGAGGATGCCGGAGAGCGCGTGCGCGAGCTCGTTCGAGGTGTAGTCGACCTCGACGCCGTCGATGACCTCTGCCCGGTCGACCGTCGGCGCCGGCACCTCGAACCCCAGCAGATCGGCGGTCCTGGCGACGTGGATGGCCTTGAGATCGAGATCGCTGTCGGGCGAGGGGAAGCCGTACGCGTGCGCCCCGCTCAGGTACACGACGACGTGCTCGCGGTGGGCTTCTTCTTCGGCCAGCACCCGCCTCATCACCTTCTGCTGGTCGTCGGAGAGCACCCCGTCGACGGACTCCCCCGTTACTCGCTCCATATGACCTCCGGCGGGGGCGGCGCATCCCTGCCGAGGGGGCCAGGATCACCGGTTGCCCATCGACGAGCCAGCTCCTCGCCCACTCGCCGGAGCACGGCGTCGGCGCGCCCGACGTCGGGACGTCTGGGCAGCCGCGACTCGTCCCGCGCACGCTCCAGCTCGGGCGCCATGGCCTCGGCCTCGGCGAGGACCTCTTCCAGCGAGACCTCGCCCTTCTTGATGGCGAGGAGTCGGGCGCGAAGATCGCCTTCGACCTCGAATGTGGGCGCCCCCTCCCGAAGCCACCGGGTGGCCGTCACCAGCAGCCTCACTAGGTTGTAGGCGTTCTTCGGGCGGAGCTCGCGGGGCAAATCGAAGTCCGCGGCCTTGTCCTGAGCGAACCGCACCAGGGCTGCGAACTCGTTCGCGTCGAGCAGGCCCTGGTCGGCGAGCGACCGATAGAGCTGCTTGATGTACTGCTTGGCCTGGTGGACGCGGTCTGCCTCGGAGGGCATCGCGCGGGTGGAGACCCGGGCGAGCTTCTCCGCGACGGCGTCGAGCGTGAGGTTGGGATCGGCGCGCAGCCAGTCCAGGACGACCGCGCGGTGCTCGGCAAGCCGCAGCCCCTGTTCGAGGCGGCGAAGCTGACCGATCGCGTAACGGCCGAAGGTGCCGTAGATCTCGACGGAGACAAAGGCGTCCCGCTCGGCGAGCAACCACTCACCGATGGGATCAAGCGGTCGCGCCCCGGGGAGGAACAACATCTCGAGCGTGTTCGGGTCGGCGCGCAACGCCTGGCGGACGGCCTTGCCGGCGGCCCAGTAAGTCGAGCTGCCGTCGGCGCTCACGAGGTCCTCGGGCGGAGGCACGAGGCCCTGCGTCCACGTGAAGGGGAGCGCGAAGACACCCCGGTGGTCGATGTCCGAGTCCGCATCGGCGAGGCCCCAGGCGCGCGATCCGACGATGGCGTCAAGGACGACGCATGGGCGCAGGGCGTCCCACGCGTCGGCACGCCGGTGCGCGAAGAGGACCTGGCCAACCCTGCGCGGCGACAGCTCGTCCCGCGCGTAGCGGACCACGCCGACGCCGACGACGGTCACGTCGAGCTCGTCGCCGTCCACCTTGGTCACCCGGCCGACGGACCCCTGCGGCACGCGGCGCTCGCCGACGAGGCGGTCGACGCGCGTCACCACCTCGGTACCGTGGGGCAACGGGACAGCACGCGCGTCCAGCTGCTCGAGGTTGCGCAGGCGCAGGTCCATCGGCTCGCCAGACTACTTCGCCGGCCTTGTCATGCCAGCGTGGGCGACGCCCCCTCTGGCTAGGCCTCCTAAAATGCCTCCCAGCCAACCTCTTTCGCGACCCGCTTGATCTGGGCGACGAAGGCGTCGTCCGGCCGCTTACGCCTGATCTCCCTGTCTGGCGTGGCCGCCCATCGATAAATCTGCTCCACGGTTCGCGTGCTGGCCGGTCACTCGAAGCTGGAGATGACCCAGCGCTACGCCCACGCCGCGACGGCCGACCTCCGGGCGGCCATCGACAAGCTGGGCAAGTAGGCCTGGTCCCGCGTCCAGCTACGGGCTGGGCAACTGGTGGGCAACGAACCCCCCGTCCTTCGCGTTAGTGCGGTTTTCCCGGCAAATCTCGATGCTTTGTCGGGGAGGCGGGATTTGAACCCGCGACGACGAGCACCCAAAGCTCGTGCACTACCGGACTGTGCGACTCCCCGGAGAACGATGGATCTCTAGCATCGCGATCCCCGGGCGCCTACGGGGCAGGTGAGGCGGGCTACAGCCGCCCGCGAAGCGCCGCCAGTGCCCTCGGTAGCCCACGTGGGCTCGCCTTCAGCGCGATGTAGATGTGGTCCCTGTCCGTCTCCACCGCGCGCACATTCACGACGGGGGTCACGATGGCCAGGAGCCGACGCAGCCGCGAGTTGTCTGCGATGGCCGGCACCTTCATCAGATCGATGACGATGCGGTCTCCGTCGGCCTCCACGATGGCGCCTGGACGCTTGGGCAGAAACTTCACCAGATTGCCTGGCTTGGACAGATCGAGCGCCCCCGACTTGATGAGCGTCGCCACCGGGGCGTCGCTCTCTCCGAGGAGTGCCAGCTTCACGTCGCTCAGCTTCAGGCCGATGCGCATCGACTCCGGCGAGAAGTCGATCTCGTCGATCTTGATGGCCGCGCTCGCGCGCACGGGCGTCCCCATCGCGTCGACCGATAGGCTGATGCGAATCGCGGGGGGCGAGCTGCCGATGTCGATGTCCTTCGGCGCCTTCTTGGGGAGCTTCGCCTGCGCCGTCAGGTAGCGCAGCGCTGCGATGGGCACGCCGAAGCGCAGCCCCGCCGCGTTCACGGCCGCCTTCACCAGCTCGTCGGGGTTCCTGC
>Ga0182030_10011383_pt1 | contig 17969 bp, 20 predicted proteins | sample 812S3MmetaG_FD_121299 | JGI IMG/M metagenome (GOLD analysis project Ga0182030, IMG submission 121299) | Permafrost microbial communities from Stordalen Mire, Sweden - 812S3M metaG (Illumina Assembly) | ecosystem: Environmental > Terrestrial > Soil > Wetlands > Permafrost | place: Sweden...
CCTCGGACATCCTCCCTTACTGTCACTAGCGAGAAGGGCCATTATCGCTAGTAATATGCATAATAATACTAATAGGTGTATTATATATCGTGTGGCTAGCGACCCCCGACATGCCCCGCCCATACCTGACAGTGACGCCCCGACCTTCCAGTCGCGCGCTGAGCTCCTCCAGGTCCGGGTCAACGAGGCCGCCCGGACGCTCCAGGAGCGAGGCGTAAAGCCCACCGTCGCCCGGGTGCGGGCGGCGCTCGGGGGCGGTTCCCCCAACGATTTGACGCCGGCTCTCAAATACTGGCGAGAACGCGTGCTACCCACGCTGCCCACCCGAGTTCGGGACGCCGCGGGCGCGACGCCTCCCGCGATCCCCCCGCAGATCGCGGACCTCGCCCTTGAGATCTGGCAACGGGCAACTGCCGCGGCCGTAGTGGAATTGAAAGGCGGGCCCACCGCGCGCCAAGTCGAGGAGCGAACGGAGGAAGTCCACGGGCTGCGGGACCAAGTCACTGCGCTGCGCAACCAGCTCGAACGGGAATCGCTCGCCTATGGGGAGCTGCGGGCCCAGGCGGCGCGCCACGAGGCGCTCGCCCGCGAGGCCCTTTCACGCGCGCACGCGGCCGAGGAGCGGCAGCGGGATCTGGCTCGGGACCTAGGCTCTGCCCGGCAGCGGATCGCCGAACTCGAGGCAGCGCTCGAGCAACGGCCGCCCGCGCGGGGCCCACCACGAAAGCGCCGAACTGCTGCGCGTCGACCGAAGAAGGCGGTAGGCCACGTGCGACGCCCATCTAAGGCTTGGGCGGTCCCCAAGACGGTCTCCCGAAAACGCAGCGGGCCGCGCCGATCACCGGTGAAGCCTCGTAAGCGTTGAACCCCTACAATGCGCACCACACCGAAGGACACACGCCATGGAACCTCTCTCTGAAGCACTCGAACTCCTGAAACGCCAAGCTGAACTCGAAGGCGGACTCCGTAAGCCCGGCGGCATCCGGGTCACCGAGGAGCGGGAATTGCACAGCCTGCGTGAGCGCCTCGCTCGTTACCCCTATCCCAATGCAGTTGAGGCGGTCATCGAGGCCTCGCGCAACCTTGACCGACCGATCGACCTCATCACGGTCACCGACGTCGAACGATGGAGCGGCGCGCCGCACCAGGGCTCGTGCTTCCAATGAAGGGTCAAGGATTGTCGCGACGAACGCCTCGTCGCTTGGCGCGCGCCCATAAACCTACCGCGCCCGACGTCAAAACCACAACGCCGGCCGCCGCGGGAGCCAGCTCCCCGGCCGGTCGCACCGCACAGACAGTATTCGCCCGACGGACCCCGCCCGCGCCCTCGATTGTGTTCGACACGTACTGGAGATTCGCGGCCGAGCGCCAGGCCGTGTATCACCGGCGTATCGCGGGGCTTCAAGCCCCCTGGACGAGCGATCCGATCCTCTCATCGTACAAGTTCACGAATGCCTACCGCGCCGCCGATCGGGTTAGTCAGTTCCTCATCCGTAACGTGATGTACGTCGGTCACTTCGATGCGCACGACCTGGTATTTCGAGTCCTGCTCTTCAAACTGTTTAACAAGACGCAGACTTGGTGTTTGCTCGAGCGCATGCTCGGACCCATCGAGTCGAAGCGGTTCGATGTCGACCTCTTCGATCGCGTGTTGTCGGCCGCGATGCAGGGTGGCGCCTCGATCTATTCGGCGGCATACATTATGCCGAGCGGGCCCGTCTCCGTGCGCCGGCCTCGCAAGCACCTGATGCATTTGGAGCTGCTTGCCACGCTGATGCGAGATGGCACGATCAACCGACTCATCGATAGCAAGAGCATGGCGGAAGCCTATGACATCCTCGTCGGGCTACCCGGAATCGGTCCCTTCCTCGCGTATCAGCTTGCGACGGACCTCAACTACAGCGAACACCTCGCCTTCTCCGAAATGGAGTTCGTGATGCCTGGACCCGGCGCACGAGATGGACTGCGAAAATGCTTCTCGAGCTTCGGGGATTACTCCGAAGCCGATGTCATTCGGTGGGTCGCCGAGAGGCAAGAGAGAGAACTTTCGCTCCGCGGGCTGCAGTTCCAGTCGCTCTGGGGTCGCCCGCTGCAGCTGATTGATTGCCAAAATCTTTTCTGTGAAGTTGACAAATATGCGCGTGTTGCGCACCCCGAGATCGCCGGCCACAGCGGCCGCACCCGCATCAAGCAACGCTTTTCCGCCCATCCCACACTTTCGAAACCGTGGTTCCCGCCGAAGTGGGGCATTAATGACCGCCTGACCGCGCGCTCTCGGGAGGCTTTACCCGACCACTGGTCCTTCGCGGGTGTAGGTGAGACTTTGCGTCTCGGCATCGAGGATTAGCCAGCCACCACGGTGGTGCTTCAGCAAGCGAAACGCCTCGAATCCGACAAAGATCGCGCGCTGCCATTCGTGCAGCGCGCATTTTTCGACCTCAAGTCCGCGCACCATTCGCTGAATCAGCTTCAAGATGCCGTGATCAATCCGGTCGAGTCCAACCAGGTTCGAATGCCCGCGCGCGTAGTTGAACACCGTCTGCGCGATTGCTTCTTCAACGATCGCGGCCCGGGCACCGTCCTGCACCTCGTCGACGAGTGCGTTGCTCTTTCGCTTGCAGCGGAACGTGGCGCGAACCACGGGTGACCAACCGAGCACGGCCGCATAGCCTAAGTGAAAGGAGTCATGAAATCGATATCCGTCATCCTTGGCCGCGTTGTCGGTGAGGCGATCGCCAATGGTCACCTCGTGAGCACGGATGACGACCTCAAGCCGTCCGCCACCGCGGGATCGCTCGAGGAACTGGATTGGAATGCTTCGCGGCAGCCGTTCATAGCTCGGATACTTCGAATCGAAACAGCGCGCGGCCCGCGGACTGCTAGGTCCGAACATCCCCTTCGCTTTGGCGAGATTGGTCTTGAGGACTTTCGGGAGATCCAAGCCCTCACGTTTTATCGCCGTTTCGGTAGTTAAGAGCGCACGGGTCAACGCGTTGGCCAATCGTATGGTCCGCGCGCGGCTCGGAGTTGCGTCTACAGCGTCCACCGCGGCCACGACCTCAGCAAAGGCGCCCACCATCGCGTAGACATACCCGTAGGTGGTCTTCGGCGTTTTTGGCCGGCTCTTATTTTTGGTCAAGGCCGCGAGCTTAAGACCGTGTCGGGTGGCAACTGCACCCACATACCAGAGAAGATCGCCAAATTCCTCCACCAAATTCTCGCGACTTTCCGTATAGGCCTTCCCGTCGCGCAACCCCTTCTTGAGTTCACTGGTGACAGACCCCAATTCACCCACGATACCGAACGCTGGAATATGCCGCCTCTTCGGATCGCTCCAGTCGATCGTAGCTGTCGCGAAGGCACGCCGTTGGTACTCATCGAGATTCACGCAGCGCTTTCCTCAGTTCGGGCACTGTTGATAGCCGCGCATTTTTCGAGAAGCCCGGATACCTGATGCCGCCCCACGGCGTCGGTCTCCAGTGCCGCCAGTGTTGCGTGACAGACGAGTGGCCCCACGGGGACGTCGACCTCCTGTGCGATGCACGCTTGCAGGCGCGCCAGACCCTTGAAGTTTCCGAGTGCCTTTTGCAGGTAATACTGATATCGGTAGACTGCGGTCATGTAGAGCTCACGGTTAGGTCCCAGTTTTAGGCTCAGGTGGCTTAAGCATTGGCCGCCTCGCGTATTGCTGTGATCCACCTCGGGCTCATAAAATTTAAGTTCCAACGGCTCGAGCCCCGTATCCAGCTCGTAAACCGCGCGCAACGGGCCCGGCAACTTGAGCTGCGTACGGAGCTTGTTGATGAGCAATTCAAGCGGTCGCACCGTACTGCCATCCGAGCAAGCGCGCTCGACCAATCTCTGCGCATACGTGCCGCGGAGGTTGGGTTGCAGGAGCCGAATCGTCGGATGGATCTGCTTCGCATAGTCATAAACGCCCGCAAGGCCATGCAGGCGATATTCGGCCGCCGGGAAAATGGTCTCCGCGACCGTGTGCAATGGCTGCAGGCGGTGCAATCGCAAGAACTGATCGACGGTCGTCTCGATCGCCCGTGATTCGGATGTGGCGGTGGCGGGCTGTGTGATCTCGACGATGAAGTTGTATGCAACATCGCGACGTTGATGCAACAGCTTCGCGGCCTGCAACCACGCGCCGGCCCGGGTTACATCAGTCACCGTGATCATAGGGTTCTCTCCATGGAGTGTTTCTCAAGGTGCTCGCGGCCGAATGTCGGCCAGAGCCACCAGCTTGTCCTGAAAGTAGCCTTCCTCGACCCACGCATAGCCGCCCTGGCCCCAGCGCTCGCCCCAGCTGTTGCGAACGAGCACGAGGGGACCCGCCGTGGAGTGCTCGCCGAGGCCAACGCCCAGCACGGCATGACAGCCGAACCCGGTGCCACTCGACTTGAGGCGGCTGCGCGACGCTACAGGGTCAAGCCACTCCGGCGTGAGTCGAAGTGCGAGCACAATCGGTCGTCGGGATTGCAATGCGGCGTGTAGTCCGGTGATCGCCGCCGCCATCGTAAGATCACCATACCAGCGCGCCGTCACTGTCGGCGGTACCCAGGGCGCCGGTTGTACAGATTGGTACGGCCATTCCTGCTCCAACGGCTGGCCTTCGGCGGCCAGTGCATCGCCGGCGGCGGCGAATGTCAGTCCAAGCGCCCCCGAGCTTCCTGGCATACGCTGGGCCGCATGAAAGTAGAGGAACTCAGCCGAGAGCGCATCGCGGAGCCCGTGCGAGTGCCCGTGGGCATCACTCGTAGCGCAAGCCAGGCACGCATTGCGCAATCCTTGGTCGCGGGCACCGGACCATTGAGCACGTAGGTCCACCTCGATGTGAATATCCTCCGCCGATTCCGAGCTCACGCGGCTAACGCTCGGGCCGCGCGCGGCAACCCCTCCGATTCAGCGCCGAGTAGCTCGAGCGCGAGTTCATAGGTATTAAGGGCGCTTTGAGGAGGGTCCCAGAGGCGCCGTTCCTCTAGGCGCAGGGTCCCGGAGCCGGGTCCGCGCACCACCAGGCGCCGCGTCACCGGCGCCCCAACATATTCATCGGCTCCGTCTTTTCGATCGTCTCGCTCGACGGTCAAGCCGGCATGCTCGACCGCGGCGCTGTCCCAGGTATACCCATTCGCAATGTGTTCGTGGAGCGCAAGCACCAACCGATCATCAGGATTCCCGAGCACACGGGTTCCGCGATCCTGTTCTGTCAGCGTCCAGACATCGAGATGCCACGACTCGGGTATCACGTCCGGGAGTGCGCGCTGCTTCGCGTCCTTCGGTGGCACATCCACCAATCGTCGCGCCCGCTCACGTTCGATGATGCCGTTTTCTGCGAGCGCCCAGCAGGTGGCGGCGTAACTTGTAGCCAGCCGGAGGGAGAGTTGGTAGGCGATATCCGGCTTTGCAAGCTCGGCGGCGCCCCATTGGTGCCGCCGCGCAAGCGCGACAATCAACCACTTCGGCAGGAGGAATTCGGAGGCGAATGCGTCGGCCTCCACTTCTTGAAAATCATGCCCTCCGACATCGCCCCGAGCGACGAATCCTACATCCTCAGGCCGATCGAGACTGACGGCCCGATGCTGGAGGACGTGGTGTCCGAGTTCGTGCGCTGCCGTGAATCGCTGGACGTGCAGTGGACGGTTTGTCGTGACGATCACGCCGGGACTCACGGCCGAAGGCAGGTAAGCTCCCAGCAACCCGTCGAGCGGTCGGAACAGAATGAGAAGCCCCAGATCTTGAATAGCGCGCAGTACATCGACCGGTCGATCGCCCGCCTTCAGTTGCTCACGAAGTCCCAGCTTCTGGTGCAGAGCGGCGGCGCGCTCCACACCGCGCAGTATGGCGTCACGCCGCGTTGTCATCACGAGTCCGCGCCTGAGCGCGCTGGGCTAGGAATTCCGAGAATCGCAGCAACTCACCTCGATCCTGCTCGGAGAGCTTAGACACTTGCTTGGCGAGTAGCGCAACGTCCGCCGATATGGGCAACGCCTCATCGCCGGTGAAGTATCCGATCGGACGTTGATAGAGCTTCGCAAGGGCACTGAGCTCAACTGAGTCCACACCGCGCTGGCCGTTCTCTATCAGCGATATCGCCGTGCGCGGCAATTTGAGCACTGAGGCCACCTCTTGCTGCGAGTAGCCCAAGTACTCGCGTGCCTCTTTCAGTCGCTCAGCAATTTTTGAGCGTTCATCAGTCATTGCACCCTCCTTCAGACGGTTTCCAGTGCGGGTTTGGTGGATTGAGGCGGCGGCGACGGCGCCGCTTCCACACAGTGTTGTTCGACATGATTTAAAAGATCGGTGACGGCGTCCGCCACGGACTCGTAGCCGCCTTTTCGGATCCACCTCGGATCCAGACGATGGCCCGTTTGCTCCTCAAGAATCGGCGAGAGCTTCACCACGGACTTGGAGTCGATGGGCGGCAGATCGTCCCACAGGTCAGTGTCCTCGGGACCAGGACCCGGGAGTGTCGTATCGATGCGCTCCTGCTCAAGTCGCGCCGCCAGTTGCGCCTCGAGGGCTGGGCGAAGCGCCATGAACGCCGAGCGGGCGATGAGCTTAGGTTTGGCCACAACATTGCCTCTGTGTCCGGAATACAGACATAGTACACCGTAAATGTGCGATTATCAAACATCCTCGTCAACTGGCGGCAGACGGACGACGACCACGCTAACTTGTTGAAAATGGTAGGTATTGATATTCATCTGCGCGAAGACTTTGGCCCAATCGCGATTTTCCCGCCGCAGTTCAACCCTTAGATCTTCATCGTTCTCCGGTGCGGCAAGGATTTCGACTTCCTCGAAATTGAGGTCCGCCCAGGAAGTGGCGGGGTATTGGCACTTGTAGATAGCCTCTTTGGCACTGAATACCCACCGACGGGCCCCCTCCTCATCGAGGCCCAAGCACCCGCGGACAGAGTCGATTTCCCGCTCTGTCATCAAATCGCGTGAACTTCGCTCATCGAGCTGGCGTCCGTCATCGATATCCACGCCCACCGACCGGCAAAACTGTCGTTTCGAAAGGACAGCAGCGGCGATCTCCCTCGCATGACTCAAACTGCCGACGACCTCAGTGCTCCACCGAGGTTCGCCGGCCGCTCCCCACGGTATAGGGGCGGGCGGCTCACCCATTTCGTGCAGTGCAAGCCGAGCGAGATGGCGCGTTGCCACAAACTCGCGGCGCCGCGTCAGCGTCATCGTGGCCACCAAGCCTTCTTCTCCCGGATAGACGGTAGAAGGTAGTTGATCGATCGGCGCCACCATAAGCACCAGGTGCTCACCACACCAGTGTTTCGAAATCGTCATGCTCCTCCGTCACCGTCCGGCGTTGCAGACTTATCTCATAGTCTCGCTCAGACTGTCGCTCGCCATCGTGTGCATGATTCTTGCTGCTACAACACCGATCAAATCTCAAACACTTAGTGCCGACGTGGAGCGTCCTGCGGTACGCACACGTTACAGATGCGCCGAGACTGTCTTCGCCGCCGTACGGGGTCAGTCGCTCGCTGCTTTGCCCTGCTGATCGAGTGCGCGCCGAAGCAACTCGTTGGATTCCCAGATCCAGCGCTCGACCACAGCCTTGGCGCGGGAATCGCCCGCTTCGGTGAGTGCGGTGACCGTCTGCAGTTCGTTCGCGGTCTCCACATACCAATCCCCAGAAGGGAGCTGCCGAAAAAGAGCAGTCAAGCCCGACACATGCACCGCGATGCCCGCACTGTGATCGACATGCCACCGTCGCTTCCAGTTCCGATTCGGATGGTTTGCCATTAAATATGCCGGTCAGTTACAAACGTACAGCGCGAACGAGCAAAGCCGCTCGTTCAATTCCTCGCGACACGACGCCATCACCAAAAACCCGAAGCTGCTCCACTAATTCTGGGTACAAATGTAGATTTGTGCGAACGCGCGGGCGCACTCCAACCAAAGGTCGCCCCCGCACGGACCCTCTCTCTTTGATTTTGGACCTGACCTTTATCCCCACCCCTGGTCCGGCCATCACCCGCCGCACATCAGGGAGCGCCGTCAGTGGAGCCGCGCCGCCACGTTCCGCCGCAGCGGCAGCCGCCCGGGCGACCCCGACAGACAGATTATCGTCACCGTATACACGTAGGCCTTCCGCAATTCGCTCATCGAGCATCACATTGATCGGGCGCTTGACCGGGCGACCTGTGGGCGGGCGACCCAAGCGCTTCGCAGCAGTTGAAGGCGTGGCCATCTGTCATATAATACATACACTGTGTAATTAGAAGCAAGCTTTCCTACCTCGTTGTAACGACCGCGAATCAACGTTTTCCACACCTCGAGTCGATCCGGACCGCATCGTGCATCCTGCTAAAATCAACCCGTGCCGAGTGCCGGCTGATAATTGGGTGAAGTGATGCCAGTGAGTATGACGCCGGAGCAATTTGCCAAAAAATGGAAGAGTGTGACGCTATCTGAGCGTTCAGCGGCTCAACAGCATTTCCTTGACCTTTGCGCTTTGCTAGGCGAACGAACTCCAGTGGAAGCTGATCCGACCGGCGACACGTTTACGTTTGAGAAGGGCGGCACAACCGCAACGGGCGGTCACGGGTGGGCAGATGTCTGGAAGAAGGGCCATTTCGCTTGGGAGTATAAGGGTCCCGGAAAAGATTTGAACGCCGCATATTTGCAGCTAAAGAAATACGCGGACATGTTGGAAAACCCACCGCTGCTCATCACTAGCGATACCAAGCGGATCGAAATACACACAAACTTTACAAATACCATCAAAGTGATGCACTCGCTGGACATCGATGATCTGGCGAATCCTACGATGCGCGAATTGCTGCGCGCCGTCTTTGTAGATCCCGAGAAATTGAGGCCGGGCGTGACCCGGCAACAAGTAACCACGGACGCGGCGAGCACCTTCAGTGAACTCGCGCACCATTTGCAGGCGAAGGGATATGAGCCAAAGCGTGTTGCGCATTTCCTAAATCGAATTATTTTTTGCATGTTTGCGGAAGACGTTGGTTTACTCCCGAATCGCATATTTTCTAAACTTGCCACCGCATCGGTTGCGCATCCTCACACCTTTGAGGCCAACGCCAAGCAATTATTCGGCGGCATGGCGACAGGGGGCACGGTCGCCTTCGAAGTCATTGAATGGTTCAATGGCGGTCTTTTCGACGATGATGCAACGCTTCCTCTGGACCTTGCGGAGCTTAAACTCGTTCTCAAATGCGCCGAGCTAGACTGGTCCAACATCGAGCCGTCGATCTTCGGGACCCTGTTCGAGCGCGGTCTGGACCCCGATAAACGGTCTCAACAGGGCGCCCACTACACGGATCCGGCCACGATTATGAAGATCGTGGGGCCTGTGGTCTTGAACCCATGGGAGCGAGAATGGGCCGCCGAGAAGGCTGGACTTGCCAAGCTGACTGACCGCGCCAAGAAAACCGTCTCAGAGGCCGCCCAGCAGAGATTGAACGCGTTTCTTGAGCGCCTGGCGCACTTCCGGGTTTTGGACCCAGCATGCGGCTCGGGAAATTTCTTGTATCTTGCTCTTCGTGGACTCAAGGATTTCGAGAAGCGCGTCATCCTGGATGCCGAGACACTGGGGCTGCCGATTCAATTTCCCCGCGTCGGTCCTGACGCAGTGCTCGGAATAGAGGTCAATCCTTACGCAGCGGAACTCGCGCGCGTAACCATCTGGATCGGCGAACTGCAATGGATGATCGAAAACGGGTTTCCAGGAGCGAAAAACCCGATCTTGAAGACGCTCGACCAAATTGTATGTCGGGACGCCATATTGAACGAGGACGGATCGGAACCGGAATGGCCGGTAGCTGATGTGATCGTAGGGAACCCACCGTTTCTGGGCGGAAGCAAGATGCTCGGGCAGCTCGGAGAGAATTACTGCGATCGCCTTCGCCGCTTGTATGAAGGACGTGTACCAGGCGGCGCCGATCTGGTGACGTACTGGTTCCAGAAAGCCTTTTCGCAAATTCAAAATGCTCGATTGAAGCGAGCTGGTTTGGTTGCCACTAACTCGATTCGCGGCGGTTCTAGTCGAGCTGTCCTCGACGTAATTGCCGCTCGCGGAAGGATCTTCGACGCGTGGGGCGACGAACCTTGGATTAATGAAGGTGCCGCGGTCCGCGTATCATTGGTTAGCTTCGACGCTGGCGGCCCTTCCGAGGCTCTGCTCAATGGGCAGCCGGTGATAGGTATACATTCGGATCTCACGTTCGGCGGAGGCGCAGAGTTAACCAGCGCTATCCGACTTAACGAGAATGCTGCGGCTTGGGCATACGGTTCGCAAGAGAAAGGGAACTTTGCCATAGAGCCAGAGGTCGCCCGTAGGCTTCTTCTGCAGCCCAATCCTCACGGACGCCCGAATAGTGTGGTCGTAAAGAGAGCTGTAAATGCAAGGCAGATTGTCCAACGGCGAACCGATGCGTGGGTGATCGACTTCGGGCTGGATATGTCTGTGGAAGACGCCTCACTTTTCGAGGGTCCGTTTAATATCGTGACCGTGCAGGTCGCGCCATCCAGAAAGGCTGGTCGTGACGTTTCTCAAGCGAAGCGATGGTGGCTGCATGCGCGGCCGTCGCCCAAATATCGGGAGATGCTACGCAAGTTGTCGCGCGTGATTGCAACGCCCTGCGTTGCCAAGCATCGGCTTTTTGTTTTTTTGAGCCCAGCAGAGTTGGCGGATCACCAGCTGATTGTATTTCCACGCGACGATGATGTTAGTTTTGGTATTCTGCACTCTCGCTTTCACGAGCTGTGGACGTTGGGTACTTGCACTTGGTTAGGGGTGGGTAACGACCCTCGTTACACACCCTCGACAACGTTCGAGACGTTTCCGTTTCCGACCGGGTTGACGCCGGACTTGCCCGCGACAGCTTACCTCTGTGATCCGCGCGCCATGGATATTGCTGTGGCAGCCAAGCGGTTAGATGAGTTACGCGAAAACTGGCTGAATCCCAAAGAATTGATTGAGCGAGTGCCCGAGGTTGTATCAGGATACCCAGATCGAATAGGTCCAATCGATACCGCTGCTGGCAAGGAATTACAAAAGCGTACTCTGACGAACTTATATAACACCCGACCTCAATGGCTGCAAAACGCGCATCACAAGATCGACGAAGCAGTGGCAGCAGCTTATGGCTGGGAGTGGCCTTTATCGGACGATGAGATACTTAAGAGACTATTAGCGATTAATCAGGAACGCGGCAAGCCATTGGATGTTAGACCTGCGGCCCATAACCCTGGAAAGCAAACCAAGCCTAAAAAAAAGGCGTCAGGATAGGGCTCGTCGACAACGGCGCCCTGCTCCCCCGTGCCGCCTCCGCTTAGCGCCCGTCGATCCACGTCGGCCGTTGTTCCTCGGGCTTCGCGTCAATGGGTGCGCCCTTTCGCCAGGCGAAGCGATGCACCTCCGTGATGTCGCCCACGATCGTTTCCGCATCCTCGGGGCGAATGCGAAGCCCCGCCTTGATCGTCGGCTTAGGTCCATCCCCCGTAGGCACGAGATCGAATCTCAAATACACATCACGATAACCTGGAGCACTGCCTGACGTGACAAACGTCGTCGAGAACTCGAGGATCTCATCCTCTGCATCCGCCCTCTCGGTGAACTTGGCGAGCTGGACCTGGTGCTTAGCGAGCGCCGCCTCATATTCCCCCGCTTCTCTTTCTTGTTTGAATTGTTTGGACGCAGCCGGAATGAGCCTGACCCAGTCGGGACCAATGCGTTCTATCGCCTCCGCGATGGTGTATTTCATCGCAATGAGCCAGTCGGGCCTGTTCAGAATCAGCGCGGCGACCAGTGCCTCGCCGGTGGACAGTGCATCGATACCGCCAGCAGCGGCGTCCCGCGTTTTCGCCAGAATGTGTGCGAGGTCGTCGTTGCCGATCTTCGATACGTTGGTCATCGCCAAATCTCCATTGAGATCACACACATCCGGCGGCCCCTTTGGGGCCGCGTCAACAGCCGCACTCGTCGTCGGGTGTGCGGCATGTGCCGAATGTCACCCGGAAAGCTGGCAGCGGCGCGAACAACGTCGCGCCGCTGCCAGTATACCGCTTAGGCCGTCGCCTCCCTCTGGCGCAGCAGGGTCGGAACCCACTTCGCGGCGACCAGAATGGGTTCAGCCATCGCGATCAGATCCCCTTTCTTTGCCTTCTCAAACGGAGCCACATCAAGCGTCGGATTCACCTCGCGTAACGCATCGAGAATGATGCCCTTGGGGACCCTCTTGAGGAACGCCTCAGCAGTCGGCTGCCAGTAGTCACGCATGTCGAGTTGCACCGCGTTTGCAATTGCTTGGGTCTCGTCACTCGGTCCGCTCTGCCCGGTCATATCGATGTTGAGCGCCGTGCAGTGCGCGAGCAGCGCGATCACGTCGGTATCTGACCAGACACTCAAAGTCGCAAAAACATTCTTCTTGGTGTCGATTCGCGACTCCCACACCGCGTGGGATGCCGCGAGTGCTGTGCACGCAACCCCGGCGTCGATGCCCTCCGCATGGGACTGCAGATTCGGCCGCGTGCCGCGCACCGTCACCGGGAATTCGCCCCGATGCAAGTAGTTAGCGCTGGCACCCACCCAGAGCGCCGCCGTCAGTGCCCTAAGGGCCACGCTCGGCGATGCATCCAACCGTGCCTGTAAGCCCGCGTTGAACTGCGCGGAGAGATTCAGGCGTAGCGCCCCCGATAGACCGGCACCGGCATCGCACCCATCGGCTGGCGCCGTGCCCCCGGCAGCGAATTGTTCAGAACTGGTGAGAGCTTTGAGCGCCTTCTTATCCTCGGCGCGAATCAGCCCGCGATTAATCTCCACCCGGCCATCGTGCGCGATGGTCAGAAGAATGCCGGCGATCTTTACCGCCCTCGGGTCCGGCTGTTGAAGCCCCTGCTCGATGCCCTCGATCTTCTCTTGGAGCGCCTCGATCTGTTCGTACGCCCCGTCATCCTCGCTGCTGTCGTCCTGAGCTTCGAGCGTGGCAAGTTCCCCCTGGAGCGCCGCCAGCTGGTTCGCGACTTTGGCACTCGGTTCTTTACGAATCATACCGACCCGCCCGAACGCATTGCGCTCTGAGTAGTCGCAGTCGAGCCGTCCCTCGGCCCACGCCGCACCTTCCTCATCCCTCGCCTGCTCCACCTTCTTTTCGAGCTTTGCTTGCGCGAGCGAGCGCAGGAGCGCCACGTCCTGAACGTACGCACATTTCTGATCGCTGAAGAGGTCCACACGAACCGGCCCACCGGCCCTCTCGTAGGCCTTCAGGGTGACGAAGCGGACCAGTCGGTCATTGGTGGGCAGTTCATCGGTCGCCAGTGCCTGCCGAATCCAGTTGGCATGACGGTTGTTCTTGTGGAGTGATTCGAACACCTGGACCTGCCGCTCATGATCGTCGGTGACGGCGAATGCCATCATGGCTTCCAGATCGAGCGCATCCTTCCGGAATAGGTCAATGAGACTGGGGGCGACGTTCGCAAGCTTCAACCGCCGCTTAACGACCAGCGGGATCACGCTAAAAAGCGCCGCCACGTCCTCGATGCTGCGCCCACCGTCAACGAGCCGTTTGAACGCCTCGAATTCGTCCGCCGGGTGCATGGCCTGGCGCTGGGTGTTCTCCGATAGACTCGCCGCCACGGCTTCGTCGGCCTCGATCACGGTGCAGGGGACCTCGAAGGTTCCCTTGATCTTCCCCTGCTCGCGCAGCTTCTGGAGGGCGGCGAAACGCCGACCCCCGGCAACCACCTCGAACGTGGCCTTGCCCTTCGCTGCACCCTTGGTCACCACCAGACTCTGCAAGACTCCCTGCTCAAGAATCGAATGCGCGAGCCCATCGATATCCTCACGGGGATTGGTGCGTACGTTCTGAGCCGAGAGGCTCAGAGCGCTGAGCGGGATACTGATACTTTGATTTTGAATCATGAAGAGAACTCCGCCCCTGAAAACGCCGAGGCGCGCGGACGGCTGAACTGCCGTGCCTCCTATTATATACACCGTGTATATAGAAGCAAGCCTTTTATGCTGGAAAACAAGCGCTTTTCCAGCGAAGTCACCCGCCATCACCCTCTCGCAAAACCTTTCCTCGGAAGAGGGGAGCCGCGCTGCGCGGGGAGGGGGCGACGCTCCCTCACGGGGAATCGAGTTCGTGAGCGTCTGCGAAGACAGAGGGGGCGCGAGCCCCCTGCGAACTGTCCTTAGGTCCCTTCTGGGTCTGTGGAGTCCGAGTGCAAGAGGTCCGGCGCGAGGATCGCGCAAGCGAGAGGAGATGGAAGGCGGCTAAGCCGGACCGCCCGGCGGTCGAAGCGAACGCGGACCCTGGAAGCGACGGTGCGCCGCGGCGCACGAGCCCTGAGGCGCCTTTTCACGTTTTTAGCCAATCTGACGAGCCAGCCTTGGATCCTCTCAACCGCATGATTTATCGAGTAAACATAATCATCTTGAACATGTCAGAAACTCGTTTATACTTCTGACTATGAAAACACAACTTGCAGAACAAATCCTCGCCCGTGCCGGAGCCCTGCAGGAGGGTAGTCCTCTGACAGCGAAAGGCTTTCTGCAGCTGGGCAGCCGGGCCGCCGTTGATCAGAGCCTGTCGCGTCTGTTTCGAGCGGGCAAGCTCTTGCGGACCGGACGAGGCATGTATGTACTGCCGGTGGAGAACCGCTTCGGAAAGCGCGCCCCGGAGCCCGAGCGGGTGGTCATGGAAGCGGCAAAATTGCGCGGGGAAACGATCGCTCCGCATGGTGCGGCGGCCGCGAATCGTTTGGGTCTGACGACACAGGTTCCGATGCGGACGACGTATCTGACCTCGGGTCGTAGCCGCCACTTTATGCTCGGCGCTCAGCACATCGAGTTAAAGCATGTGCCGCCCTGGCAGCTACTGAACGTCGGCCGAGAATCCGGCGAGGTCCTCCGCGCGATCGCGTGGACCGGTCGCGCGCACGCGCGCGAACTGCTGGCCCAGCACAAGCCGACATTCGCCCCGCAGACCCGTGAGGAACTCATCGCCTCTCGGTCCTCCTTGCCCGGTTGGCTCGCGGAGAGCATTAGCCTCGAACTGGCCGCTTGATGCCGGAGCGATTCTTCAGTCTGTCGGCCGACGATCGCAAAGAAGCGCTCGAGGTCGCCGCCTCCCAATCCGGACGCCCGGCGTACCTCCTCGAAAAGGACGCCTGGGTAGTATGGACGTTGGGCGCCCTGTTCTCATCGCCGTTCGCCAAAGACCTGATCTTCAAGGGCGGCACCTCCCTATCCAAGGTCTACCATGCGATCGATCGGTTCTCCGAGGACATTGACGTCACCTATGACATCCGGGCGGTCGCCCATGATCTGGTCAAAGATGCCGGCCCGACGCGTTGCCGGCCTCCAAGTCGCAAGCACGGAAATGGCGGGACACGATCGATAAGAGACTTGCAGAGTGGATCGAAGTCGAGGTCGCCCCCTATATCCAGCATCAGTTGAATGCCGAGGCCATCGATGCCCGATTACGCGTCGATAATGACAGCCTCTATATCGACTACCAAACAAAGGTGAGCGGCTACGGCTACGTTGCTCCCTGGATCAAGATCGAGTTCGGCGGCCGCTCCACCGGCGAACCCACCCAGGAACTCGCCGTCGTTTGCGACGCGGCGGAGTACCTGCCTGGCGTAGTATTTCCAACCGCCGTTCCCCGCGTCATGCGTGCCGAGAGAACGGCGTGGGAGAAAATGACGGCCATCCATGTGTTTTGCCTCCAAGGCGAAATCCGCGATCAGCGCGCGCGACATTGGTCCGATATCATTCGGCTCGATGCAGCCGGTCTCCTCGAAGCTGCAATCCAAGATCGAAGCACCGCCCACCGCGTTGCCGATCACAAGTCACGGTTCTTTGCGGAAAAAGATGCCCAGGGCAATCTGATTGACTACCACAACGCCGTCCAAGGCGGCCTGGTGCTGGTGCCGGTCGGCAACACCCTCGAGCGGCTGCACGCCGACTACACGAGCATGATCGAGAGTCGGCTATTTCTTAGGGAAGCAGAACCCTTTGCAGACGTGATTGCACGATGCGACGACATTCAGGCGCGCGCCAACGCGATCGGCTCGCTGGAACAATCCAGCAATCCACCCTCATAGTCGCCGCGCTACGCGAGCACTCTGCCGATCACTCGATCTCTCGTCGGCCGCAGCGATCGCACAAGTACACGTCCCGAAAGAGCCCGCGGCCGACAGTGATTCCGTCCGCGAAGATCGCCCAATTGCCGCTTCCGTGCACACCTGGGTCTCCGGGCTGAACGTGCAAGACGCAGTGCACATTGTTGCAGAAGTAGTTTCCGGATTCGGCGCCGGAGTCGCCATCGAATGATTTCATGATGCTATTGAAGGCGAGTCGCGGCGGCCAAAGGCACCGCCGCGGTGCCCTCTCTCAATCAATCGCCCGGAAGATCAGGCGCGCCTCGGCATGCTCTGCCGCGAAGTCCCGTAGCTGATGGAATCGCTCCGACAGCACCTCGACGTGAGGCGTACGAAACGCAAGCTCCGATAGCGTAAACAGCGTCACAATGACCCCCGCAGCGTCGGCGCTCACGGTCCCGTCGAAGTCGTTCCCGTGAACGCTGATCCGAAATTCCGCGGGGTCGGTCGGTGCGAGATAGCACCCGCCGTTGCTGAGGTCATACATGTCCCAAAGGCCACCGGTGTAGTCCGGACTCAACGCGGCCAGTCTCGTGAAAAGGTGCTGCTCGACGGCCATCATCTGTCGGCCGAAGTGGCGCGGCAGGAAATCGAGACGCTCCGACTCTGGCACGAGCGTTGAAATGACGATGGAATCTTCGGTGATATTCATGATGTAGTCCTGATGCGAATGTCACAGGCGGATTGCCTGCCCAAGCAACCAGGGCCATCGCAGCGCAGCGCTCAAGACTCGCACAAGCGACTCGCCGAACCCGGGTGTCTCACCCGCGTGCAGGGTCTTGACCGCGAGACCGATGGCGTAACATCGATCAGCAAGGCAAGCCCTTCCTCCTCATGTCCTTTCCGGCGCTGAGTCGCGTTGGGCCTCCGGCTTACATCGGCGGCGATTCGCCTCGAAGATAACCACGCAAGCGCTGCAGCCGCGCTTGGCGCATTCTGGAATCAACGTCATTCACACGGCGCGCCATCCACAAGGAGCTGATCAGGGTCGCATGGGCTCCATTGAGATCCACCGCAACCGAATCCGCAAAGAGCTCTCGGGCGAGAGCGAAGCGTGGCGTCGCGAAGGCGACGTAGAAGATGACGGTCAGGCACAAGGCGAGCAGCGCGATAGATGACTGGGTTCCCTCCGTCGCCACCATCGTGGCGTAGGACAGGATGAACAGGAACTGAAGGTAAACGTGACCGCCGTAGAGATGTCCGAGCTCATGGCCAATCACGTAATGTCGCACGTGCTCCGGACACGTGGCCTGTTTTCCGGTGATGAATATCTGGCCGAAGAGCGTCCACGCACCGTACCCTTTCCAGGGCAACGGCAGGATTTGCACGCGAGGGCGTAGCGGACCGCGCATCCACCGGCGCCTTTTCCGCTTGAGCGCGTCGTCCAATTCATTGTTCCAGATCATGCGAAGCGCGCTGCTCATCGACGCAGTGTAGCGCCGCCTGCCGCGGGCCGCCCTGCAGGACGGGTACCTCGATCATCTTGGCTTTTCTCGGCCCTCCCAAATCTAGGTTTTCGCGCCAGATTTGCGGATCGCGGACCCGTCGGGTCAGGCGCATGGTTCACCTATGAAAACGACGCCTTGTCCCTTGCTGGACCTCATGGTTGAATTAGCCGAATCCGAGCGACGGCGCGAGAAATCGAAGGCTAAGGCGACGCAACGCCCCCCGAGAGCATCGCCGGGCGCGAAGGTGTCGTCGCGCAAGCGCACCCGAATCACTTCTGTCCCGACGGCTTCTGCGGGACGACGGCCATGATGGTGCAGCCGGTGAGCTGTATGCCAGCCGACACCCCGACATGCGAAACCGTAC
>Ga0182030_10011385_pt1 | contig 17968 bp, 10 predicted proteins | sample 812S3MmetaG_FD_121299 | JGI IMG/M metagenome (GOLD analysis project Ga0182030, IMG submission 121299) | Permafrost microbial communities from Stordalen Mire, Sweden - 812S3M metaG (Illumina Assembly) | ecosystem: Environmental > Terrestrial > Soil > Wetlands > Permafrost | place: Sweden...
TGCGTTGTCGAAGCTGGACTTCTTTGTGATGCAGGAAATCTTCTTCACCGAGACCTGCCGATTTGCCGATGTTATCCTGCCTGCCAGCCCAAGCCTGGAAAAGGAAGGAACCTTCACCAGCACTGAGAGACGTATTCAGCGGCTCTATCAGGTGTTTGAGCCCCATGGAGAAAGCCGCCCCGACTGGGAGATTATTCAGGACATTGCCAACCGCCTGGGCGCAGGCTGGAAATACGAGCACCCCTCCGAGATATACAAGGAGATAGCTCCACTTACGCCACTGATGGCAGGAGTTACTTATGAACGGCTGGAAGGTTATAAGACGCTGCAATGGCCCGTGGCTGAAGATGGCAGCGACCAGCCTCTGCTGTATACAAAGCAGTTCAAGTTTCCCGATGGCAACGCGAACTTCTATCCACTCACCTGGTTAGAACCATCCGATCAACAGGACGCCGAATACGATCTGCATCTGAATAATGGCCGCCTTCTGGAACATTTCCACGAAGGCAACATGACCTATCGCACGGAGGGCATCCGCGAGAAGACCCCGTGTACCTTTGTTGAAGTCTCGCCAGAACTTGCCGCGGACCGGGGAATCAAGACGGGGAGTTGGGTTCAGCTTACATCGCGTTATGGCAAGGTGCGCGCGCAGGCGGTGATTACGACGCGAGTTACTGGAAAAGAACTGTATATGCCGATGAACTCAGTCGAAGAGCCGGTGAACCGGCTCACAAGCAGCTATACCGACAAGGTAACTCACACTCCGGCTTATAAGGAGACTTCCGTGCAGCTGAAAGTCCTGGGAGAAGCCGGCGAGAATCCGCTGCCGCGCACTAACTCCCGCTTTGGACATCCGACACCACAGAATGGCGTCGAGGTGGAACGCAAGTGGAAGCGAAAGGATTACCGGGAACCCGGGGTTCAATTGGTCCAGATCCAGACCCGCTAGCCGCACCCGCAGACAAGGAAAGTAAAGATGGCCCGACCTATTTCTCTTGAGTTACCGCCCCGCGATCCTCGCGAAGAGTTGCGCAAGCGCCTCGACGAAGCTCCCGTTGAGCACGCAGAGGCCTTGCTTGAATCGTACGAGTTATTGCAACAACTCCATGACCACGGCGTATTTCAACTGTTGCGCGGCGTACTGGGGGCAAGCGACAAACTGGTTGAAGCAGCGGTGGATGCGGCCAAGTCGGACGAATCGGTGCGCGCGATTCGTAACGCTATTATTCTCGGGAAGATGCTGGGGTCGATCAATCCGGAGGTACTGCAGTGCTTTGCCGCAGCCACCACCGAAACGCTTGGCTGCTACCAGAAGCCGGTCATCGAACCGCCGGGACTTTTCTCACTGCTGAACCAATTTCGTCACAAGGAACTGCGCAGAAGCATGGCGCTCCTCAATCGTTTTCTTGACACTCTCGGAAATCAGATCAAGTTGCGCGGGAGCTGTAAATAACAGCTGAAGAATTGAACGAAGCAGCCCTGGAGGGAATGTATGCCAACTACGAATCGCTGGGGACTCGCAGCAGCGGGATTTCTTATGCAGATGGCGCTGGGCGCCGTTTATGCCTGGAGTGTCTTTCGCATTCCTCTCACAAAACAGTTTCACTGGACTATCTCGCAAGTGACACTCACCTTTACGATTTGCGTCTTCGTCCTTGGCATCTCCGCTTTCTTTGGTGGCCTGTGGCTTAATAAAAAAGGACCTCGCGTCGTGGCGCTCACGGGCGGGTTTCTCTACGGTCTCGGAGTTTTCCTGGCAAGCTTCTCCGCCGACAAGCTGTGGTGGCTTTATTTGAGCTATGGGCTTATCGGGGGAATTGGGCTGGGATTTGGATACATCGTTCCGATAGCCGTCCTTGTGAAATGGTTCCCCGATCGAAGAGGTCTTATCACCGGCATTGCCGTTGCTGGCTTTGGAGCCGGAGCACTGGTAACTGCCCCGGTGGCCACTCATCTTATTCAAAGTGTCGGCGTCCTGCGGACATTCGCATATCTGGGCGTTGCGTATCTAGTAGTCACGATGGCCACCGGCTTTTTCATGCGGAATCCGCCAGACGGGTGGAAGCCCGCCGGGTGGGTTCCAAGCACAACACAGACCAGGCAGCGCGCGGCAACCGATTACACGCTCGGCGGCGCTCTAAAGACGTGGCAGTGGTGGGCGCTGTGGGTACTCCTGTTCCTGAATACTTCGGCGGGCATTTCGCTGATCTCGCAGGAGTCGCCCATATTTCAGGAGCTATCCAAAGCGAGTGCCATAGTCGCCGCGGGCATGGTTGGCATTGCCAGCATTGGCAACGCAGTTGGCAGAATTTTCTGGGCTTCGATTTCGGATGCAATCACCCGGCGATGGACCTTTACGGCCATGTACGTGGCTCAGGTGGTCTTGTTCTGGTTCCTGCCCGGCACAACTTCGGTGGCAATTCTTACGGTTTTATCGTTCGTCATCCTGATGTGCTACGGGGGCGGATTCGGCACCATGCCGGCTTTCACGGCTGACTATTTTGGCTCGAAAAATGTCGGACCGATCTATGGCCTGATGATGACCGCATGGGGCTGTGCCAGCGCATTTGGCTCGCTGCTCTTCGCGAACCTCCGTCAGTCCAGCGGCTCCTACGTGCAGGGCCTCCATCTCATCTCGGGCATCATGGCAGTGTCGGTGCTGTTGCCTATTCTCGTCTCGCCGCCGAAAGCGCAGCGGAGTTGAGACCGGCAAGAATGTGGCATGGGCCGAGCGGATCGCGCTGAAGATTCTGAACCCAAGGTAAATGAGAACCTGCGCGGTGCAGTTGTTTCTTGGTTAAGAATACGAGGGCTCTCCCTAAAAACTCTTGCGACGTTCGCTCAGATCGTGCGAGATGGTGAGGTTGAGTTTCATGTCGATGCCATAAAAGAGTAGACAGACCGCGCTGGCAAGGAACGCCGCTCCGGCGTAGACGGAGGCGGTGAGGCGAATGCCATCGAGCGCCTGCGAAGACTGCACCGCAATCTTGGGCGCATAGCCATAGAGGGAGAGCAGCCATCCCGCGATTGCGCCACCAAGCGCAACGCCAACCCACAGCGCGAATACAATCCCGGCCGTCACCGTTGCGGTAGCGCGGCGTCCCGTCTTCCATTCGCCGAAATCGGCCACGTCGCCCATCATGGACCACAGCACAGGACCTGAGCACCCGAAAGCGAACTGCCGCAGAACTTCCAGACCAATAATCGGCACGGTTGCCGTCGCCGGAATGAAATAGAGCATGATGCACATGACACCGGTCAGCAGCATGCTCAAAAAGAAGACTCTGCGTTTGCCCATGCGTTTGGTCAGCGCAGTGGAGCAGGCCACGCCGATCAGCAGTGCTATCAATCCGAAGCCGTTGAACCAACTGAAGAGTATTTTATTGCCGGCGCAATTTTCAAAATACGGCAGCATCACATTGCCACGAATGAGAAGGGCAGTGAAATAAAACACTGTTACCATGAACAGGGTAATCCAGGGGCCATTCCCGGCAAGATCCCCGAGATCGCGGGCCACGGATGTCTTCTGGCGCACATCGGGCTGAATTCTCTCCTTTGATACAGCGAACGCGATAAGAAAAAAGACCACCGAGATTGCCAGGAAACTGCCCATGGTCAACTGATAACCCAGCGCGCTATTTCCATGGCCGAGGATGGCAACCAGGGGGACCGCCAGGCTCCCTACGATGAATCCCGCGATATTGGCAAAAATCTGCCGGTACGAGGCAATGCTGTTGCGCTCATTTGGATCGTCGGTCATGACACCGGTCAGCGACGCATAAGGCACGTTGTTGGCGGCATAGATGAGACGTAGCAGCAAATAGGTTGACCAGGCATAGATCAGCTTGGCAGCGGGATTGAGCTGAGGCGTTGTAAAGGTAAGAATCCCAATGACGCCAAAGGGCACCGAGGTCCACAGCAGCCAGGGACGGAACCTGCCCCACCGGGTATTTGTGCGGTCGGCAATGACACCCATGATGGGGTTGAAAACGGCGGAACCCAAACCGACCACGAGAAACATGGTGCCCGCCTGCGCCGGTGTCAACCCATAGGTCTTGGTATAAAAGTCCAACTGCAGGGCCATCAACGCCTGAAAGACAAAATTCGCGGCCAGGTCACCGAGGCCGTATCCGAATTTCTCCCCAAAGGAGAGCTTTCCACTCGTGCCGCTCATCGATTCCTTCTCTCTTTCCGCCCCTGATGGCGAGAAACACTTCGTGCATGGTTCATCTCACCACAGCCATCAAGGGATTCGAGTCACACAACTATATCGCTTTACTATTGGTTTTGGCGACAATAAAATGGCTATCGGCATTCGGGCGCACTGGGCTGGCGCGGGCACGGGTTGCGCTCGAACAGATGCTACGCTGTGGGGTTATAATTCGCTGCGAGGAACTACCGTGACCCAGTCTGCAACGCTCCCTTACCACGTGGGCTTCAACGCCCAGCATTCGCCGATGGGCGCCTTCATGAGCTTTACCTGCGGGAATTTCGGAACCCGCGGCGGAATCGGTCTGCAAATTGGACAGCCCGGCGACCAGGAGATATTCATTGGCTTCAAGGACGGTGATCGCTATTCCGATGCAACTTTGAAGTGCCTGCCCTTCTATACCGCCGCAGTCAACCGTTCCGCCGATGCCTTTCTGGTGGAGCAGGCCGGTCCCTCGGAACAAAACGTGAAGCCCGACGCCGTGCCGTTCAAGGAAGGCGAAATTTCTCGCTCCTACGGCTGGGCCACCGACCAATGGGAAGCCGAAGGGCTCACATTTTCTGTCTATTCCCCCTTTGGGGCGATCCCCGATCCCTCGGTGGAAAATGAACAGGGGATGCGCGAAGGTTTGTTGCCCGCCGTAGTTGCCCGCCTCGAACTCGATAACACCACCGGCACTTCCACTCGAACCGCCATGTTTGCGCTCAACCACGCGCGCCCCGGCAGCCGCACTCTGCCGGATGATCTGGGCAGCGGCCGCCTGGCCTTTGCCTTCCGTCGCGAGGCCGGGGGCGCCGCGGAACTGCTCGATTTCACATCCTCGGAAGATGGCGAAAAAATCGAAGCCGGCCCCTTCATCTTCATGCGCTGGTCGGCCAGCGATGGCGTGCGGGAACGCCACAATCCGGTTCACCTGCTGGGCTCCTGTCCCGGATTTGGATTCGAGGTGCCGGCCGGCAAGAAGTATGGAATCACGATCGCGCTCGGATCTTTTCTTGAGGGCTTCCAGACCAACGGACTGGATGGCCGCTATCTGTATACGCGCTATTTCAAAGGCCTTGCGGATGTAATGAAGACCGCCCTCGACAACTCCAGCAAGATTATTGCGACAGCGCAGTTGCTCGACAGCAAACTTTTAAACGCCGCCGTCTCCTGCGATCAGCGATTCCTGATCTCTCATGCCACTCACAGCTACTACGGCAGCACTCAGTTGCTTGAAGTGGAAGGCCAGCCGCTGTGGGTGGTAAATGAGGGTGAGTACTGCATGATGAACACTCTCGATTTGGCCGTGGACCACGTGTTCTGGGAGCTGGAGCATAATCCCTGGCTCGTCCGTAACCTGCTCGATACTTTTGTTCGGCGCTACAGCTATACCGACGAGGTGAAGGTCTACAAGTCGGACTTCGCTCCTTCGGTCGACACGGTGCAGGTGGATCCCTCTCAGGCCCCGCCGCCGCCCGACGAAGCTCAGCTCAACCGCCCCTATGACACCAAGCCTGGCGGGCTCAGTTTCTGCCATGATATGGGCGCGCACAACAACTTTTCGCCGCAAGGCTGCAGCAGCTACGAACTGGCAAACCTGACCGGATGCTTCAGTTACATGACTCAGGAGCAGCTCTGCAATTGGATTCTCACTGCGGGCTGCTACGTGGCCAAAACCCGCGACGTGGAATGGCTCAAGAAAAACAAGGCCGTGGTCGAGGCCTGTTTGACGAGCATGATCAACCGCAGCGGCGAGGTTGGATTTGCGCAGTTCGACTCGACCCGATGCGCCGGTGGCCAGGAGATCACTACCTACGATTCGCTCGATCATTCTCTGGCGCAGACCCGCAACAACGTCTACATCGCCGTGAAAAGCTGGGCCAGTTACTGGGCCCTTGAGCTGCTGTTCCGCGAACTCGGCGACGCAGCCGGCCAGGATCGATCAAGGGAACTCGCCGCAAAGGTTGCCGCGGTAGTCTGCGACCAGGCTCAGGACGGTGTGCTGCCGGCTATCTTCGAGAAATCCAACCCCGGCTACTCCTCCCGCATTCTGCCGGCGGTCGAGGGCTGCGTCTATCCGCTCTACTTCGTCAACACCGGTTTTGCCGGATGCTCGCCGGAACAGATCTACGCGACTCCGTCTGAAAGCCGCATGATCGAAGTCCTTCGCGAGCACACGCGTAATTTGCTGCTCGACCCCGAGCGGCGCAATCGCTTTGCCGATGGCGGCATCAAGCTCTCCTCCACCAGCAATAACTCGTGGATGAGCAAGATCGCCATCTTCATGCACGTCACGCGCAGGGTGTTCCATCTGGACTCCGATCCTCAGATCGCCGAGATCTTCCGCCAGGCCGATGCTGCTCACGTCAAGTGGCAAACCGAAGGCAGTTCGTACTGGGCATGCTGCGATCAGATCGTTTCGGGAGAAGGCAAGGCCAGCCGCTACTATCCGCGCATCATCACAAGCGCTCTGTGGATGGAGTAATCGGGTCAACCTGCAAGGGACAGTGCGCCGGAGCGCGAATTCACCACCAGCAGCCAATGTTCCTTGCGCACGCAACGGGGATAGCCAGGCATAATACGGCATAAACTAGTTTTACGAAGCCTCCGGACCATGCGGCGTTTGCGTGGACGAATAGGAACTGTAGGCAACGCTCAGCGCAACTGCGCTGCAAAAAGCGCGTGGTGCGCGAGGATGAAGAAGGTCTTGCGGTCTGGGCCACCGAAGACGAGTTGCAGCGGACGCTCTGGCACGTCAATCTCCGCGATCTGCTTTCCGAGTGGCGAGTAGACAAAGATCTGCCCGTTGGCAACATAAACATTGCCGTTGCCGTCGACGGCGACACTCTCGCCGCCGCGCTGCGCGAAGGGCTTCAGGTCGGCAAGCGAGCCGTCGGGGTTCACACTGGCGCTGTAGGTGATGTCTTCCGACTCGCTGCTGACATAAATGCGCTGACCGGGCATAGCCCTGACAAATCCATACGTGTCGAGTGTATCGCTGAAGCGCCAACCAGAGGTGTCGGTGGCGGAACCCTGCTGGAAGACGCGGAACGCGGGGAGAAATACGCTGTGATCCGCAGATACATAGGCGCGGGACTGCGGCATGGTTGCATCTGCCCTGAACATCTGCTCCAGAGTGGTGAAGAACATCGTATTGAAATCAAGCTGGTCCTTGAACTCGCCGTTGTTCCACCAGTTCACCGGCAAAATGACCGCGGCTCCGTTCGGCGGTAGCATCGGTTGCGGTTTCAACACCATTAAGGTTTCAGCGTTTGCGCCGGGATGGAATGTGTACACGGTGCCTTCGGGCCCAGCCGAAGAGAGCACGAGCAGGTTGCCGGATTTGTCGAAGGCGAGGTTGACGGGGTCGAGGGAATTGTCGCGCTCGACGTTGAGGCCGAACCTTTGCGACCAGGAATAAATGCGCTGTTCGTGATGATCGACAAAAAAGATTCTGCCCGTTGCGTCGACAGCCGCGCCGGAGATGGAAAAGAAACCATCTTCCAGCTTCTTCACAATAGCCCCTGGGGCCAGGACCGCCGATGCATCCGGATGCGCGGGCTGCGGCGGGCTGACTGGAATGTCGAGCACCGCGAACTCGCGCTCGCGGACTTCAAGGTGACGGGTTATGTCTTCGATGGCGTTTTCGTAGGGGAATTTGCTGAGTCGCAGGAAGGTTCCGCAACCGTTGGTGTCGCAGATGTCGTAGCCGCTCTCGGCGTTCACGTGGACGTTTCGGAAATGAATATCCGATGAGTTGTAGATGCGAACAGCGGAGGGAAACGGCGCGCGGGAACGCGTCACGCGGTAGGCGTGGTAGTTGGCGATGGTGATGTTGCGCGACCAGTCGATTTCAAGCGAAAGGGACTCGGGACTTTCGCCGGCTTCTTCTTCGGATTGCGGGGCGTTGATGTCCCAGTTCTCCACGTGGTCGAACCTGATCTCATTGCGGACGTGGTGTTCGTTCGAGAGCTCGTACACGTGGCCGGGTGTCTTGGTGTTCGAGACCACAAAACCTGCTTGCGCAAAAGTGTCGGGAGTCCAGATGTCGGCGAAAGACCCGCCTCCGCCGTCGGCGATCCAGAGGCTGGGATACTGGCTATCCCAGCGTTTTCGCAAATCGGAATCGGCGGTGTGGTCGTTGTTGTATGGATTGGTCTCGCTGCCGTGGCCACCGAGGAAACGCACGTCATCGATGAGCGACTGTTCGCCGGCTTTCCAGAGCACAGCGACCGCGCGCGGATTGATGCCTCCAGTAAACAGGCCGATGCCGCTGAGAATGTTTGTGCCGCCTGAAGGAGCGAGGATCACTGGCTTGGCTTCGCCAACGCCCTGATAGCCCGGGGACTCGTCGAGCAGATCGATTTGCGTCATCGTGGGATGAAGCCCAATGAATACCGTGTCGGGCTTGAGGGTGAGCGTGTCGCGGACTACGTAATGGCCGCTCGGGAAGTAGAGCACGCGATGCGCGTCGACCGCCTGCTGCAAGGCGGCGGTGTCGTCGGTTGCGCCGTCACCCTTGATGCCGAGTGCATGCACATTCACCCATTCGCTTGATGGCGGCAGCGCGCGGATCGCGGGCGGTTGCAGCGCGGGCATAGCGCTGAGCGGCGCCGCTTCGTATTGCATGCCGATTGCGCCCATCCGGCCTTCGCCGGGAACGATGAGCCCGTAGTTGAAGTTCTTGATCTGATAGATTTCGCCCTTGCCGGCAATGGTTCTGCCGCTTTCGCGGAGCCGCGCGAAGATAGGCGCCTTGGCGAGAATTGTGTTCTCAAAGCCGATCTCGGTAAGCGGACTCTCCTCTTTGCTGATCGTGACAACTGCGTCCGCGATCTGCTCGAATCGGCAGTCTTTCGCCCACAGCTGGTCAGGATAACCCGCATCGATATCGATTGCCTTGGGCACATCGCGGAATGTATCGCGGATCAACGTCAGCCCAGCCTCCTGCTCGCGGATGGCAGATTCCCGCTGGCCTTCAAAAATAGAATCGACGAGCGTGAACTGCCAGGCTGGCGAGGTCTTTTCGGTGAGGATCGCATAGCGGCCTCCGTAAAAATGCACGTCCTCGGCCTCGTTGCCTATCTGGTAAAGCGCGGCGAGGCCGGAGCCGATGTGGAAGTCCATGTGGGTGAGGAAGGCGTGCTGCGCGACATGGAAGCGGACCGCAACGGCGGCGGGATTGCCGTCGCCAATCTCGAAGTCAATGTTGGTCATTGCAGAGTAAAAGGTGCTGGAGTTGGCGTCGGCTACGTTGGGGTTAGGCGGCACGGTGCCGGGCGGCGGGAAGGCGATGGGATTGCGGGCGCGCGTGGCTTCGTGCGGCGCGAGGCCCGTGAACATGACGAGGACGCCCATTCCTTTTTGAAAGCCGGGAGTATTGGGCGAAAGGATAAAAACGGGACGCGTGGCACCGTAGCCGATGAGGCGCACGCCGGGCCAGACGTAGATGGTGCGGGTGAGCGTGTAGCTGCCTGCGGGGATGAAGACGATGCCTTCGCGCGCCGGGCCCTCGGCCTTGTCGATGGCGGTCTGCAGGGCGCCGGAACTGTCAGCGCCGGCGGCAGTGCCGTCATTGCCCGCGGCGGGCGCGTCGAGATAGACAGCTCCCGGATCGCCGGGGCGCGTGGTGATGACCGATGCGGCGAATACCGCCGGGCATAGGCAAAACGTAAGAGCGGATAGCAGAGTTTTCTTCATAGCCTGTCCGTAAACCGGTATGTGGGCGAGCTCAGGAATCAAGCATACGCCACCACAGGCCGACGATTCTTCGTGCCTCCAAGCCGGGTCCGGCGGGTGGCCCGGCCGCCAAGGGGATTCGAGTCACCCCAAATGCATGGGTGCCCGAGGGCCGGGCCCCCGCGGACAGGTCTTCTTCCGCGGGGTGGAGATTCCTCGCCTTTGGGGACCTGGGATTGCACGCTGAGAACCAGCAACTGAGTGCTAGCACTGCTAGCAAATTTCCCGTCCCCCAGACAGTTTTGTGCGCAAGAAGCGCATCGAAAACGCTGCTTTTTGCGCTCATTTCGCACATAAACAGCCTTAAATGTGCGCTATTTGCACTATTTGTCACACGTTTGCCTGACGCTATACGCACATGCTACGCAGCACTTTTCACCATCGCTGTGTGCGCATAAATCCGCACACACGGCGACGCGCAGCGCCCAAGGATATGTTGAGACCCTTGCTTCAGCGTCGCAGCGGTTCGAGAAGCGGAGCGATTGGAGCTTCGGCTTCCACGGATGGCAGGAAGCGCGGCGTGACCTTTGCCCTGGATGCCTGCTCGTACCCATATCCGTAGCTAAGCAGCCGCGCTTCGCTCCAGGCCGGGCCAAGGAAGGAGAGCCCGACGGGAAGCCCCAGGACCGCTCCCATGGGTACGGTGAGGTGCGGATAACCCGCGATTGCCGCGAGTCCGCCCGCACCCGCTCCACCAATCTGATCTCCGTTGACCGCGTCGATTTTCCAGGCTGGTGGCATCGTCGGACATACCAGAACATCGAGGTGGTCCTTGGCCAGCATCGCATCTATGCCGTCGGCGCCCGCGATTCGCAGCGACTTCGCGCGCGCAGCCTTGTAGGCCGGATCATCGAGCCCTTTGGTGGCCTCGGCCTTGATGAAGGTCTCCTGCCCGAAGAGCGAGAGTTCCCGGTCGGCGTGTGCAGTGTTGAAGGCGATCACGTCGGCGAGTGTGCGTGATTGCACCGTTGCGGGTGTGGTAGCGAGATAGGTATTCAGATCCGCCTTGAGCTCGGTATTAAGCACCAGCGACTCGGCCTCGCCGAGTTTCTCCCGGTCCTTAAACTCGGTGATGTCAACAAGGACAGCGCCCTGCGCCGTGAGCACGGCCAGCGCCTTTTCGAAGACCTTGTCCGTCTCTGCCGACCAGCCGGTTGCAAAGCGCAGCACGCCGATTCTGGCCCCGCTCAGCGAGCCGGGCTTGAGCCCGGCTAGATAGTCGGAGATGTGTGCGTCAGCGTCCTTCGTGGCTGGATCGGAGGGGTCGGAACCTGCGATGGCAGCCAGGACTCGAGCCGCTTTGGTCACATCGGCGGCGATGGGGCCAGCGGTGTCCTGACTGTGGCTGATCGGCACGATGCGGCTGCGGCTGACCAGGCCGACCGTGGGCTTGAGGCCCACAACGCCGTTGATTGCCGCCGGGCAGGTGATCGATCCGTCGGTCTCGGTTCCGATCGCGGCCTCGACCTCGCCTGAGGCTACCGCCGCGCCGCTGCCCGACGAGGAGCCGCATGGATCGCGATCAAGCGCGAACGGATTGCGCGTCTGGCCGCCCACCGCACTCCAGCCTGAGATCGAGGCGTTCGAGCGGATGTTGGCCCATTCCGAAAGGTTGGTCTTGCCCAAAATTACAACGTCGGCAGCACGCAACCGCGCAACCAGCGGCGCGTCGCGATGGGTTACGTTCGCAAGCAAAGCCATGCTGCCCGCGGTGGTGGGAAGCGGCCCGTCAGACTCAATGTTGTCTTTGATCAGGATCGCGTATCCGTAGAGAAGGCCGTGTGCCCCCTTGCGCCCGTCGATGGCGCGGGCCTGATCCAGCGCCGTGGGGTCGAGAGCGATTACGGCGTGGATCTTGGGATCCGTCGCTCGCACTCGTGCAATTGCCGCTTTGGTTGCGGCCTCGGCCGTCTGGGCAACGCTCGGACTCGTGGTGGAAACAACCGCCAAAGGCAGCGCCAAAGCAGCGATGAGCACTCTATCCTTTTTGTTCATCCTCACATTCTATCGGGCGATTCCGCCTCGAGCGGCAGGCCGTCGATTCAGTCGAACCATGGGTCAGAGATTGGGCGGACCTTGAGATTGGGCAGACTTTCGGATTGGGCGGCCTTTTGCTTGATCGGCTGGTCCGGCGCCCTTCCAATAAGACTAGATGGCTATCTACCCTGCTTCGGCAGGTGGGGCAGTCTTGTCGAACGCGTGTCGCCGTGAGTGTGGTTAAATGCGCACTCTGCGATGGCGAAAAGGACCTCGCAGCATGTGCTAATGTGTTCAGGCAAACGTGTGACAAATAGTGCAAAATAGCGCAAACGAAGGCCGTTTAAGCGCGATTTAGTGTGTTTTCGATGCATTTTTGATACGTTTTTGCGCACCAAAATGGCCGTTTGGGGTGGGAAAGTGCTAGCAGTGATATCAGATGGCTGCCAGCTTTCAGCTGCGGCCCCGGACCGGGCCCTCGACACTGAAGGGCACCTCGTACCCCGTGTCCCGGCACCCTAACTCAAATCCACGAACATAACGCCGCATTTGGAGTGCCGCCGGAGCTAAACAGATAATCATTTAAGATTCAGCGAACCATTTCCAAAGGGTTTTGCCAGCGATCGATGTGGACCAAGGCTCACTCGGCATAACCAAAACAGGAATTGAGGGTCGCGATTCGACCTGGAGTAATCTGAAATGGGGACATTTATGCCGCCAGGTTGGATTTGGAGTTTGGGATGAGCGAGTTTGATCTCAATGTCAACGGCACGCACCTCCGCGTTAGCGCCTCTTCCGAAGAGATTCTGCTTTCCGTCTTGCGCAACCGGCTGAGTCTGACCGGTACCAAGTACGGCTGCGGCGAAGGCCAGTGCGGAGCCTGCACCGTTTTGCTCGACGGGCGAGCGACGCGTTCCTGCCTGGTTTCCGTTGAGTCGGCGGCCAAGGCAAAGATCGTTACCATCGAAGGTCTGGAGCAGGATGGGAAGCTCAGCACCGTTCAGCAGGCATTCCTTGACGAGGGCGCATTCCAATGCGGCTACTGCACCTCGGGGATGATTCTGGGTGCAACATCTCTGCTGCATGAGCAGCACAATCCCACGGAAAAACAAATCGTTGAAGCGATGGAGGGGCACATCTGCCGATGCGGCACTTATCCCCGCATTGTCGATGCCGTCAAGCGAGCCTCGCGCTTGCTGGCCCAGGGGGCAAGCCAATGAGCCATCTGAGCCGTCGCGATGCACCCACAACCGAATTTGCCCAGAGCATTTCGCCAGCCCGGCCCGGCACATCTGCGTTGGACCGTCGCGACTTCCTGAAGGTCCTGGGAGGTGGGTTGCTGATTTGTTTCACCCACACTTCTTCGTGGGCGCAGGAGTCGGGGCGGGCATTCGGCGGCCATGAACTTCCGAAGGAGCTAAGCGCATGGCTGCATATTGCGGCCGATGGCCAAGTGAAGGTGTTTACCGGCAAGGTCGAGGTGGGGCAGAATATCCGAACCTCGCTGGCCCAACTGGTCGCCGAGGAGCTGAGAGTTCCGTTCGACGCCATCACCATGGTGATGGGCGATACCGATCTGACTCCCTGGGACATGGGTACTTTTGGAAGCCGCACCACTCCAACCATGGGGCCGCAGTTGCGCACCATGGCCGCGGCCGCTCGCCAGATGCTGGTTGAGGGCGCCGCTGAGCGCTGGCATGTGGCCCCGGCCGGCTTGTCAGCCGCCGAGGGCAAAGTTACCGATCCTGAGAATTCGCGATCTCTTGCTTACGGTGAACTGACCCGCGGCGAAAAGCTGGTAAAGACTGTATCCAGCGCAGAGGTCCTCACGGCTTCTACGCAATGGAAGATTGCTGGGGCCGCTGTTCCCAAAGCCGAGGGCCGCGACTTCGTGACCGGCAAACACAAGTATCCCTCTGACATTTCCTTGCCGGAGATGATGTTTGGCGCGGCGCTTCGCCCGGATGGGTTCAACGCGACTCTCGTCTCGCTCGACATCGGCACCGCGGAAAAGCTTCCCGGCGTGAAGGTTGTGCGCGACGGCGATTTCATCGGGTTGGTTGCTCCCGATGCTTTCACCGCGCAACACGCGCTGTCGACAATCCAGGCAAGATGGGATGTGCCCGCGCAACCCTCGAATCATGGTCTCTTCGCGTACCTGAAGGACAATCCCGAGAGCGGCCGGGACGAAGGCCCGCTGCATGTCTCGGGTTCAGTGGCGCAGGCCATGGCAGCCGTGGACCTGAAGCTGGAGGAGCAGTACACTGTCGCCTATATCGCCCACGCGCCTCTTGAGCCGCGTGCCGCCGTGGCCGAGTGGACGGACGGCAAGCTGACCGTTTGGACCGGAACTCAGCGTCCCTTCGGTGTCCGCGACGAACTCATGCAGGCGTTTCACTTGCCCCCTGCCCAAGTGCGTGTGATCCAACCCGATATGGGCAGTGGCTACGGAGGCAAGCATACCGGCGAGGCGGCCGTTGAAGCAGCTCGCCTGGCCAAAGCTGCCGGCAAGCCCGTCAAGGTTGTCTGGACGCGGAGCGAAGAATTCACCTGGGCGTATTTTCGCCCCGCCGGGCTCATCGAGATCAAAGCCGGCGCACGGCGGGACGGAACCCTGGTTGCCTGGGAGCATCACAACTACAACTCGGGCCCCGCGGCCATCGGCACTCCATACAACGTGGCGAATCAGCTCATTCAATACCACGCTGCCAAGTCTCCTTTGCGCCAAGGTTCCTATCGCGGTCTTGCCTCGACAGCCAACCATTTCGCCCGCGAGTCGCACATGGACGGCATGGCCCATGTCGTGGGCATGGACCCGCTGGAGTTCCGCCTGAAGAACTTGACCGACTCCAGATTGCAGGCCGTCTTCCAGGCCGCGGCCGCCAAATTCGCGTGGGGCCAATTGAAATCCACTCCCGAGCGCGGCTATGGCATTGCCGGCGGTGTGGACAAAGGAGGCTATGTCGCCACATGCGCCGAGGTGGAGATTGATCCCGCCACCAAGCGAGTGCGAATCCGCCGTGTCGTTCAAGCCTGGGAATGCGGCGCGATCGTGAATCCTGACGGTCTGCGCAATCAGCTTACGGGCGCCATTGTTCAGGGCATCGGCGGCGCACTCTTCGAGAGAATCCTCTTTGCCAATGGCCGTATCCTGAACCCCCACTTCGCGCAGTACCGTATTCCCAGGTTCAGTGACACGCCGCAGATTGAGATTGTGCTTGTTGACCGCAAGGACTTGCCTTCGGCAGGTGCGGGCGAAACCGGCCTCGTGGGCCTGGCTCCCGCGGTTGGCAACGCAATCTTTGCCGCTTCGGGGATACGCCTTCCCAAAATGCCCATGGCGCTACAAAGCGGAGTCCCTGGAGAACCAGAACCAAGTTTCCGGAGTTGACTGCCGAGGCGGATGTCTCTTTGAAAACCCAATCGCAGCGCCAGTTTGAGAAAGCTTACAGACAACCGGGCGCTGCGCCCGCAATGCGGCACCAAAGCGCATGCAAGAAGACATGGCGGGTGCAAAGGGTGTTTCAGAAGATTAGCCCTAACACTGCAAGCACTTCCAGCGTGGTGTCTCTGAGATTCGTCGAAGTATTCGGGCGGTGGAAACGCGGGTCCTTCGGCTTCGCTCAGGATGACAGATATTTGTAAGGGGCGAGATATTTGTAAAGAGCAGTAAGAAGCTATAAAAAGCAAACGCAGGTCCTTCGGCTTCGCTCAGGATGACAGATATTTTTAAAAAGCTGTAAAAATACTTGTAAAAAGCTGTAAGAAGCTAGACGTGCTGGACGGCCTGGGCGAGGTGGCTCAGCGAGGATTTGGCGTCGCCGTAGAGCATGGTTGTGCAGGGTTTGAAGAAGAGGGGATTTTCAAGACCGGAGAAGCCGCGGCCCTGTCCGCGCTTGAGCACGATGACGCTCTTAGCGCGGTCGACCTCCAGAATGGGCATGCCGGCGATGAGAGATTTGGGATTGTCGCGGGCGTCGGGGTTGACGACGTCGTTTGCGCCGATGACAACGGCTACGTCGGTGGACGGAAACTCGGGATTGATCTGCTCCATCTCGTAGAGCGAAGAATAAGGCACATTGGCCTCGGCGAGCAGCACGTTCATGTGGCCGGGCATGCGTCCGGCGACGGGATGAATGGCGTACTTTACGGTAACGCCGCGACCCTCAAGCAGCTCGCCGAGTTCCCGGCATGCGTGCTGGGCTTGTGCTGTTGCGAGGCCGTAGCCGGGCACGAACACGACGCGATTGGCGAAGGCCAGTTGCATGGCGGCGTCGTCCAGGGAAATCTCGCGCATGACGCCGCCGGCGTTGGAAGTGGCCTCGGCGATGACTGCCCCAAATCCGCCGAACAGGACATTGGTGATTGACCGGTTCATGGCCTTGCACATCAAGACGGAGAGAATGAAGCCGGAGAAGCCATCGAGGGTTCCGGCGATGATGAGGACATTGTTGGAGAGGACGAAGCCGGTGGCAGCGGCGGCGAGACCGGCGTATGAGTTCAACAGCGACATGACGACCGGCATATCTGCCGAGCCGATAGGGATGACCAGCATGACACCAAAGACAAAGGCCAAGCCGAGCATGACGTAGAAAAAGGCGACAACCTCGGGGTGCATCCAGAAGTATAGGAAGCTGGCTGTCATGGAGAGAAAGACGATTAGATTGAGGGCGTTCTGTCCGCGAAACTGGATGGGCTTGCCGGCGATGACACCTTGCAGCTTTCCGGCGGCGATTAATGACCCGGTGGTGGTGAGCGCGCCGAGCATGACTTCAAAACCGAGCGCGCCACGGGTGACGCCGGTCATCTGATTGGCGTGAACCAGGAACTCTCCGACGCCGACCAGGGAAGCGGCGAGCGCGCCGAAGGCGTGAGAGAGCGCGGTTCGCTGAGGCATGGCGGTCATGGGGACGCTGACGGCCATCCATGCGCCGATGATGGAGCCGAGCGCGAGGCCGGCGATGATCCAGACCCAGGTGACGATGTGCGCACCCACCAGAGTGCCCACAATGGCGGCGAACATGCCACCTTCAGCCAGAAACATGCCGCGTCGGGCAGTCTCAGGGTGTGACATTTTCTTGAGTGCGAGGATGAACAGGATGGAAGCGATGAGATATGTGGCTTCCATGAAGTAGGAGGTCAAGGTCACTTGGCGGCCTCCCTGGAGGGGTTGGCCTGGGGCTTGCGCTTACCGAACATCTTCAACATGCGGTCGGTGATGCCGAAGCCGCCAACTACATTGATGGTGGCGGCGGTTACGGCAACGAATCCGAGGATGTGCGCGGAGAGCTGATTGCGGACTGCGCCGGCTAGCACCAGCGAACCGATGAGCGAGATGCCGGAGATGGCGTTGGTAGCCGACATCAACGGGGTGTGCAGAAGCGGCGGAACACGGCTGATCACCTGGTAGCCGAGGAAGGCGGCCAGGGCAAAAACGTAGACCGAAGCGATTAGGACGGCGGGGTTCATGGGGGTTCTCTGGTGAAGCAGTGAACAGTGAGAAAAGTGAATCGGTGAGTTAGCGAGTTAGCCGATTGGCGCTACTGAGAGTTCCAGCAGCTTGGCTACGCGGGGGTTTACGGGTTTTCCCTCATGGGACACGCAGGCACCGGCTAGGATTTCGTCGGCTAAGTCAACTGAGAGCTTGCCGCTTTTCACGATGAGCGAAAGGAAGTTGAGAATGTTGCGAGCGTAAAGAGCACTGGAGTCTACGGGCACTTCGGCGGGCAGGTTGAGGGGCGCGAGCAGCGTAACGCCGCCAATGGTTTGTGTGACGCCGGGCTGGGTGAGTTCGCAATTCCCGCCCGCGGGAGCGGCAAGGTCCACGAGGACGGACCCGGGACGCATGGCCTCAATGGTTGCGCGGCGGACCAAGCGTGGCGCGGGACGGCCGGGAACCTGGGCGGTGGTAACGATGACGTCAGAATGCGCAGCGGTGCGGGTGATAAGGTCGCGGCCACGGTCGAGGGCTTCTTCGGTAAGTTCGGCGGCATAGCCGCCTCCGCCTTCGGCGCTGATTCCGCCGAGGTCAACGTCAAGGAATTTTGCGCCGAGGGACCA
>Ga0182030_10011387_pt1 | contig 17963 bp, 13 predicted proteins | sample 812S3MmetaG_FD_121299 | JGI IMG/M metagenome (GOLD analysis project Ga0182030, IMG submission 121299) | Permafrost microbial communities from Stordalen Mire, Sweden - 812S3M metaG (Illumina Assembly) | ecosystem: Environmental > Terrestrial > Soil > Wetlands > Permafrost | place: Sweden...
TATTCAGAAGACCCGACTTCTTACCACATGGGCGTGTGTGTGCGTTCAATGCGTGACGGCTGCGACGAACGCACTCTCCAACGAGGGCGACATTGGCAAAGTGCAGGAGGAACCGGGCAATGAGAACGCCCCACAACTCACCTCTCTAGAGACGACTGTCGATTGGTAATTCCACTTACATTGCACACTTTCGGTTGCATCGGTCGCCACGCTGGAATAATCTTTAGGGGCATTAACTACCGCAACTGCATATGTTTCTGCGCTCGGAGAGATAACCGCAGTCAGATGCGGGCGTCCCGGAGGCACGATGGAGCTTGATTCGATACACAGTTTCCTAATCCACCCCGGAAAGAACCTGGAAGAGCCCCCGGAGATCAGCGGCACCGTCGTCGCCAAGACCGGCCGCCTGTATGACATGCTCAAGAGAGTCTTCGATAAAGCAGAAGAGGAGTGCCAGCACGACGTAGCATTCTCTGCGAATGAAGAGGGCCAGCAGCACAATGTATGCAGAGACTCCATCCTCGCGTACCTGAAAAAGAGCGACATCACGCACGGCAGGGCGCTCGCTCAAAGGCTCCAGGCTGTCACGACCAACCGATCGGGCCTTGGTCTTTTGTTCCTGATGAAAGGCACCCATAAGGGTGAGACTAAGATCGTTGTTTCTCGGTTTCCAGCCGACAGTGGCATCCTCGCCCAGGAGATGGAAAAGGGACTTACGGTCGAGTTTCTGGAACGGATCTTCATGAAGAGCGCCACCTCATACAAGGCGGCAGTATATTCGGGAAAGTCCCATAATCATGACTTCTGGAAGGGTAAAGCGGGAGACAAGCAGATCAACAGTGCGGAGAGTTACATCGCTAGCTACTGGATAAGAGATTTTCTCCATTCTGACTTTCTCACGCCGGGTGAAGCAGGTACCCGTCGCTTTGCAAGCGCCGTTCGAGAAGCGATGAATCACTCAGACAATGCGAGAACTAAAGAGGAGATCACCGCACTTGCTCGGCTATTGCCGGGCCTGAACGGCAAGGTGGCGAGCGCAAAAGGGATTCTCGACCAGTTCTATGTTTCCGAAGAAACGCAACAACAGATCAAGAACAATTTCCAACGTGAAAGCCTGTTCGATGAGCAATTCCGCTTTATGCCCGACGAATTGTCGAAATTTCTGGCCTTCAGAACAGTGGAATTGAACAACGGCGGCCTGCTGACTGCGCCGACGGGCAATTTTGACAAGGTGTTTACAAGGGAAACGGTGGATTCCGCCAAGAACATCGAGCGGTTTTCAACGCAAGGAACGGTAATTGATCAACGGTTTAGGAAAGAGAAGTCATGACCTCACTTCGCGACAAATACGAAATGCGGCGGACACAAATGCTGCTAGCGCTCGCGTCTCGCCTTGAGGCACATCTGCACGGCGTTTTCGACGGATACCATCGGATAGATCGGATCTCTGTGAGAGCCAAGAGCGTGGATCGGTTCGTCGCCAAGGCCGAGAGGAAAATCGATGGCAAGCCTAAGTACAGTGACCCGCTGACGCAAATCCAGGATCAGCTCGGGGCAAGGATTGTTACCTTTTACAAAAGCGACGTCGATAGGCTTACCACGGAAGTGGTGAAGTATTTCCGCCACATCGAGTCGGTGCAGATCCTTCCCGACTCAGAAAGTGAGTTCGGCTATGAAGGAAGGCATTTCGTGCTTTTCATCCCTCGGGATATTTTTGACGACAAGATAAAAGAGGATGAATCAATAACGTTTTTTGAGCTTCAGATAAAGACCCTCTTTCAACATGCTTGGTCGGAGGCTGAGCACGACCTGGGTTATAAGCCCTCTACTGTGCTTTCGAGCGATCAGAAGAAGCGATTGGCGTTTACAGCTGCGCAGGCCTGGGGCGTTGATCAGATTTTCGATGAGCTTTATAGAAAAATAGAATCCTCCAGTGTCAAACCAGGACTGTTGGTGCAATAAGGCCTAGACTCAACAGTCGTGTCACCCGCCGCCAGGAGAGAGATTCCACCTGCGACCGTCCCAGATTAGTGGCCTACTTGCACCATGCGATTCTTGGCAAATGCCTCCGCACTCGGCCAATCCGGCGAGACGTACAGGCTTCTCGATCTGGGGCCGTTGGCTTCGCTCACTACAAAAAAAGAAAGCACATTGCCATCCTCGTGGGCGGCCTCAAGTAGCTCCTCCCACAAAAAGTCCTCGCTCGCGGCGTCTTGGCGCGACGGAACGTCGGCTGCATCGTAGGCCTCGTTTCTTCCAAGTGAGTTCCAAAGAAAAGCCTGAGCCGCTTCATCCATTTCGCCGAAAGCCTCACGGGCATAGCCTCGGTCGTAGGTCTTGAGAACCTCGGCCCGTCTATCTCCTGCCACTTGCTCGAAAAACATTTCTTGCTGGGGCATACGGCATTCTCCGATGATCCATTATCCCGCCGATCCGCGAAGGAGTCCAGGTCCCGGCAAAGTTTTTTGTCGCGCCAGAAATTCCTACATACTGCACGAGAAATAGAATCACGCTGAAAGGGAATCTCCGCACAGATCAAAAGGATGCCCGCCATGTTTCCGCCGTGAGCTTGATGGCATTCTCCAGTGGCGGGGCGATGGTGAAACGCGCGGTGCCTTAGCGAACAGGTGAACACGATATATTCGCCAGTCTGCAGGGCGCTCCGTTGCCAAGTCACACTCGTTGCGAGTCAGGAAAAAAGGGGTGCGCGCTGAACCGTTCGTGGTTTTGACCTCGATCAATCGCTCCTGCCCTTTTGGACTGAAGGAGAGAACATCATAGCCCGCGCCGTCTCCATCTTCTGCGGCGATCCATCGGACCTTGCTGGACAAGTCCAAACGGTCAGCGTTAGCCAGCTTTCGCCGTTCTAGATCAACAACAAACGCCTCCCCGGCTTTGCCGAGAGAACGGTTCTGGTGGTCTCTTTCCACCGGATCAAATTTCCGTATAAGCCGGAGCAGCCGATCAGGAATCGGTTCGTTCGGGGTAAGAGTTGGTGGGGGGACGAAGATCTCGGTGGGATAGGCGGAAATCTTTGGCAGGTTCTGTGCCGGCTCTAGCACGGCCGGATGCTGGGTGAGATAGCGGTCTATCGCATCGAAGATTGCGTTCTGATAATTCCTCTTGGGCTTGTAGCCGGGGATCCAGGGCATGCCCAGTTCATCTAATACTGCAGAAATGTTCTGGTGTTTGAATTCTACAGAGCGATGCGTTCGACCAATTTGAGCCATTAGCGCCGCACTGTGCCTGGATTTCAGATACGGACTCCCAACGAGATCCGCATCGAGCATGGCGAAGTAGTCTGTGACGATCGCATCAAGCTCATCGTCTTGCCAATTCGTCCCGATCTTTGCTTCGTCCGCCATTCAGCTCGCAGCCTTTAGATTTTATTCATGACTGGATAGGGACACCCCGCTAGAAATGGGAGCCTCAGTCAACTGCGACATCTTCCATCCAGCACTCACCAATCAAAACTAAATGACAAAACATAATGGCCAACCGGGATGAGTAGTTGCGGTCATGCGATTCCTGATGCTGGCGTTGCGCATTATCTCGCTATTCCCCTAAGGCGGGACATTCGAGCTTAATCGCAGCCTGGAACCATTCATCCGGCGAGGGACGCACTTCTGCAGACGCCGTCCAGCGAAAAGCTTCCGTATCTGCCGGGATTGCCCGACTGAGAGCACCTCTTCGCAATTGGAAGACACCGAGCACATTCGACGCGTCAAGCCGTCGCTGAACAAACGCTCTGTTCATGAAAACAACTTGCACAAGCCTCCATTGATTCGGGTATTCAAAACTCTTATCGAATTCGTTCCGAGTTAAATGAAATGTCCCTCGTGTGTTTTCACTAGCAGCCTTAACCTCGATCCGATCAATTGAAGGGCTGTGACATTCAATGTCGTATCCGAAGGCATCAGATATTTTCGCCACGTGAACAGCTTCTATTCCCGCAGCACTCAGGGCGGACATAATAAGAAGCTCGGCCGCTGACCCAAGTTCCTTGCGAAGGTCATCTTGTTTACTGTCACCCAGCGACATTCGAACTTCGAGAAGAAGGGCATCTAGATCCGGGTCAAGCCAACTCAACTCCTGCAGGTCCCACGACGGGATATACTCCCTCTTAACTTGAATATCGACTGCTAAGTTTACCCAAAGAGGAGGCGATGCCAGTAGAAGCAACCGCGCAATACCGAACAGCGTCACTCGATCTGCTGACGATGTAAATGGTACCAGTGCAGGTCCAAGCTGAATACCTTGCCGAACAGATACAAGACCGTATGAGATCAGGGCTTGGGCGGGTTGTTGCAGGTTAACGGAAGCAGCCATAAATGAAGAAGCAGACCTTGCGGATTCAACCCATTCTTCGACATTGTGACGTACCTTTAGGCGAGCAACCCGCGCCAGCAAGAAGACTGCTATGCACCGTCCTTGGCTAGGCAACATCGCTGGTCGCCTCTATATGACGTATTACGGCAGTAACATCATCAGGGAATGCCGGTTGGGCCACCTCGCCTTCATCGGACTCTGGGAGCGCCACTCGAACTAAGCCTTCGTCATTCATCAATCGCGACAGAGCAATTACCTTGTCGCGGAGTCTGCTGTCGACGCTATCGTCAATTGTTCCTGCACTGGCGAGAATCGTAAATTGCGTAAGAGTACCGTCCGCAAGTCCGAGACGGTGAATGCGATCCTGGCTTTGAAGAAAGTGGCCTGCGTTGAATGTGCGGTCAAGGTAGACGGCGTGATGACAAGAGTGATGCAGGCTCACGCCCTCTCCCATAGCCGCTGGATTCGCCAATAGTACAGAGCAGTGTTTATCTTCTCGAAAGCGTTTTAGTTCTGCTTCCCGCGTCACAACAACACTCGATGGGGCGCCATCCTCTGGCGGTACTCCACCATGAACCACTGCGGGATTGTATTTAATCAAGTACCGTTGAAGAGCCGTCAGGTTGCGGACGAAAGAGGACCACAACAATATCTTTTCGCCTTGCGAAGCGGCTTTTTCAACAATCGATGCAACCAATTCGTATTTCCACGGGGTTTCGTAGTTCCTGTAACTTCCCAGAAGCTCAACAAGCGACTCATCACCTCGCAAATCTAAGGGCGGGTGAGCAAAACCCGCCGCGTCAAATGCATCCGATCCGGCAGCCAGTAGCATCGGATTGGTAGCTCCCTCGAGGAGATACATTACAATTCGGCCGAGACGATCAAACTCTCGACGCGTCGAATTCGAAACGGCCAGTGAAGCCCGAAACCTTCCAATCAATGCATCATAGATGGCTTGTTGAATTGAGCCCATCGGCCGACGGATCACGTTGAAAGTGGTTGGCGGCAGGCCTAATCGCGCCTTTGGAGTCCGGACGAAGTACCGTTTGATCGCTTCGGATGTCGCCTTCAAAACATGGTCATCCCTTCCATCCCGCTCTATGTATGCAGAAGCCGGAAGGATTTGATGATCTTGGCCGGGGTAAAGGAAACGTACGAGCGCAATCAGATCAAATGCGCCTTGGGGAGCGGGTGTACCGGTCAGAACATCACGGCGCTTTGCTGCGTAAGCGAGATCTAGGACAGCTCGACCGTGGACCCCGTACGCGCCACGTTTAACACGATGAGCTTCATCGAGGATCAATAGCGTCGGGCGCTCGGCGACATAAGTTCTAATGCGGTCATAGTCAGAGGCAACGCGATTGTAGCTCGTCAACAGGATTGTAACGTTCTGCGGGATTAGAGGTTCCGGACCTCCATGGACAGCGATGATCGGCGGTGTAGATACACACTTTACAGCGTCCTCTTTCCAAGAGGCGAACGCAGCAAGAGGCGCAACAACAAGCATGCGGTCTACTTCACCAGCCATCCGCGCGAGCGCAAAATTGGCGAGTGCTACGGTAGTCTTTCCGGCTCCAGGAACGGAGAAGTCTGCACCATGGGGAAGATTTCTGATTGCTGCAAGATTTTCCAACTGAAACGGTTTCAGTTCTCTGATGAATCCAGCTTCTTTCAAGCGATCAGCAAGCTCGTCCAAATTCGGCAGTGCGCCCATGGATGCCAAGGCACTCTCACGAGAGAGCCTATCAGCCGCGAGCGACTTCAGTTGGGATCTCAAAGTTGGCCCAAAGTCGATGGACGCGCCGTACATGCTGCGAACTTCTCTTAGTGTGCTAAGTTCCGACAGGAATACGTCGATTCGAACCTCCAAGCGGGTTGGCGAGCCTCCGACTAAGCCCCGGCCGTATGCCTCTTGGAGACGGGCCCAAGCACCCATGTCACCATGAGCTTGCCGCTCTAGAATCACAAGCGGTCTGCCCAACGCATAAAGCTCTGCTGAGATCATTCGGTGGTCCGCAGGGTGCCAAGGAGTGATGCCAAGACATCTAGCTTTTTTGTGAGGTCAGCTTCTTCCCATTCCGGAAGCTGTCGAGCTCTCGGTAGAGCTACTATTGCACGCTCCAGCTCTGCAATAGCTTTGGTCGTGCGAACGATCGGGGCTGTCACCGTTGTCTGGTCCCGCTGCTCCTCTTCTGCTTCATCTGCAGCTGCATTGATTGCGCTCTGCAACGTGTCGAAGAGATGCTGTACCACTGCCGTCCCGCCCCCAGGAAGTTCGATCACCTCTTCGCGTTTTTTGGAAGCTAGAAGCGCGAGAATTTCACTCAAACCAGCAGATTGCGTTGGAGCGCCGAGTACCGCATCAAGTGGGTCATCGTTTTGGAACTCGGACGTGCTCGTTGGCGCGAGGTTGAGTAGGGGCCTCAATGCAGCATCGTCTTGTATTTCATTCAGAACCATCGCTGCCGCATCTGGGCGGCGTAAGTGCCGCAAACGACGGTAATTCACATTCGCCAATGTGCCGAGGAAGTATGTGGTGCGAACACTTTCAGCTTCGTCTTTGGATTTATTCCGAATGTGCTTTGACAATTCATCGAACGCAGACTCATTTTCTTTGAAATCAATATGGAGCCTGGCCCCTCCGGAAAGGGCCACCAGTTGGTGGACTTGCTGAAGCTTTTCATGTAACTGCTTCACATCCGTCGCTTCGCGGTGCATTCTTGCACCAACACGCTCGTAGTTCTTCCCCTCGCGATCATAGAGTTCTTCGATGAGCAGTGCCTCGTTAATCCATGAATACTCTTCTTTGAAATCTCGTGCGACTTGCAGTTCTGCCTCAAGATCGAGCAATTCGGCGGGTGTAGCGTCTTCGGGAAGTACGAGACAGCTGACATAGCGCGCGTCCAAATGTGGTGGAGTTCCTAAGTATAGGTTTCTTAGAGCAGCCGATCTTCTGTTTCCATTAATAAGCACTCCATCAGCTGTTAACACGGCATGCTCTTGCTGCTTTCGAACGCGCAAATCCTCTTTAAGAGCAGAGAAGCCTTCTTGAGCAGCCAGAATCCGATACTGTGCCTCTTGGGCTTCGTGTCCAAGTGGATCTGCGCTGAAAAGAGTCGGATTGTTCGCGTCGTGGATCGCTTGCAACTGCTCGGCGCGCGTCCGATGATTCAGCGTGGAGAAACGGACCCATGTGACTTCCATGTGAACGACCGGGAGTTCCTTGATTGGGCGAGGCCATGCGGGAAGGAGTACTCTTCCCTCCGTTTCGCGTGCTTTCAGAAACGCAACGCGCTCTTGATCTAGTAATGGATTGGGCATGTTAATTCCTAAAAGTGGAGGATCGGCCGGAGCCGTAGCGTGAGCAAATAGTGGTCCGAAATGAAGTGCCCTTCTTTTGAAAGCCAACGTTGCCCACATAGGCAGCGGCCTCGTCATTCTTGATTCCGAAGAGACTCAGAAGAACCCCAGGGAACGACGGCTGCTGACTTGAACTCCAGTTCCATTCTGTGGCAGATTCGAGTCGTTTTGGCATCGTGTAAATGCAGGGTGGTGGCACTAGTTGCTCGCCGATTAAGATCGACCTTGCGGACTTTGGACATGGTCGTTGTGCGGTCCCGCACAGTTCATTATGAAAGATTACCCCGTCCAGCTCACCCGGTGTGTCGCCAAAGAATCTTTGTCGAAGTCGGTTGACGCCTTTCGAGACATGTTCACCTGGCTCATACGCGAGACTTGAACAGAGCCACCACAGATAACTCTCTCGCGCCCAATCTGGACGGGTCCATCGCACACTACTGTGCGCGCCATCGGGGCATCCTTTCTGTATCACCGCAACATCCCCAAATCCCTCAATACTGAGTCTGTAGACTGTATCTTCGCCGTACGCAGGGATGTCATACTTTGAAATCAACCTACGATCGGCCATCGCGTCGAAGATAGAAACCAGAAAATGACGGCGATCAGCGTTACTTGCGCTCTGGCTTCCACGCATTGCTTCGAGCGCCATAGGGAAAGCCGAGCGGTACTCGGCAGGGCTAATGCCTTTCGAGGTAAGAAAAGCGTCATCAGAAGCGAGTGCCTCTATTAAGGCGGCGACTTTCTCAACCACCGCAACTGGAGGAACACCAGCATGACGGCAGGGTGCTGCTTGCTTTGCGTTCATTCCCTCTCGCTCTCGTGACGGAACGCTCAAATCTCGGGCATGGCGCAATTCGAAAGCGCTAGACAGCTTGAGTAGACAGAATTGCGTCCTATGATCTTTGTGCGAATTCTAGCACGCTCATGCCGTCCAGCGACTCGCTGCGATGTGTCGAGTCGATATGGCTAACTGGGTTGTTCTGTCGACCGCGCGTCTAGGAAATGCTTCATTCGCTCCAAAAGTACTACTGGATTCCTAATTTCACATTCCCAGACCGAGAGAGCAGACCATCCAAGTTCCCGCAGTTCCCTCAGTTGTAATTTGTCTCGTTCTCGGTTGCGACTCACCTTCTGTTCCCAATAGAACCGATTCGCTTTGGGAACGCGTGCGCCTCGGGCACAGTCGTGCCCATGCCAGAAACATCCATTCACAAAAATGACCTTCCGACGTCCAGGAAATGCTATATCTGGCTTACCTGGAAGATCGGGTCGGTGCAACCGATATCTGTACCCCGTAGAGAACAATAGTTGTCTGACAGCGAGTTCAGGATTGGTATTGCGGCTTTTTACGGCTCGCATGATTTTGCGTCGCTGCTCAGGGGTTTCTCTCAAGTTCGTGTTCTGAGGGTGATTTGTGCTCAGGCTCTCCGAATGGCTGTCAACTTTGATTCCTTCACCGTAACTCCATCGCGGCGCACGCGTGTCTTTCGCTTGGTCTTGGCACCTTCCCTTACGAGCTCAAAATCTACATAGTTCACTTCTTCGCTCCGACCTCCAAAGCACTGGTGAAAGGCCGAGAGCAGCTGAACTTCAGGGAGTTCCTGCGCGGCGGATATTGGGTTGCTGATGCTATGTGGTAGAGCGATTGGAAAGACATAAATGCAGGGTGGCGGAACGAAGTAGTGCGCAACTGGAGTCGTGCGCTCTGATGCTTCCTTGACCTTAGGGCACGGCCGCCCCACCGTTCCGCACACCATGTCCCAAACAATAAGACCATCAACGCGTTGATGGCGGGTGATCATATCGGCGCTGAGCCGGGTATGGAGGCCCGACCAAACGTTCAGACGGGGATCCGCGGCCGCATTTTGGCACAGGCTCCAAATGACAAACTCTTGAGCGTGTGGCGGGCGCTCAAAAATCGTGGTGTTATTCCCGTCTAGGCAGCCCTTTAATTCAATCTCGGAGACTCTGCCTGACGGTAGCTTCACCGTATATCCATGATGATTCTCTCCCGGTGCCGGTTCCCATTCTGCTACGTAACTATGGTCCTGCATATAGTTCAGAATGTCGCGCACAAACTCGCGCTTACTATTCATTTCAGCGGCGAATTGCCCCCGAATTCGCTCGATGGCTCCACGAAAAACTCCGGCGCGGTAGAATTGCTCTTCCGTCAGGCCATGTGTGCCGAGGGTATGGGCTTGGGCCTTGAGAATTTCCGAATATTCATTGACGAGCCGATTTAGATCTGCGTCCTGTTTGCAGGGAATTACGCTCATGCAGCTGCCATGGCCTGTTGCCCAGCGACGGACAGCAACGGCTCAAAGATATGCTCTGCCAAATGTCTAACCACGGGAACTACTACTCCATCCCCGGTCAGATGGTATGCCTCGTTGTAGTTGTTCGGAAGGATGTAGCTCTCATCGAGCCCCATCAATCGAGCGGTTTCTCGGCTTGAGATTAAGCGAGCTTTGACCGACTTGCCTTCCACAATGATCACTACTTGGCGGCTCGAACCGCCAGAAGGAGTTCTTAGACAGCCAGATAAATCATCAAACCGAACCTCGGCCCGTTGAATCTTATCGCCGCTTTCCGTCGGACGAGTGCGCTTGTAAATACAACCCACCATTTTCCTGCCTTCAGCCTTGGCGCGGAGCACTTTGTCGCGGTTTGTCGGGCTCATCATATCCAGCAACCGTTGTGTTTCAGACGACGAGAACCACGCTGGATGGGTAAGGCGCTCTTCAAGAAGGTCCTGAAACGAGGTTATCCGCTCTTTCGGCTTAGGGAGGTTCCACCATATCCAACTGCGTTTAGTCTGCGTGGGAAGTTTCGAGAAGGCGCGCCTGAGGGTCTGTGTATGCCAGGGAGCGTATGGCACCAGTGAGATAAGACCTTCGAGAATCTCAAGTCCGCGTCGGACTCCAATAATGAACAAACGGGGCCGTGATTGTGGAACAAACAATGAAGCGTTGACGACCATAGCGCCTACTTCATACCCGGCCCGCTCAACCTCATTGCAAATGGTCGCGAAATCCTTCCCGTTATGCGATGTGATAGCTCCGCACACATTTTCTAAGACGATGAGCTTGGGGGCCCGCTCTTCGTCGATTAGACTCTGCATGAGTTTCCAGAATGGCTTGAATGTGCCTGAGCGATTCCCCTGTAGGCCGGCTCCGCCACCGGCAAGTGAGAGATCTTGGCAGGGAAATGATGCCCACACGAGATCAGCTAGGCCTGGCAGATGTGCAGTGGTCAGTTCGCTGACATCTTCAACTTTCAGCTCCGTATCGCCCCAGTTGGCTTTGTAGGCTTGGCCCTTCTTATGATCGAAGTCGTTAGCAAATAAGCAGTTCCAGCCCTCGCCGAGGCCCGCCCTTGCCATGCCGCCGCCCGCGAAAAACTCATAGAAATTAGGCATTGTCGTCTTCTTTCCGCACGTTTCGCTGCCTATATGACCCGAGCTTTTCGAGAATTGCCTCGGTTATCCAAGTGTTTCTAGAAACGCTTCCAGCACGCTTCGCCCTCTCGCGATCAATATGCTCCCAGATTTCAGGATCGAGCCTCAAGTTCAGGCGTGGTCTTTCTACCGAGATGGAAACGCTCATAAGGAGATAATGGCGCCATATTGGCGCCATTTGCAAGCATAATCTTCACCTAATTTTTGTTTTTTCGCGCCTATCCAGAGATTGGCGAACCGCCTGAAGCTGATTTCCCCTCGATATCAGGCCGGGACGTTACCAGTTTCGCGTCGCAGCCAAGGCTCTGGACTGCCCGTTTACGAGAGAATGCATGGGCCAAGGCTCGCTCTGACACGGAGAAGGTATGTCAATAATCACCCAGAAGTTGGTTGATAATCATCCACGCAATGGTTGATTATCCGCCCGCCGTGACTCGCCAGACCTCAACCCGCCGCGATGCCGTTTGCAGTCCTAGGTTACGAAGGCGCTCGAACGAGATTTACGGGACCTGGCAAGAATTGCCGACCCGGCTGCCGCTCCACGGCTGCTTTCCGTGGTGGCCACCCGCGCAGATAGACAGCTGAACTTCGTCGAACTGTCGAGAACGATCACCCTCCCGCAAACGACATGGAAACGCCACTTCTGCCTAGGGAAAGCCACTTTCCTCGTACATGGCTGCCCCGTTGGGCGAGAATTCTGGGACAGTGAGCCGTCCAGACTCCCGAGGGCCTCCAAGAGAACGCAAGAAGATGATGCAATCTTGCTCTCCCGTGCTAAGAATCTCAGCTTGCCAACCCTGTTCATCGTGAAATGGCATTGGTCACAGTTGAGAACTCAGAGCTATTATTCTTCAAAGGCACAGAGATGAGCGCGCGTGTTGTTCTCACTCGCCAAACGCTTCGAAAGGTGTTCGATCATGTTTGAACCTACTGTTCTGGAACGGACCCGTGTTCCCGAATCTGCCCTATCAAGACTTGAGACGCGAGACGTAGGTCTATGGATCAAGACCCTTCCGACAGATCAACTTAGTGCGCTGAGAGAATTTATTGGCTTGCCATGGCGGTTCGTTGTCCTTGAACATGCCACAACCGACTTCCTCCGTGAACTTGACGCATCGGCCACTTCGGACTCTGCGATGACACGAAAACGCGGATTCCTTCAAGTGATTGATAGCGATCCCTCTCGGATTGAACTGCCACAAAGATGTCTACCCGTGTACCTCATCAATGGCCGCGCTGCGGAGTCGATCACAGGCTTTGACGCCATGCTTCGTAAGATGAATATGCTCGAAGCAATTCGACGATTTGGTCCTCGGGAAATAGTCGTTCTCAATGACGATTCGGATGCGATGCCTTCTGAAATCCAAGAGCTATGGGCGGCAGGTTTTCGATCTGAGTTAACGGTTGTTTCTGGGTCAACACGGCTTTCACCAAGTCTCATTGACTGGGCAAAGGGTATCGCGGGCGGACTCTACGCCACCGTTGTCACGCTGGCGCAGACAGATGTTGTCCTCGATGTGGTGGAGCGTTATCGAAGTACCTATCCTGACAGTCGGACGATCGTTAGGGTTCGCGACGCGCGCGGCGGTTTACAAAGAATTGATATCACTGAAATTGACGATCCCCAACGGCCGATTCTTGAACCGTACAGAGTCATCCAAGAGCGTGATCTAGCGTCAATTCCTCCTGAAGAATTGACTTTGGATGAATTCGTAGGCTTCTTTGGTGACCCATCAGCATCCTGGAAGGCCTATGCCGCAGGGCTTCCGTGGGTCAGAGATTTCAGCGGTCGTGACGGTGTTCTGAAGCTTCTTGGGAAACTTGACACCGTAGGTCCCGATGAAAATCGCATTGCGTATATAACCGCCGAATCGGGTTCTGGGGGAACTACCTTAGCGCGTACGATCGCCTGGGATTGCGCTCGTCGAGGTTATCCGGTTTTGATCGCCAATCAGATCCCTTTTGTTCCCGACTCGCTTCGACTAGTCAATTTTCTAAACTTGGCGAAGACCGCTGTTGAGGGAGCGGCTCACGAGGAGCCCAGTGCAGAGACCAAACATGCGGAAATGGAATCTTCCGCCAAAAGATATGAAGCACCGTGGCTGATCGTGTTCGATGTCCTCCATTGGCAATACCGCGATGGAGATCTTGAACGCTTTCGGAGTGATTTGCAGAAATCAGGTCGACCCGCTTGCATCTTGGTAGTCTCAGGCCAGTCTGTGCCGATTGCCTATCATGTAAGCTCATCATTTCGTCGTGTCGCGGAGTTGAACCATGTCATCAACGATGAGGAAGCGAGAGCGCTAGGCACTCACTTGAACCGGTTCTTGAGGCCGCACGGGAAGCAGAGGGAGCAGTGGCAGTGGGACAGCTTTTATAAAGATCACACAGTAAGAATGATAGAAGGAGCAGCTGCATTTTGGATTACGCTGTCCTTTTGGATTCAAGGCCACTACGACCTGTCTGAGTCAGTGCAAGAATGGATGTATCGGCTGTTTAAGAACAACCCCGCCGACAAGACCGTGAAGCTTGCCGTTTTGCATATAGCAGCGCTCTCTTCCGAACGCATTCCGATCCCTGAGTCGTTGCTCCCACAAGTGAAGGGAAAGTGGCCGATTTCACAGCTGCTTTCGGATGCACAAGCAAGCCTGGCAGCGTTAGGACTGATCCGGATATCGTCAGATGGACAGAACTTTTGGGGGATGGTCCATGACATCCTTGGCCGCTTTCTCATCAATGCCATTTTTTACGACTATCCAGAACGCGAAGCCCTCGGGTTTCCTCATGCTCAGGACCCTGAGCACTTACGATTTCTGATTTTGAAGACCATTTCTCAAGATCCGCGGCTAGGTGAGGTTGCTCTAAAAGCCACGGGGGAGGAGTTTGCCACAACAGTATTTAAAGTCGACCGAGAGCACGGGCACGCAGCATTCGCGTCGTTTTGGCGCGAAGTTCTTTCAGCTTTGGATTCAATGCCTCGTCCCCTAAGAGACACGAGTCGAGTATTTCGTCACCATGTTGCAATTTCCCGCAGACGAATCGCAACGCTTGATGAGCGAATTTATGGGGTTAATGATGAAGATCGGCTGACGTTGCTGAGTGCTGCTGTAGCAGACTTACTTTATGCTCTGAACTCTATCGACTACGTCCAGGGTTCCGAGTCCGATCTCAACCTGTACAACTCGCTGGCGCGGGCATATCAAGATCTCGAATCGATCGAATCCGCGCAAGGAGCTCCGAAAGCACGCCTTATGGAGTTGCGCACTCTTGCCAATGACGCAACACGACGTGCCTACGATGAAAGTCCGAACAATTCCTTTACAATTGAAACGTTTGTAAAGAATCTGCTTCTTTCAGTGCGGGACGCCGAAACACCGGCAGTGGATCAATGCATTGAGGCGTTGGGGATTCTGTATTCAGCCTTAACCTCAAATGAGACTGCTTATCGAGCAGCGGAATTAGAGAAGTTAGCTGATCAGGCAGTCAGACTGCTGTTTCGTCAGGTCGCGATCGACATGCCTAATCCGGATCCACAATCACCAATTGAGGTCCTGATAGAAGCGTGGAGATTGCTTGCATCAGAACGTTCTGAAGGCGCTTGGGGACTGACTGAGGTTTCGGCAGCGTCCCGCTCCAAAGCACTTGAAGTACTTGCAGTTCCAAAGGCAAAAGGAAACATGCAGGTGATTCGCCTGCGTTACGACCTTACCTGTCTGAATTCACCCAGGTTGTTTAAAGCTCAATTAGAGCTCGTAGAACAATTGCAGGCTTCTTCGTACAGAGTTACACCGCAACTGACGCTGGAATACGCAATTCTTCTTTATCAATGTGATCGTGCGTTCGAAGGGGACAAGATATTCAAAGATTTGCGTAATCTCTGGCGAGACAGCGAGCACTTTGTACAAGTTCCAGAGAGACTTCGCTGGCTCTGGACTGCAGATGGAGAGACGCTACAAACAGTTCATGCAATCACTGGCTCAGACTACGGAAATCGGACATTGGCGCGCGTCGATGAGTTTCGCTCTTCCCTTGTCCCTTTTCGCTCCGAAGAGCACGGCATTAGCACGCTTCGTGCCGGGACCAGATTCCGATGCCATGTCTCGTTCGGTCATAATGGACCCTTCCTTCGCCCGGTAACCGCTGGGCCCGCGTCTTCTGGAGGCGGGCGTGGCTGACGACAGCGTGGCCAAATACTGCGAATCTCTAGGCTTCTCCGCGAGGCCTCGTACTGTTCTTGTTGAGGGGGAAACCGACGCGGAGTTATTTCGCAGAGCAGCAGCATCTGAAAGGAGTCATACCGGGTCGGACTTGTTAAACCATGAATTCGGAATTGGCGCAGCCGGCAAGGGCGATAACGGAGGAACAAAGGGTGTACTTCGTGAGCTGACGGTTCTTAAAGCCTTGGCTCGGATTACATTGCTCCCAAACGGCAGGCCTAAGTACCGTTTCATCGGTCTTTTCGACAATGATGATGCCGGGAAGTATGCAGTCAGGACAGCAGGAGTATTTGATTCGAGTGTTATCGAATTCAGAGACGTCTTTCGACTGTGGCCATCAATGCCAGTTGTTACCAACTTCGAACCAAGCTCGCTCGGGAAGGCATTCGAAACCGAAAATGAGCCTTGCAAGGGTCTTGACTGGGAGCTTGAAGATCTATTACCAGAGGGCTTTCTGTCCGAGTTCATAGCAGAAACGCCCGGCTGCGTTCTCCGTACGATCAAGAGATGTGATCGGACGCATCGGGACTATTCCAGAGATGGCAAAGCTAAGCTCCACCGATTTATCAAAGACAATGCCGTGCATGCGGACTTTGCAGAAGTCATACAGATCATCCGCAGATTGCGTTCCTACATGGGTCTATGAAGCATAGCGCAGGGTGCGCAAGCTGTGCTGCGTCCCCATCAGCCAGCTTTGGTTGGCGGGATGATCGGTGCCGTGATCAGTGCTTGCGGGAAGTCACCCGCTCCGTTGCGGCATAATTGTTCGCTGGGGTGACGAGACGACTATGCCTCTATCGAAACGCTTTATCTCGCTCGGCGATCTCTATGTTGCTTACCGTAAAGCAAAGGTGGAGGCCTACTACGAGAACACCCATTTTCAGGCACTGGCATTTACCGAGTATGAGCAGTATTTACACAAAAACCTCACACGACTCCATCAAATCTTGCTCGATGCCGAGGCGTCTTGGGCCTCCGACTTGTCCTTCATTGGCGGATACTCTTACCTGCCAAAATCAATCGATTGCACCGCATGGGATGATGGCACGGAAGGCCATTTTCGTGCGCTTGACCCGAATTCCGATTGGTCGCGTCGTTTCGACAAATCGAATAAACGCGCTGTCGCCAGTTTAAGGCTCATTATTCGCCCTTCCGTAGACTTCCAGGTTACCTCCGCCCTGTGGATCATTAAGGTTGGTCACCTTTTTGACGGCAGGATAAATTCCGCCCTCTCCTATGGAAACCGCCTTCGTCGATCGCACGAAGAGCCGGGGACTTCGGGAGGGACCAGCTCAGAGATTAACCTTACCGCGACCGGGCTCTTCACGCCATATTTTTCGGCATATCGTCAGTGGCGTGAAAATGGCCTATCTGCGATCGACCGCGCCCTCGCTGCCGACAAAGATATTTTGGCAATAACCATGGATATTGAGCGGTTTTACCATCGGGTGTCGCCGAGGTTCCTTCTACGACCTAGCTTCCTGGCCTCTGTCGGATTGAGCCTTTCCAAAAAAGAATTGTCATTTACCAAATCCCTTCTTTCAGCGATCGAAACTTGGTACAAGTCGACACCCGACTATGGTATTCGCCCGGAGGGAGCCGTCCCCGTGGGGCTGTCGGCATCTAAAATCATCGCGAATGTGCTTTTGGCCGACTTTGACAACGCGGCGGAACGCGGAGTCCGTCCCCTATACTATGGGCGCTATGTTGATGACATCTTCCTGGTCTTCGAGAATAAGGATGGGTTGAGCGGTCCGCGGCAGGTGATGCAATGGCTCGCCGAGAGGCTCGCCCGACGTGTAGTTGTCGAACGAGGCTCCGAGGGCCCACCATCTTTACAACTAAGACTCCCATATGCAAAGGATTCCGAGCTCATCTTCAGAGGGGCCAAGCAGAAAATTTTCGCTCTTTCCCCTTCACATGGCCGAGATCTAATTCAGCACATTCGCGAGCAAATACGGATTCAATCAAGCGAATATCGTCTTCTTCCGGCGGTGCCTTCGACAGGGGCTGAAATGGCGTCGAGAGCACTCCTTGCAACGCCAGATGCAAAACTTGAAGTCGATTCACTGCGGAAGGCCGATGCGATCTCAGTGAGACGCCTCGGCCTATCCTTACTCCTTCGGGATATTGAGATGTTTTCCGCGGACCTCCAGCCAAGGTCGTGGAATGGTGTTCGGAATGAATTCTACGGACTGGTTAAACGGTACGCTATGACGCCGCCGGGGTTTTTCGACTTTTCCGGCTACCTGCCACGGGTATTTGGCCTGATGCTCGCCTGTCGGGATTTTGAAGTGGCTGAGCAATTCATTTCTGATCTTGCGGGAGTCGCAACGGTGCTCGACCGTACGTCTAGTCTTGGAAAGGCCGAGCAGAGGGGCGAGTTTACTCTATGCCTGAAGCACTACGCGGAAGCATTAAGGCAGACTGGACTGCAAGCGGCAACTGAGAGAACGCTCAAGATCGACGCGCGTTTCTTACGGGTGATGCGATCCCTCGTGACCCTTGATCCGAACATTAAGATTCCAACGTCGGTGGCGCGCCTTAAAACATTGGTCCACCAAATTCTTTTGGCTGATTGGGGAAGGCGCCCATATAAA
>Ga0182030_10011388_pt1 | contig 17962 bp, 12 predicted proteins | sample 812S3MmetaG_FD_121299 | JGI IMG/M metagenome (GOLD analysis project Ga0182030, IMG submission 121299) | Permafrost microbial communities from Stordalen Mire, Sweden - 812S3M metaG (Illumina Assembly) | ecosystem: Environmental > Terrestrial > Soil > Wetlands > Permafrost | place: Sweden...
GAGGCATTGTTGAGCACGGACCGTTCCGCATTCTGGGCAGCCCGCTGCGAAGCTGGCATACCAATCATCTCGGACCGCTGCTGGATGAGGGCGTCGAGGGCCGCGGCTTTGTTCGTGCGCTGGATGATTTGGCGCGCGAGGAGCGCCTCTCGGTGATCGAGATCGAGTATCCGGCGATGCCGCACGCCGCTTACGAAGCGGCTGGATTTTCCTGCCATCAGACGTGGACGCATCAGCTGGCACTTTCCACGGATCTGAGAGGGATGATGCAGCGCATGTCCGCCGGACGCAAGCACGGCATCCAGAAGGCGCTGAGAAACGGCCTCCAAGTGGTAGAGTGCGAGGACGCTGCCTACCGCGTGCATGACCAGCTTTCGCGGGCATTGCACACCAAGGGTGCGGTATGCCCGTTTTCCGCGGCGTTTCCGCAGGCTGTTGTGAAGCATCTGAGGCCCTTGGGACTGGTATTCACGCTCGGCGTTCGCAATCCCGCCGGCGAGGTTGTCGCTGCCGGAGTATTTCCCTTCGACAATGGGACGGTATGCCTGTGGGATTGCTCGAGCGAACTGAAGGGGCGTGATCTGCATCCCAACGACCTGCTGCATTGGGGATTGATGTGCCGCGCCGTCGAGCAGGGAATTACCAACTATGACATGAGTGGGTATGGGAGATTCAACCGGGCATTCGGCGCCCAACTGGCCGCTGTTCACCGCTGGAACAAGTGCTATTCCAGAGCCGCGCGTTGCTCCCGCGATGTTTATGAGAAGTTGCTGAAGATCAATCGTCGCGAGAGCGTCTTGAGACGCTTGCTTGGCCCTGTGCTCCGATGAACCCAGCCCAATCCGGGTGAGGCCAGCCTATGCTGCTCAATGAACTCCCCATCCAAAACCCAGCTTAGCGCGCTGGAACTTCCATCCGCTTCGATCCGCTTCGAGAACTGCGCCGGGAGAAACATCGACGAATCAAATGGAAGGTCTAGGCTCACACTTGTGGCTTAGATAGTGCTCGGCATCTCGGCATAACAATTGGCACTTGTGGCACCGAATTGGCCCTTTGACCTCAGAGCGGCCACGTTGCTGCTTGGAGGCGGGATGTGCCGCGATCGCCGATATTTTTGTCATCATTCTTTGATCATACGCTTTGGCTTCCTCCTTTCCCTTTTAATCGGGCCTTAACCCGTAGTACGCATACGACTGCATTTGCCCGCAGTTTACGCGCGCGCATTGGGGCTTGAACCAAGGTAGATTGCCTTCCGCCTCGGCATGGGAGGGGAATTCCGATCTGCCGGCTTATGAATATTTTTGCAAGGATTGTCACATCTCATTCGAGAAGACTCTGTTCTTAGCGGCGCGCGAGAAAGAGCCAGTCTCCTGTCCGAAGTGAAGCAGCAGGAACTTGGCACAGGGATTTACGACCTTCTATCCCGTTACTTCAAAGAAAAGCGCGTGAGATCACACTCGGAAGCGATGCGGAACGGAAGCACAGCGTAACGACTCCCGCGGTCCGGAGAGAACAACCGTGGAGCGCGAAACCAGAACGCGCATTGTTTTTTTGCGCCTTACGGCTGGTGAGTGCTCAGGCACTACTCGATAAGGAGCAATAGGTCCTTGGATTCGACATGCTGCCCGGACTTCGCGAGCACCTGTTTCACGATTCCCGCAACCGGTGAATAGACGGTGCTCTGCATCTTCATAGCCTCCATCACCAACAGTCTGTCTCCCTTTTGAATCTTCTGGTTTAACTCGATGGCCACGGTTGAAACAACGCCGGGGATGGGCGCGCCGATCTGTCCCGGTTGTGCCGGGTCGGCCTTGGGACGCACTGGCGCTTTCGCCTCCAGACTGCGGTCACGAACGGTAACTTCGCGTGGCTGCCCGTTCAGTTCGAAGAAGACGATGCGGGTGCCGTCAGGGTGGGGCTCTCCCACGGTAAGAAACTTAATGATGAGCGCCTTTCCGGCTTCGAGTTCGACATTCACCTCCGAAGCGCGCTCCATGCCGTAATAAAACTGTGGGGTTGGAAGCGCGGCAATATCGCCCCAGCTCTGGTGATTGCGCGCGAACTTCACGAACACCTCCGGATACATGAGGTAGCTGAGCACCTCATCACGGGAGGGCTGGCGTCCTATCTTTTTCTCGACCGCTGCTGCGGTTTCGGCTAGGTCAACCTTCGGCAGGTGTGCGCCCGGGCGTCCACGCTGCGGCTTGGCTCCGCGAAGGATGATCTTCTGGAGCTTTTTCGGCCAGCCGCCTTCTGGCTCGCCGAGCGATCCCATGAACATCTCAATCACCGAGGTAGGGAGGGTGAGGCTGTGATCGGGAGTGAGGCGGCTGAACTGCTCGATCGTCATGTCGTGGTTCACCAGAAAGATCGCCATGTCGCCGACTACCTTGCTGGACGGCGTGACTTTGACGATGTCGCCAAAAGCCATGTTGACCTTGGCATAGGTGTGCGCGATCTCATGCCAGCGCGGTCCAAGTCCCATGGATTCGGCTTGCTCTTTGAGGTTGGTGTATTGGCCGCCGGGCATCTCATGGATGTAAACCTCGGCGCTGCCGGCCTTGGGACTGGTGTCAAATGGAAGATAATATTCGCGCACCGCCTCCCAGTAGTCGGCGCACTGGTTGAGCGCGTCCAGATCCACTCCGGTATCGCGCCTGGTGCGTGCCAGTGCAGCGACCACGGAGTTCAAGTTGGGCTGGCTGGTTTGGCCGCTCATGGAAGCAATCGCGCCGTCTGCGATATTCACGCCCGCATCGGCTGCCTTCAGAATCGAGGCAGCGTTCAGCCCGCTGGTGTCATGGGTGTGGAAGTGGACCGGAATGCCAACCTCCTGACGAAGCGTCTTTACCAGCTTCTCGGCGGCATAGGGACGGCACACTCCAGCCATATCCTTGATGGCAAGCATATGGGCGCCCATGCGTTCGAGTTCCTTGGCCATCCGAACGTAGTAGTCGAGCGGATACTTGTCGCGAGCTGGATCAAGGATGTCTCCGGTATAGCAGACGGCAGCCTCGCAAACGGAGCTGGTTTTGCGCACGGCTTGCATGGACGCCTTCATATTCGGCAGCCAGTTCAGCGAGTCGAAGATGCGGAAGATGTCGATGCCCTGCGCGGCCGATTCCTTGATGAACTCCGCGACCATATTGTCGGGATAAGCGGTGTAGCCGACGCCGTTGGAAGCGCGCAGCAACATCTGAAAACAGATGTTGGGAATCGCTTCGCGAAGTTGCCGCAGGCGGGCGAACGGAGATTCATGCAGGAAGCGCATGGCAACGTCGAAGGTCGCACCTCCCCACATTTCCAGACTGAAGAGATTATGCAGGCGATGAGCGACGAAGTTGGCGATTGCCATCATATCGTAGGTGCGGACGCGGGTCGCCAGCAGCGACTTATGAGCATCGCGAAACGTGGTGTCGGTGAGCAGCAGGCGGCGCTCCGAGCGCACCCACCCGGCCAGGCCCTCCGGGCCTAAGCGCTGCAACAGCTGCCGCGTTCCGTCCGGAGGAGCTCCGGAAATGTGCGGCGGCAACGGCGCGGGGTCGAGCCGCTTCGGAGTGGGCTTTCCGCTCACCGCTGGGTTGCCGTTCACGATCACCTCGGCGAGATAGGCAAGCAGCCGGGTTGCACGGTCGCGCTTTTGGACAAAGTGGAAGAGTGCCGGAGTTTCCTCGATCCAGCGCGTGGTAACCAGGCCGGATTGAAATTCCGCGCTGTTGACCACATTCTCCAGGAAAGCGATGTTGGTTTTAACGCCGCGGACGCGAAACTCGCGCAGGCTGCGGTCCATGCGCTGGCAGGCCTGGTGAAAGTCGCTGCCCCAGGCTGTGACCTTTACCAGCAGCGAGTCGTAGTACGGGGTGATAACCGCGCCTCCGTAAGCTGAACCGCCGTCCAGACGAATGCCGAATCCAGCGGGCGAGCGATAGGTCGAGAGCTTGCCGTAATTGGGGACGAAGTTGTTGGCCGGGTCTTCGGTTGTAATGCGGCATTGCATCGCGTAACCGTAGAGCGGAATCTTTTCCTGCGCGGGCAGATTCATCTCTTCACCGTGGAGCGACAGGCCCTGCGCAACCTGTATTTGTGCCCGCACCAGGTCGATGCCGGTGACCGTCTCGGTGACCGTGTGCTCGACTTGAATGCGCGGGTTGACCTCGATGAAGTACCACTTGCCGGAATCGGCATCGACGAGAAACTCGACGGTGCCGGCGTTGCAGTAGCCTGCGGCTCGTGCGAGCTTGACGGCGGCCTCGTGCAACTCCGCGCGAATCGCGGAATCGAGTGAAACGGCGGGCGCGACCTCGACCACCTTCTGGTGGCGGCGCTGCACCGAGCAATCACGCTCGTAGAGGTGGAGAATGTGACCGTGGCCATCGCCTAATATCTGGACCTCGATGTGGCGGGCGCGGCGGACAAAGCGCTCGATGAAAACCTCGTCGTTGCCGAAGGCAGCCGCAGCCTCGCGGCGAGCCTCCTCCAGCTTTCCGGCAAACGCAGAAGGTTTATCGACCACCCTCATGCCACGGCCACCACCCCCAAAGGCTGCTTTTATGATGAGTGGAAAGCCGATTTCAGCGGCGATCTTCTCTGCGTGCCTCGAATCCTTCAGAGGTTCCTGTGTACCGGGAACCACGGGAATACCCGCCCTCTGCGCCAGACGGCGCGCCGCCCTCTTATCACCGAGCAAATCGAGCAGCTCCGCACTGGGGCCGATGAAGGTGATCCCGGCGCGTTGGCAGGCGCGCGGCAGCGCCGGATTTTCGGACAGGAAACCATAGCCGGGATGGATTGCGTCGACACCTTTTTCCCGCGCCAGAGAGACGATGCCCTCGACGTCAAGATAAGCCTCCACCGGACCTTTTCCAGCACCGATCAGGTAAGCTTCGTCGGCCTTGAAGCGGTGCAGGGCGAGACGGTCTTCCTGCGAATAAATTGCTACCGTGCGGAGCCCGAGTTCGTTAGCGGCGCGAAGAATGCGTATTGCGATTTCGCTGCGATTGAGAGCTAAAAGTTTTTTCATCTGGGAGTTCGGCCGAGTGAGTTGAGCACAAAGAATATCAGAGTCCGTGAAGGAGAGAAAAAGCGGCCCGCAATAAGCCGCCGAGTACCGATTGGATTGTTAGCGTGAAGCCCCGCTCGTCTTTTCCCCGAGCAGGCAACGCATCCCTTCGCCCCTTCTGGCCGGGTCGAAGCATCGATTGTCCGAGACACAAGCGGATTTTGTTGTGTCGCCATTTTTCCAGCGCTTCACCAGGTCAGGTTCGCAAATCAGCGGGCGCGACAGGGCGATATAATCCGCCGTTCCTTCACCCACCAGGCGTTCAGCTACATCCAGAGAGCGGATTCCACCCACAAGGATGAGCGGCACCTTGATTCTCTGCTTGAAACGTCGTGCGGCATCCCGGTAGTATCCCTCGTTCTCTTTGGAGATAGCGCCGAAACGCACAGACTTGTAATTGATTGCCTCGAGCTGCCTTGCATCTCTGCCGATGCCACCACTCATTTCGATCGCATCAATTCCCGCTCTTTCCAGCATCGCCGAAAATTCCAGCATCTCTTCGACGGAGAATCCGCCCGCCATGAAATCTTCTGAGTTGATCTTGATCAAAACCGGATAGTTCGGGCCAACGGCATTGCGTATGCTACGCAACACTTCCAGAATCATGCGGCCCCGGTTTGCCAGCGCACCACCATACTCATCTGTCCGTTGATTGAAGAGTGGCGAAAGGAACTGGCTCAAAAGGTAGCCGTGAGCCGCGTGGATTTCGACAGCGTCGAAGCCGCTCCGCTTTGCCCTGGCCGCGCCATCGCCAAACGCGCGCACAATGCGGTCAATATCTTCTTTGCTCATCTCCCGGCAGGTAGCCTTGCCATCCTCTTTCAACACGGACGCTCCCATGGCTTCCAAACCAGAGAGGTTGGGCGCGGCTTTTGCCCCTGCATGAGCAAGCTGGAGGGCGATTTTACCGCCGCACCGATGAACGGCTTCGCTCATTTGAGTCAATCCATGCAGGGTGGCGTCCTCATGAATTCCCATTTGCCATGGGCCAGCCTGTCCTTCCCGGCTCACATAACTATGCCCGGTGATGATAAGGCCGACGTCTCCCTCGGCGAGATTTGCCATGAAGTCAGCAAGTCGGCTTGTGCAAGCTCCCTCCGTGGTGGCCATACCTTCCCACGTCGCGGAACGAACAAACCGGTTTGGCAAGCTCATGCCATTGATGATGGTTGTTTCGAAAAGGACTGACATAAGCATTTCTCCTCAGCGTAAGCACTGCCGGGCGCGGCGGACGCGATCAGCCGGAACCACGATAGCACATCGTAATGCTGCTGGAAATGCAAGCGGAACGGGATGCGGGAGACGCAAACCCACTACTGGAAGAAATTGTAATCTGGAGCCGCCGATTGAGCAGGCATCAACGCAGCTCGTTGACTCTCACGAGCGCGGCGCTGCTGATTTCATGCACCTCTCCCCGGTCGTGGTCGGACTCCTCCGGCCAGCCGGCACTGCTCGCTTCTAAATGTTACTCCGTGCGCCTGCTCCTTGTTCGAAGGAAGCTGTCCGGGAGCGGCCCAACTGATCGACGTGCATGAAGCGATCGGCATGTAGTTTCGCCGCCTCAGCCGCGCTTTGAATCGCGTGCTGAGCGTGTCCGTGAGCAAGGTAGGCGTGTTGCGCGGCCTTGTCGTACGCTCCGGCCGCTTCGTGCTTCGCCGCCTCCGCATACTGGAATGCTGCGCACTCATGGTGACGAGCCGCGCAGTGGTAAGCTAGTTCGCAAGTCATGAACATATGATTTTCCTTGGTTACATCGCCACACTTGGCGATCCGTGCTTAGAGCGATCAGCAGATCGATCAACTCACCACCGCCCTGCTCGCTCCATACAGTTACTGCCTCCATACGCTTGTCTCCACGGCCTATCCGGTTTTTTTGATCTCCGCAAGCTTCCCTTTTAGGTTCGTGACGGCATCTTTCGCATGGCCTATCTGCTGTTGAACTTTGCCCGTGTTTTTTTCAACCTTTCCTTCGACTCTCAGCTTGCTGTCGTTCGTAACCTTGCCGATCTTTTCCTTGATCGTTCCCTTAAGTTCGTGGAAGCTGCCATTCATCTTGTCTTCCGTGCTCGTCTTCATATTTTTCCTTCGGCCTCATGAAGCTTGAATTGGGGCTTCAAGGGCTATCCCTTTTCTATTCCTTTGGCTCCCTGCGGTCTGAGCGCAATTGATCATTATTGGAATAATCTCAGGCACACCCCGGGCCGGGAAGTTTGCTTCGCGTGGGGTGAGTACGGGGAAACTCCGGTTTGGAAAATTTCAAATACCTTTGAGGAGCAACCTTAAACGAACAGGCTGCTGAGACTGCGGAAAAACGCCCGGTGGTGGACTAACCTCTTTATAATCTTGCGACTTTTCAGATTCTGAGCAAAATTGACCAAATCTTTTCGATTTCAGCTCGAATCCCGAAACTGCAGTTCCATTTCGGGAGAACGCCCCAAGCTGAATATTTACAATTGCGGCATCCGATTAGGGCTATGATTCTATCAACTCGGCAAAAGCCCGCGGATGGCCCGTCCGAGTGGGGGGATTCCGATGGCCACCAAATGTACCGCCGCGCAGAATAAGGGACCGAAGATTCACAACGGGCAAGGTGCGTCCTTGCCCGCGGTAGCATCTAGTGCAGTGGAGTTAATTCCCTCAAAGGGGCCGCCTGAACCGATCGACTCATTCAAACTTTACCTTCTGCTGGCAAAGCTCTCCGTTGGAAAGTCCAGTCAGGCGTATCTGGACGGGGAATCCGTCTTTTCGCAAGGGGGCGCGGCAGACGCGGTCTTCTACATCCAGCAAGGTAAAGTGAAGCTCACGGCCGTTTCCAAGAGTGGCAAAGAGGCCGTGGTTGCCATCCTGACGGAAGGCAGTTTTTTCGGCGAAGGCTGTCTTGCGGGTCAGCCGATTCGCATGTCCACCGCCAGCACAATTGAGCGTTGCGCAATTGTCCGGGTTGAAAAGCATGCGATGGTCGCCTTGCTTCATGCGGAGCCGGAGTTTGCCGAACGCTTTCTCGCTTATCTTCTCTCGCGCAATATTCGCATGGAAGCCGACCTCGTGGATCATCTTTTCAACTCTAGCGAAAAGCGCCTGGCCCGTCTGCTCCTGCTGATGGCCAACTTTGGTCAGGAATCGAAACCGATCCCGCTCGTCGCAAGAATAAGCCAGGAAACGCTTGCCGAAATGATCGGCACAACCCGTTCGCGGGTCAGTTTCTTTATGAATCGCTTCCGGGAGCTTGGTTTCATCGAATATGATCGCGGCAACATGCATGTCCACAGTTCACTTGTCAGCGTAGTGCTTCACGATTGAGCCCAACTCCGCGATAGAGCCTGTTGATAGTTCCCACGTTACCTATCGCAGCCACTTACGTCATGTACCACCCGCCGTTCACCGAGATCGTCTGTCCCGTCATGTAGTCGTTCATCGCCAGCATCGCCGCCACGGAGGCGATATCTTCAACTGCTCCGAAGTGTCCCATCGGGATAAGATTCGGGCTTGCATGCGGGTTGCTCGTCACCATTTCGGTTTCAATCAGCGCGGGCGCAATGGCGTTGACCGTCACGCCCTCCCGAACCAGCCACGCGGCGCAGGAATGTGTCAGTCCTATCATTCCAGCCTTGGAAGCCGCATAGTGTGGTCCCACCGCTCCGCCCGTCTGAGCCGCCACGGAAGACAGATTGATAATGCGTCCCCATCTCCGCTTCCTCATGCCGCCAACTACCGCCTGAGTAACCAGAAAAACCGACTTCAAGTTGACCGCAATCACCTCATCCCAATCCTGCTCGGTAATCTCGTCCAACTTCCGCGGCTGGGAAATCCCCGCGTTGTTAATCAGAATATCGACCGCGCCGAAATGGCTCTCTACTTCGGCGACCATCCGCTTGACCTCCGCCGCCACCGAGACGTCTGCCTGAACCGCCAATGACTTACGCCCAAGGGCAGAAATCTCACGGCACACTGTCGCGGCCGCATCAGCCTGTTCGCGGTAATTCACGGCAACATCGGCGCCAGCGCGGGCAAGAGCGAGAGCAATGCCCGCTCCAATACCGCGACTCGCGCCGGTCACAAGAGCAATTCGATTGTTTAGGTTTTGCATCAGGCAATTGTATGCGCGAATCCGCTAAATGGCCTCAGCACTGCCGGGATTTCCCCTGGCGAAAGCCACTCGCGTCACTGCTCGCGTCGCTGAATGTTTCGCTAAACAGCCTTGTCTGGCAAAGCGATCACAACGGCTTCAGCGACCAGGCAACTGGTTTTGTGGACAATGCACTGCCACGCAGAAGTGAAATCATCCGCGTGGCTTATGCTGCGGAAATTCGGTTCGGTCGGACAGTCGGAACAGATGACGGTCGATGGGCAACCACCAGCTCCGTGTTATTTCGGAATTCAGATTCGAGGCCATACGCATTGTTCGCAATGCGCTCGGAGCGGGCGCGCACGAACGTATTCATATAAGACGCGGCGACCTTATTCCAGACCATCTCACGAGCGTGTAGGTAGGCACGTTTCCGCATGGCCTGGCAAGCCGCCTCATTGTCGAGGAGTTTGATCGCCGCAGTCGCGATCGCACTTGAATCTTCGAACGGGACAAGAACTCCGCGTCCATCGGCCAGCACTTCCGTGGCGTGCCAGTATGGAGTCGAAATGATTGCCTTGCCCGCGCCCAGTGCGTATGCCAACGTACCGGATACAGCCTGCGCCTCATGGGGATAAGGGGTGATATAGATGTCCGCCGACCCAACAAACTGGGCCATCTCTTCCGGGCTGACAAACCGGTTGTGGAAGATTACATTGCGTTCCACACCGAGTTCTCTTGCCAAGGTTTGCAACTGGATCCGGTATTGGTCGCCTTCGCGGCGCCTGATATGCGGATGGGTCGCGCCCACGATGACGTAAACAACCTCCGGATGGTCAGCGACGATGCGTGGAAGCGCCTCAATCACGCGTTCGATCCCTTTATTCGGAGACAGCAGGCCCAACGTCAGTAGCACAGCCTTGCCTTCGGTTCCCGTTATCGCCTTGTAGAGCTTGGAATCTACAATTGGCAACTCCGGAACGCCATGAGGAATCAGGTCGACCTTTTCCTCGGGGACATGAAACACTTCCTGCAAAATTCGCGAGGAGTGTTTGCTCATGACAACGAGGCGGTCAGAAAGCGCGGCAACCTCTTCCATCACAGTACGTTGATTGGCGTCTGGTTGGCGGAGAACCGTATGCAGAGTCGTCACCACTGGCATCTTGAGGCGCCTCATTAGCCGCAATATCAGGCTGCCGGAAGGCCCCCCATAGATGCCGTACTCATGCTGAAGACTGACCATGGCAACATTGCTGGAGTTAAGAAAGTCGGCAGCGTCTTCATAGGAGGAAGCGTTGCCCTCAACCAGTTCGAATCGGACGCGCGAGGGGTATTCGTAATTTGATCCTGGGTCATTGACCGCAACCACCAGAAGCTGGGATCTTTGGTACTCTTCACCAATCGCGTTGCATAAGTCCGCTGTGAAGGTCGCAATTCCACACTGTCGCGGCAGATAGTTTCCGATCACCGCGATCCAGTTCGGAATCGAAGCGCCCGCTCCCAGCCGCAACATCGACGGGAAACTTCCTTCAGACAGCGGCGTGCGATCACCCACCTGCACCAATGGCCCGCTTAGTAATGCACTCTCCTGGTATGCCATCGACAACCCCTCCTAATTTACTGCTTCACACCGCACGCCGGCTTCCGCTCACAAGATTGAAGATCAGGACCACCACTGCGATAACCAGCAGTATGTGGATCAGGGCACCGCCAACGTGGAGGCTGAATCCGAGAAGCCACAAAATCAACATAACCACGAAAATTGTCCAAAGCATATGCGACCTCGCTCCATTTCTGTCTTCTTCGCATGCTCTGCATGTCGCTGCATCGCTTGGTTAGCCACTCTGCCCGGCATACGAAGTATTACTGATCGTAGCCGCGTTGGCACGGAGACATCTGAGCAAGAAAGCTCATTTTGTAGAAACATTTTTAAGACTCGTGCCCACTTTTCGACATGGTTCTCCAGTCTTCATCGCCTGGCTTCCTTCCTTGCCCCAGGACCGGTGCATTGGCAGGCAAAAGTGTCAATGTGAGTCCCAGGTATGGACAATTATTCTCAATAGAAAAAAGTTATCGTATAAACTGCGCAGGCGCTCGCACGGCGTGGATTTTCCGGCCCCGGCAGGAGTGCGCCGAGGCGCCTGTGATCTTTCAAGACGTTGTCCATTCGACCGAAACCGGAAAAGCCGGTTCACATTTATGGAAAAGGCTGAAGCGGAGCCTGTCAGAAGGAAACAATCTCAACAAGTAGTCACAATGTCTTTTCGTGTTTCGCAAAGGCCTCCAACATCTCATGCAGGGTGGTGAAGATCCTTATTTGGCCCGGTGCTCCTGCCAAATGGTGCCGTTCCAAGTCGGGCGTCAGATCCGACTGCACATGGGCAAACACCAGCTCAGTACCGCGGCTGCTCAGCTCCTGCTGAAGTTTCCGCACGATCCACGCGGCGGTGTAGTCGACACTCGCAATCGCTCCGGCATCGACGACCACCCAGCGCACCGGCGAAGGCGCGTCCTTCACGAGGCTGAGAATCTCTTCCGAAAACAGGTTGGCATTGGCGTAAAACAGAGATGCTCCAAAGCGATAGATCACCAAACCAGGCTGCGTGATTGCGCCGGGGATAGCGGGGGTCAGCCGCCATATCCCCTCTTCAGTCTCAATCAGTACCGCCGTATGAGGATGGTAGCTGTGCCGCACAACGCGAAGCAGAGACAGCACCATTGCCAGCACAATGCCCTCTTCAACGCCGACCAGCACCACAACCGCCGCCGTAGTCACAGCCAGACGAAACTCGCCGGGGCTTTCGCTGCAGATGCTCCAAAGGCCATGCACATCGATGAGTTTGATGGCGATGGTGAATACGATGGCGTTCAGCACGCAGCGCGGAAGATACTGCAATGGTCTGGTTAGGAAGAGGAGCACGAGCGCGACGACTAACGCCGTCACTACCTGGGCCAACTGGCTACGCCCGCCGGAGCTTTCGACCATTGCCGTCTGGGTGGGACTTCCATTGACCACAAACGTTCCGCTCAGTGCCGCTGCGGCGTTGGCCGCCGACAGACCGACGAGGTCCGCATTGTCATCTACCAACTGCTCGTGACGCATCGCGTAGACACGGGACGTGGCCGCGCTCTGGGCAACAATTACCACAACGCAGGATGCCGCCACGGAGATCAGCGCCTCAACATCTCTCCAATTCACATTGGGCAGACCTAGATGCGGCAGTCCACCGGTTATCGGTCCGATAATTGCAACGCCGTGCCCAGCGAAATTCCACGTCGCACTTGCCGTCACCGTGCCCGCTACAGCGATCAGCGCGCCGGGCACCTTCGGTGCAAATCGCTGGAGAAGGTAGACGCCTCCCACGACGAGCGCGGAGAGAAGCACTGTAGGAAGAGTTGCGTGAGGTAATCCGCGCATCACCTGAATCAGCTGTACGGATGTCCTCCGGGCCGGAACTTCGATACCCAGCATTTCGCCGAGAACTGCAATTCCCACTTGGAACCCTACGCCCGTCAAGAAACCCACAAGGACGGTTCGCGAGAGAAAGTCCGCCAAGAAGCCCAACTTGAGTAACCGCGCCAGCAGCAGGAACCCAGCGGTCAGCAGCGCTACCATTCCCGCCAGCGCCACGTATCTTGTGCTGCCAACGGGAGCCATTGGCGATATACCGCCGGCAAGAATAGCGGCAGTAGCCGAGTCGGCGGCGACCACCAGGTACCGCGACGAACCAAACACGGCGAAGGCCAGAAGCGGAAGCAGCAGTGTGTAGAACCCGGTGACCAGGGGCATGCCGGCGATCTTGGTGTATCCCAGCGCTTGTGGGATGTTCATCGCCGCCAGTTCAAGTCCTGCCAGCGCGTCACGCAACGCCCCGGCTCGCTTCAATGGCCGTATGCCTTGGAAGAAGGTTGGCCCACTCCGCTCTGGACTGGCTGCTCTCATCGCGTGTTCCCAGATTTTACATGGCTCTTAAGGATTGGCCGATGACAAAGGATGTGCTTCCCCGGAAATTGATCCTCGCGCATCGTGTGGTGAATTCGTCAGGAGTTCGACTGCGAAAAGCCAGCTCGTTCAGGTGCAGGTCACTCTGAAGTGCCTGGGGCTTCGAGAAATTGAGCAAGGCCATACTACGGTGCGAATCGGCGATTGGCGGGCGCCCCACTCAAGCCTGGTGTCGGCTTGAGCGGGGTAGCGCCTTCGAGGATATGACTGTTCTATTACCGCGGCCGGAACAACACGGTCTTGGGCCGTTTCTCCATCTTCTGCACCAGCTCCGCAATGGGACCGTAGCTCATGCAGGCTGCCTGGCAATGCTTCACGCAGGCTGGCTGCTCTCCCGCCGCAGTGCGCTCGCCGCACAAATCGCACAGATCGGTGGGAAAAGGCAGGAAATCGATCGAAACCGGCTTATGCGTCTTCAGCACAAATTCCGTCACTTTGATGCCGCACTTGCCCACCGGATGATCATGCTCTTGCTGGCAAGCCACCTCGCACGTGTAACAACCAGTACAGTAATCGTAATCAATGAGCAAACCGTTCTGGGACATTCCTACGCCTCCCTGTCGGTGATCTTGGTTAGCTTCACCAGCGTGGTCTTATACTGCCCGCCCCCGAAGCCTGCCTCCGCGTCCTGCGGGCCGGGGATGAGTTGGTTGATTTGGTATTTCCACACGCCGAACAGGTTGGGTTCTTTCCCTTCCTCTTCCGGCATCCACCATCCGTGCATGGTATTGATCATCTTCGGATGTACGGTCGGACGGATTCTCGCCTTCCGTCTGACTTTGCCAAGATCGTTTTCGATGTATACCCACTCGCCATCGTAGATCCCGTACTCTTTGGCGGTATCCGGGTGAACATCGACAAGCGGCTCCGGCAGTTTCTCGCGCAGCCAGGGAATCCCACGGTGTTCAGAGTGGAACATGAGCGGGCTGCGAGTTCCGGAGATCATGATCAGAGGATATTTCTTGTAAAGCTCCGGTGTGCTCACCGGGCTTTGCGCCGGCTCCCGGAAGAACGGCAGCGGGTCCATCTTCCAGGACTCAAAGACCGTCGAGTACAGCTCCACTTTGCCGCTCGGAGTATTGAATCCAGGCTTGCCGTCCGGGCGCAGCAAACCCCTTTCGTGACGCCGGTAGGGGCGGAACGGACCCTCGGGAGACATCTTCCAGCCACCCATCTTCTCCAGCTTATCAAAGCTGAGATCGGCAAATGCAAGACGGTTGTCGATAAGCTCGATTACGTTGTTGAACTTCTTGTCGATCTCCGGATTCAAGCGCTTGGCCATATCCAGATTGATTTCCCAGTCTGACTTGCATTCTCCGACCTGCACCCGTTTCTTGATAATGCACAACGGTTCCCACCACGAACGGAAGCTGTTTTTCTCCGGGAACGTAGCTGCCGGTAGCACAATATCCGCCAGAGCCATCGTGGTTGGGTTGTGGAACAGGTCCACGACGCAGACAAAATCGAGTGTCTTGAGCGCGTCATAATGCAATTTCATCCGCGCCGCTTGTCCGCCAAGGACGTTCGCCGTCTGGATCCAGGCCGCCTTGATCGGATAGGGCTTGCCGGAAGCCACCTGATCGATGGTTTCATCCGGATGTGCCCAGCCGCGAAATCCCTTGACCATGGGGTACTTGTTCGCTCCGATGCGCTTTTCATTCAGCTTGTTCACCATCTCCTGACCGTAGAGAAATACCAACTCTTCGGTCGTGTATGGATAGGTGGTGACACCGTGCGAAGGCCGGGCGATCACGTTGCCTCCGGGCACATCGATGTTCCCGGTAAGGCACCACAGGAGATTGATGGCCGACGCCGTCACCGTGCCCTCGGGATTCATGTCGACGGGAACTCCCCATTGAATGCCCGCTGGTTTTGCCGTGGCGTAGAGCCGCGCAGCCTTCGCAATCAGCTCCGCGGGCACCCATGTAATCTCGGCAACTTCTCTTACCGGATATTGCTGCACCCGCTCTTTGAGCTTGTCGAATCCGACTGTCCACTTCTCGACAAACTCCTTATCGTAGAGACCCTCGTTAATGATGACGTTCATCATCCCGAGCGCCAGCGCCGCGTCGGTGCCGGGTCGCAGCGGAAGGTGATACTTTGCCCGCGTCGTCAGCCAGGTGTACTGGGGATCGACGCTAATGATCTCCGACCCGCCGTTCTTCATGCAATCGACGATCCAGTGCCCGAAGAAAGCATCCGGGCAGGTCGCCACTGGCCCTTGAGCCCAGACGATGATCACCTTCGGGTACTTGTATTCCGGATCCTCGTACCGCTTCTCCAGAAACTGGGAGCAGTCGAGCACCGTGAAGTCTCCGATGGATGCCTTCATCGCTCCCAGACGCGGCGTATAACAGGAGTGGCCGGAGAGTCCAAGCTGGACCCAATTGGGACTGCCATAGCTATAAGCCAGGAAGGAAATCGGCCCCCCGATATCGCGCCCCGTCCCCTGAACGAAGATGACCGACTCGGCGCCGTACTCCGTCCGGATGTCCTTCAGCTTCTTTTCGCAAGTATCGTAGGCTTCGTCCCAGGAAATGGCTTCGAACTTTCCCTCGCCACGGGCTCCAACGCGCTTCAATGGGGTGGTGATCCGGTCCGGGTGATTGATGTACTGGGTCAGCGCCAGTACCCTGGGACATGCCCGCCCCTGGTTCCAGGGATGGGTTTCGTCCCCCTCCACCCGAATCAGCTTCCCGTCTTTGACATATAGCTTCTGTCCGCAGTTTCCATGACAGCCCGCCCCTGCCGACCAAACCACGGTCTTGAATTCCTGAACTCCTGACTCGATCTTCATGTTTTCTCCCACCTACGCAAAGTAATCTGACCCGCGCCCCGAAGGACGTGCAAATAAAGCGTTCGTGAAAAACGGAACCAATGTCCCGGTTGGAGCAGATCGGTTTTCGGCTGTGTCTCCAGTTCCTACACCAGTTTGCAATCGTCCCATAAGACATTCAGGCGGGCGGTCGGCACTTTACACAGGTTCTTTGCCAACCAGCGCATTCTGGAGTATAGAGTTCGAACAAACAGGTGGAAAACAAAGTTACATTGCCAATCCTAGTCGATTGCTTTTGGTTTAGAAGTAAAAAATATCACAAGCAAACCTGCTCCCAGTAGCGAAAGGCCCGCGATCGCCGCCCTTTCGCGTGTAATTTCCATAGTCTTCCCGAACCTTCTATTGAGTGTTCTTGAATGTCACCACTGCGAACCTGGCCCTAACTTGAACCCTCTTCGCGCCCTGCGACCGCGTCATCACGCCACTGCGATTCGTGGCTGCATGCTCGCCTCGCAAATAGTATGGTCCTGACAAATCAAATATCAGCGAGCGCCCAAACTTTTCCAAGCAAAGGTGGCAGGGAGTGTATCTCTGGTGGGCGCGGAAGGCAAGCTGTAACTAAGGAGGAATTTGACGGGCGACAATCGTGATTCGCCGTGTTGCCTCATTCAGGAATGTTCCGGAAAAAGTTATTGAGAAATGTTACCGAACTGAGTGCCGCTCAATCACCCTGCGCTGCCCCCTCTAAGTCATACGCTCAGAAATTCCATCGTTCTGCTTCGCAGTCGGAGCTGTACCGTAGACCCTATGTGACTGGCCCGAGGGTCTCGATCCAAGTGCTGTTTTCAGATACCTAATGCCTCACTGGAACTTTTGGCTTGCAGAGCCCTTCTTCAGCGCGGGATCGATTGTGATGTCGTAAGAGAAGTCGATATTGGGTGGCGGATAGTTGGGAAGGGGAGCCGTGGTGAGTTCGAGGGCGATAGCGGGCGGAATGCCTACCACACGCATAAGTAGGTCAGCAATCAGGCGCTCGTGGCCGGAACGTTCATATCCTAGAATGATGTCACGCATTCCCCCGACCATCAGCCACACGGTCTGCCCCCAAACCGATTCAGCATCACTTTCCTGCAAGTGAAAGGCGCCAGCACGGATGGCCAAGTAAATATCCCGGAGTCCGAAAGGCATATGGCACTCTCGCATCCGGTCCGCCAGAAGATCTGGTCTCTGGATCCACCAATGCCACATGGGCTCATTGACTGCCTCCCTGATCGTCATCCGGGCGGAAAAGACCTGCACTCGGGCAGGATCGGTGTGTTTGTAGGGCATGGTTGCTAGATCGTTGCGTTTTGCTAAATCGTTGAGCATGCAGTCCAGAACCTTGGCTGCAAGGTCTTGTTTCGAAAGGAAATAGTTGTAGAAGGTTCCGAAGCCGATGTCAGCCTGTTCTGTGATTTCCTGAATCGTGGCGGCGTCCACTCCCCGCCGGGACATTACTTGGTAAGCGGCTTCTAGCAGCTTCTTGCGCGTCCGGCTGCGGCGCCGAAGACCTCGGGAAAGGTGAGCCCCATCAATAGGTTCCACTAATTCGATCCCCTTTTCCACTTTGCGAACAACCATCAACACTCACCCACTCCCGCAACTCGCCATTTTACCTCATTGGAGCCCAATCCCACTTACCTGCTCTCATAGCTTAATCGAAATTCTGGCTGCCGGAACTTTTTTCTTGACACTTCATCATTTATGATTCATCCTCATTTTCGTTACTGAACGCAATAAGAATTGCACCATAGTCTGCAACCTGCGGCGCTGGCTGGCGGGGTTCAGAATGAAATGGTAGCAACCAAGAAACATCGAGGAGAGGGTATGGCAGAAGACAAAAGTGCAGGTAAGCCCGTAATCAAGGCTGTGCCGCCGACTGCTGACGGAGAGCGTACGCTCATCCGTGACATCAGTTTTTGCGGCGTGCCTGAGAACGGCTCGAATGCATCCATGGTGGATGTCAAGGATGGCAAGATCATCCGTATCCGGCCGATGCATTATCTGTGGAAATACCAA
>Ga0182030_10011389_pt1 | contig 17961 bp, 17 predicted proteins | sample 812S3MmetaG_FD_121299 | JGI IMG/M metagenome (GOLD analysis project Ga0182030, IMG submission 121299) | Permafrost microbial communities from Stordalen Mire, Sweden - 812S3M metaG (Illumina Assembly) | ecosystem: Environmental > Terrestrial > Soil > Wetlands > Permafrost | place: Sweden...
TGAATGCCCGGTAGGAAAGGGCAAGCGGAGTGCTTCTGATTCGCTCGCAAGCACCACAAATATCCATGTACGCCGAGAGATGGCGGTCAAGAGAGACCAGGATTATGCTGTCGATGAAATTTTTCTCGTACCAGTCATTGAGAATTTTGAACATCGTATCTGTTACGTGCACTGGAACGTGAGCTGAGCCGAGTTCCTCCATCGATTTGATTCCAGGAAGATCTATGCTAGGTGATGAGTCGCGCAAATGATGTTTGAGAGCAAAAGCATAAGAGACAATGAGTTCGCCGAACTCGTCTTTCTGCTGATCGGGTATCTTCAAGTAGCGAGATACTTTCAAGCTGAGAGAGCGTGATTCGTTCATCAACTGTCCCCAGAGTCTTCGACCCTCAGACCAACGCTCGTAGGCTGAGTTTGTGCGGAAGACCAGAAGCAAACCTAAAATTAGATTCGCGCAACCAATGCTCACTGCTTCTTTGAGGAATGCCGCAGTAATGCTCCGGTCGACGAGGAAGTGGGCGGCGACCGTATAGACAGCCATGAGGGTGAGATAAAACCAGATGCGTTTGAAAACGGGCATCCGGTGAATTCTGCTGAAAGGCGTTATCCAGGCTTCAACCGAGCGCTTTTTCGGCTCGACTTTCTTGCGCAGCGTGTTGTGGGTTGATGAAAGTGATTCGGCGCTTGCCTGATCCGAAATTGTATCTTGCGAAGTCTGCAATGTAATTGCCTCAATGTTCCGTCGGCGTCTCAATCATTGTTTTTATCAGTGTTGTATCAGCGCTTTAAGAATTGGCTGCCGCCATGATTTTAGCACCGGATCATACGCGCCAAAGCCTGAGCAAAACTCCCAGTAAGCAGTTGAAAAATTCTGCTTGTTTGCCTCCTCGCGGACCGCGCGTGTCCATAAGGCTCTTGATGGCATGTCTGCCTGTTCGTATGCGCCAAACTCTCCCAGATAAATTTTTCTTTTATTTGCTAAACCCCAATCACGCGCTTTGTTGAAATCGGAGATCATCCGTTGTCGCTCGGTACTTGAGTCTGACCATTTCGTGCCCAACCACTGCTTGCTTTCAGGACCTGCCCATGACGCGTTTTGATGAGTGAAATGGAATGGTTCATAGTAGTGCACGGTTGCGATCAGATCCGGATCGTCGGCAGGTAATTTGAGTGAAGGAAGGCTATCAATGCTGTTCCATTTCACTGGCCCTATGATTACTATTCGATGAGGATTCTCTGCTCTGATCACTTTCAGGGCTGCAGCGGATAGGTCACTCCAGGTTGCTTCGTCCATCGCTGCAGAAGGTTCATTGTAGATTTCAAATGCTACCGTATCTGGTGCATTTTTGTAGTGCTGAGCGATTTGTTGCCACAGGGCGATGAATCGATCTTTTTGTGAAGCAGGCGACTGCTCCAGCAATTCATAGTGATGCATATTCAGCACGACTAAAAGAGACTGTTCGAGAGCCTTATTCATTGCCCAATCTACGCGATTGAAAAAGACGGTGTCTATCGAGTATGGGGCGACCGTTAACGCGTGAGAAGACCAGCGAATTGGCACACGTACGTGGGTGAACCCGGCGTTTTTTATCAAGCTGAAATATTCGGGTTGCAGTGTCACTCCCCAGTCGCCTTCTTTTGGTGCGTCGAGGGCATTGCCAAGATTGATTCCGTTGCCTAGTAAATTGTTGAAGGTCTCCGACGACTTGTAAGACCAGGCGGCCACTCCATAGATCTGACAAATTAATAGCAGCGCGACTGTAACAACAGTGATTCTTTCGGCAAGCATAACTTTATTTTGCAAAAGATTTTTCCTCTCCACAAGTTCTCCCCGTTTCGCTGATAGTTTAACGAAAGGCGGACAAACAAATGGCTAATTTCGATGCTGAGGGTGTGTACCATGCCGGCGTTCCCATCTAAGATAAGTGCTCACGTGCAGGTCGCGGTTCTTCAGAATCGTTCACTCATAATTCTTATCGCCTTCAGTCTTCTTTGCCTGGCCGTCTCATCGTTCGGACTGGCGATCGATCACCGGACAATAAATGGCGAACTTGCCTGGGCAAAACCCTGCAAGTTCAGCTTGTCACTTGCCGTCTACGGCGCGACATTGATCTGGTTCTCTCGATACTTGACCCGGCATAAGCATTTTTTTCTGTTGACCTGTCGGGCTTCACTGATTGGAACGGTCGTAGAGTTGTCGGCGATTATCATGCAGGTGGTTCGTGGCACTTCCAGTCATTTTAATAGCTCGACTGGTTTCGACCATTGTGTCTTCGCAGTCATTACCGTTGCTATTTTGCCTGTAGCTTTCAGCGTGCTGGCTCTTTTCGTGATGCTCTGGAGGGAAGAAAATTTACCGGAAGTGCTGGGATTATCTTTGAAGTGGGGCGTGTTTTTGACGCTTGTCGGTTTGATTCCTGGCATTCTCATGTTGCTACCGGAGGGAATTCGAGATGCGCTTTTCTCATACAGGCACTTCGATGGGCATGCCGTTGGCTCGACGATAGCAGGGCGGGGCATTCCTTTGATCGGCTGGAACGCGGTGGCCGGAGACCTCCGTGTCGCACACTTCATGGGCATTCATGGGCTACAGGTCTTGCCATTTGTCGGTTTGGCACTCGATCGCTTGTGCGTCAAGCTGTCAACGGCACAACAGCGTCAACTAATTTGGAATGCGGGGTCGACTTATCTAGGCTTCATCTTATTGCTTGCGTGGCAGGCGCTACATTCCGAGTCTGTTGCTGCTCCGTGCGCCCGAACCATCGGTGCAGCTCTGGTCATGCTTTCATTCAGCGCTTTGTTCATCGCGTTCAGTTTGTGGGGCAAGCGACCGGCAAGATCCGCAGATATGATTCCTGCCACTTTAAAAATCTGGTAAGTGCGTAGATATAAAAATTGGCATCTGTTTGGCGGGGTAGTGTCCGCTTGAGTCCGTGGCATAATATGCACATGCCTTACGTAGCAGAAATCAGTCGCGCCAATCCATCCTGCTTTATATTCTTGATTGACCAATCTGGGTCAATGCAAGAGCCTTTCGGTTCGTTAGACGGTCATAAAACCAAGGCAGCTAGTTTGGCTGACGCCATAAATAGATTGCTTCAGAATCTTGTGCTCAAATGCGCCAAGTCTGAAGGCATTCGGGATTATTACCACGTCGGCGTGATCGGTTATGGTGGTCATGGAGTAAAACCCGCCTTTACTGGTCACCTGGCAGGAAAAGAACTTGTACCGGTCAGCGAGATAGGCAACCATCCTGCAAGACTCGAAGTCCGCACCAAGACTGTTGAAGACGGTCAAGGCGGAATGATGGAGCAAAGCGTAAAGTTTCCAATTTGGTTTGAGCCCACGGCAGAGGGTGGCACGCCAATGTGTACGGCTTTGCATAGGGCATCGAATATTGCGGTTACATGGTTGGCGAATCATCCCAATTGCTTCCCTCCAATAGTCATCAATATTTCAGATGGAGAATCATCTGATGGTGATCCATTCAATCCTTCCTATGATTTGATGACGCTATCGAGCTCGGATGGGGAAGTATTGTTATTCAATCTCCACCTGTCATCTTCTAACCACCGCCCAATTGAATTTCCAGAGACCGAAGATATGTTGCCGGACAAACATTCGAAACTGTTGTTCAGCATGTCCAGCCCTCTGCCTGAATATATGCGCAAAATCATCGCACAAGAGGGCGTGGACGTTTCTTTAAATACGCGCGGGTTCGTCTTTAACGCCGACATGACCTCGGTTATAAGGTTCCTCGATATCGGTACGCGACCGGCAAATTTGAGATGAAATATAAGTCCGTTCAAAATACGCTGGAACCTATTTCATGCACATAAAATGCAAGACGCTATGGTTGCAGAAAGATGGCAATGCCGCTGAAGACTATGAGGATTCCGCATATCCAAGAGAATTTCTGGAGAGCAATGTATCGGAGTTTAAGTGTGCCATCGCTGATGGTGCGACTGAATCTTCTTTCGCCGGGCTCTGGGCTGATATTCTGGTAGAAGGTCTGGTATACGGCTCGGACCTTGATCTGTTACGCAAGGATTTTGTTGTAAAAGTCGGAACCAAAAGCTTGCCATGGTATGCCGAAGAGAAGCTTCAATCCGGGGCTTTTGCTGCCGTCGCACTTCTTTCGCTCAAAGAGCATGAAGAAGGTAATCTTTGTGATTTAAGCGCTCTTGGCGATAGCTGTATTATGCACGTTCGCGACGGTGCGCTATTGACTAGTTTCCCCCTGGACCGAGCTGAGAGTTTCAATAATAGTCCGTCTCTGCTGTGCAGCAACGGAGTTGGCGGAGCCAAAGAGGACAAGCTGGAAGAACGGCAGGTGATCTGGCTAAGCGGCGATGTTTTTTGGTTGATGACCGATGCACTGGCATGTTGGGCTCTCAAACGATTGAGAGACTATGACGATGCATTTGAAATTCTAGAAAAGATCGAAGATCTGGAGGGTTTCAAAAAGTTTGTGCATGAGCATCGAGCAATTATCGATGAGGATGGACGACCTACTTTGAAAAATGATGACGTGACCTTTATTAAAGTGTCGACCAGTTGAGGAGTAGACACGACTAGTTCTTGCTACCTCTCAGCTCCGCCCTAAATGGAGCCGTGCCGAAGGTCCCTTCGTCCAGGGATTTGATTGTTGCTAGATCTCTGGCAGCCAGAGCTTTTTCGCCACATTTCTCGAGGGCTTCGGCTCGCATTTTTAGCCAGTCACGCTTTTCAGGTTCGACAGCTAAAGCTCGATCTAGATCGGCAATTGCTTTTCTGTTCTCATGCAGGGAAAGATTGATCGAGGCCCGGCTAGCCAGAAGACCCATTGAGGAGGGGGAAAGTTTCAAAGCCGCTTCAGCGTCGGCAAGTGCGTCGTGAGCTAGACCAATTTTTAACTTCGACTCTGCCCTTAGAGACAGTACTCCTATATCGGAGGGATTCTTCTGTAGGCACTGTGAACAAATCGCGATCGTTTGAGTGTAGTGTTTAAGCTTAAACTGTAGCTTTGCCAATTGGTGCAAGACCTCAGAGGGATCCTTCGTAAGAGTCGCTGCTCTCTGATAATCTGCGATTGCATTGTCGATTTGGTTGTCTTGTTGATAAAGCCAGGCTCGATCGTAATAAGCCGCGTAGAGGGTGGGGTTGATGGCGATTGCTTTTGAGTACTCGATTAAGGCTTTATCTACTTCGTAAGTTCGATCGTATTGTCGGGCTTTAAACAAATGCTCATTAGCTTCCCTTGCGGCTTTTTCATTTCCTGATTTTGACAGATCGTCTGTGGTGCTCAAGATGCCGCCATCGCTCTTGCCAGCTTGTACACCCGGACCAACTTTCTCTGTCTTGTTCTGCAAGCGGCTGAGCGCCCACTTATCGTGAGGCGAGATCTTGAGAAGTTCTTCTAAATCTCCAGCCGCCGCGTGGAGGTTTCCAAGTCGTGAGTGCACTTCATAACTAATCTGCTGGGTCTTAATCAGTTCCTCGCGAGTCAGCTCGGACTGGCGGTCGACTAAGGACTGTTTTCCGCCGATTCGCTCAGTCTCGCGAACGTACTTCTGCATCACTTCGAGGTCTTTCACTGCTTTGGCCGGCTCTTGCAAAGCGAGGTACGCCTCTGCTCTCAGTCGATGGGGGAGATACCATTTGGGAGCCAATCCGACTGCCTTGTCCAAGTCGTAAAGACCCTCTTTCAGCTTTCCATTCTTTAGAAGAACAGCGGCTCGGCCTGTATAGGCCTCAGCTGATGGGTCTGTTTTGACATACTCGTTCCAGTCCTTCAAAGCCATGTCGAATTTTTTCATCGAACCATATATAGTGGCACGGGACCAGTAGTCGACCGGCATTGGCGACAGGGCGATCGCGTCATTGATTTCAGTAAGCGCGGCATTGGAATTGCCTGCTCTTCGAAACATAAACGCCTTCAGGCGGTGAGCTGGAGCGTACTTTGGTTCAATCTCCAGGGCTTTGTTCAGGTCTTGAATTACTTTCTTTTGTTCTGATCGCAGATCTAATAGTCGTGCACGTGCGCAGTAAAAACGCACTTCCTTTGGATTTAGTTCGATCGCTTCACTGAGATGGTCGAGCGATTTTTGATATTGGCGTGAAATCAGGTCGAGCACGCCCGCCATGAAAAAATCCATCGCCGTCTTGCATGGCAGTGCTGTCGCCTTTGCGTAGTCACCGCCGACTGGTTTGCGCATCGCTAGTAGCAGCGACACTTTAAGATCTTGAGCAGCCGTGCTCAAAGGATATTTTTGCACGAGCAAATTGCATCGGTGTAGGGCTGGCTCGTACTTTTTTGCTTCGTATTGATCGTAAATCGCTAACAGGGTAGAGTCGAGGTCGGTGGCAGGACTGTTGCTAGCCAGGCTCTTCGCGCTGAATCCTACAATAAGGAATAACGTCGTACAGAGCACCGTAAACTGTTTTTTGACGTTATTATCGTCATTCATGCAGGTACTTCTTGATACTGAGCAGGCTCATCTCGAATCGTCGCGCGCAAGACGTGGCATCTAACCCGCCTCTGCTGAGCTGTGCTCTGCTCTGCCCTGGTGTTATCTAGCGTAGGGCATTTTTAAAGGCTTGGTATCGTTTTCACGAGCATGTCGTACGGCCACGCTATTCATATCTTCGTACGTGCCCCACGGGTCACCTTTGATGCGATAAACATCTGGCTTTCTGATGAACACAAACCAGAATCCGAAATATAAAAATGCGAGCTCAACGCCGATTAACACCCACTCGAACATAGCAATGCCTCCGGGAACATCGTCCATCAAACAGCCGCTTACGAGGCATCACCAGGACTTGTCTGGTAATGCACTTATGCGCTTTTTAGTGAATTATCTTTTGAACCGTATTTGGTGCCTTGTTAACAACCAAATACCCAGGGGTGGTGACGGAATTCGTTCTATTATCAACCCTGGGATTTCTTACCCCGCCTACTTTTGGGGACTTCCTTGACTGCTGCCGATTGCTCTTTTTAAGTCAATTTGTCCTTGCACAGATAGTATATTCCGCTTTTAAAATATAGCAATCTTTCTCTGACCGTTCAGATTGGATTTAATCTATTTTGTTCCTGCAGCAATATTCTGGAACCCCGGTGCTCGGGCTAGTTTCCAAGAGGTGGCTTGATACCATTTTCAGGCTACACTGACTGTTTCGATAAGAGGAATACCGGTGGAAAACATTAAGACGATCTTGTCAAGAAGCTCATGTGGTCTAACAATTGCTTTGTTTTCGACAGTCTCCCTTATATTGCAATACGGAAAATACTGCACAGGGTCTTGTCAAGCGGCGGGCGTTTCTCCAATATCTGTTGAGAGTCGGTCGTTTAAAAACAACAGCTATATTCCCTCGAGATTCACCGCTGACGGCGCAAACTTCTCACCCGCGCTGCAGTGGAGTAAAGGTGGCCCGGCTACCAAATCTTACTGTTTGATCTGCAATGATCCGGATGCACCTAATGGCAACTGGGTTCATTGGGTCGCCTACGATATTCCATCCACTATTGAAACGCTTACGGAAAACGCGTCTGTAACTGCGCATAATTTCAGACAGGGTGTAAATAGCTTCAGCAAGGTTGGCTGGAATGGACCAGCTCCTCCCGCCGGTAAGGTTCATCGGTATGTGTTTACCGTTTTTGCGCTTGATACTTTGCTTGGCAATATCGGTCAGCCTACGGATAGCGACCTCAAGAATCGCATTGTCGGTCACGTGCTGAGCAGCGGAATGATTGTGGGCTTATATAGAAGGTAATTGGATTGTTTGAGCAAAAAATCGCTATTTGAGTCAAAATAGCTGTCATTCGCAGACTTAAAGAATTACAGCTGCACGCAGGTAAAACATGGAATTCAAATCATTGTCAACAGACCTCTCAAGACTTTCTCTGGTTCTTTTAGCCTCGGCAACCTTGAGTCTGTCTATGTTCGTTTCTACATCTGTTCCTGCTGATTGCGAAGAAGGCGCGCAAAGAGCGGAAGGTTCGAAAGCTACATCTGAAGCGTTGGACTGGAAAAAAGATTTCGATAGCGCGCTGGTGGAAGCTAAAGAGCAAAAGAAGTTTGTTATGGTTGATGTTTATACCGACTGGTGTGTGTACTGCAAAAAGCTGGATAGCGAGGTCTATACCAATCCCGAAGTTGCAAAATATCTCGCCGAAAAGTTTGTTGTCGTGAAAGCCAATGCCGAAGATAAAGCACAGGGCGAAGCCTTTTGCACCAAGTTTGACGCGTTTGGTTCCTACCCTACTATTCTCTTTTTTGATTCCAAAAATGCCAAAGAGAAACCCGTTGCCAGAATCGCGGGTTACCTAGCACCGATCGAATTTGATGCCGCTTTGCACAGCATCGTTGAATCTAAGAAATACAAGCAGAAACGTCATATGTAAGCTAAGTAACGGCAAACATCATACACTTCAAGTAGCCTGACTCTGGAGCATCAAGCGAGATCGGGTGATCGGGCGGCTGGAATCTTTGTTCGACGAGCTTTATTTCTCTTCTGGCATCGATTGCGGCACCATATATGATATCTAAAAATTCGTCGGTTGACAGATGATGCGAGCACGAACAGCTCACCAGCACCCCATTCGGGTTGAGCAATCGCAGTGCCATTCTGTTAATCTCGTTGTAGCCACGAATGGCACCATCACGGCTTGAGCGCTTCTTGGTGAACGCAGGTGGATCGAGAATGACCATGTCGGTTCTGTAATTGTGGAAGTTCAACTCTCTGAGATAATCAAAGACGTTTTCTGTAACCACCTCGTGTTTGGTTTCCAGTCCATTGCGTTCCCACTGCTGTTTATTCATTTGATTAAAGGCAGCACTTATTTCCACGTCAGTTACTTTGGTTGCGCCCTGTATGGCACAGCGCAGTCCAAATAATCCGGTGTAGGAGAAGCAGTTCAGTACCTCTCTTCCTTTAGCCTCACGGGCTGCAGCTTTCTGATTATCCAGTTGATCTAGAAACAGTCCTGTCTTTGCGCCATTTATTATGTCTGCCAGTATAATAGCGCCCGCATCATTTAGCTCAATCACCGCAGGTGGTGCTGCTCCCCATACTCTTCCAGATTGCTGCGGGAGTCCTTCAAGATCACGAACGGTACTGTCTGAGCGCTCGTAGATTCCTTCAGCGTCTGTTACTTCGGCGATGGTTTCGAGAATAGTTTGCCTCCAGCGTTCAAGCCCCAACGCGAGAAATTGCACTACTACAAATTTGCCATATACATCCGCCGTGAGTCCCGGCATTCCGTCGGCTTCGCCATGGACTAATCGATACGCCGAAGGCAGCGTTGGTAAAGCGGAATAGCGAGCTTTGCGATAGTCCATTGCCGCGCGTACACGGTTTCTCCAGAAAGTCTCGTCGATTACGACAGCAGGGTTACGAGTGAGGTAACGAAACGATATCTTGCTATTCATGTTCAGGAAACCTAATCCCTGAACACAACCCAGCGAATCTTTCGCTTGCACAATGTCGCCATTCTCGAACTGCCCTTTTTCGGGGAGAATGGCTATCTCGTTGTCGTAAACCCATGGATGCCGCAGGCGATCGGGTTTCTGCTGTCTTAAGCTTATTGTAGGAAGTGTCATGTAAGTGATTCTACAGCAAGGCATAAGCTCTGCGATTAATTCAGTGGCAGCTGTAACCGGATTGGAATATTTGGTGTTTGAAGACAGAAGGAATAAACAGGAGCGCTGTAATTGAAGATTACAGCGCTCACGGTCTAAGTCAAATTTCAGTTCGACTCAAGTTGGCTAAGTTAGCTCACCTTAATTGCGTGGTGTTGTCAAAATGTCTTTTCTGCTTCCTGACCACATTTCGATTTCGTGAATTGGTTTTGGCAACTCCGTAGAACCAATAGTTGCAAGGAACTTATCGTTGTTATTATTTACTGGAATCGGCAGTGGTGGGGGTGCTGGCAGCTGTTCCAGCTCGTTTGATGCCAGTTTATTGATCGGAGTTTTACTGAACATCGAAGTGACATCCACGGTCGCAAGAGGTGAACGATCTTTGTCATTGCGAAGAGTTACGTAGAGCTTGCTAGCAACTATTGCTTTGACCAATTTTTTTGCGTCCTCTGGATCGACAGCTACTGTGACATTACTTGTTGGAGTGTTGGTGGAGTTCGGTACTTTTTGAAAAGTCGGACCCACGGCAATAACCTGAACGTCCGCCAAGATTGGAGCGACCTTAGTATCGCCCGCGCCACCTACTGTCGCCAGAATATCTATCCTGCTTTGCGGATTGATAAATCCTGCGACACCAGAATTATTGTCGACTCCAAATGTGATCGCTCTTTGCCCTGGTTTGAGTTTTGCTTCAAATCCTTGTTGTACAAATTCTGATGCGAGATCATGCTGCGATACTATAGCGTTGGCAACAATCCCATATTTCGCTGTTCTTCCTGCTACAAGAGCGCTGGCAGGAATTGCATCGAGCGGAATTTGCGCTTTGGGCATCTGGCGTTCTTCAAGCGCATCGGAAGTGATTGTCTGTCCTTCAGGTATATCCTTCACCGCGAAGACCGCTTTACCCTTCTCGTTTAGCTTGTTCGCCATGGCTTCCTGTATGGCGTCCGACTGTTTTTTACTTGAATCAAGCTGATTGCTGACTGTCAACGCTGTCACAGCTGCCAGACCAACGACCGTGCTGAGCATCACCACCGGGGGGATTTTTGAAAGATTGAGTAGAACAACTCGCATGGGGTTCATAACAACGCCACCTCAAAAGGATTTACCTTCTCATTGTTGTTGCCTTAAGGTCTTGCCGGTAATAGGGAAAACCCTGTGCCGCTCTCATCGCTAAACCTGTGATCGATTTTCTCTGCATAACAGTTTGTAAGCATTCAGCCCTACTACAACGCGAGAGCGTTTCATCTTGTCTAATCTTTGCTAGATTTGGAATAGAAGCTGTTGTTGGCGGGGAGCCAACATTAAGATTGAGGTTAAGATTCATGCCCAGCGCCGCTCCACCAATCGTTCGCGAATTACCTTTGTTTCCGCTTCCCGAAGTAGTGCTGTTCCCGGGATGTCCTTTGCCTTTGCACATTTTCGAGATGCGTTACCGCGAAATGATCAACAAAGCGATGGAAGCAGACAAGATGTTTGGCGTATTAAATGTCAATCGAATGACCAGCAAGGCTGCCAAAATCGGTGGGTGCGCCCGGATAGTCGAATGTGACAAGCTTCCTGATGGAAGAATGAATATATTGACGATAGGACACGAGCGCTTCCGCGTAAAGGAATACGTGAAAGAGCGTCCTTATCTGGTCGCTCTTGTTGAATTTATAGAAGATGAGGATACCGACCTCGACCTTAGCAATAAGGCTCAAGAGGTGGATGAGTTGCTCAGGAATGTTTTTCGATTATCTGGCAAAATTTCAAATCGGGAACTGGAAGTTCCGTTGGATATACCGCAAGAGCCCAAAGAGTTTTCTTACTGGATTGCAGGCAATCTGTATGGTGTCGCTGCCGAGCAGCAGATGCTTCTCGAGATGACCAACACAATGAGCCGACTGTCTAGCGAAGGCAAATTACTAGATAAGACTTTGAAAGAGCTAGCCGCGCGGTCTGCGCTCAAAGATGCTTTCGAGAATAATTAGTTAAATCTGCTCTAGAAAACCTATCGGATTTTCGCCGCGTGTTTTGGTGTCACTGACACTCCAGATGGTACTGGCACCGTTGCTGGTACTGTCCCCGGAATCTGCTCTACATTCCAGGCTGGATCAATAATTTTAGCTAGACCAGTTCTCAAAGCAGATTTGTCGTTTCCTAATATATAAGAGACCACTTCGTTGTGCCCGTTCAAGAACAGCACGGCGGGCAAAGGGTGTATACCGAATTTGGTGAGGAGTTCCTGGTTTGATGGCTGGTCTGCGTTAATTTCTACAAAGTTCAGGTGACTTAGATAAGGCGCCATTACTTCCACCACTGATTGTTTCAAACTGAGGCATGCTTCAACCCAGGGGGCGCAAAATAGAAGCACAGAGGCTTTGTCATTTGCCATAGCGCCAGAGAGCGAAATCAATTTCAAGTCCTCTTCTGTGGCTCTCGTTTCAGCCCCCACGTGTGGGGCAATGATTGCCTCAGGCAAGCTGAGCATCAAGCCATCAGCTTCACGTGCCAGGTTCGAACCATGTGCCATTAAAACGACTTGTTTGAATTCTTCACGCGCTCTCAGTGGATCATTCCTCAGGAGGTATCCTCGTCCTAAATACAAATGCCCCAGCGCATCTCTTTGATTTTCGTTCGCTTTGGCTTCAGCCAATTCTTCCTTGGTTACTAAATCTTCGACATTTGGTGTTTTTGCTTCCTTGTCGATTGATTTGCTGGAGGCGCCGACGTTGCGGTCGATCCAGCTTGTGAGCACATCGACAACGTGGGCGCTGAATTGAGCGTTTTCGAAGATAAGGTGTTCAGAGTCGCCGAGAAGCAGTAAATCTTTTCTAGGAGTTGCTATATCGTCAAATATTGCGATGGTGCTCGCAGGTTTTACCAGTCGGTCATTTGCACCCTGTACGACGAGCGTGGGAACGTTCTCGATTTTCTTTGCCCGCGAATTGTTCTGATTCATGAATGCTTGAAACTTGACTAACTCCTTTGGCGTCAGGTTGAGACGAGCTTTGGGATCATCGCTCCAATTTTGCTTTAGCTGTTCATCTTCGGTCGCTTGATTGGTCAAGTTTTTGCCCACATCCATCAGTTTGTTTGGGTGACGAAAGAGGTTGAAAATAACTTTTGCCGTCGTAATTTTTTGGCCGAATCGATCACCAGAGGGCACGCATGAAACGAGACCGTCCACGAGTTCTGGGTGGAGCGCCGTGGTTTGCAAAGCGATGGCGCCACCCATCGATTCGCCAAGAAGAACGATTGGTAAATCAGGATTTACAAGCCGCAACGCTTTCAAAGAAGATTCGGTGTCTTTTAGTGTTTGTGCGAAGTCGACGCGATTTTGAGCTGTGGTCTTGAGCCATGCGCCAAACCCTCTCACGTCGATAGCATAAGTAGGAACTCCCAGGGCAGCCAGTCGTTTTCCTAGCGGTGCAAAGCTCTCTTTATGTAATCCCAGACCATGCACGCACAGTACGACCGCCCATGGTTCGATGGAGGCATCAGTCCATGCCACAACCGGAACATCGCCACCGATATTCAATTTTTCTTCGGCAGCTTCGGCGCGTATTATTTTTCTGCTGCCTTTACCGGAGGTTTTTGATTCTGTCGTTTCTGATTTTGCATTTTTTTTCGTCTTAGCCAGGGCATTCGACGCACTGCTCGAAATTGTGCATGACAGTGTTAGCGCTGTAATGACAATTCTTTGTCTTACATCGACCGTGCGATTTTTGCTAATCATCTTTGCATTTTCTTGATACGTGTCTGACTGAAATGCATATCATAGCAACGTGGAGTGGTAAACAGCCACTCCACGTATAGCCGCTTAATTAGTTCGAATCAGTGTTTGGCCGAATTCGCTTTAGCCGCAGCAGCCACCGCTCTTTTCGCTATGAGCTTTTTGTTCAAGTGCCTTTTTCAGTTCTTCTGCTTTGGCAGTAGCTGCCTTGGCGTCGGTCGTCGAACAACTTCCGCTGCTACAACTATCCTTTTCGGTTTTTACCAGTTCTTTTTCTTGAGTTGACATGACGTCTCCTTATCGATTGATTTAATTGACCTTGCGGACGTCTGATAGAGTCGTGCTGTTGTCATGACTCTTTCAGAGAGTTTATTCCGCGCCACCAGGAACAGTGCAAGTGCAACCATTCCTAATGGGAACGCGGGAAATTTTTAGAGAACGAAGTTTGCAGCGGATGCGCACGATTGTAGGCACTGTCGACCATCTCTTTTATACGAACTAACTGAGTTGTCCATACGCTGTGCAACTCTTCTTGTTCATCCGGGAGAGCTTGGCCGTCTTTAAAAACTCTCGCCGGTCTGTCGGCTATTTCGGAATATTTGTGAGTCATTTCTCTCACCTCGCTTTACAAAGTCTATATTAGACCGGTCGTCTATTAATGTCAATACCCCTTGTTGAAATAGCTCGAGCTCCTCTTGGCGTTTGTCTGACGTACACTATTGCGAGGAGATTTAAATCTCAGGCTAGCCGGAGTTCGATAGACAATCCAGCAAGGAATCAAATGAAGAAAATGCTCGTGGGAACGATGGCTGCATTATCGCTAATGTTGTCAGTTGCGGTGGCAAATCCTGCAAAGTCAGCTCCGGTTTGCATAGAGCACAGCAGAGTCGGGCGGCAGCTCAACTTGCCAATCTACGAATGGGTCGATAACAGCAAGACACGCAGAGGCACGATAGTCGCAGTTCCGGGATTAACCCTTTATGCATATTCCTGGAACGACATGGCTAAGTTTCTTGCTTCTCGCGGATACGACGTGTTTTCGCTAGATCCTCGAGGCTTTGGAAGATGGCGAACTGAATCGGCCAAGTACGGCGGCACAAGCAAAATCGAAGTAGGGCAGAGTCAGCAAGACTTGCTTGATCTCGTTACTGATTTAAGACAACTGCACCCTAAACAGAAACTTTATTGTCTGGGTGAAAGTGTCGGCTCCAATATGTCGATGACGCTTATTTCCGAGCATCCGGAACTTGCTGACGGCGCCATCCTGGGTTCGCCTTGTTACAAGACGCGTATGCATGCAAAGCCACTTCGCTGGGCTGAAGATTTTGCTAAAACTGTCGTTAAGCCGAACCGATTGATTAATCTGGAACCATATGCGGCACCATATCTTACGAATGATAAGGCGCTTGCACAGGCGTGCGACAATGATCCGCTAATATACAGGAAGCTTACGGCAGCCGAACTTATCAAAATCGATGTTATGAATGATAAGGGCATCGAGGCTTTGAAGAAGTTTCCGCATCACTTTCCAGTATTGATTATTGCCGGAGACAAGGACGCGATGTTCAAGTCCGATGATTTACCGAAGCTAGTTGAAAAGTTGAATCTGGACCACGTTCAACTACGAATGCTAGCTGGAAAGGGGCACTTGCTAATGGAGCACCAGCCGGTGCAACCTGTAATTGGTGGCATAATCGTTGCCTGGTTGTTGAAAAACCTTTATACCGGTACGAATGCTGCGGCACCACCTCCGCCAAGTTCGGCAACGACATCCGTATCAGCAACCCAGTCGACCTCCGGAGCGCAGCATACTGCCCCTGTCCAGAGAACGATCTTCCGCGGCATACACGTTCATCAGTCGACGACCGGCACCTCAGGTAGTGCCACTTCTGGTGGCGCTGGCTCTAGTAGCGCTGGCTCCAGCAATGCCGGATCAGGTAGTACCGGATCAAGCAAATAATACCGGATCAACTAATACCGGATCGACTAATACCGGATCGACTAATACCGGACCAACTAATACCGGACCAACTAATACCGGATCGAATTCTACTGAGCCGCATCGTTGACAAGATTTTTGCTGGTTTGCAAAAGATCAATCTTGAGTGGCAGGCTTGGGTCTACGAAGCGCGCTTGTTTAACATCGTCTGCTGCGAGATAGGAGTTTCCGAGCTTTTTATAGCACCACGCACGCGCAAGGTAATAAGATGATTTATTCGGATCGTGCATGATGGCATCGGATAAATCATTCAAAGCGCTGCTTAATTTGTCCATTTGAATCCATACTTTGGCACGTTCGAACATCAACTCTGCATCGCTTGGATGCACTCTAATTGCTACATCGAGCTCTTTAATTGATTCTCCTGGATTGCCAGTTGTGGCGAACGTACCTTTAGAGACCTGCAGTACGAGCATCTTGGGCGGTTGTTTCATTTCCGCGGATATGGCAGCCGGAGTCATAACCACCTGAGGCGCTCGTGGTGGCATTACAGGCGTAGCCGACTCGAGAGGAGTTTTGACGGTATGCTCTTCGGGCGAGTCTACGATATTTGGAATTGAATTACCGCCGCCTTCACCTGTATCCTGCGCTTGCCGCTGCGGTTCCTGGGTGGGTTGCTGTCGCGGTTGCTCTTGCGCTACCGGTTGCGGGGGCGCTTCTTTCCGGTGCAGTTTGATTTCTCGTTTGGTGCCATCAGGGTCTGCCACTGAAAGTGTGCTGGCTATATGGTTGATTCGCGTGAGGTACGGTCCGCCTGATTCTGTGCCGAACACAAAACGTTCGAGGCGTACCACGCGTCTTTCTGCTGGTTCTGTGCGATAGATGTGACCGAAGAAATGAGATTCTAGGTCCTCTAGCTTTTTTTCTAATTGCTCGGACAGCTCGTCTACGGACGAGGCTGCTGGATGCTGATTGAGATCCTCGGTTGATGCCGGCGGCTCCGGTTTTGCCAAATCGCCTTTTTGTGCGCCCGCGTTATTACTGCCCTTTATTATCGTCTCTAAATCTGGCGGCGATGAGTCTGCCGCAGCCATTGATATTTGATTGCAATTAGATGCAGAAAGGCAGCTCAGTAGCCCTAGAATTAGCAGCGGGTTGGGTCGTGTCGAATATTTGACTGACGGTGCTGGCAAATCTCTGCGCGACTTGCCCGTCCCTACCGCACCCTTGTATCCCAAATCGTCCTCCAATCAGTTCTTCTTGACTTTTGCGGACACCGACGACCGTGTAACCTTTCCCAATTGATTGTTGCCTGATAGCTGGTCTTTTTCAACCTTCAATAAATCATATTCATCTTTTAATCTGCCGAATTCACTTGCGAGCGCCTGTTCGCCATCTTGCCGCTTAGCTTCATTGATTGCCTTGGAATGCGTGCCGGTTGCTTCGGACTCGGCGTTCTGCAGGTTGGCTTCGCTCTTGGCCAGTTCGACCTGTGCTTCCATCACTCTCTTCTGGTCCATCATCATGGAGTTGATTTCGTGAGACATGTCCCCCATTTGATCGAGCATCCGTTTACAGATGTGGGGTGGTCGAATGCTGGAAGGCAAGTTCGAGATATGAAACTGGTCGGTGTGAATCTCATATTTCTTGATTACGCTGTCGAGAGCCTGTTGATTGGCGTGACATTCGCCGACTGTCGCCTGAAACGTTTTCAGATGTTGGTCGTACGCGCCTGCGTGCTGGGCAAAGTTATTTACATCTCCACCGTATTGCTTCAAGGCTGCCTGTAGTTGGGCTCCACTCAATTTTGCTGCAGCAGGCAACACGGGAGCTCTTGTTTGCAACACCTGGGCCTCTCCCTGCAAACGTTTCGATTGCGCGATCAGTTCAGCGGCATGTTCGTGATAGAGGCGGACCGATCCTTTGAGTTTGTCAATGTCATCGATTATGCTCTGCGCCGACTCAATTCGGGCTTTCATCACGGCGCTTGTGTCGTTAATGGAGTTCGGATCGGTGGGACAGCATGAATTACTCGCTTCACTGCTCGAGGCACCTGCCGGAATCGTACAAAAGATCGTGAAAAGAGCAGATGTCGCTATGTGCTTTCTGGAGTTCGAGATTATTTTGAAAAGTGTTTTTTCGGACATAATTGATTAACCATACCATTGCTATCTTTCAAGTGCTATGCGTGAGTTTATTTTTTGCTCTACATCCTGAGGACAGAGAGTTAGGGAACGAATTTTTGTGCTTTTGCGTGATCGCCCCTTTCAAGGTCTGCAAGCCTTTCTTGCCTGGCTTTCAGTTCAATGATGGGATCAACAGGAGGGATGGAATCATCATCATGATCAGAGTAGTTTCGCACGAAGAGATTCGTTCCCAGCGCTCTTAAATGAGGGGAGCCTGCTCTGGGCTTTTCTCCAAGGAGTGATTCAAGATTGTTGGCCGATTTTTGCAGTTCCTCTGCTGATTTGACGCCTGCCTGTTGGGCCCGCATGGCCTGCACGTTGGCGTCACTTCTTATATAGCTGGTGTTTATTTGATTTTGATTACTTACGGCGCCGCGACCATACATGTTGACAGGCGTGTATGGGTTATAACCAGCAGCAGCTATACCCCCGCCGCCATAGCCGCCACCGCCATAGCCGCCACCGCCATAGCCGCCACCGCCGCCGCCACCACCA
>Ga0182030_10011390_pt1 | contig 17961 bp, 16 predicted proteins | sample 812S3MmetaG_FD_121299 | JGI IMG/M metagenome (GOLD analysis project Ga0182030, IMG submission 121299) | Permafrost microbial communities from Stordalen Mire, Sweden - 812S3M metaG (Illumina Assembly) | ecosystem: Environmental > Terrestrial > Soil > Wetlands > Permafrost | place: Sweden...
GGCTCCTGCGCCTATGGATAGCCTCACCTGAGACCCCACTGACTGGAGAGCCGGATGCGGGAAATCCGCCCGTCCGGTTCGGAGGGAGGGGTGGCGCGCAAGCGCCATCCCTACCCCTATCAGGCGCTGCGCGAGGGAGCGACACGCGTCCGGCGTCGCGAAGCGTCTGGAGCGCGGCTCAATCCGCCGCTTTGGCGCGCGAAATGCACCGCTACCGTCCATCCACGATGTGGCGGCTCTGGATCAGATCTCCCGCAGCCAGATGTTCCGGAAGCGGATCGGGTTGCCGTGATCCTGCAACACCAGCGGCACCTTCAGCGGGTGCGGCTCGTACTGGGTGGGATTTTTCGCGGTGGGACCCTTGATCTCGACATGGTCCTGCACCAGCACGCCGTTGTGCAGGACGGTCAGGGTGCCGGGCTTGAGGACTTTCCCGGCCGCGTCGAATCGCGGGGCGTGGAAAATCGCATCGTAGGACTGCCACTCACCCGGTTTGCGGGAGACGTTCACCAGCGGGGCATACTGGCTGTAGAGCGCGCCCGCCTGCCCGTTGAAGTACGTCTTGTTCTGGTAGGAGTCGAGGATTTGCAGCTCGTAGCGGCCTTGGAAGATGACGCCGCTGTTGCCGCGGCCCTGGCCGTCGCCGACGACCACCGAGGGTGTTGCCCATTCGATGTGCAACTGGCAGTCGCCGAAGGCCTGCCGGGTCATGATGTCGCCGGTGTGGTTGGCGGTGACGATGCCGTCCCGGACCTCCCACCTGGCCTCGCCGCCGTTGCGGCCCTGGAAGGCGGCAAGGTCGGCGCCGTTGAAGAGCTGGATGGCGTCGGCAGGCGGGGGGCCGGGGTCAACCACGCGGGGCTCGTCCTCCGCGCGGGCGGCAGGGAGTGAGACGAGGCAGGCAAGGAGGAGGGCGGCGAGGTGGGATTTGGTGTGCATGGGCGGCGTTTTATCACAGCTCCCCGGTGGCGTAAAGTCGAACGCCGACGCGCCCCCGCCTATCGCGACGCGCGAGCCGGGGGCCGGGCGGTGGTGGTGGGCGGCGGCGAGTATTCCGGGGCAACCGCCCCCAGACTGATGATGCTCTTGATGGCATCGGCCACCGACATGTCGAGCCGGATCAACTGGCTCTCCGGCACATAGATCAGAAACCCGCTGGTGGGGTTCGGTGTGGTGGGGACAAAAACGCTCAGGACGTGCTCGGGTGTTTTCATCTGCACCTCGCTGCGATGGTCGCTGGTGATGAAACCGAGCGAGTACATTCCCGCGCGCGGGAACTCCACCAGCACGGTCTGCTGGAAGGAGGAGGTGTTACCCATGAACGCCTCCTTGACCTGCTTCACGGTGCTGTAGATTTTGTTCAGCAACGGCACCCGGAGCAGCAGGTCGTCCGCCAGGCGCACCAGCCGGCGGCCGAGATAGTGCCGGGTGAGCCGGCCGATCAACGTGACCAGGCCCACCGCCATGAGGACGGCCGCCACCCGCCAGTACCAATGAATATCCCCGCCCTCGCCGCTGACGTATTTCCATTTGCCGGGCACGCCGAACAGCAGCGGATCGGTGATCTCCGAGATGCGTCCGAAGAGCCAGACCACCACGGCGATGGAGACAAAGGCCGGCAACAACACCGCGAGGCCCGCGATGAAGTCACTACGCAACGGAACCGTCGGTTTGGTTGACATCCGGTGCCAGCATACGGCATGCCGCCCCCCGCCTCAAGGCTGTGCCCGAGGTCCAGAAATCGGCACCGGGGAGTTGGGGGCCATCCAGCCACCGAGCTCACAGAGAGCACAGAGGGGCCATTCTCGGGGGTCTCTGTGGCCTGCTTTCCTGGTCCGTAGCGATGAATGGCGCGGGCAGTGGTCAACGAGGTCGTCGGTCCCAAGGTCGGCGCGGGGTCCTCGACCGCGTAGCGGACAACGATGGTAGCCATGCGGCCTCAGCCCACGGGACCGGCGCCGAAATGCCTTCGCGCCGCGTCAGCGACGCCTGGAAACGTTCGAGGTCTGATCGCGGACGGCAGCTTCACGCCGGAGCCGGTTTTGGACGGCCGCAGCCCGTTCAGGGCGGATTTTCTTTGGTTGCTGCGTACCCAGGGTAGCGCCGGGGCGCAATCCCCTTTGGGATTGGGGGTGGCCGGGCGCGACAGGCCTAGCGCGCCCCTTGCGCCGGAGGGCCGGGTCTGGCACGTTGGGGGGGACAGATTCCAGTCCGAATATGAAAACCCCCTTTTTCCGCCGGTGCGCTGTGCTGCTCGCCACCCTGGCTTTGTGCGCCGTCCCGGCCTTGCGGGCCGGAACCCCCACCACGGCGGGCGATCACATCCGCGAGGCCTACGTGCGGCTGGCCGGTCTGGAACAGGATTACCACGGCCACCGCGCCGCGGCGATGGAGGAGCTGGAGTCCACGGCCAAACTGATGCACCTCGAACTGGAGACCCCCGATCCGGCCACCGAGCCGAGCCTGAAACCCGATCGCGAAATCGTCGCCGCCCGGAAGGCGCTCACGGACGCCCGCCCGGGGGTGAGCGGAAAGGCGCTCAAGCACCTGAACCAGGCGATCCGCCACCTCTCCTCGGCGCTCAAACTGGGCTGACCCGCCCCGATCGCCCGTCGTTTTGGTTGCCGGCTTTCTTTCGGCCGTGCGCCCGGTTTATGCTCGCGGCATGAGCACAAAGCGGACGGACGGCGGCTGGATGTGGTGTTACAGACTGATCCTGCGGGGCGCGGCATTAGGCCGGGCGGGTGTGATCGCCCTCGCTCTGCTGGCGAGCGTTTCGCGCGGCTGGGCCGGGGCGGCGGAGACCCTCACCCGCGATCTTTCCAGCAAGGCGGGGGTGAAGTGGGAGTTCCGGCCGGCGGGCGGTCATTGGCTCCCCATCGGCGTCCCCGAAGGGGGCTGGCGCGCGCAGGGCTACGACGTGGACGCGGGTACCTATCGCGCGACGATTCAGATTCCCACAGAGGCGGGCGGACGACAGGTGCGGGTGGCCTTCGCCGCGGTCAACTTCGGCGCGGAGGTTTCCGCCGGGCCGGACGTCGACCATTTGGAAAAAGTCGCCGCGCACGTGAACGGTTGGATGCCGTTCACCGCCGATGTCACCCGCCTGGCGCCGCCCGGCGGGTCCCTGTTGCTGGTGGTGGAGGTCCGCGGCCGCAACGTCTTCCAAGCGGGCGGCAAGTTCACTGTTCCCGAAGGCGCGAGTTGGTTCAAGGGCCTCGCCGACGGCATCATTCGCGGCGTGGCCCTGGAAATGGTCCCGCCGGTGCGTGTCGCCGACGTCTTCACCCGCACCACCGTTGGCCCGGATGTGCTGCGCCCGGAAGTCAGGGTGGTGAATGATTCCAGTGACTCCGCCACCTTGACCGTGGAGGCTGCGGTTTCCTCGGAGGGCAAGCAGCGCGGCGGGTACCCCGCGATCCCGCCCGCGACGGTCACGCTGGCTCCGGGCACGTCGAGCGTGGTCGACCTGGGCCGCGCCGCATGGACGGCGGGGCCGGGGAGTTACTGGTGGCCCAATGTGCCCTATCGCGCTGGCTACCGGGCCCAACTGCATTCGCTCGAGGTTTCGCTCAAGGTGGATGGCAAGGTCGTGCACCAGATCCGCCAGCGCTTCGGCTTCCGTGAGTTTCGCGTGCGGGGCGACCATTACGAGCTGAACGGAGTGCGCTGCAACTTGCGCGGCGACAACCAGCAGGAGGCGAATTTCAACACAGACGCCTATGGCATCCGCCCCGGCTTCGGCCCGCCGTCAGGAGCCAACCCCGGGTGGCCGAGGGCGGTGGACAACCTGCTCCGGCTCAACTTCAACGTCCTGCGCATCCACCAGATCCCCGCCACACCGTACATGCTCGATGTGTGCGACGAGTTGGGACTGATGATCGTGGACGAGACGCCGATCCGCGGCTCCGAGGGCCGCGAGGATTGGAAGGCGGGGCGGGAGCCGATCCGGCGTTATGTGGGCGAACTGGCCGCGCGTGACCGGCGCCACCCCGCGGTGGTGGTGTGGAGCGCCGCGAACGAGTGGAGCGACCCCATTCCCGAGATCGTCCCGTTGATGCGCGCGGTGGACGACACCCGGCCGATCATCGCCGACGGGGTGGGCGAGATCACCCCCGAGTGGATCAACATGGAGCATTACGTCGGCGGGCTGGGGGTCTGTCCGGTGATTGGCGGCGCCGTGCGCAAGGACCGGCCCTACGGCGAGACCGAGGCGGTCTGGCCGATGGACAACACCTGGCAGGGGTTTGCCTGGATGGCCACCGCCACCCGCGCCCGCCGCCTGCGCGGCGATGCCGACATCCGGAATTACGTGCTCAACAACGCCTGGCCCAACTACGTCCCCGGCGAGGGGCCGGAAACCGAGGTGCTGGAGAAAAAGGTGAAGAACATGGGTGGTGACATGGAGTTTCACGCGGCATTGGCCGATCCTTGGAACCACCAAAACATCCGCCTGATGCAGCAATGCTACGCGCCCATCACCGCCTGCGACACGGGCTTCGACCGCGACAACGCGCGGAGCAACGCAAAGGGCGAATGGCCGGTTTACCGCCCGCGGCTTTCCGCCGGCTCGGTGGTCCGGCGTCCGATCGCGGTCTTCAACGATGAGTTTCACGGCACCAACCTCACCCTGCGATGGGAGACCCGCGCGGGCGGATCGAAGGGGCCCGTGTTGGCGAAGGGGGAATCCTCCCTGACCATCCCCCCGGGCGAGCGCGCCGTGGGCGAAATCACTTTCAACGCCCCCTCCACGCCAGGCCCGCTGGCATTGAGCATTTCGGTGTCGAAGGATGGCCACGAGTGCTTCCGGGAGGATCGGATGGTGTTCGACGTGGTGGAGGGATCCACGGACGCGGTGAAGGACGGTGACTACCGTTTGATCTGCCGGTTGAGCGGGCTGGCGGCGTCCGTCGCCGGGACGAACACACAGCCCGGAGCCGCCGTGGTGCAGGGTGAAACCGGAGTCTGGCGGGTGCGGAACGCCGGCGATCGCGAGGTGCGCCTGAACGATGCGGCGAGCGGCCTGGCGCTCGGCGTGCGGGATGATTCCGCCGCGGATGCCGCGGCCGCGGTGCTGCAGGCTCCCTCCGCGAGCCGCGCGCAGGTGTGGCGCATCGAAGAGGCCGGCGAGGGCTGGGTGACCCTTGTCAACGCGGCCTCGGGGAAGGCCCTCGACGCGTTCCGAAAGGCCACCAACGTTGGTTCCGAACTCGTGCAATACGGCCCCAATGGGGGCGACAACCAGCAGTGGCAGTTCCGCGCCGCCCGGCGCTGACCTGGTCCGGCGGCGCGTGGATCGGCCGCTGGAGGGAGAAAAACGACGCATTATGTCTTTTCAGTTGCGCCTCGCGAACACGGTGTGCGAGGCTGCCCCACCGACTCATATGGGTGAACACCTGAATCGTCCGCGGCGCGTCGCCCTGCTGGTGACGAGCACGAACGCGGATTACCCGCTTCCGCCGGGTGCCCCCGCGGACGCGCTGGCCGAGGTGGACGGCGCGAAATACGTCGAGGCCTACGCGGAGGGCATCCGTCTGGCCGGCTGCGAACCGTTGATCCACGAAGGCCTGCCGGATCCCGGCGTGATCGCCTGGCTGCGGGAGGTCCGGCCCGATTTCTGTTTCAACGTCTGCGAGGGGTTCGGCGGGGAGAGCCGCGAGGCGCACATGCCCGCGGTGCTCGAGGCCCTCGGCATTCCCTACACCGGCCCTGGTCCGCTGGCCGCGGCGGTCACGCAGGACAAGCCGACCACCAAGCGGCTGCTGGCGGCCGCCGGGCTGCCCACGCCGCCGTTCGAGGTGTTTGACTGCCCCGAGAAGGCGCGCGCCTGCTCGCTCCCCCTCCCGCTGTTCGTCAAACCGAAGCACGAGGGCACCGGCATGGGGGTGCGCAGTGACAGCATCGTCCGGTGCCCGGAGGAGCTTTCCCGTCAGGTGGGCCGGGTGGTCCGGCATTACCGCCAGCCGGCGATCGTCGAGCGCTTCATCGAGGGCCGCGAGATTACCTGCGGCCTGGTCGGCAACAACGGCGACCTGCACCTCTTCCCGATCCTCGAAGTCGACTTCACCGGCTATCCCTCCGATCTGGCCACGGTCTATTCTTCCGTTCACAAGAACGATCTCGACCACCTCTTCCGCTACTGCTGCCCCGCGGGTATCCCCGAGGAGACCGCCCGCGAGATCCGCCGCCTCACGCTGGCCACCTTCCAGATCACCGGCTGCCGGGATTACGCCCGGGTCGATTTCCGCCTCGCGCCCGATGGCAGCCTCCACATCCTCGAGATCAACGGCCTCCCCGGCATCACCCCGCGCAGCGACCTCACCATGATGGCCCGGGCCGAGGGCTGGACCCACGCCCAGCTCGTGGCGGCCGTCCTTCAGGCCGGCCTCCGACGGCATTCGCTCTTATGAACAACCGCCCCCCGATCCTCCTCCTCTACGGCATCGATGAGCGCACCATCCCGGTGGATGCCGAGGTCACCCGCTCCACCGTGGGCCAGGTGGAGCGAGTCCTGCGCAACCGTGGCTGGCGCGTCGCCCGCAGCAAAATCACCCGCGACGTCGCGGCTGCGCTCGACGGCTACGATCCGTCCAACTGGCTGGTGCTGAACCTCTGCGAAGGCTCCCCCAGCCAGGCTTTCTACTATGCCGCCGTCGCCGCGGAACTCGAGCGCCGGGGCTACACCTTCACCGGGAGCTGCGCCGAGGTGCTCCACGAGACCCAGAGCAAACCCGGGATCAAACGGCTCCTCGCGGCCGGCGGCGTGCCGACCCCCGCCTGGGCCGCGGCGGAAACCGCCGCGGAACTTGAGTTCGACTGCTTCCCCGCCATCGTGAAGCCGGCCACCGAGCATTGCTCCTTCGGCATCACCCGCGACTCCGTGGTCCTCGATCTGGCCGGGGCGCGGGCCCGGGCGGCGGTGCTGAACGGCCTCTATGAGGGCGGGGTCATCATCGAGGAGTTTCTCGACAGCGAAGAGTACGCGATTTCACTGTGGGGTCCGGATGACGCCCTTGAGGTGCTCGGCATCAGCCTGATCCGCTACGACGCCTTCCCGGAGCTGCGGGACCGCCTCTGCACCTTCGAGGCCAAGTGGCTGCCCGAGACCCCGGCCTTCAAGCTGACGCCGCCCGACTGCCGCAGCCTGATCCCACCCGAACTCAGGGCCGCCGTGGAGGCGCTGGCGGTCAGCGCCCACCGCGCCTGCGGCATCCGCGACTACAGCCGGATCGACATCCGCCGCCGCCACGGCGTCCCCATGGTGCTGGATGTGAACGGCAATTGCGACGTGGGCAAGGACGGCGGCTTCTCCCACACCGCCACCACCGCGGGCTGGCGCTACGGCGCCATGATCGAGCGCCTGGTGTTGCTGGCGGCCGCCCGCCTGGCCCCCTGCGTGACCGCATGAGCCCCCTGGTGCTCCCCGCCACCGAGGCCGACCGTCCGCGCATCCGCGAGATCCTGCTCGGCTCGGGGTTGTTCGGCGAGACCGATGCCGAATGCGTGGACGACATGTTCGGGCACGCACTGGACAAACCGACCCCCGACAACTACCGCTTTCTCTCCGGCTGGCTGGACGGGCGGATGCTCGGTTTCGCCTGCTACGGCTGGGAGTCGCTGACCCACGGCACGTGGGATCTTTTTTGGGTGTGCACCCTGCCGGAGGCGCGGGGCCGGGGGATCGGCGGCGCGCTGCTCCGCGAGTCGGTCCGGGTGGCCGTCACCGAGGGCGGGCGGCTCATGGTCATCAGCACCTCTTCCACGCCGCCCTACGCGGCGGCGCACCGGCTCTACGAATCCCAGGGCTTTGTCCGCACCGCCATCGTGCCGGAGTATTACAACCGGGGCGACGACCTCTACATCTATTCGCGGCGGCTCTGCCTGCCCGGCCCCTCGTGAACCCCGCGGCCCCCTCCCTTGGGCTCTGGCGCCATACCGCCGGATCGCGGTGGTGGGTGGGGTTGATCGCGGTGGGGTTGATCCTGGACCTTTCGATGGAGGTCGGATTGCCGCTGGCCCTCAAGTGGTTCATTGACGTGGCGGCGCTGGGCGGCCGCACCGAGGAGTTGGTGGTGGCGGTGGCCGTGATGGTGGCGATGGCGGTGGTGGTCGCGCTGCTGGATTTCGCGCGCGATTACGGGGTGGCCCGGGTCGCGGCGGCCGTTTCCGCGGGGTGGCGCGCCGCGGTTTTCGAGCAGCTTCAACGGCTCTCGCACGATTTCCACGCCCGCCACCCGACCGGCGATCTGCTGGCCCACTTTACCAGCCAACTCGCGGCCTTGGAGCGCGCGGTGGTGGAGGCTCCGGGGCTGGGCCTGCTGCCGGCGCTCAGCGCCCTCGCCAGTGCCGTGGTGTTGTTCCTGCTGGACTGGCGGCTGGCAGCCGTGGTGGCCATCGGCTGGCCGGTCGCCGTGGTCGTGCCCGCCCTGCTGGCCCCGAAGGCGACCCGGGCGGGCACCGAGCGGCGCGCGGGCGAGGGGCGGCTGCTCTCCGTGGTGCAGGAAAACCTCCAGGCGCAGACGTTGGTCAAGACGTTCGGGTTGGGCCGGACCGCGGAGCGGGCGCGGTTCAGCGAGGCGAACACCGGGCTGCGCACCCGGTCCGCGAGGGCCGGGTTTCTGAACGCCCTCGGCGAGCGGGCCGGCGGGGCCACCCTGTTGTTGTTGCAGATCCTCGTGCTCGGGATCGGCGGTTGGATGGCCGGGCGGCACCGTCTGACGGTCGGCTCGCTGGCGGCCTTCCAGGCGGTGCTCCTCAATGTGGCGAACTGCCTGGCCTGTCTGGCGCAGTATTATCCCAGCGCGGTCGCGGCGGCCGGGGCGCGCCGCCAGATCCAGGGGCTGCTGGCGGAGCAGCCGCTGGTGGCGGAGCCGGCGGCCGCGCGGGTGGTGGACCGGCTCACCGGCCGCGTCGAGTTCCAGTCGGTCGATTTCGCCTACCCGGGACCGGTGACACCCGGCGAGCCCCGGCTCGCGTTGGCGGAGGTGAGTTTCGCGGTGTCGTCCGGTGAACGGGTCGCGCTCGTGGGCGCGAGCGGGTCCGGGAAGAGCACCGTCCTGAGCCTGCTGCTCCGGTTTTATGACCCGCGGGCGGGGCGGATTCTGGTGGATGGCCAGCCGCTGGCGGAATTGGACCTGGCCTCCTACCGCCGGCACCTCGGCGTGGTCTTCCAGGAGAGTTTTCTTTTCAACACCAGCCTGCGCGAGAACATCCGCCTGGGTCGCCTCGACGCCACCGATGCCGAGGTGGAGGCCGCCGCCGCCGCCGCGGAAATCCACGATTTTATCCGCGGCCTTCCCGACGGGTACGACACCGTGGCGGGCGAACGGGGCGGCGCGTTGAGCGGCGGCGAGCGGCAACGCGTGGCCATCGCCCGGGCGTTGGTGCGCGACCCCGCCCTGCTCCTGCTCGACGAAGCCACCTCCGCCCTCGACCCGGCGGCCGAGGCGGCCATCCAGACCACGCTGCGGCGGGCTTCGGCCGGCCGCACGATGCTCATGGTGACGCACCGGCTCAGCCAGGCGGTGGAATGCGACCGCATCCTCGTGTTTCGCGCGGGGCGGCTGGTCGAGGATGGGGCGCATGCGGCCCTGCTGGGGGCGGGCGGTTTGTACGCGGATCTCTGGCGCAAGCAGTCGGGGGTGAGTGTGAGCCTGGCGGGGGATCGGGCCGACCTGGAGCCGGAGCGGCTGGCCACGATCCCGGTGTTGCACGCGGTGCCCGCGGGCCTGCGCGGCGACGTGGTCCGCCTGTTCGTCAACGAGCGCCACCCGCCGGGCCAGGTGATCTGCCGGGTGGGGGAGGCGGGGGATCGCTTCTACCTCATCGCTCGCGGGCGCCTCGAGGTGCTCCACCCGCGGGCGGGCGGCGGGGAGGTGATGGTGGCGGTGTTGGAGGACGGCGACTGCTTTGGTGAGATCGCGCTGCTGACGCACTCGCCCCGTTCCGCCACGGTGCGCACGCGCACGGAGTGCATCCTGCTCAGCCTGGGGCGCGGGCAGTTCGAGCAATTGATGGAGCGGTTTCCCGAGGTCCGGGAGGCGGTGAGCGCCCTCTCCCGCGCGCGGCTGGAAGAGCTTCAGCGCTGAAGGCGGCGCCTGCCCTCCTCCGCGCGTAGCGGCGTTCGGGAAAATGCCGCTGATCCCCTTCGCCCCGGCGGATCGCAAGCGACTTCAGCGCGGGGATCGACCCCGGCCGGAACGGCCTCACCTGTTTTAACGGGTTTCCAAGCGTGGGCCGAGAGTGGCGAAATGAACAGCCTCATTACCAGACCATTACGCGACTTTTTCCAGCCGCATGGTTGGTGTGGAATCACGCGGCCCGGCCTGATATAACGCAACCATGAATGGGCCAGTGCTGATAACGCGGGTGGTGCTCAAGAACTACAAGAGCATCGCGACTTGTTCGGTCCCGTTGCGGTCGCTGGTTTTCCTGGTGGGGAAAAACGGTTCCGGCAAGAGCAACTTCATGGATGCGCTCCGGCTGGTCAGCGAGTCCCTGAACACCTCGCTGGACCACGCGCTCCGCGAGCGCGGCGGCATCAACGAAGTCCGGCGTCGATCGGCCGGCCACCCCACGCACTTCGGGATTCGCTTGGAATTCAAGTTGCCGGATTCGACCTGTGGCTACTACGCTTTCCGGGTCGGGGCCAAGCCCAAGGGTGGATTCGAGGTTCAAAGGGAAGAATGCCGCATTCACGCCCTCCCGGAGGACAAATTCTATGTGGTCAAATCCGGCCAAGTCGAGGACTCGAATCCCAGACCGCTTCCCCCCGCTGCCGACGACCGCCTTTTCCTGGTCGCGGCCTCCAGCCTGGCCGAATTTCGCCCACTCTACGATTGCCTCACTCGGATGGGGTTCTACAACCTGAATCCTGATGAGATCCGCGATGTGCAGCCCCCGGATTCTGGGGAGGTCTTGCTTCGGGACGGACGCAACCTCGCCAGTGTCCTGAATCTCATGGGGACGCAAAACCCGAGTGCCAAGGCGCTGGTCGTGGAGCTGCTCTCGAAGGTGGTTCCTGGAGTGCTCGACGTGACCGTGCGACACGTGGGCAAGAACGAGACGCTCGAGTTTCGGCAAAAGGTGGGGGAGAACCAATCGCCTTGGCGTTTTATGGCCGAAAACATGTCGGATGGGACGCTGCGCGCCCTGGGCGTCCTGACGGCCCTGTTTCAATCCTCCAACGGCATGACCTCGAGGAGAGTGCCGCTGGTGGGCATCGAGGAGCCGGAAGTAGCCTTGCACCCAGGGGCCGCCGACGTCCTGCGTGATGGGCTTAAAGCCGCTTCCCGCCATACCCAGGTTCTCGTCACCAGTCACAGCCCCGATCTGCTCGACGACGATTCCGTCTCGGATGAAAACATCCTGGCCGTCGAAAACCGCAACGGCGACACGCACATTGGCCCGGTGGATGCAGCGGGGCGCAGTGCGATTCAAGACAGACTCTTCACGGCGGGCGAGTTGCTTCGGTTGAACCAACTGACGCCCGACCAGGAAGAGGTCGAGAAGACGCCGGCACGCCAAGGGGAGCTCTTCGGAAACGCTGCCGCCTGAATGCTGCGCATCGCGTCCATCGTGGAGGGTCACGGCGAATGTGAGGCCGTTCCCAAACTCGTCGGCCGGATCGCCCGGAGCCTCGATCCATCCCTGTTGGCAGTCGTGCACCCGGTCATTCGGTGGCCGGCCTCCCGGCTCCTGAGACCGGGAGAAATCGAGCGTGCCATCGAGTTGGCCGCCCGTAGAAACTCCGGACAAGGTGGGATTTTGGTGCTGCTCGACTGCGATGACCGCTGCCCGGCCAAAGTAGGACCAGCGTTGCTCCAACGCGCGGTGAAGGTGCGGCCGGACGTGCCCGTATCCGTGGTCCTGGCCAAGCATGAATTCGAGGCCTGGTTCCTGGCGGCGGCGGAATCGCTCCGCGGCCGGCGTGGCTTGCCGGCTGATTTGACCGGACCGCCAGATCCCGAAGCGGTCAGGGGCGCGAAGGAATGGCTGCAAGACCGCATGCCGCGCGGCCGGGGGTACGTCGAATCATCCGACCAACCGGCCTTGACCGCGGTCTTTGACATGGACGCCGCGCGTCGTGCCGATTCGTTCGACAAGTGTTATCGGGAGATTTCGCGCCTCCTCGATCTCCTGCGAGGTGCAGGCCAACCGTGATCAGGATGCCCGGAAGACTCCTCCAGGGTGCCCTGCGGTTGAGGGCCTTTGCGACGGCTCCGGGGGCCGGGGGGCGATGTGAAGGGGGTGGAGGACGGCAACTGCTTTGATGAGATTGAGCTGCTGACCCACTCACCGCGTTCCGCCACGGTGCGCACGCGCACGGAGTGCATCCTGCTCAGCCTGGGGCGCGGGCAGTTCGAGCAGTTGATGGGGCGGTTTCCCGAGGTCAGGGAGGCGGTGAGCGCCCTCTCCCGCGCGCGGCTGGAAGAGCTTCAGCGCTGAGCGCGCCGCTGCCCGCTTCCACGCGTAGCGGCGTTTGTGAAAACGCCGCTGATCTCCTTCGCTCCAGTGGCCCCCCGGCGTCTCGTGGTGCAAGAAGGCAGATGACTCCCGCGTCGGTCGAAGGCCTCATGCTCCTTTCCGGGGCCTGGTGATGAAGGGAATAGTGCGGCGTTCTTCCGAGACGCCGCTACGCGCTGTGGAAGTCTCGCCAGGCACGATGCCGTTCAGTAATTCGGGGGCTGGATGCACGGATGCCTCTCCCACCCCTCCCATCAACATCGCGCGATAGCACGATGACCCCGCGATGGCAGCGAGTCCCCCCCCCCTCGGGCCCGGGTGGACGGTGTGGCCAACGAGGGGTAAAGTGTACTCTTATGAGAGCTATCACTGTTGGGATCATTCTCCTTCTTGGCATGGCCGGTCCGGCCGCTCACGGCGAGACCTTCATCGGCCCCACCACCGCAACCAATCGACTCCTGGTGCCCACCAACTCCGCGATCATCATCACCGCCACGCTTGGTGATTTCACGAACAGCACGCAGATCCAGGTCAATGGTGGTTTCGCCTTCACCCAAAGCTATTTCGCACCACTCCAAAACGGGACGGTTTACGCCGTGCCCGGGCCTGCTGAACTCATCTTCCCCAACCCCATGCTGTTCACTTTTTACCGCCTGACGAACTCGGGAATCCTCTTCCAGGGAATCGCGAACGACCCGATCGGCGTCCCGGTCGCCACCAACACCACCATCCACTTGTTTGGAGTGCCGTCGCCCGTCGGAGCGAGTTTTACCCGCGCGACGACTGCGAGTGGTGGAACGCTGAGCTTCACCTTGCAGCCCAACCAACCTGCCGAGTTTACCGGGCCAGGCACGCTTTATCTCAACAGCGGGGTGTTGCCTCCCTTGGGCACGTTCATTTCGTACTTCGTTGCGGCGCCCGGTTGCATCCTGCCCGGCCAGCAAGCAATCCTCGGGCCCACCGGTAATTATGCCATCACCCTCGACCAGTCCGCGGATCTGAACACCTGGTCGCCCATCTGGATGGAGACCACATCCAATCCGTCACGGGCATTCTATCGTCTGCGAGTTCAACGGTGACGCGAAGGCAGGAGGGGGTCCTCCAAGAAGTGCGCTCCGGTATGGGGAGGCGGAGTGGGGATTCACGCGAAGACGCGAAGGCGCGAAGGAGGGAAAAACGCAATGCAGTCCTTCCCTCTTCGCGCCTTGGCGGCTTCGCGTGAGACACCACCACCCGGGTTTTCTCCAGGCGGTTGCGGTGGGGGACGAGGTTTGGCTTGAGGGGGGTTGCGCGTCGGCGCGCAGGATGGCGGAGAGAGGGGGATTCGAACCCCCGATACGGTTTAACCCGTATAACGGTTTAGCAAACCATTACTGGCCTTTCGTGAGTATGCGCTAAACATGCATGACGACCGCATGAATACAGGTCAAACGTGTGTTTACAGCCTTCCGGTGAATTTGTCCCGAAAACGCACAGTTCCGCACTTTCGATGTTGCAATATGTTGCACATAAAAAGCCCGGCCCGGTGCTGGCCAGGATGGCGAGCGGACCGCCCGGCCGGTTTCACGGCACGGGGGGATTGGCAAGGCGGGCAATTTGCCCCCGCCGTGGTGCGCGGTGGCCCCGTCCGGGCGTTTGACCGCGCCAAGGGTGTCAACCTGCCGGGCGCGCCCCCGGCGCGACGGAGGGCAAGCCAGAGGGATCGGGCGTCGCCTTGCGGCCCGGCGGCCAAACCGCCGCCCTTGCGTTGTGGGCTGCCCGTGGCGGTTGACTGCTCACGGGCGGGGCCAACACCCCCGGAAGCAGCGCCCGGCGCGTCTCACGGCGAACCGATGGGCGGTTGTGGCCCTGCCGGGGCGCGTGCGGCCACGGTTGGCGCCGTCGGCGCGCGGCGGACGCCAGAACCCCCGGATCATACCCCTCCCACCGCCTTCCGGGGAACACCCCCTGTTCGCCACTGCGGGAAATCAAAAGTGAGGCGTGTGAGGATTCACGTCGTTCACCATTTCAGCTCGGGTTGCCCGGCCGGTTTTATACTGCGGAAAACCGCTGTGAATTCAGGCAGGGGCGCGTCGTATAGCCCTTTGTAAGCCATGTTGTAAAGAGGGCCGACTTGGCAGGTCCAAGACGTGGTGCACGTTTGCCCTTTGGCGATGGTCTCTGCCGTACTGAATGCCGGGTGAATACCTCCGCCGTTTGGTATGTTCGTCGCGACAAGGAAAGCCGAAAACCCTTCGAGGTCGCAATCGCCAATATTCTGGACAGTCAGCACCACGGTAAGAGTGTTGTTTCCAGCGGACTTCCTGGCCGAAACGACTCGAAGCATCGTGGCCATTTTTGCGCGGATAGCTGGGGCTTTATCCTCCGTAGCCGAAAAACCGGTGACGAAAGCCTCCGAACTCGCCGACTGCTCGGGCAGGCGGGGAGATTGAAGGTAGAACCTGGATACCACCCCCGGTGAGAGAACCTCGTAAAAGGTCTTGGTTGTCCGCCCCAACACGGTCCCGCTGTGGCCTCGGTGAACCCAAGTTACCTCGATGTCTTGGACGTTGTATGCAGAGCCGTTGGTGATGTCGACCCAAAGCGCGTATGGTGCTCCGACAACGGCGTTGACCGGCGGGTAGGTGTCAACCTCGTTTCGCGAGATGCGCACCAGCCTCGATGCGACGGTTTTCGGGCTCTCCGCGCCGGGGGGGGTAGCCGTCTTCAGCGCGGCCCATGCGAGGAAAAGAACCGCCGCTGATCCCAAAGCCACCCAACGAACGGCTACAGGGCGACGATTGAGCCGTTTGGCACCCGGAATGACTTGTGGAATCTGCGGTGGGGCGGGACCGGTGAATGCAGGCTGAAGCGCGGCCGGTGGTACCGGTAGCCCGTGGGCGTTGGCGACCTCGGGGAACAAATCTGGCGGGAAAACCTCCTGAAGCGGGAACCAACCATCCTGGCCCCCTTCAGGCGATAGCAGCGTCTCCCGTGTCACCGTGCCTTGCTTGAGCAGATCGAGGATCGCATTTTCGTCGAACGGCCCTTGGGGTCGATCCTCGTGCCAGATCAAATATTTCATAGTTCGCCCCGTGTGGTTCGGTGCGGACTGGATACCAAATCTCCGCCGGATGGGGCAACCTCCGTTTCCGGCTTGCCAGGCGACTGGATATAGTGGACAAATGTATAGTCAATGGACTCTCAAAACCAGACCAAACGCGAGAAAACCGGGGGGCGCCCGGCCAAGATCACCCCTGAACTTCTTGACCGGCTGGCCGAAAGGCGGGCGGGCGGGATGCCGCTCCGGTTCGCACTTGCAAGGGAGAACCCGCCTTTCCCGCTCCGCCACTTCGAGGAAAGCCTTGCCAAAAGCCCCCCCCTCTCGGGTTTGTGGTTGGCAAAACAGGCGGAGAGGATCGAGCCGTTGCTCGCGGCGATCCGGGGTGCGACGATGCGGACGCTTCCCGGCGCGGTGTGGCTGCTGGAGCGAGGGTATCCCGCCGATTTCGGGCCTCCCAAAGCGCGGGACACGGGCCAAGTTCAAGTCAATGTGAACGTCGGCCGGGTAGCCCCAGCCGAGTCCTACGCCCGTGCGACTCGCCTGATCATGGGGCGCGGTGTTTCTCAGGGAGTGGGGCGCATCGGCCCGCCGCAGGCTCTTGGGCGTGGCGCGTAGCCGCTCAGGGCCTCACCCTTGTCCGCTGTCCCGGCGCGGTCCTGCTGGCCACTGGGGCCACGGGCAGGGCTACCGGCTGCTGGTGACGACCGGGAACCGGGGGCGGGGAACGCCAGTCAGGGCCTCGGGGTCTCGGGGCCGGTGACGACCGGCGGGTTACAGCGTGTATCGGCCCTCCGCCAGATCCTTTCCCATCCTTGACTTGAGCGCCTTTTCTTTCGTGGCAACTTCTGCCTTGGCCGCTTCGATCTCGGCAAGCTCACGCCCGTAGCGGGCAACGCGGGCTTGCAGCATGGCGAACTGCGGCCAGTTCCTTATTTCGGTAAGCAGGGGGATTTGTATGGGGTCAGAAAGCATGCTAGCGTCGCCGCTGATGAGTCCTAACTTGTGCTTGCACATCCACCCCATGACGCCAGCCGGACAACGGCAAAAAACCCGCACGCAGTCCCCCAGCGTCGAGAACGTAACCTTGTGAGGTTCGCCCGAACTGCTCTTTGTCAATATCGTTGCCTCCATATCACGAAGCCTGTTCCGGCAGCCCTTCCCCGGAGATTAGAAGCCGGATAAAAGCATCCTGGGTCAGCACGTGGCACGCCGACAAAACGAGACGCGTTTTATCGTTGTTTGGGATGAGCACTTCAAACGCAACACTTCCAGCGCTTCGAAGCTCGGGAGCAGGCGGGCTCGTGGCACCCGTTGCACTCGTCACTAGCAGGCAGAGGCGGATATGCTGAAGCGCCTTTGACCATGTCAGGTAGGCGTTCGGAGTGTCGTAAATGGTATCGCCTTTCTCGAATGTGAATTCTCTCCCTTGGGTCCAAACCATGACGGGATCGCAGTTCGGCTCGGGAACCCTCGGGGTCCGCCTAATGTCCAGCGCTCGGTTGAAACACCTAGGGACGTGCATAAACCACCCCTCGCTCTGTTCCGCCTCCGGATCGTGTAGGAGTTCCGTTGGCCTTTCGAACCTCCCCGTCCGATGCTGCGTTATGCTGTCGAGCAATTCCAGGACCTTGGTTTTCGTCGGCGTTGTCATGTTGTAACAGCGGGTTCTAGAACCCCTGTAGGCCAAATGCAACCACAAAGACGGGGCACCATTTCTTGAAACAAATTCGGTGGGCGCCAGCCACGGCGCCGGGGAACGCCTCGGGGCTGCGTTGAAGGTAGGCCAGTGAATGCGACGGATTGGGGTGCTTTTCGGATCCGCCGGGAAAGTGACGCACGCGCAACCCCCGCCAGAACCGACGGCGCGTCCCTTGGAAACTGTCGCCGGAGCGTTAACGTTATCGGGCCGCCTCTTCTTGGCCTCCCGGGCGCGTTGCCGGGATTGCCGGGATTGAAAGGGTGTTTTGGCAAAAGTCTCTCACGTATGGTGTGTATGGGAGGTTTCAGGAAATCAGCTATTCAATCCCGGCAAACCCGGCAGACGGGCGCATTTTGAACGTGAAAACCGTAATCCCCTTCCGGTCGGTCTCGCGGCTGGCCTTGGCAAGCTGCTTTTCCAGGTGGGGCCAGAGCGCGCCAAGCCGCTTCGCGAGCCGCTTTGGTGTGAGCCGGTCGGTCAGTTCGGGATCAATCTGGATTAGGTGCGGAACCAGGTCTGCGGCGGTCCCGTGGAATGATCCGGCGGCGGCGAGGTAGGCAAGCAGCGCGGCCCCGGTCGCGTCGTTTTCCAGACAAAACGCGGCCTTGTCGGCCTCGGCGGTCCGGAGGGCGTCGAGGGCCTGCTGTTCGAGGCCAAGCGCCCGGCCGATGCGGACCGCGAACGCGGCGAAGTCTGGGTGCCTCGCGTTCAACCCGGAGGGGACGGCGGATTCATCGGCGAGGGCACCGCGTAA
>Ga0182030_10011391_pt1 | contig 17961 bp, 13 predicted proteins | sample 812S3MmetaG_FD_121299 | JGI IMG/M metagenome (GOLD analysis project Ga0182030, IMG submission 121299) | Permafrost microbial communities from Stordalen Mire, Sweden - 812S3M metaG (Illumina Assembly) | ecosystem: Environmental > Terrestrial > Soil > Wetlands > Permafrost | place: Sweden...
GGAGGCGGAAGCCTTGGCGGAGGCGGAAGCCTTGGCGGAGGCGGAAGCCTTGGCGGAGGCGGAAGCCTTGGCGGAGGCGGAAGCCTTGGCGGAGGCGGAGGCCAGCCTGCCAGCCCCGCCGCAATACGCCCCGGAGTATTCTCAAGACACGCTCCCCAGGATCATAATGAGTTCCGCACTCGGGTGGCCCGCCCGGTCGCGGAACGCGTCCTCGCCGGAAATCGCAAAGCCGCACTTTTGTAAGACCCGAATCGAGGCAACATTGGTTTTCACAACCCGGGCATGCAGCGGGCGGATCTCGACTTGCCCAAGGAACTGTGCCAAGGCGGCACTGGCAATACCCTTGCCCCAGTACTCCTTCCCCAACCAATAGCCGACTCTGCGTTCGCCCGACCCTTCCCAGCAGCCGATGTTCCCGGCCACCTTTTCGCGGAAAGCGATGGTTTTGAGGATGTTGGTTTCGTCCGCCATAATCTTGGCCCAATGGGCCATGAATTCCACACGGGCGCGCGCGGGAAAGGCTGCCATCCGAGTGGCATCCGGGTCGAGTTGCTGCTCGAAAAAGACGGGGAGGTCGCAGGCTCGGACCTCGCGCAAAGAAGTATCATTCGTCATGTTGCACTGCAGAGTCTGAGAGATGGCGCTGAACCCATTGACTATACGAGCTCGCAACCCGATCCCACGTCAAATATTGGAACGCCGAGACCCGCCCGAGGGGACCCGCCGCCCCAACCGGAAAAGGGCCTAGCTGGCCGCACACGATCCACGGCAACCTAGCCAAACCCTACGATGCCGCTGCGTCGAGTCAACCGCGCGCCGACCTCGCCGAGGCGTCCAGTCGGCGCTTCAGAAAGTGAACCCGACCTCAGACGACACGATCTGCGTGTGCGTCGGGAACTCCTCTCTCCCCCTGCGCTGGGAGCGGTCACGTTGGCCGAGGTCGAGCGACTCCGTCCCACCCTCTTGCCTGATGGGCGTCCGAACGTCCACCGGAGTGCCGAGAGCCTCCTCCTTGGCCTTCGCGTAATCCCGGTCAGCACGCTTGGTGGTGGCGTCGCCCTCCGCTCAAGTTGCCCATTCTGGAGCGCCGTTTGGCCACATTTCGCCGAAGAGCTGGCAAGGGACCGGGGTGCTGTCCGTCCATCTCCGGGCCTTCGCTTCCCGCGCCGCAAACTCGTAGTCCGCCGTGACGGCGGATTGAGCGTCGGGGCTGGCGGCCACGGAGGCGGCGGCGGCGTAGGCGGCGGCCTGCGCGGTAGCGGCGGCGGCGGCGCCGACAGCGCAATGGTAGGCACCGGCGGCGAAGTCGGCGGCGGCGACGGCGTAGGTGAGGACGATGCCTGCGGCGACGAGGCCGTGGGTGGAGGCGGCGACTGCGGCGAGGGCCTCGGCGGTGGCCTCGCCCAGGTCGACCAAGCCCGCTTCAAACCTTTCCGCGCCCCCAATCGCCGCCTCGACAGCCGCCTGATGGGCTTCGGATAGCGTTGACCTGATCACAAGCGGTTGAACTCGCCGGGCGCACCGAGCCGCGAAAGCGACCCTGGCACGCAGAGGCAGCTTCTGCAAATCATCGGCAGTCGGGAGGGCTTCCATGTGATTTCGGCGACTATGGCCCGCCAAACCCGAACCTGTCAAGTGACCGGAAATCGACCACCCTCGTCCCCACGGTGCCGGCGCGCCCTGCGCCATAGAGCGCTTGACCGGCTCCCAAAACGTCTCCCGAGTTACCTGCCGCCGCTGCCCGCCCCATCGCCCCCTTCCCCGCCCCATCGCCCCCTTCCCGCTGCCATCGGAGGCCAGAAGCTGCCAACCTGCCACCGACTGCCGGGAGAAGTCACCGATTGACGAGAAGGCCAGAAAAGTGCGAAAACCCTTCATTTTTCTGGATTTTTCGAGGATTTTAGGTGGTGGGTTGGCCGGGACTTGAACCCGGGACCAACGGCTTAAAAGGCCGCTGCTCTACCGACTGAGCTACCAACCCACGCAGGCACGGGGGAGGCTGGGAGCCACGCCACCGCGGAATGAACCGGGGAGGAAACCGCCGGCACAACTCCAATGTGCGGATATGATAACGGCCCCGCGCCCGGGCCGCAAGCGCGTTCTGCCAGCGGCACCGGGGACGCGCGCGGCCCGCGCCCGCGCCTCAAGACGCGGCGGCCTGCCCGGGCGGCGTTTCGATGAAGCCGTGCAACTGCCGGATCCGCGCGGGATGCCGCATCTTGCGCAACGCCTTCGCCTCGATCTGGCGGATGCGCTCACGGGTCACATCAAACTGGCGGCCGACCTCCTCCAGCGTGCGGGGCGCGCCGTCGCCCAAGCCGAACCGGAGCTCAAGCACCCGTCGCTCCCGCACGCTCAGATCCGACAGGACGGTGGCGAGCTTCTCCCGGAGCAACCCGTAGCCGGTGGTGTCGGCGGGGCTCTCGGTGGACTTGTCCTCGATGAAATCGCCGAGGCTGGTCTCATCCCCTTCCCCCACCGGGGCCTGGATCGAGACGGGGGGCTGGGCCATCTCGAGCAGCATGCGCACCCGCGAGGGTGGCACGCGCAGATCGTCAGCCACCTCCTCGGGAGTCGGCTCGCGCCCGAGATCCTGCACCAGCCGCTTTTGGACCCGAAGCAGCTTGTTCAGGGTATCGATCATGTGCACCGGGATCCGGATGGTGCGGGCCTGATCGGCGATGGCGCGGCTGATCGCCTGGCGGATCCACCAAGTGGCGTAGGTCGAGAATTTGTAGCCGCGGCGGTACTCGAACTTCTCGACCGCCTTCATAAGACCGACGTTCCCCTCCTGGACGAGATCGAGGAAGGAGAGCCCGCGGTTGGTGTATTTCTTGGCGATGGAAATCACCAACCGGAGGTTGGCCTCCACCATCTCAGTCTTGGCCGCAACCCCGGCCGAGATGAACTCCGTCAGCCGCGAGCAGGCCTCGAGATAGGCGGAGGAGGAAGCCCGGACCTGGTGTTCCAGGCCGGCCAGCAACGGCGGCTCCGGGTGGCCTGGTGCCGCGCGCCGCCCGGGCCGCCCGGCGGGCGGCTCCGCCGCGGCCCGGAGGCAGGCCCGGAACTGGTCGCGGTGCGCCTCCGCCACCCCCGCCATTTCCTCAATGACCTTCTGCCGGAAGGCGAACTTGGGAAACGCGCGGCCGAGTTCAGCCTCGATCCGGGCCACCTCCGTTCTTGCGTGCGCCACCTCGGCATGCGGGGCCTTCTCCAGGCGCTCGAACGCCCGGTCCGCGGCGTGATCCAGCTCGCGCACCTTTTCTATCAGACGCCGGAGGGAACGGAGGTAGCTCTCGCGTTTCGCCACTTTTTCCTCAATCACCACCCGATCCAGCCGCTCGCGGGGAGGCTCCGCGACGAGCTTCTCCGCCAGGGCCAGATGTTCGCGGGCGGCGAACCCGAGACCGTAGAGCGTCTCGCGCATGCCGGCCTCGGCTTGCTCGATGCGGCGCGAAATCTCGACCTCCTGCTGCCGCGTCAGCAGCGGGGCCTGCCCCATCTGCTTGAAATACATCCGCACCGGGTCGTCGAGAATGTCCAGGCGCACCCGGCCCTCATCCTCGGGGGTGGGGAGGCTGCGGTCAGGATCGGGCGCCTCCTGGATCTCGATGTCCAGTGCCCGGAGCTGCGTGAACACCTCGTCAAGATCGCCCGGCGCGCTCAACAAGTCGGGCATCGACTCTTGGATGTCCGCCTGGCTCAGGTGCCCCTGCTCGCGCGCCAGCCGGACCAAGTCCCGGACTCTCCGGGTGATTTCCGTCTGCCGTTGCTCCTCGGAGCTGGGATTGGCCGGGGCGGTGGCGGCGTCGGAGAGAGGGGCGGGTGCGGAAGCGACGGGCGCCCCGGCTGCGGGCGCCGCCAGCTCCGGGCGTGCCTTCACCTGGCTCCCCACACCCTCCGGTTTGACCACCTTTCCTCTCGCCATACTGGTTTCGTGCACCGACCTCCCGAACCCCCGCCCGCAAGAGATTCTGGGAGCCGGTACAGGTGGAGTCAAGGGCGAAGCCCCGCCACGTCCAAAGAGAGGGGCAGGAGCCGGCGGCGGCTCTCAGCGGGAACCGGAGCCCAACACGCGCCGGGCCGAAGCGACATCGCGGTGGATCTGCTCGCGCAAGGAGGCGAGGGATTCAAACCGTTGCTCGTCCCGCAACCGGGCCGACAGCTGCACCTCGAGATCGCGGCCGTACAGATCCCCCGCGAAATCCAGCAGATGCGCCTCAACCCGCAACGGCGCCCCGGCCTGCCCGAGGGTCGGGCGATGGCCGATGTTCAACACCACGGGGATCTGCCGGCCCTCCCACAGTGTCCACCCGGCATAAACGCCGGCCGGCGGGACCAGGCGGCCCGGGGCCTCCAAGTTCGCCGTGGGAAACCCCAGCTCGCGTCCCAGACGATCACCCGCCACCACCCTCCCCCCCAGCGAGTAGGAACGCCCGAGCAGCCGGCCCGCCTCGTCCAGGGAACCCGCCGCGACGACCTCGCGAATGCGGGTGCTGCTCACCGGCAGCCCGCCCGAGATCACCGGCTCCAAGCCGTGCGCTTGGAACCCAAGCTCCGCGCCCAGACGGGCAAGCACCCCCAGATTGCCGCCGCGCTGATGGCCGAACACGAACCCGGCGCCCACGCAAATCGCATGCAGGCCGCCCAGGGCGCCGGCCAGCGAGCGGATGAATGCTTCCGCCGGCAGGAGGCTGAGTTCACGGGTGAAAGCGAGCTCCAGCAGCGCGTCCACCCCGGTCTCGCTGATGTGGAGTTCCCGCTGGACGGGCGTGTAGAGCAGGCGGGGAAGCCGCTCTGGAGCAACCACGGCATTCGGGTGACGATCAAAGGTGGTGACGACCGCGAGGCCTCCGCACTCGCGCGCCAGATCCACCGTGCGGCCGATCACCCGCTGGTGGCCCAGATGCACCCCGTCGAACACGCCAAGGGCCAGGCAAACCGGGCGACCCTCCGGTTGGAGTTCCGCGGCAGCGTGCAGAAGGCGCATGGGTCAGTCCTGCGCGAGTTTCAGAAAGGGCAGGACGTGCCGCTCCAGCTCGTCCGGAGGCAGACCCAGCAGAAAATCCAGCGGCTTGGCCTGGGCGACCTCGAACTTGCCCGAGGTGACACGGCGCAGCGTGGCGAGATGGCCGCCGCAGCCGAGCTTCTCACCGAGGTCGTGCGCCAGGCTCCGAACGTAGGTCCCCTTCGTGCAGGCCAGGCGGAATTGGGCGACCGGTTCCTCATAGGAGGATGCCCGGAAGCTGTAAACATGGATCAACCGCGCCTCCCGCTCCACCTCCATGCCCTTGCGCGCCAGCTTGTAGAGCGGCACCCCGCCCTGCTTGACCGCCGAGACCATCGGCGGCTTCTGCATCAGGTCGCCCACGAACTCCCGGGCCGCCGCGTTGATCTCCTCGAGCGTCATCGGCGGCACCGGCAGCGAGGCCACCAGCGCGCCGTCCGAATCGTAGCTGTCCGTCGTTTCGCCGAACTTGATGAGACCTTCGTAAACCTTGTCGTCCGACATCAGCCGCTCGGACAGCTTCGTGCCCCGGCCCAGCACGATGATCAGGAGCCCGGTGGCGTTGGGGTCCAGGGTGCCGCAGTGGCCGACCTTCTTGATGCCGAAACGCCGGCGGATCGCGTCAACCACGTCATGGGAGGTGGGGCCCGCCGGTTTGTCGACCAGAAGGGCGCCGTCGAGGGGGGAGAAATCTTGGAGCATGGGCTAAAGCGAGCCGAGCGCCCTTTTCACCGCCGCGATCACGCGGCGTTGGGTCGAAAGCGGCGGGCCGGCGATGCGGGCCCCCGCGGCCGCGGAATGACCGCCCCCCCCGAAGAGGGCGGCAATCTCGCTCACGTTCACGTCCTCCCGTTTCGATCTCAGGCTCACCCGCGTCAGGTCCGCATCGAGCTCCTCGAACACGCAGGCCACGACCACCGGCGCGATGGCGCGGATGTGGTCGATCAAGCCCTCCGATTCGCTGCTGTCCGCGCCGGTCCGCGTGAAGTCAGCCTGGCGCAGCCAAAAATAGGCGATCTGGTTCTGGTGGGTCAGCTTGAAGTGGTTGTAAACGTGGCGCAACAACCGGGCACGGGACAGGGGGTGCGATTGGTAAACCTCGTGGCAAACCCGGGCCAGGTCGGCTCCACGGCTCACCAGTTCGCCGGCCACGTGGTACGTGCCCGGACGGGTGGTCGGATACTGGAACGACCCGGTGTCGGTCGAGACCGCGGTGAACAGGCAGTCCGCGATCGGCTTGGTGACGGGCCACCCCGCCACCTTCAAAAGGCGGAACACCAGCTCCCCGGTCGAAGGTTCCCGCGCCGACACCCAGTTCAGATCCCCAAACCGCGTGTTGCTCTCGTGGTGATCGATGTTGATGAGCAGTTTGCGCCGGGCCACCTGGCCGCCCACCCGGCCCAGACGGTCGAAGTTCGCGGCGTCGGTGGCGACCACGCAGTCGAACTCGCAGTCCGCCTTCGGTCGCTGGAACAAACCTTCGGGATCGAGAAACTCATATTTTCTCGGGGTGGGATCCTCGTTCCAGCAGACCACCTTCTTCCCCTGGTTGCGCAGCGCCAGGGCGAGCCCCAGTTGGGACCCGACGCAGTCGCCGTCGGGCCGGACGTGGCCGACGACGCAGAAGGTCTGGTGCTCGTCGAGCGCTTTGATAATGCGGTCAATTATCTTGGGGTGGGGTTTCATCAACGCAAATCACGGTCGGCGTCCGGCGGGTCTTCCGGAGCGGCGGCGGGGGCTGGCGGGGCGGGGTCTGCGAGCTCCAACTCGTCGAGAATAGAGAGGATGCGGTTGCCCCGCACCACGGAATCATCCAGCACGAACTTGAGTGTGGGCGTGTACTTCAGCACCACCTCCCGGGCCACCAAGCCTTGGATCCGCTGGCGGTGCGAGCTCAGCGTCGCCACCCCCCGCTGGCGCTGCTCAGGGCTGCCGAGGAGGCCGATGAAGACGGTCGCCGACTGCAGATCCCCCGCGACGTCCACGTCGTTCACGGTCACCAGCCCGGCCTCCCCGAGGTGGAACTCGCGGCGGATGATCTCACCGAGAGCGCGCTTGAGCAGCTCACGGACGCGTTCAACTCTAAGGGAGGACATGGCAGTGCGGCGCCCGGCGCGCCGCGAAGTCAGAGCTTCTGGACGACCTTCTCCATCTGGTAACACTCGATGTTGTCACCCGTCTGGAACTCGCCGAACCCATCGATTCGGATGCCGCATTCCATGCCCGCCCGGACCTCCCCGACCTCGTCCTGAAAGCGCCGGAGCGACTGGGTGAGGCCCTCGTAAATGATCTCCTTGCGCCGGCGCACCCGCACCTTGCCCTTGACGATGCGCCCGCTGGTGACCATGCAACCCGCGACCGGAGCGCCCTTGGAGAGCTCGAACACCTTCCGGACCTCGGCCACGCCGATGGTGGTGTCCTTGAGCAGCGGCTCCAGCAGCCCCGCCATCGACTCCTTCACCTGGTCGACCAGCTCGTAAATGATCGCATAGAGCTTGATCTGGACCCCTTCGTGCTTGGCTTTGTCCGCCACGCCGCTGTCCACCCGCGTATGGAAGCCGAGGATGACGGCGTCCGAGGCCGAGGCCAGCGCCACGTCCGACTCGGTGATGGTCCCCACCGCGCTGTGGATGACATCCATCATGACCTTGTCCGACTCGATCTTCTTGAGGGCCTCGACAATCGCCTCAACCGATCCCTGGGTGTCCGCCTTGACCACCACCTTGAGCACCTTGTTGGCGTTCGAGGCAAGCTGGTCGAACAGGGTTTCCAAGGTGACCTTGGCCCGGGTCGTCTCGTGGCCCAGAGCCCGCGCGGCCATCTGCCGCTCTTCCGCCACGATCCGCGCCGCCTTCTCGTCCTCGACCACGCAGAACTCCAAGCCGGCCTCGGGCACGCCGTTCAGACCCAGCACCCTCACCGCCACCGACGGCCCCGCCTCGCGCAACCGTTTGCCTTCCTCGTTGATGAGCGCCCGCACCCTCCCGTAATACTGGCTGCAGATCAGCACGTTCCCCACCATCAGAGTTCCTTTCCGGACCAGGACCGTGGCCGTCGGGCCGCCGGGCTCAAGTCCGGACTCGATGACGTTGCCACTGGCCAGCCGGGTGGGGTTGGCCTTCAGCTCGAGCAGGTCGGCCTGCAGCAGGACCATCTCGATCAGCTTGTCGACGTTCAGCTTCGTCAGCGCCGAAACCTCGACGAAGATGGTGTCACCACCCCAATCGTCGGGCACCAGCCCCTTGTCCTGCAACTGCTGGCGCACCCTCAGGCTGTTGGCATTCGGGTGGTCCATCTTGTTCACCGCGACGATGATCGGCACCTTCGCCGCGCGGGCGTGGCTGAGCGCCTCGAGCGTCTGCGGCATCACACCATCGTTCGCCGCGACCACCAGGACCACAATGTCCGTCACGTTCGCCCCGCGCGCCCGCATCGAGCTGAACGCCGCGTGCCCGGGGGTGTCCAGGAACGTGATTTGGGCGATCTCCTTCGTCCGCTCCGGGTGCGGGAAGGAAATAGTGTAGGCACCGATGTGCTGGGTGATGCCCCCGGCCTCACCCGCCGCCACGTCCGACTTCCGGATGACATCCAGCAGGGTGGTCTTGCCGTGGTCCACGTGCCCCATGATGGTGACCACCGGCGCGCGCGGCTTGAGGTCCTCGGGTTTGTCGTCGGCGATGACGATCTTCGGGCCGGCCACGGCATGCACTCCCGCGCCACGGTCCCGCTTCTCCACCTCGAACCGAAAGCCGTACTTGGCGCAGACCTTCTGCGCCAGGGCCTCGTCGATCGGCTGGTTGACGCTGGCAAGAACGCCCATTTCCATCAGATCGGCGATGACCTTGAAGGGCTTCTGTTTGAGCTGCTCGGCGAGATCCCGCACGACGATCGGAGGCTTGATCGTGATCTTGAGCGCGTCCGCGGGCAGCGCCGGCTTCGCGGGCTCGGCGGGCCGCCCCCCGCCCGGTCTCCCCGGAGCGGACGGGCGGTTGCCGGAGGCCGGGCCCGACCCCGGCGGGGACCACTGAGCCCGGCCGCCGCGGTTGTCGCCACGGGGGTCCGTCCGCCCGTCGCTCCGGCGCGCCGGGTCTGGCTTGCGGGGGTCAGACGGGCGGGCCTGGGGCCGGCCCACTCCCACCTTGTCGGCGGGCTTTGCGCCCGGCCGTTGCGGCAGCACAATGAAGCCCACCTTGTCCCCCACCTTGGGCAGGGGCGGCACCACCAGCGGCGGTGGGGCGGGGGGATCTGCCGGAGTCGAAGGGGGAACACCCGGGGCTGAAACCGGCGCGTGCCCGGCGGCCAAGGCCGCCGCCGGGGCGTCGCCAGGCGACACCGCGGGAGGAGCAGAGGTGCCTGCCGCTGGCGCGTCCGACTCGGGCGCGGGGGCGGCAACTTCCGCCGCATAGGCCGGCGGGGCGGCGGGAGGGGGCTGGTGATCCACGACCGGAACTGGTTCCACAGACGCGACAATCAAGACCGGCGAAACATCCTGGGCGGGGGCCACGGCCAGCACGGGAAGGAGGGCTGGCTCCGCGATCGCCGGGGCTCCGGGATGTGCCGGCCCGGCCTCGTCCGCCGGCGGGGAAACCACCCCCGGCGGAGACTCGTGGGCCGGGGAGACCGTGACCGCTTCCGCGGGGGTCGGCGGATGGGATGGGTGGCCTCCGGGTCCGGAAGCAGAAACCGGGGCGGCAGCGACCGGCGGCGCTGCGGGGGCGGGATGGTCCAGCCGGAGCTGGTCTTCGAGGTACTCAGCAGTGATCTTATCCAGCGAACTGGACGCTACCTTGGCACCGGCTATGCCCAACTCCTTGGCTTTGGAGAGCACTTCTTTGTTCTCCAAGCCAAGTTTTTTCGAAATATCGTAGATACGGACGGGCATAAGTGTTCAAGTCTCCGGGCAGCCGCTGCCTGAAAGTCGTCATGGGCGCAAGGCTAACAAGCCTGGGTGGCGATGGCCAGCCTCATCTGGCGGCCGGCGATCCCAACTTCACGGTGCGCCGCGTGGCCTCGGTGCGGGCTGCTTCAATGATCGCCGCGGCCTGTTCCGCCAGCTCGGGCATGTCGCTGAAATCAGCCGGCTCCGCCTGGACCAAATCCTCCAGCCGGGTCACGCCGTTGTGCACCAGCAACGCGGCCTGGTCATGGGTGATGCCCGGAATCCCCGCCAAAGCCTCGACCGCCTCAGCCACCTTCTCCTCGATTCCCTTGGTCACCACCACTTCCGCGTCAATATCCACCTGCCAGCCGGTCAACTTCGAGGTAAGCCGCGCGTTCTGGCCGCGCTTCCCGATCGCCAGCGAGAGTTGGTCCATGCTGACCATGATTCGCACCCGGCGGTTCGCCTCATCCACTTGGAACGACTTCAACTTCGCCGGGGCCAGGGCGTTCGTGATGAAATTCTTGATGTTCGAGTCCCAGCGGATGATGTCCACCTTCTCGTTGTTCAGCTCGCGGACGATGTTCTTGACCCGCTGCCCGCGCAGGCCAACGCAAGCCCCGACGGGATCCACCTTCTCGTCCCGCGTGTAAACGGCGAGCTTGGTGCGGAACCCGGGCTCGCGGGCAATCCCCTTGATCTCGATGGTGTTGTCGGTAATCTCGGAGACCTCGAGCTGAAACAACTTGATGACGAACCGCGGGTCAGACCGGGACAAGATGATCTCCGGGCCGTGGGGGCCCTGCTCCACTGCCTTCACATAGCAGCGGATCCGCTCACCCACCTGGTATTCCTCGGTCGGCACCCGCTCGCGGTTGGGGAGCAACGCCTCGTACTTGCCGAGGTCCACGAACACATCTGAACGCTCGAACCGCCGCACGGTCCCGCTGATGATGTCTCCCACCCGGTCCTTGAACTCGGTGAAGATAAGCGCCTTCTCCGCCCGGCGGAGGTGCTGCATCAGCGCCTGCTTGGCGTATTGGGCAGCGATCCGTCCGAAGCCGACGGGCGTCACCTCAACCTCAAGTTCCTCGCCCACCTGGGACTCCGCCTTGACGCGGCGCGCGTCATAGAGGGAGATCTGGTCGTGCTTCGAGATGACCCGTTCCGAGACCACCAGTTTGGCGAACGCCCGGATGTCACCGCTCTTGTTGTCAATGACCACCCGCAGTTCGCGGGCCGGCCCGACGGCTTTCTTGGCCGCCGATAGCAGCGATTCCTGTACAGCGCCGATCAGGACATCACGGTTGATGCCCTTCTCGCGCTCCCAAAACTCCAAGACCGCTAAAAAATCGGCGTTCATACTTTCGTCAACGGCAACCCAGCCAAGGAACAAAAAAGTCGGCAGATCAAGCTCTTCCGACTTTGGCGCGCTGGCAGACCAGCAATTACCGTTCTTTCGGGAAGCTAGGGTTCCGGGGGGGAACAGTCAAGCCCCAAAAACCGGGCCGCGGCAGCCTTGCCGCCCCTCGGATCGGGCGGGAAAGGCATTGCCATCCCGCCCCCGATCGCGCACGCTTTTCGCCATGGTAAAACCGCTGGCGCTGGTCCTGTTCGAGAAGCTGATCCCGGGGAGCCAACTGGTCAACCGCCTGCAAGATCTGGGCTACCGCGTCACCACCATCTCAGATCCCGCCGCCTTGGCAGACACTGCCGCGGAAGCCAAACCCATGCTCGTCGTGGCGGACCTGGTCTCCTCGAAATCCGATGTCCGCGCCGGCGTCCGTCAGCTCCGCGCCAACCCGGCCACCTCCCATGTCCCGGTGATCGCCTACGCCAAGGAGACACCGGCGGACCTCCAAGCCGCCGCCCGCGACGCCGGGGTGACCTTCCTGGTTACCGAAACCGCGATGCTCAGCCATCTGGCCCAGTTCTTGGAACAAGCCCTCTTGGTGGAGTAAGGTCGCCCCCCGCCTGACCGTGCCCCGACGCCGCGCCACACCCGGTTGGAATTGACACCCGCCGGTTTTCGTGGCTCCCTGCCACCATGAAATCCAACCCCCGCCTTCCCTCGTCCGCCGCCGCCCCGCCGCGCGTCCCCACCGCCGCGCCCGGCCAAACCCGCCGCAACTTCCTGGCTGCGGGCGGCTCTGCGGCGGTCGGCTTGACGGTCCTGGCACCTGGTTTGGTCCGCGACACGGCAGCCAACTCCAAACTGGACATCGGGATCATCGGCTGCGGCGGCCGCGGCGCCTGGATCGCCGATTTGTTCGCCGCCAATGGCCATTACAATGTGGCGGCCGTGGCCGACTATTTCGCGGATCGCGTACAACCCTGCGGCGACAAGCACAAGGTCCCGGCCGGGGCGCGCTTCACCGGCCTGTCGGGTTACCAACGATTGCTGGAACAGAAGCTCGACGCCGTGGCGATCATCAGCCCCCCGTACTTCCACCCCGAGCAGGCCGCGGCGGCCGTGGCGGCGGGCCGCCATGTCTATCTCGCCAAGCCGATCGCCGTCGATGTGCCCGGCTGCCAGTCGGTGGCGGTCTCCGGCCGCCAGGCCACCGAGAAGAAGCAGGTCTTCCTCGTGGACTTCCAGACCCGGGCCATGCCCGCCTACCAGGAGGTCGTCTCCCGCATTCACCGCGGCAGCATCGGAAAGCTGATCTCGGTTTACGCCGAATACCAGACCAGCCTCATGTTCGAGGACCGCGATCAGCAGCTCCGCGCCCATCCCGATGATGCCGAGGTGCGGCTGCGGGCCTGGGGGATTGACCGCGTCATCTCCGGTGATGTCATCACCGAACAGAACATCCACGCCCTCGATGTAGCCTCGTGGATCGTTGATGCCGCGCCGATCCGCGCCTACGGCCAGGGCGGCCGCGCCCGCCCCTTCCTCGGCAGTTGCTGGGACCACTTCTCCGTGCTCTTCCACTACCCGGACGACCTGGTGGTCACCTTCAGTTCCAAGCAGGCCGGGTTCGGCTTCGACGACATCATGGTCCGCGCCCACGGCGCCAACGGCACGGTGGGGACGGATTACGGCGGCAAATGCTGGCTGCATTCCCGCGACGATCGCTTCGAGGGAGCCACCGACAACATCTACCAAGTGGGAGTGGAGCGGAACATGGCGACCTTCCATGAGAACATCGTGAAGGGCGATTGTTCCAACCCCACCGTAGCGAACAGCGTGCGCAGCAACCTGACGACCATACTGGGCCGGACTGCGGCCTACAAGGGCGGCGAGGTGACCTGGGCGGATATGATGAAGACCGCCGAGAAGTGGCACTTCGACACCCGCGGCCTCAAGTCCTGACCCCGCCGCCGCGCCGCCTTCCGAGAACCACCCCCGCCTGATGCGTTTGCTGTTCATCGCCGACATCGTCGGCCAGCCCGGCCGCCGGGCCATCCGGGAACTCCTGCCCGCGCTCCGCCGCACCTTGGGCGTCCACATGGTCGTCGCCAACGGCGAAAACTCCGCCGGCGGCTCAGGGATTACCGCCAAGACCGCCGAGGACATTTTCCTCGGCGGCGTGGATGTCATCACCACGGGGGACCACGTCTGGGACCAGAAGGAAACCGGCGACTTCCTCGACCGCGAGTGGCGGTGCCTCCGCCCGCTCAACTACCCGGCGGGGGTGCCCGGCCGCGGCTCCACCCTCTTCCAGCCCCCCGGCATGCCGACGCTGGCCGTGCTCAACCTTCAGGGACGCACCTTCATGGCACCCCTGGAAAACCCGTTCCAGGTGGCCCTCGTCGAGGTCGAACGCCTCCGCAAGTTGACCAAAATCGTGTTCGTGGATTTCCACGCCGAGGCCACGTCCGAGAAAATCGCCCTCGCCCGCATGCTCGACGGCCTGGTGACCGCCGTGGTCGGCACCCACACGCATGTCCAGACCGCGGACGAAATCATCTTCCCCGGGGGGACCGCCTTTCTCTCCGACGGCGGCTTCACGGGGCCGCATGACAGCGTGATTGGACGGGAGTCGGACCCGGTCATCAGGCGCTTCCTGACCGGTCTCCCGCAGCGGTTCGAGGTGGCGAGCGGGAGGGTGCTGCTGCAAGGGGCGCTGATCGACATCGACGAGGCCACCGGGAAAGCCACCGCGATCCGCCGGGTATCCGAACTGCTGCCCGGAACCTGAGTCGCCTCGCGCGTCAACGGGCTCGTTTGGGCCGCCCCGCCGGAGCCGGCCGCGCGGCGCGGGCGTGGTCGGCAGAGGCTCGCAAAGCCGCGCCGGTGTGGCTCGCGGGGCAGGCGGTGATATCCTCCGGCGTGCCGGCGGCCACCAGCTTCCCGCCCTCCGCGCCCGCTTCCGGCCCCAGATCAATCACCCAGTCCGCCGATCGGATCACATCCAGATTGTGCTCGATCACCACCACGGACTGGCCGGCCTCGACCAGACGGTGGAAGACCGCCAGCAACACACGGACATCCTCGAAATGGAGGCCCGTCGTGGGCTCGTCGAACAGGAACAGCAACGGCTTGAGCCGCTCGTCGGGATCCGGGCGGAATCGCGGGTTGCCCGCCGCCGGCGCGCCCTTCACCGCGGCCAGATGCCGCACCAGCTTCAGACGCTGGCTCTCACCGCCCGACAACACATTCACCGGTTGGCCCAATTCCAAGTACCCCAGCCCGACCTCCACCAGCCACCCCAGCGCGTCGACCGCCCGGCGGGCGGGGCGCGACTCCGGAAAAAGCTGGAGGAACGCCCGCGCCTCCTCCACGGTCAGCTTCAGCAGGTCGGCAATTGAGACTCCCTCTGCGGGAGAGCCCCCCGCCGGCGGCACAGCCTTTACCTCGAGGATGTGCGGCCGGTAGCGACGCCCTTCGCATTCGGGGCAGCGGACGAAAACGTCGCTCAGGAACTGCATCTCGATCTTCTCATAGCCCGCCCCGCGGCAGCGATCACACTGGCCCTGCGCCGAGTTGAAACTGAATGCGCTGGCCCCCAGGCCGCGTTTCCGGGCCATGTCGGTCTGCGCGAAAAAGTCGCGGATGTCTTCGAACGCGCCGACATAAACCGCGGGGTTCGACCTCGGCGTTTTGCCTAGCGTGGTCTGGTCCACCAACACCACTCCTTGCAATTCCTCCGCGCCCTCCAACGCCGCCCGGGCGCCGACCACGTCCCCTGCCTCGATGCCATCCTCCCCCGCCCCGCCCTCCGCGCCCGTCGTCTCCTCGTCACTCGCGCCCGCGATCGCGACCGCCGCCTCCACGCGCAACCGCGCCTCCAACTGCGGCAGCAGGACATCGCGCACCAGGGTGGTTTTGCCCGAGCCGCTCACTCCGGTGACACAGACCAGCCGCCCCAGCGGAATGTCGACCGCGAGATCCTGCAGGTTGTGCCGGGTCGCGCCGCTGAGCCGCAGCCACTTGAGAACGGGACCGATCGCCCGGAGAGAAGCCGGTGCGTCGTGCAACACTCCATCCGCCACGGCGGCCGCCACGTCCCTGCCCTTTCCCCGCCCGGCCAGGGGTACGTCGCCCACCGGGCGCCTCGGCGGGGTTTCGAACACCCGCGCCCGGGACAGAAACTGCCCGGTCACCGACTCCGGCGCCTTCAAGAGCCCCGCCCAGGGCCCTTGGAAAACCAGCCGGCCGCCCCCGGCACCGTGCCCCGGCCCGAGATCGATGATCTGATCCGCGGCCCGCATCACGCTCGCCTCGTGCTCCACCACCACCACGGTGTTCCCGGCGTCACGCAGGCGGCGCAGGATGCGAATCAGCTTCTCCGTGTCCCGCGGGTGGAGCCCCACACTCGGTTCATCCAGGACGAACAGGGTGTTCACGAGCCGGGTGCCGAGGCACGTGGTCAGGTTCACCCGCTCGGTCTCGCCGCCGGACAGCGACCGGGTCGGACGGTCCAAGGTGAGGTAACTCAGACCAACCTCCTCAAGATATCCCAGCCGGGCGCGCACCTCGTCCAGCGCCAGGCGGGCGGGGTCCCCGGGCGGAATGGCCTGGCTGCCCAGGGAGTCGATCATCCCCAGCGCGGCGCGGACGGGCAGTTCGTAAAAGTCCGCCAGGCTCATGCCCGCTACGCCCGCGGCCGGATCGGAACCCACCCGGTAGAGGAGCGCCTCGGGCTGGAAACGCTTCCCGCCGCAATCAGGACAAGGGATGTAGGCGCGGTAGCGTGAAAGCAGGACCCGCACGTGCATCTTGTAGGCCTTGGACTCGAGGTACCGGAAATAGCCTTTCACCCCGTACCAAGCCTTCGGCCATTGGTGGGCGGCATCCGAGCCGTAACCCGGGTCGCCCTCCACCACCATCTCCTGCCACTTGACAGGGAGGTCCGCAAAGGGGACATCCAACGGCACGCCGCGTTTCCGGCAAAACCGGAGTAGATCGGCCTGGCTCTCCGCCCCCGTGCCGGTGAGCCACGGCTTCACCACCCCCTCGGCGATGGTCCGGCGCCGGTCCGGGATCGCCCGCTCGTAATCGATGGTGATGGTCCGCCCAAACCCCTTGCATTTGGGACACGCGCCGACCGGATGGTTGAAGCTGAACAGGGCGGGCGACGGGTCGCGGTACTCCAGATCGCAAGTGGCGCAGTGCAGCCGCTGGGAAAACCGCCGCGGGGCGCCCCAGAGGGTCCCGCCGGGCGCTAGTTCGTGGATTTCCAGCTTGCCCTTGCCGAAGTGGTAGGCCTGTTCGCAAGCCTCGCCGAAACGCGCGCGCGAGGCCGGGGCCACGCTCACGCGGTCCTGGACCACGGTGAGCCGTCCCGCCCCCGGGGCCGCCCCAGCCCATTCCTTTTCGGCCTCCTCGAGCCGGAGCACCCGCCCCCCCACCAGCAGCCGCTGGTACCCCTGCCGCGCCACCAAGGCGAGCGATTCGGCGAGCGACATCCTCGCGCTCAGTTCCAGGTCGAAAGTGATCAAGACCTCGGCCGCCCCTCCCGGTGGCGCGCCCGAGCCAAACCCAGGGAAGGCTTCGGCGATCCGCGACGCTGGCTCTCGCCCGACCACCGCCCCGCATTGCCGGCAATGCAGCCGGGCCAGGCGAGACCAGAGCACTTTCACGTATTCGCAGATCTCGGTCATGGTCCCCACCGTCGAGCGGGTGGTCTTGACCGAGTTGCGCTGTTCGATGGCGATGGCCGGCGGGATCCCCTCGATGCTGTCCACCCGCGGCTTGTCCATGCGATCGAGGAACTGCCGTGCGTAGGGCGAGAAGGTCTCGATGTAGCGGCGCTGCCCCTCGGCGAAGAGCGTGTCGAACGCGAGGGAACTCTTCCCGGAGCCGCTCAACCCGGTGATCACCACCAACTGGTGGAGCGGCACGTCGAGGTCGAGGTTCTTCAGGTTGTTTTGGCGGACGCCCCTCAGGCGAATCGCCGCCCCCGCGCTGGATGACAACATTAGGGCGGGAATCTAGTTTCGCTGGGGACCCAACTCAAGTCGCCCGATGCGAAGAGATGAGAAAGGGCGCGGTTGAAAGGGTCGGTAAGTGTTTGTTCCGGTCAGCCCGCTTCCACGTCGGCGATCGATCGTAGCCCTGAATCCCGGTCCTTGGCGCGGATTCCAGCCGGAATCCGCGCTGACACCGCCATCGCGCGGAGCGCCCCCAATCCCAGGGTTGGCGCGCCAGCGCCTACCCTTGGTACGCTCCATCACGAGATCATGAACCCTGCAAGGGTTCCGGCCCGGATGTCCCACCCCCCTGCGTGGAGCCCGGCCGGAAGCCCATGTCGGTTCAGAATCTCGCTGCCTGGGTTGCTCAAGGCAGGCCGGGGGGGCTTACGGGCCGCAGACCGACGCCACCAACCACGAGCCATCCGAAAGTGCCCACGAGAGGCTTTCCCGCAAAGGCAACGTGCTCCAGCGCTAGGCCCAATGCCGTATAGGAATTCAGGCATGAGCCTCGGTGACGGAGTAACCGATCTCCCCCTTTTTCGAAGTGTTTTTGCGCAAGCGGGGCCAGCCACTCACCGGCTGGCGCAGCGCCCGGGGACACGAGCGCTGCCGCCGTTTGGGGATCGCCATGTCGGCTATTTGTCGCAGTGTGCGCCGCACCACCAGCCGCACCTGCGCCGCCGTCAACAGGTCGGCCGACACCTCCAAGAAC
>Ga0182030_10011392_pt1 | contig 17959 bp, 17 predicted proteins | sample 812S3MmetaG_FD_121299 | JGI IMG/M metagenome (GOLD analysis project Ga0182030, IMG submission 121299) | Permafrost microbial communities from Stordalen Mire, Sweden - 812S3M metaG (Illumina Assembly) | ecosystem: Environmental > Terrestrial > Soil > Wetlands > Permafrost | place: Sweden...
AGTGAAGATCGTAAACGACGCAATGGTGGCCAGCCTGCAAAAGACGCCGCACCATGTTGGTTCCCATTCGTCCGAGTCCAATCATACCCAATTCCATGTGGATTTCCTTTCGTTTGAGAGCCCAGCGTCCGCTCTACATAAATGTCAGATGCAACTTAAGAACTGAAGTATCTCCTAATCTTCCACTTTGCCTATATTGCGTTACACCTCAATCGTGAATCCTTGCCTTTCAGCGACAGACTTGATTCGTCGAGAAAATGTGCTGTAGTGCTGCGCCATATTGGCCGACCATGTGAGTCCGTCCGCGCGCCCAATCTTCAACCAATAATCCTGAAGTGTCCGGTCATATGCATCAATTGCTGGCATAAGCGGTTCTGCATGATACTTTTCCTCGTGGCGAAAACTCCCAATAGGCATACGTGGCTTCTGCGAAGCCTCTTCGACGACGTAGCCAAGGACGACTCCGCCTACCGGGAACGTATTCGGAGGTAGTCCGAGCAGGTCAATCATCGCTTGCGGTTTGCGGCGAATTCCACCGATGGGTACAATGCCAAGGCCTAGGGCGCGCGCTGCAGTCATGAGTGTCGCCATCGCAATTCCTGCATTGGTCACCGCGGAGAAGATCGCCTCCAGACTGCGTTGGAACACCTGGTGGGCACCGGCCTTCTCTACGGCAAGACCTGTTTTATAGAAGTCCGCGACCACTGCAATGAACACCGGAGCTTGGGCGATCCATGGCTGACCACCAGCGATTTCTGCTATGCGAGCGCGGCTGGCCGCATCACGTACGACAACAAGTGATATCTGCTGACTGTTGATGGAAGTGGGAGCACGGTGCGCTGACTCAATGATGGCATCGAGAATCTCTGCCGGAACAGCATCACTCTTATAACTACGACTGCTGTGATGGGCCTGCAACAAGCGTACGGTTTTATTCATGACGTCTCCTTGATGTTGAACCCCTGCCCGGCTGCAAGTGCGCCCCACTCATTTGCTAGAGAGAGTCAATGACTCCTCTGATGCGGCCAGAGCAGGATAGTCGATGTAGCCGTGCGGCCCAGGCGTGAAGTAGGTGGCGGGGTCTGGAGTATTGAGTGGCGCATTATTCGCAAAGCGAGCCGGCAGATCGGGGTTGGCGATATAGAGTTGGCCAAAGGCAACAGCATCTGCTTCACCATCCTGAATCACTTGGTCAGCCAACGCTTGCGTGTATTTTTCGTTTGCGATGTAGACCCCGCCGAACTGCTTCTTGAGTTGCGGACCCAGCCGATCCGGACCAAAATACTCGCGAGCGCACAAAAAGGCAAGTTCGCGTTTGCCGAGTTCGTGCGCCACGTAGCCAAAGGTGGCTGAAGGGTTTGAATCATGCATGTCGTGGCTGTCGCCGCGCGGTGCCAGGTGCATTCCCACGCGCTTGGCTCCCCAAACGGAGATCACAGCATCAGTGACTCCAAGCATGAGACGAGCTCGGTTCTCAATCGTCCCACCGTATTCATCCGTGCGGTGATTGGAACCGTCCTGAAGGAATTGATCGATCAAGTAGCCATTTGCTCCGTGGATCTCCACACCGTCGAAACCAGCGATCTTCGCGTTTTCTGAGCCTTTGCGGAATCCCTCGACGATGCCTGAAATCTCTGATTTGTTCAGTGCGCGCGGTGTCACATATTCAGTATTTGGGCGTACCAGGCTAACATGACCAGCAGGCTGGATCGCACTTGGCGCAACGGGAAGTAGTCCCTCAAGAAATAGCGGATCAGAGATGCGGCCTACGTGCCATATCTGTGCGGAGATGCGGCCTCCTTCGCGATGTACGGATTCTGTCACCAGTTTCCATGCTTCGGTTTGCGGTGACGACCAAATCCCTGGAACATTTGCGTAGCCTACGCCCTGCGGCACAACCGGAATGCCCTCGGAGATAATCAGGCCGGCAGTGGCGCGCTGTGTGTAGTATTCGATCATCAACTCGGTCGGAAGGTGGTCGGATGTGCCGCGAAGGCGAGTGAGGGGAGACATGATCACACGATTCGGCAAAATGAGATCGCCAAGTAGGATGGGGTCCAGGAGTGAAGGCATGGTGTAAGTCCTCAATGAAATCGAAGTTCGGGTGAGCGGCACTTTACCAGCAAAGATCGATGTGGCTCAGTGGAAAGCACCTTGAATCGTCAAGTTGAACGCGCGTAGTGCTCTATTAGTTGAAATGTGAACATCATGCTTTGCGATGCAGAAATACAATGCTGGCATGATGATTGCAGAATTGTCCGGTCAGGGCGTCAAACAGTTTGCTGAGTTGGGGTTGGCGTTTCTTCTGTCTGCTGTCATTGGGTTGGAGCGCGAGATTCGTCACAAGAGCGCTGGACTACGCACATACACGATTATCGGAACTGCCGCTGCTCTTTTTCTCCTCATCTCCAAATACGGCTTCACGGATGTTCTTGTCGAAGATCGCATCGTTCTAGATCCTTCTCGTGTCGCTGCCCAGATCGTCTCTGGGATTGGCATTATTGGCGCAGGGCTGATCTTTGTGCGAGAAGATAAAGTGAATGGCCTTACCACCGCTGCAACAGTCTGGCTGGTCACTGCCATCGGCATGGCTTGTGGTGTCGGCCTCCCAATACTTGCATTGGTTGTGACCGGCGCATATTTTGTTGTTGCGCTCGCTCATGAAAATCATCCCGAAGACGCCAGGGGAAACTCACCACGATTGAACATGGATTTCCTGGTTGCGCTTGCGCAATCTTCTTCGTTGACGCATCGGTTTCGTGGATATTCACTACCACTTTTCAGGCATCTCCTCCTGGGTGATTGAACACCTCGCTTCAATCACCGTCTGCTCTCTCTTGCTCATGCTTCTCGATGCGTACAGTAATCATAGAATCCGATCCTTCACAGTCATGGACGAATAAACTTTGAAAGCAGCGTATCCAAGCCATTCCATGCTATTTGAACGCCAATGCAAAGCAAGATAAATGCAACTACACGCAGAATGCCATGCGCTGTCGATGGCGGAATGACCTTGGTGATTTTCGGGGCATACGCATAGCAGAAGTAGACGAGCACACTGAGAACGACTACGGCGAGAAATACTCCAACATGGGCCTGAATGTTCTTTGAAATCACTCGATCCGAGATATGAGCGGTGAGTGTAAGCAAGGCGACAAGCGTTCCAGGCCCTGAGGTCACCGGAAAGGTAAACGGGTAAAAAGCCCCCTGTTCCAGGTATCGCGTTCGTGTCTCGTCGCGAACATCGGTCTCTTCCTGCTTGTTTCGGGAAATGGCGTGTGCATCCCTTTCGTTCAAGACAGACCATCCCATCGCTGCTATGACAATGCCGCCCGAAAGCTGGACAATGGGAAGAGATATGCCGAAGAAATTGAGAATCGCCGCGCCCAATAACTCTATAATTGCCAGAAAGATGATGTTGTTGATGGCGATCCTGCGCGCCAATGAGCGATAGACTTCCGGAGGCGCTTCGCCAGCCAGCCCGAGAAATACCAATGCCGAACCGAGCGGATTGATCAGCGGCAAGAGTACGCTGAATGCGATCAGAAACGACTTCCAAAGAAGCAAAAGCGTCCTCCTTGGCTAAGCATGGATCCTTTGGCGTGCTGCCGAGCCTTCGAGAATGCGCTCTCTGCGGAGGATGACCTCGTGTTCTCGACGGCTCATTACGGCTCGATATGTTCTTGTTGTGGACCTAGGCACCAGTCTCGTGCAATGTCTGCAATGAATCCAGTTGTCGAGATTTACGAAACCTGCAAGTAGGCGGGAGTGGTTGGCCATTGCAACGCATATAACCGCATGAAGTATCAGAGCGGCTCCCGGGCACCTTCGCATAGTTGAAATGAATGGTGGGTGCGTCTCCGCGTGCCAGACACAAATCCTACTTGCAGGCGCGCAACACCAAGACAAGTACCACGATCAGAACCAACCCGCAAAGCCACATCCAACCATTATTCCAACCTGACATACCCATACCATATCCGTTCACGAAACCTCCTCATGGAGCAGTCGGAGGAAGCGGAGCCCTATCTGGCTCACCTCGTCCGATTGTTCTCTATCCTTCGATCCGCTTAGCCGCAGCAACCGTGGCCGGTTTTAGGCGCCGCTGTGGACTTGACTAGATATTGCGCCGGACTATGATCGAACTTCTCTTTGCACTTGGAGCCGCAAAAGTAATAGGTCTGCTTTGCGTAACCGGTTTGTCCAGCGGCGGTGGAGGTGTCTATGTCCATGCCGCAAACGGGGTCTTTCACAACTGTTGTGCTGCTCATATGGGTCTCCTTGGTTCGTGAATTCGGTTTGATTGCGTCTGTCGGGATCGACTATTTCTGGTCGCCCATCATTCCTTTTTCCTTCTTCATCTTCGTCCCGGCTTTCTTGTGCATGTCCGTTGCATTCGGCATCATGGCCATGCAGTCTGCCATGGACTGCATATGGTCATTCATCGTTTGTAAGTGGTCAATCACAGCTTGCTGCAATGCCATCTGGCTCTTCATGCTGGCTTGTTCTGTCTCCATATGGGCCTTCATAGCTGCGTCAGCGGCAGCCATTTTATCCGTGGAATCCTTCATGAGGGCCTGTAGCTGAGCCATCTGTGTGCGCATCTGCTCCATCTGTTCCTTCATCTGCACCATTTGCGGCGTCATGTCCTTCATGCCCGTGCCGGAACTCGGGATCGCATCCTGAGCTTGCAGTGATGCACCGTGAAAGCCCGCTAAGCCGAATGCGAGGATCGTTGCGAAAAGCAGTTTTGTCGATCTCATTGCTTCATCTCCTGGAGGTTCTCAAACTTGCACATACTGTGGATGTGTAATTGATTGCCAGTCGCCAGCATCGCATTTCGTATTCGCCCTGAAGACCTCGTTTCGTCAGCAAGCGGCTAGCTGAGACCTTCTCAATTCGGATAGGCCCATGTCAGGTCAGAAATGCTCAGGTCAACGAAAAGCGGCTATAACTTGGTTGTACGGAGCCTCAGCGCGTTGGCGATCACTGAGACGGAGCTGAAACTCATGGCAGCCGCTGCGATCATCGGGTTGAGAAGCAAGCCGAATGCAGGAAACAGCACGCCCGCCGCAAGCGGCACCCCAACGATGTTATAGACGAAGGCGAAGAACAGGTTCTCGCGAATGTTGCGCATGGTTGACTTGCTGAGATGACGAGCACGGAGAATGCCGCGCAGGTCGCCTTTCAAGAGCGTGATACCCCCAGCCTCCATTGCCACGTCAGTTCCGGTCCCCATGGCAATGCCGATGTCAGCCTGGGCAAGCGCGGGCGCGTCATTCACTCCGTCTCCGGCCATTGCCACCACGGAACCTTTTTGCTGATGATGCTTGACGACCTCCGCTTTCTTTTGCGGCAACACATCAGCCTCAAACTCGATGCCGAGTTTGTCCGCGACGGCCTTGGCTGTGGTCGCGTTGTCGCCCGTGACCATGATGATCTTGAGGCCTGCCGCCCGCAGTTCGCGTATCGCGTCGGGCGTGGAATCTTTGATTGGATCGGCAACGCCAACGATGCCAGCCGGACTGCCATCCACGGAGACGAGCATTACCGTCTGGCCCTCTTTTCGCAGCATCTCAGCCTGATCGAGCAGCGCGGCCGGATCGACCGAAAGGTCGCGGAAGAGTTCTGCATTCCCGACTGCGACCTGCTTGCCTGAGATGGCTCCCTTCACGCCCTTTCCAGTTATTGAGTTGAATCCAACCACATCGGCCAGTGAGAGATTCTTTGCCTCTGCGCCTTTCATAATGGCTGCCGCCAAGGGATGTTCGCTGGAGCGCTCAAGGCTGGCGACAAGTTGCAACAGGTCGGATTCCTCGAAGCCCGGCTGGGAAATGACGGAACTTAGCGTTGGTCTGCCTTCGGTGAGGGTTCCCGTCTTGTCGATGATGAGTGTGTCTACCTTGCCGAAGATCTCCAATGCCTCTGCATTGCGGACGAGGATACCGGCTCGTGCCCCGCGGCCGGTGCCCACCATGATCGCCATAGGCGTGGCCAGCCCAAGAGCGCACGGGCAGGCGACGATCAGAACAGCCACGGCATTCACCAGTGCATGAGCGAAGCGAGGCTGAGGACCGGCGAAGAACCACACCGCATAGGTGACAATCGCGGCGACGATAACAGCCGGCACAAAGTAGGAGGACACTCGATCCGCCAGCCTCTGGATCGGCGCTCGTGACCGCTGCGCCTCGCTGACCATCTTCACAATTTGCGACAGCAGCGTGTCGGCGCCAACACGCTCCGCACGCATGACAAATCCGCCGGTTCCGTTGACTGTCCCGGCTGTGACTTTTGCGCCCTTGTCCTTTTCAACTGGTATCGGCTCTCCGCTGATCATCGATTCATCGACGGAGCTGTGACCTTCAGCCACGATGCCATCGACAGGCACTTTCTCGCCGGGCCGAACGCGGAGCCGGTCACCAACCTGCACCTGGTCGAGCGGAACGTCTGCCTCCCCGCCCTTGCCGTCAAGCCGCTTGGCCGTCTTCGGAGCCAGGCCAAGCAGCGCGCGAATCGCACCGCTGGTTTGGCTTCGAGCGCGCAACTCCAGCACCTGACCGAGAAGAACCAGAGCGACGATGACTGCCGCCGGCTCGAAATATACATCGATCTGTCCTCCGCCCCCACGAAACGACGCTGGAAATATCTGAGAAACAACGGTTGCGAAGACACTGTAAAGGTAGGCCGATCCAGTTCCAAGAGATATAAGCGTAAACATATTGAGGCTACGATGCACGACCGATTGCCAGCCCCTGACGAAAAAGGGCAACCCACACCACAGCACCACCAGAGTTGCGAGAGCAAATTCGATCCATGCCCACGCTCGCGCCGGGAACAGGTGTTGCATCGGCATGGAGGGAAGAAATGCGGAGACCATCAGCGCGAGCATGGGCAAGGCGAGAGCGATGCTGATCCACAGCCGCCTCGTCATATTGGCGAGTTCTGGGTTGGTGTCTTCGGCAGTCACCTGCCGAGGTTCGAGCGCCATGCCGCAGATGGGGCAGGAGCCGGGTGCATCTCGCACGATCTCCGGGTGCATCGGACAGGTATATTCGGAGCGCTTGGCTGGTGCGGGAGCGGTCGCCGGTTCGAGCGCCATGCCGCACTTCGGACAGCTTCCTGGCCCCGTTTGCTTCACCTCCGGATGCATGGGGCGGGTGTAATTCCCTTGCGGCCCGATTTTCGCCTGAAGGTGCGGCGGAGCTGTGCCTGACATGGCCTGCACATACTTCTCCGGCGCGGCGCGGAACTTTGCGGCACAACTCTTACTACAGAAGTAGGCAGTTGCGCCATGATGTTCAATGCTTGCCGCTGCCTTCGATGGATCAACCTTCATCCCGCAAACGGGATCGTGCTCTTCAACCTGTTCCATCTCTCGATTGTGTCCCAGTTCACTCATTTCTAGCTGTGTTCTTCTGTACAGAGTGCGGAGTTACGAAAATGGGGAATTGTGCGATTGTTGGTATCATTCAACCATGCGCCCCAGCCAGAGAGATTGGCAGCGATTGATCAAGCACTGGAGAGCAGTCGAACCAACATTGGCGGAAGGATAGAGGGTATGGATATTACTTTTCAGACCGGAACGCTCCTGCTTTTGATCGCCGCTGTCGTAGCGATGCTGACCAGGAGGTTGCGACTCCCGTATAGCGTAGGACTGGTTGTCGCTGGAATTGCGCTTGCGTTTTTGCCGTTTGCGCCCAAGGTCAGCCTAACCAAAGACCTCCTCTTTACTGTTTTGCTGCCCCCACTTCTATTTGAGGCCGCATTCTACATTCCCTGGAACCGTCTACGGCGGAATTCTCCGGTCATACTGGTGCTGGCCACCCTCGGCGTCGTACTTTCAGCATGCGTTACGGCAACGGGAATGCATTTTCTGATGCGCTGGCAATGGATTGCCGCACTGGCTTTTGGCGCTCTGATCGCCGCAACCGATCCCGTTTCCGTGATTGCGACCTTCAAGGAAGCAAAGGCGCACGGTCGTCTGTTGGTGCTGATCGAAGCGGAGAGCCTGCTCAACGACGGAACGGCGGCTGTTGCATTTGGCGTTGTCATCGCGCTTGCTGCGGGCCAGCAAATCTCATCGGTTGAGATCGCAGCCATGCTCTTGAAGACTATCGGGGGAGGCGTCCTCTGCGGCGGTGCTGTTGCGCTCGGAGCACTCTTGCTCACTGGCCGGACGGATGACCATCTCGTGGAGATTACGTTCACGACGGTCGCGGCATATGGGTCGTTCCTACTCGCCGATCATTTTGGCTTGTCTGGCGTCTTGGCAACGATCACCGCAGGACTTGTCATGAGCAATTTCAAGCCTCTGGGTGGCATCTCGAAAATCGGGAAGGAATCCGTTCATGCTTTCTGGGAATACGCCGCCTTTGTTGCGAATTCGCTGGTTTTCCTTTTGATCGGAATGCACGAGGCTCATCAAAATTTTATGGCGATATGGCTTCCTGCGGTGACAGCAATTGCATTGGTAACATTAGGCCGAGCAGTTGCAATCTACCCGTGTTGTCTTCTCTTCTCGCGTACGGCGCTTCGCGTTTCCGCAAGGCATCAGCACATCCTTTTCTGGGGTGGACTGCGAGGTGCGTTAGCGCTCGCGCTTGCCCTTGGGCTTCCCCCAGAGATTCCACTGCGCGAAGAAATCATTACGATCAGTTTTGCCGTGGTCGCATTTTCCGTCTTTGTGCAAGGATTGACGATGGTTCCCTTTCTTCGGAGAATGGGAGAGATTCCTAAATCCAGGAATTCTCCCCTGTAAGGGGTGCCATAGAAATCTCTTTTCCAGAATTGTTGTTACCATTCATTTATGGAGATATCCCAAACAAGACGCCGACGTTTTGCCCCGCTCTGGAGAGCTGTGGTTGAGACCGCACTTCTTGTCTTCTTGCTCTATTCCGTCCGTTTGATGGGAGAATTTACTACCCCCAATGGTCCGGGGAAGAGTTTAGTGTTTGCATTGAGAGATATATTTACGGTTGCAAATTTCTTTATCGCGGTAATTTCCGCGCTGATTGGGTATGTTGTGCTTGAGTACCTCAGAAAGAAACTATAAATTTGGGGGAACGGTTGCAAGAGGGCAACAAATTTCCGGGCCAAAGCTGATTTCGATGTTCGAGTGGAAACCAGGATTAGCCGTAGTCGTTTTTTCCTACCTCAATTGCACGTCGAAGGTGGCCCGGCACCGGACTTCGGGCTTGAATTCCACGATCTCCTGCTTGTCGTCTTTATTGATGTAGATATACATCGGCTTCTTCAGAAGCTTTGGCAAATTCGTGATCTTGATTTGTCCGTTGGCGCCAGTAAAGGCCTCAAGATCAAGCTTCTTTACGCCCATAAAGCCGTACCGGATACGCGTGGTGATCTTTGCGCCGAAGATTGGCTTCAAGTCAACGCCGGTTACGGATATGAGCGCGGAACACGTGCCAAGATCCGCCGAAATTTCCGCTTGCGCGGTTGAAGTAGTGGCGCTTTGGGCGCTTCCTGACCGCGGAAATTGCACCAGCAGCGTCGCCAAAATCAGAACAGTGATGGAGAGATTGCGCATGGTTTCAGTATAACGCTGCGCCGTAGGTGTAATACCTTTTACACTAGAGAAGTGAAACCATTGGGCAGCACTCTCCCAGCATTTTCCCGTTATTCGGTCAGACTTGTTGACTTGTATGCGCGCATCTTTGCGTGGCTCATGCGCAGGATGCCGAGCGAACGCCAGCGTTTGTTGGCGGTCACCATCCTTGCCGGTGGTCTCTGCGGTCTCGCTGCCGTCGCTTTTCACTTAAGCATCAGCTGGGCTGAGTCGCTCATGATTGACCGCGCCAACTCTGCCTCCGGCCATAGCTGGATTTGGTGGACAATTTTGACGCCGGGGCTGGGCGGTCTCATCGCTGGTTTAGGCCTCACATACTTCGCTCCAGCTGCCGCAGGCAGCGGCATTCCCCAGGTCAAAGTTGCTTTCACCTTTCGTCACGGCCTGATCACACTGCGAGAAACCGTAGGCAAATTCTTTCTGTGTGCTTTTCAGATTGGCTCCGGCGCTTCGCTGGGCTTGGAAGGACCTACGGTCCAGATTTGTGCCGGCGTAAGCAGCCTTTTGGCACGTGCGGCCCGACTCAACTCCGTAAACCGCCGCCGCATGGCCTCCGTGGGCATGGCGGCTGGCATTGCCGCGGCGTTCAATGCACCTATCGCCGCCATCACCTTTACGCTGGAGGAGTTGATCGGCGATCTGGATCAGACCATGCTGACCGGCGTAATCGTAGCCGCAGCTCTTTCTGCCGTGATTGAGAACACGATACTCGGCTCAAATCCTGTCTTTCATGTGAATCGAACCTACGCGTTAGGCAATGTGTCATCGCTCCTTTGGTACTCCGTGTTGGGGTTACTGGCGGCCATTGTTTCAGTGGCATTCACTGACTCGCTGCTTTGGCTTCGCGCTAGATTCAAGCGCCTGACCGCGATTCCCAAATGGGTTCATCCCGCCATCGGCGGCCTTGCAACTGGCTGTTTGGCCGTGGTGGCGCTGGCGCTCTTTCACCTGAACGGCATTGCTGGCGACCCCTATAAGACCCTCACGCTGGCGCTTACCGGCTCGATGGGCACTCTTCCGGTGCTGGCTATGGTGGCGTTTTGCATCTTGAAACTGCTGGCCACGGTCTGCTCGTATTCGAGTGGCGGATCGGGCGGTATCTTTGCCCCGGCATTGTTTATGGGAGCCATGCTGGGCGGTGCGGTAGGCTACGTTGATGTCACCGTCTTCCACCATTCGACCAATTCGATTGGTGCTTTTGCAGTAGTCGGGATGGGCGCGGTCTTTGCCGGGATCGTTCGAGCTCCTATGACCTCAGTGCTCATCATCTTTGAGATGACTGGCGGCTATGGTCTTGTGTTGCCTTTGATGATTGCCAACATGAGCGCTTTTGCTTTGGCGCGCCACTGGCGCCACACTTCGATCTATGAAGCACTCTTGGAGCAGGACGGCATTCATCTTTCCCACAGCGACAAAGCACCAAGCTTGCCCTGAACCATCCCCCTGCTTCCACCAAACAAACCACCGAGCACAATGCAGTAAGAGGCTTCACAAAGGCAATATATTCCTGGCATGGACTTGAACAAATGGTTCCCATAAAACAATTGCAGCAGTCCAGTTGTTGACACAGGACTGCCGCGAGTAGCGCACGATATTCCAGTACTTCCAATACCTGGTCAAGCGACACCAGGACAGGAAGTATCAGAGCCCATTAATTCGTCTTGTGGTCCAGGCTGAAACCAGCGCGACGATTCTTCTGCCAGCAAGCCTCTGTGGGTTCAGAGCAGAAGGGTTTTTCCTTGCCAAAGCTGATGGTGCGAATACGGCTCGCATCCACTCCGCCATTCACGAGAGCCTTCTTGGCGGAATCAGCACGGTTCTGACCGAGCGCAAGGTTGTACTCGTTCGAGCCACGCTCATCGCAATAGCCACCGATCAGGATCTTCGCACTTGGATGGCTCAGCAGATACTTCGCATCCTTCGCCAGCGTGGCCTGCGCGTCACTGCGGATATCGTATTTGTCGTAATTGAAGAAGATGTCCTCCACATTAGCCTTGAATTCCTCTTCGGCGCTGATCGTGCTAGCCGGCGCAACCGCAATCGGAGGTGGTGCATTCACGGTAATGCGGACAGAGGCGTCTGCCGTTCCTCCGGCACCTTTAGCCACCAGATGATAGCTGGTCGAGACGGTTGGGGTCACAGTCTTCGTGCCAGAGGTGGGCACATCACCCAAACCCTCAATAGAGGCCGTGGTGGCATTGATCGTGCTCCAGGTCAGCACAACGTGATCGCCCGCTGTAATCACTGAGGGCGAGGCGGTAATTTTAGCGGTGGGAGCAGCCACAGCTACTGGGGCGATTGCTGCGGGAGGAGGCGGAGCCATCTTCTTCTTGCAACCCGCAACAGCGACTAAGGCGACGAGCAGAACAACAGGAACCAGAATGCGATTACGTCGATCCAATGGATTACTCCTTCAGAAGAAGCATGAGCATTTCCCTGACGACTGACCCATATTTCCTGCACCCTGCCGTCGTTGTCCACCTTGCGGACACTCACACGCAGGCCAAGACGGTACTGGCCTTGATCGTTCATGAAAAAGCTATGGTTGAGGCCGACACCCCTTTCTCCTCGTAGACAAAGACTTTGTCGGCGCGCCTTCTTGCCGCAATCCTCGTTGAGAGAAAAACCGGCAGCGTAAATTTCATTCTGAGTCAAGAATTCGAACACCAGGTGTTCCTTTTGGAACAGTGGTTTTTCGCCCTCGCATTCCGCCACCGTCGCGGGACGGCGCTCAGGTTCCATATAATGAATTGACTCGCTTGCCTTTACGATTTTGTTTGAGCAGGCACCTGTGAGAATGAACCCCCTCTATGGCGAATGAGAGCAAAACCGGATTTGACGTTGACGCGTACCTGACGAATGCCGGGCATGGGCGCAAGATCGCCCAGTTGAACAGTTCGCAAGCCTTCTTCTCTCAGGGAGATCCAGCCGATTGCGTATTCTACCTGCACAAGGGGCGCGTTAAAATCTCGGTCCTCTCTTCGTCCGGAAAAGAAGCCACAATTCGCCTCGTGTCAGCCAGCAACTTTTTCGGAGAAAAGGCGATGGCCGCAGAACCGGGATTGCGCGTGACAACGGCCACGGCCGTTACCGCCTCGACCGCGCTCAGAATTGAGAGGCCGGAATTCCTCCGGGTCATGCGCGAAGAGCAGTCGTTTTCAAGTTTGTTCTCATCTTTCCTGCTGGATTGCAACTTGAGAACCCAGGCGGATCTGGTCGATCAGCTCTTCAATCGAGCGGAAAAGAGGCTGGCGAGAATACTTCTGCTATTGGCGGAGTATAGCCAGCCGGGAGAAGAGAATGCGCTGATTCAGCCGGTCTCCCAGGAAGCTCTTGCGAGCATGATTGGCAGCACGCGGCCTCGCGTCAACGCCTTCTTGAGCCGCTTTCGCAAGCTCGGATTCATTGAATACAATAGCCGTATTCGGGTTCATAAATCGCTGCTGAGCGTGTTCCTGCGCGACTGAGGTGAACGCAAGGCAAGTCTTTCGTATAGAACCTGTCACGATCAGTCTTTCTTTGTTTCCTGCCTTCTATTTGTTTCGCGTATAAGATGTAGCCCATTACCAGGCAACATCGTTGTCGAGTTCCACAACGCCGCGGAATGAGAACACAAAAAGTGCGAGCGAAATAACAGATTTGATTAATATGACCTCAAGAATCCTTGGCAACAACGGATTATCCAAAACAGCACCCATTATTCCGATCGTTAAGGCATTGTCCGCAAGGAAAACAATGCTGAAGTATATTGAAATCCTGAGCGCAGGGCGGCTGCCCTTGGTTACGCAGTATGCTTCAGCAAGACTTGTAATACAGAGAGCGGACATAAGCGTCCTATAAAAGATGCAAAGAGATGTCGGAATTTGCTCAAAAAATCTGATATTGAAAGATCTGTCATAAAGCCATATTGCCTCGATCACTGCTGATAGAACTAGAAGTGCGGAGATCGAGTGCTTTGCACAAATCCTCACCGGAAGTGTCCTTTGCGTCGCGGGGATGCCAAGTCATAGTGGTATTTTCTACGAGTACCCATCATCAACACCTGTTCCTTTTGGGACACCATGTTTCGCGTCCACTCATTATCGTCAAGGATAGGCATGCCTGCCGTTTGAACTCATCTCTTGGGTAATAGCTAAGAAGAACGAGATTTCGTCACTGACATTTCGCGCTATTTGCAGGCTTTCGGAGATCGAAATGAATCAGCGCCATTGCATATGTTGTTGTGTTGTTCTACTGCTTGTTGGAGCCAGAGGTTTCGCGCAGACATTGAATTCGATACGCGACGCCAGCACTCCTCCGGCCTCGGCAGGCCCCGCCATTCACGACTTCCAGGTGATCGAAGATGCCTGGTCGGATGCAGTCAATCGGCACGATCAATATGGGGTGGAATTGGCACTTTCTCCCCAATTCATCGACGTTTCCGGCGATGGGAACATCACAACGCGGAATCAACAGTTGGCTTTGGTCGTAACCGGAGAAGATAAAGTGTTGCGTCTGGAAAGGCACGTCATTACCGTCCGCCAACTCGGCGATATTGTCGTTGCCAGCGGCACATACTCCGTGCTTCGCAAGAACGAACCGGCACATGCAAAAGAGAAGGGCGTCTTTACACATGTCTTTGAACGTCACGCCGGCCGTTGGATATGCATCAATGCTCAGCGTACGATCGTTCCACAAGGCTCGGTTGGGCGGTCAAGAAAGCAAGCAAACGACGAGACAGCATTTCGCTTTCCTCTCATTTCCAGGCGATAGCATTTTCGATTGGCATGCAGCGCTCCAAATAAAGTGCCAATTCCTTGATTCACCACAAACGGAAGATTGCAGCGTCTAACCGTGACGAGAGGTTCAAAATCTTCGTATGAATTCATGGATGCGTTTTATCTGTTTTGTTTTTCTTGTGGTTCCTGGTCTGGCGTTCGCCGATCCTGCCCAATTCGATCTGGTCGGCCCAACGCTGGAAGTCAAGGTGATCCATGCAGGTAAGACACTGCCGATCTCGGAGGTGCCCAACCTATCTGTTGGTGATCAAGTATCGATCAAAGCCGATCTTCCTCAAGGCCAGTCTGTGCATTATCTTCTTGTGGCAGCGTTCTTGCGCGGGGCGACCAATCCGCCACCTGAAGACTGGTTTTTCTCATCAGAAACGTGGAATTCAAAAGGTAGCGGCGGACTCAAGATCACTGTTCCCAAAGATGCCCAGCAAGTACTTATCTTTCTGGCTCCGGTGACCAGTGGAGACTTTAAGACGCTGGTTGGCGCGGTTCGCGGCAGGCCGGGCGCTTTCGTGCGGGCATCGCAGGATCTCAATCAGGCGACGCTCGATCGCTCCCGGCTGAAGGCCTATCTGGCCGCCGTCCAAACAATCAGCCAGACCGATTTCGATCACTTGAAAACAGCATCACCGCTGCTCGCGCGTAGCCTCTCGATCAAATTCGATTCCGATTGCCTTCAGAAAATTCCTGAGCTGCAGGCTCCCTGTCTGATGCAGGGCCGGGACGCACTAATTTTGAATGATGGACACAGCACCTCGATTGTTCAGGCGCTCACATCGGGTCCCACCAGCGATCTGGCCTTTGCGTTGAGCAGCACTCCGCAGGCGAATTTTGGCTATACGAGCCCCTACATTGCTTCCGCAATGGACATTGCGCGCATCATGGAGTCTTTCCGCACCGCGCAGTATCAGTACATTCCCGCGCTGGCTACAGAACAAGGCGATCAGCTATCCCTCGAACTCAATGCAGTTCCCTCGTTTCAAAATCCAAAATCTGTTTTGGTTGTTGCTCTGCCAGCGGTTGAAGCGCCCTTGATGCCACCACTCCATCCGGTTGATCCCAAAGAGGTGTACTGCGCGGAGAAGACGGAGCTGGTTCTGCCCACCGAGGGAGCTCCGTTGGTGTTTTCAACGGACTACGCCCACGATATGGTTCTCCGCTTGAAAGGAAAGAACGGCAAATTCGTCGATTTGCCAGTTAGGGCAGATGCGGAGAAAGGCGGATTTGTTGCAAATACCGCAGGGATCAGCCCCACCAACTTCGGCGATGTCCTTGACGGTTCCCTTCACGGTTTTTGGGGCTTTGAACCCTACAACGGTCCGGAGTTCAAGCTGGAGAATACACGCCCTCAACACTGGCAACTGGTTGATGACGATCAGCAGGCATTGATTGCTGGGCGGGATGACATCGTGCATATCGAAACGGAAAATGCTGCCTGTGTTGACAGCATTCTGCTCCAGAAGCCCACGGGAGAAACCGTAAAGGCAGACTGGAAATCAACCGGGCCGAACCAAGTTGCGGTCACTCTTCCTCTCAAGAAGGTCAAGCCAGGCGCGATGAAGTTGCTGGTCAAGGAATACGGCAGCAAAGATCCAGACACGGTTCCGCTGCAAGCATTTGCGCAAGCTAGCCATCTCGACAGCTTTACGTTTCATGCAGGTGATCTCTCCGGAGTGCTGAAAGGCAGTCATCTTGAGGACGTAAAAGAGTTAGCGCTAAACGGAGTTAAATTCAAGCCGGCTACGCTCGCTTCAACTGAAAATGCGGATGAACTGTCTTTGGAACCATCCGATGTCAAAGCCGTCAACCAGTTCAAAGAGGGAGAAACTTCTGCTGCCAAGGTAATTCTGAAGGACGGTCGCGTCTTTAATCTCGACATTACTGTAGCGCCGCCACGTCCCAAGGTTACGTTGATCGGCAAAAGTGCACAGCCATCCGCATCCAGCGCCACCGATCATTTTCTGCTTTCTGACCAAGATGAGATTCCGCAAAACGCTCAATTGACCTTTTCTATTCATGCCCAGATTCCGGCGGCTTTCACTGGCGAAGAAAAGCTTGACGTGGGTACTGTCCATGGCGCGTATCTGACAACCCTCACGCTCACCAGCGGTCTGACCCTTGAGGATTCACAGGTCGCCGTCGCTACGTTCGATACTGGCAAGGCATTTCCTGCCTCCGCCTGGGGGCCACTTCGCTTCCGGGTGATCGAGAATGGCGTTGCGGGCAACTGGCAGCCTCTCGCTACGCTGGTTCGGCTGCCAGTATTTGACGATCTAAAATGTCCTGGCATGATCGGCCAGCCCTGCAAACTTGCTGGGTCCAAGCTGTTTCTTGTGGATTCGGTTTCAAGCGATTCACAATTTACTCACCCCATCCAAGTTCAGGAGGGCTTTCCTGGATACTTTCTGTCGGTTCCTCGTCCCACCGATGGACAACTCTACGTAAAGCTTCACGATGATCCTTCTGTTGTCAATTCGATCACTTTGCCTGTTGAAGCCTTACAGCCTCCACCCATTGCAACTCCGGCTATCTCCTCAGAACCAGCGACGCAAACTCTCCCACCAACTGCCAACGGCAACCCCTCACCCGTTCCATCAGCAGAACTGGGCGCTGGTGTCCCATCACCTGCAAAGCCCTCAACCACAGGTGAAACACCGTCGTCTCCATCAGCAGACAAGACTACGCCGCCCACTGCGCCGCCCGCGACCGGGCAAGCGCCGCAATCCGGCAGAAAAGCAACTCCGTCTGGATCTTTCGGTGCATATTTAGCGACAGGAAAAGCATCCACCCCCGTGCCGTCTGGACCCCAGGGGAGTTCCTCGACCGGCGAGACGCCAGCCACTGTTACTGCCGAGACGAACGCGTCTTCACAAGCTTCCAAATAAGGGAAGGCATTACAAACCCATTCGTAGCAAGGTAGGCTGTTCAATCGCGCAGAAATACATTCAGTAACGAATGATGAACTCGGATTTTCGAGTCAATCTCCCACTTGTTTGGATCAATTGTCAAACCCTCAATGCCCGCTCTCGCGCAGATCGACCTTGCCGCTGAACTTGCGATAAACAAATACGATATAGCCAATGGCCAGCAGCATTCCGAAGATCCACCAAACTAAGCCCACCGCTAGAGTGTGCGGGCCAGAGAGGGCGTTGCTGAGAGTGATGTCGCGGTCAGCGCCGGTAGTGGCGGGAAGCAGTGTGGGATAAAGTCCCCAGCAGGCACCCGCCAACATGAAGAACAAGTAGAAGCAGGAAGAGAGGAAGGCCTTGACTGGCTGCGCCTTGCGGTTGAAGAACCAGATGCCGCCCAGCGAGGCTATTACACCCACCGGTACAGCAAAGGATACGGGCAAGTTGAAGTAGTTGTTGAGACTCGCCGGACGCACATGGATGGTGGCAACGAGACTGACTATGGTGAGCACTACCAGTATGAGCCAGAGCGGATTTACGATGCGACGCGCCCGCTGCTCCAACTCTCCCGTGGTCTTGATTGTAAGCCACAACGCACCATGCAGAGTGAGCGCCACGAGCGCCAATAGCCCACCAATCACCGTGTACCAATCCAGGATGCCGGGATGCACTCCGGGCTGCCAATTGGTCCACAA
>Ga0182030_10011393_pt1 | contig 17958 bp, 13 predicted proteins | sample 812S3MmetaG_FD_121299 | JGI IMG/M metagenome (GOLD analysis project Ga0182030, IMG submission 121299) | Permafrost microbial communities from Stordalen Mire, Sweden - 812S3M metaG (Illumina Assembly) | ecosystem: Environmental > Terrestrial > Soil > Wetlands > Permafrost | place: Sweden...
CAGGCCGATGCCCTCCTCTTTGGCCGGGTGACTTACGAAATGATGGAGGCAGCGTTTCGGCCGCCGGCGGGGACGGGAGCGAGGCCTGAGTGGATGGAACCCTTCGCCCGGACGATCGGCGCGGCAAAGAAATACGTCGTGTCGAGCACCCTCGACCGGGTCGATTGGAATGCGGAGCTCGTGCGCGGGGATCTAGCGAAGGCCGTTCAGCAGCTCAAGCGGGAGTCGGGTAAGGGACTGTTCACGGGAGGCGTGAAGCTCCCACTGGCGTTGGCGGAGCTGGGATTGATCGATGAGTACGAGTTCGTGGTGCAGCCCAGGCTAGCGGGCCACGGGCCGACGTTGTTCGCGGGGCTATCGAAGCGTGTCGACTTGAGGCTCGTGAGCCGGCTGGAGTTCGGCTCGGGGGCGGTGGCGATGCGGTATGAGCCGAGAAGGTAGCCATTGGGCTTGTTAAGCCCGAGTCGGCCGCATCATGGAGAGAGGTCGTGCCCGCGCACTCTGGTGAGACCATCGGTCCCGGCCTGTTTCATAAGATCCTGCGGGATTGCCAACTGATTGCCAACGAACTCAGAGAACTGCCGCAGGCCATTACTCCCCAGGTCACGATTCTAAACCGTAGCCCGCCGCGCACTCAGAGGTGCGCCAGCCCGCGCTGCAGCGCCGCCAATACCGCTTGCGTGCGATCCTCCACGTTGAGGCGTTGCAGAATCACGCTGACGTGGCATTTCACCGTCGCTTCCGAGATTTTGAGCGCGTCGGCAATCCCTCGATTGCTCTTGCCGCGGGCCATCAGAGCCAGTACCTCGCGCTCGCGCGGGCTCAGGTCGGAGTTGGGCGTGCGATTCGCCAGGCTGCGCGCCACCGGCGGCGGAAGATAGCGTCCGCCGGCATGCACGCGGCGTAGCGCGTCCACCAGCGTTTCATAGGACATCGCCTTGATGACGTAACCCGCCGCTCCGGCATCGAGCGCCTGATAGATATCCTCGTCGCCTTCGTAAGTCGTCAGGATCACGCAGCGCGCGTGGCGGTCTTCGCCGCGGATGATGCGCAGCGCTTCCACCCCACTGATTCCCGGCAATCGCAAATCCATCAGCGTGATGTCGGGATGATGATGGCGAAACCCTTCCACCGCCGCCTCTCCGGTATCCGCCTGGCAACACACCGTCATGTCCGGTTGCGCCGCGATGATCGACGCAATCCCCATTCGCATGATGGGATGGTCTTCCACTACCATTACGCTGAAGCGCCGTTCGGTATTCATTCGCTGAGTGCCCCCCGATCTTCGCGCGCCGGCGAACGCGTGGGAACTTCCACGCTCAGTTCCGTACCCCTGCCGGGAGCGCTGCGGACGGCGAAATGGCCGCCCAGCCGCTCGGCGCGTTCCCGCATTCCGATCAGCCCGAAATGGCCGCCATTCTCCGGCGCCACTTGTGCCGGATCGAAGCCGCAGCCATCGTCATGCACCGTCATCCTGAGTTTGCCGCGCTGAAAGTGAATTCCCAGGGCAACCTCGTGGGGATGGGCGTGACGAATGGCGTTGGAGACGGCCTCGCGGGCCACCATCATAATGTCGTGTTCCACCAGTGGATCGAGCACCACGGGCTTGCCGGAAGTCATAACTTTCACCGGCACCTGCGAAGCGGCGCAGGCTTGGCGAGCCATCTGGTCCACCAGCAGACTGATCTCCGTGCGGCCGCCGCGATGCAAATTCCAGACCGCTGCGCGCGCTTCATCCGTCACTGCCCGAATCTGCGTGCGGGCGCAATCCAGCAGGTTGCGGGCGGAAAAAGAAGCCGCTTCCGGAAACACCGAGGCACACGCTTCCAGCACCGCGGAGACTCCCGTGCAGCCCTGAATGAGCGTATCGTGCATCTCGCGCGCCACTCGATTGCGTTCGCCGAGAACCGCATCGAAGCGCGCGTGCGCCTGCCGCATGCGCGCCTGGTACGCCGACCAGACCGCTCCGGCCGCGCCGGCAACGCACAACAGATAGAACCACCAGGCGTGGTAAAAGTGCGGCCGCCAGTCGAAGGAGACCACCGCTTCCGACATCAGCCCGGGCTGCGAAATATCGAACGCACGCAGGCGGAAGCGGTAGTGTCCCGCGGGAATATTGGTATAGCCCACCCGCCGTGCGCGCGTCTCCGTCCAGCCGCTGTCGAACGCTTCCAGTTGATACTCGAACCGCACGCTGTCCTGCGATCGGAATTGAATCGCGCCCCATTGGATCTCCAGCTTGCCTTGTCCCGGAGGCAATTCGATATCGCCGTCCACGCCGACATCGCGGCCATCCGCCGCCACGCGATAGATCATCGCCGTGGGCGCGGGCTCAGCGCTCTGGGAATCCATTCCCAGCCGGACCACGCCGGCCGTGCTGGGGAACCAGACTTCGCCGTTCGCCGTGGTGCATCCCGCCGATTGCACACCGCCATACATCTGTGTGCTCCGCAGCCCCTCGGAAGCGCCGTACAGCTTCACCGCCGGACGGTGCGAGGGATCCGTCGCGGTGAGTTCCAGATCGTGCCGCCCGATGGAGGAAATGCCCTCCGGCCCGCTCAACCAGAAGTTGCCGTTGCGGTCCTCGAGAATCTCATAGATGCTGTTGTTGGCCAGACCCTGAGCGGTGGTGAACGCCGTCAACTGGCCGCTCTTCCAGCGGTACAGTCCGCTGGAGCGCGTCCCGAACCACAACCCGCCTTCAGGGTCTTCATGAATGGCCCACACTTTCTGATCCCGCAGGCGGGCGATGGGTGAGTCCGGCACTTCGGTGCCGTGACGCACCCGCGTCAAACCGCGATCTTTACCCACCCAGACATCGTCCTGCCGGTCGACATACAGGGCGCGGACGCTTTCATGCTCTTCGAAATACCGTATCGCGCCGGCCTGCCAGCGGCAATAACCGCCGTCCGTGCCCACCCAAACTCCGCCTTCGCGATCTTCCGCGAATGCCCGCACGTACGGCTGAATCTTCGGCACCTGCTGGGGAGCGCCGTTGACCCAGCGGAACGCGCCCTGCCCTTCGGTCCCGAACCACAGCATGCCGGAACTGTCGCGAAACACGTTGCGAATGCGCACATTGGCCAGCGGCCCGGGCATGTGCAGCATTTCGGCGCGATTGCCGGTGATCCGAAACAGGTGTCTGCTCGATACCCACACCGAGCCGTCGCGATCGGAGAAGATAGTTCCGAAATCGGCATCGGCGAAGTCCGGCAGGACGAAAGTGCGCGCGATCGCCTTGTTCAGCCGCACCAGTCCGGCTTGCGTGCCTACCCAAATATTATGGCCCGAGCCCAGAAAACTGCTCAGAATCGTCTTGCTGGGTAGCGACGTGTCCGCTGCGAGCTTGCTGAAACGGCCGTTCTCGTAGCGAATGAGACCTTCGCCGATCGTGCCGATCCAGAGCGCACCATCGTCATCTTCCAGCAGTGTGCGCACCGTGCTGTGGATCTCCGGAACATGCGTGAAGGTCACCGGCGCGGAGGTGCTCCGTTGCAAACCGCCCGCCGGCGCGGAGGTGCTCCGCTGCAAACCGCCCGCCGGCGCGGAGGTGCTCCGCTGCAAACCGCCCACCGTGCCCACCCAGATGGTTCCATCGCGGGTTTGCAAGATCGATTTCACGTTGTCGGTCAGCCCCCCGGGCAGAGGATACTCGACCTTCGCGCGGTCATCGAGGCCCTTCGCGCGGTCATCGATGCAGAAGAAATGATAACCGCCGGCCCAGAGGCGTCGCTGCCGGTCGGCGTAAATGGAATGCACCGAAATCGCCGGCATGCCATCGCGCCCATCCACCCGCTCGATTTTCCCGGCCGTCTCGCGGACTGCGAGGCGAGGACCGCCTGCGCGCCAGCGGAATAGTCCGTCGTCCGTTCCCATCCAGATCGCGCCCGCGGCGTCCTCGCGCAAGGCGCGGACGTACCCGTTCGTCAAGCCTTCTGCCTTGGACCACACCTGGAACGTTCGATTCCGATAGCTAACCACGCCTCCGCCCTCGGTCCCGATCCACAAGGTTCCGTCGTGCGCCGCCAGGAGACAGAAGATGCTGTTCTCAGGGAGCGCGGGGGTGTTGTCGCGGTTGAAGACTACGAACTGAGCGCCATCGAAACGGACCAGCCCGCCAGTAGTGCCGATCCACAGAAAATGGTCCGGAGTTTGGGCAAAGGCCTGGACCGTATCTTCCGGCAGGCCATCTTCGGCATGCCAGATCCGTTCGGCGTAGTCGGCCAGGCCGCCATACAGCGGACCGGCGCAGGCGGCAAATATCGCCGCTGCAAGAGCGAGTATGCGCGAACGGTGCGCACTTGGCATATTCCTAATTTACGTACTTTGACGTCAGGTCGGCCACCGCATGGTATCGCGGAATCACTTGCACCTTTATGAGACGAGCTACCTGGCCACCCTGGGCCGGGTAAATCGGAGCGTTCTCGGGCATCGGCAAGACCTGCAATTCCAAATATGCAACCGAAAGGTTGCGCATTCCGATCTCCCACGGCGCCCCATGGTAAAAGTCGTCTGTTATCAGCTGGTTGCCGGAATATAGCCGGGCCACGTCTCCTTCGTACTCAATTCGCAAAAAAAGCTCGTCCTGGGCCCCCGTTTTGACTGCCGGCACCTGGATCGACCACCGCGCGGCAGCCTCGAAATCGGTCTCCAGCGGAGCCATCGCCACCTCTTTGCCCATTCGTACCGGCGGCGCCTGGCCGGCCGGGGACAGTTGTCGCACCACGGGTTCTACGTGGACCGGATCCACCGCAGTGGCGTACCGTTCGAAGATTCCGTCCGCACCCGCCGATGTGAAGGCCGCGGGCTTGCCGTCCAAATGAGGAAAGACTCCGAAATGAGGAAAGACTCCGAACGCCAGCATTGCCGGATCGGAGGAACTCAAGTGAATCTGGTCGCCGTCGAAATAGAGGTCGGCGGACGAAAGAATGAGCCGTTCCCGTCCGCCAATGGGGGCTTTCCAGAGATTGCGGGCCTGGTCGCGCGAAAGCAGCAGGATTTGCGAAACCGGCCCATTCTTTCCTCTCACTTCGATGGCAGCATCCGTACCGGGCTTCAGTCCGCTAACGACGATACGCCCGTCTTCGCGGCTCACTGTACCGTGGGGAGCGAGGACCCTCACATCTTCCCCGGCGCGAAATACAAATTCCGGCGGGATCCCCGGCCAGGCGAAAAATACCACGGTGCCGGGGCGATCCAGGGTGCAGAGCGGTTGCGCCGTGGCATACTCCAATACGGCCGCGCCCAAGGGCATTTCCACCGGCCAGAACGTGTACGCGCCGCCGGGAAGAGTCATGGGCTTGCGCGGCACCCGGACCGTTCGCCCGGGAAGCCGCAACTCGACCTGAAACTCCTTGTGGTCCGGCAGGGGATGATCCTTTTGATAGTTATTGAGAAAGAGGAATCCGCGGCCTCCGCCCACACGGGCCGCCACCCGCGGTGTCTCGCGATCCAGCTTGCCGGCCGGCATCTGCTCCGGCAGGTAGGATGGCATGGGCGCAAGATCCTGCCCGAAATCCGCGAGGAACAAGTGGACCGCCTTCAAGTCGCGGAAAGACGCGTGCATCTGGCCGAATTCGCCCAGCGGCGCCTGAAAATCGTAGGTCTTCACCGGCAGATCGTTGGGATAGCCCGTCGCCTGCGATTCCTGCAGCGTAGTCAACTTGCCATTCGGGTTCGTTCCGCCGTGAAACATGTAGTAGCCATAGAGTGTCACGCCCGATCCGAGTTTCACGATATCGAGAGCCGCGCTGTCATCGGATGACATGACTGGCCGTCGGTGGTAGGCCAGTTCCATGCCGCCGCCCATCTCGGCAGTCAGGTAAGGGTAGCCGGCGAGTCTGCCATCGATATCGGGGCGAAGCGAGTGCAGATCGCTGCCCACGTTCTCCTCGCAGCGAATGGCTGTAAAGAAATAGTTGGGACTCGGCGGCAACGGAGCCATGGCGCGGTACCAGAATCCGTCGGGATATCCGCCGAAGACCGGAATCACGTCCCGGTCGGGGATCACGGCGTCGTCCCAGCCGGTAATCGAGTAGAACGGCGCGTCGAGCCCCGATTCGCGCGCCAGCCTGCGCAGCGTCAAGATGTGCTCCGTGCCCTTCCCGGCGCCGCGCTCGTGATACTCGTTCTCGATCTGTACGCCGACGACCGGTCCCCCATCCTTCCAGAACAAGCCGTGCAACTGGCGGCCGATCTCGCCATAGAATCGGCCGACGCTCTTGAGGTAGGCCGGGTCGTCGCTGCGCGGCACGCTCTTGTTCAGCACCCAATCGGGAAGACCGCCATTGCGCACCTCGCCGTGTGCCCATGGGCCGATCCGTACCCAGACGTAGAGTCCGTGCTTACCCGCCAGTTCCACGAAACTGCGCAGGTCGCGCTGGCCTGACCAGTCGAACTGACCCTCGATTTCTTCGTGATGAATCCAGAAAACATACGTGGAAACAATCCGGACGCCACCAGCCTTCATCTTGAGAAGCTCGCGCTCCCAATCGGCCTCGGGACAGCGCGAGTAGTGAAACTCGCCCATCACCGGAAACCAGGGCTTGTCGTCCAGCAGCAGATAGCGGCTGTTCACTGCCAGTGTGTGCCCCTGGGGTGAGCGTCCGCCGGCGGGAAAGGAGAGCGGCTTGGGGGGATCGGGAGTTTTGCGCGCGTCGATCACCACTGCGGCATGCGCGCAAACTGCTGCGACGAGCCAGCTGGCGACGCCGCGAAATCCGGATGGAAGGGTCATGACACGATGCCGAACGTGAGTCTACCAGCTGGCGGACGCCTTGCAATCCGACTAAGGTTGGATCGTTACGCGCACCAAAGCCCTGCCAGGTTATGCGCTTGTCCCTCGGCTGACACGAACAGATCAGGAATAGGATCTTATTTCGGACAGAACTCCGAATAGCCGCAGCACGCACATGTAGTAGAGCGCAGGCCGGCCAACGTCGCGCCGCGGCAGGCTGTGCGCCACGAGCTTTGGCGACGACCCCGGTGCGGTGGGCCGCTCCATCGAGCGCAACCAAACTCCCTATCGCATCGTCACAGTATGTTTACTGCTCGCGCAGCGAGAAGTGCGATTGCCGCCAACGATATGGACGCCTGAATCATCATCAAGGTCTTAGCCCAGCGCGAGAGCACAGGAACATCGGTGGGCGAAAAAGCGGTGCTAGTGTTAAAGGCGAGAAACAGGTAATCGATGAACCCGGGTCTCCATTGATCCTCTCCCATTTCCTTGCGAAGGTCAGGGTCCAGTGTCATTTGCGGAAATAGGAACGCGCCATCGGTATGGGACCGTTTCAAATCCCGCTGGTGTGGCCCTCCGGCATCCAACCTCCAATACCAGCAAGCGAAGACCAGAATGTTACATACCCACAGCGTGGCCGCCGAGCGTAACAGTTCGTTCGGCGCATCCTTGTGCGATGGGAGGCGCGCGATCAGCAGAGCCAGGGATATTCCCACGGCCAGAGTCACGACGGAGTTCGCAACGTAGCCCAAGATCTGGCTGAGGCGCCAGTTTCCTAGACGACGGGAAATCGTCGCCGGGATTGTCAAGACGGCGACGAGAATCAGAAGCAGCCAATCCGGTCCGGGACTGAGGTCCGCCGGCAGCGCGTAATGAAGGTATCCGATGGAAAGCATCGCCAGCACAGCCGGCCATCGGGGCTCGTACGTCAGGACAGTCGTTTCCGGCATACCCCATTGTGTCCCGCAATCGACTGCTGTGAGTCGCCATAAAAGCGCCTCATCCCCGTCGAGTGGGTCGCGAATGACCAGCAGGGACGCCAGTCGCCAACCAAGTCCAGCGCTCTTGCAACAGGGCATGCATCCCCTTCAGACTAGTCCGTTTTATTTCCGCCAATCGTGGGGGGAATCTTACTAGAGCGACGACTCTGGAGGGGCGCCGACGCGCTCGCTTGCAGGCTGTCGGTCTTCCTTACGAAGACACTCCCTGTTTGGCAATGGTTCAACGCATTACGAGAGGGCACAATGGCGATGGAATTTGGCGTTTACACTGGCGCTGTTATGCCCCGGAAGAATGTGGCTAAGGCTGGCTCCGCGGAGCCGGAGACCATCGGTCAGCACTCGCCAGACTGAGGAAGGAGCGCGGTTGGACGCAGGTTGAACTAGCGGAGCTGCATTCGGATCAGTTGCGATAGTTGCGATATCAGAAATATCATGCAGAATTCTTTGGTCGCTCCAGGTCGCAGGGAACTCGCTCTTCCCCGGTAGCCCGGTACCGGCCCTGTGTCCACCACCCGTAGCATCTGAATCGAGGATATGTACCTGGCGTTGTGGTTCAACGAAGTTTACATACACTCCCAAGGCACTCTCAGGCGCAGAAGCGATTGCGTCTACAGTTAGTTGAGCTGCAGCTGATGGTTATAATCCTGGAATCTTTGTATTACCTGGGCATTCGTTTCCTTTGAAGGATCAATTAAGGAGCCATTTGCATCGTACTGCGGGTTTAACTCGAAGAACGTCCGGGCGTCATCCGCCTTTTGTGTCTCCGTCCGATTCAAGCCCAACGCATTTCCGATGCAAAACAAAACCGACTTGCTTTTCTCGCCTCCGCAATCCGCGTGCCCATCTGTGTCTGTACGGCTTAGCGGATTGTTGCGAACGTATGTATAAAGATTCAGGGTCTGGGGATCGCTCAGGTTGGCGTACGGAACCGGCTCAGGTGTTGCCGACCAGTCGGGCGACGTGAACCTCCCCTGCGCCGACGAGAAGTATCTTGCCCCAAAATAATCGAGGCCCGTTTCGGAATCGCGTTCTTTGCCGGTGAACTCGCTAGCTTGCAGAACCCGCCTCATCAGATTCGTGTCTAAAGCTCGCCCAATCGACTAGTGCATACCACTTCTGTCCGGCCGCGTCGTAATGTACTGTGCCCTCGAATAGCAACTTATCATCGGCGGACTTGTCGGAAGCATCATAGTCGTAGAAGCTCACAATCATACCCTCGTGGAGTGCTAATCCTGAGTGGGCAAGGTCATCGACGGTGCCTACGCGATCCAAGTAATGTGGCTGCCCTTCACCCATTCCCGGATGAAGGAAAATTCGAGGTGTCATTGTTGCTCCTTTGGCTGCTTCGCCGGGCTGGGTATTACCTTCAGCAACTCGCTACCCTTTTGGGGCGTTACACCGCACAAAGTGCAATGGTTTGGATTCCCTGGCGTCCCGTCTGGCGTTACCTCGCCACCCGCGTCCCGCACCTTACCGACCGTTGTAACCCCAACCTTATTGTGCGGCAAGCCCTGTGAGAGTTCGGCTGCCGTCTTACCAGGGGCCGCCTGCACCGAAACACCCTGCAGGTTTCCGGAGGCGTCAATCGTGACACCGGTTCCCTTGGCAAGGGCTTCTGGGGTGTTGGTGCCACCCCGCACCACAACTGTTTCGTCCGGCAGAACTTCACCAGCCTCGCCTATCGGGCCCGGAATAGCCATCGCAAGGCCGGTCATAAACGGCCCTTCGACGACAGACCTGTTGGCCATTGCGTCCGCCTGCTCGGCGTTGCTAGGCGTGAACCTGCCATTGATGACTTGGCCGAGTCTCGTGTTGTCCAACACGATGTTGGCTTCTGCCTTCAATCCTCCGATTGCCCGTTGAGGTATGGATTGGAAGAACTGGCCCCAGGTACAGTTCGGGTCGCCCCAAATACCGCAATGCCCATCGGCATCGACATTCGACAAGGGATTGTTTCGAACGTAGCTGTAGAGGTTCAGCGTTTGCGGATCATTTAGGTTGGCGTAAGGAACCGGCTGAGGTGTCGTGGACCAATCCGGCGACGTGAACCTGCCTTGTGCACTTGAGAAGTACCGAGCGCCGAAATAATCCAGCCCCGTTTCGGCATCGCGTTCTTTGCCGGTACAACGGGATCTTCTGCCGGAATCGTACAAACAAGTCGGCAAGCCCGGTGCGAGCAAGGGCTTAGAGAACGTGAGGGCCTGGTGCAAGGTGGCGCCAAGAGGTCCATACCCCTGACGCGAGTTTTCGGATAAATATGACGAAACGAACCCACCGGACAGAGGGGCGGCTAAAGAAAAAACAGGAGTTGTTGTCTCTTTAGCTGCCAGCATATGTTTCAAACGAAGCCACCGCGCGTGTTGACGGAAGCTTTCGCCAACAGTGTAGCGCAGCGCTGCAAGCCTTGGAGTGGAAGTGCCTGATGGGATTGACGAAAATCGCTGTGACCGCCGCTGACCACACGCCCCTTTCCCTCATAGCCAGGATCTTGCTCTTTGGAACGGCCCGGAGCAGTCAAGGGCGGGCAGTTGCCCGGCGAAGCGCACCCTTGACGGCGAGGACCGTTCCGAGACGATGAGATGGGAGGGAAAGGGGCGTCTTCGCGTTCCTACCTTGCCGCGCGTTTCGGCCGCCGACGGGGCCGCGCCAGCGGCACCGGCCAGGCCGGCGCGGAGATCAAACAGGCGCGGTGTCAGCCGCGCCGAACTCCCCCCGTGAGGGGGGGCGGGGGGGCGATCAAAGACGCGAACGGAGTGAGCCACCAAGACAACCGCGCGGGAGCGCGGAACGCCCCGCACCGCAGGCGGCACCGGGGTCCGTGGTGCCGGCGCCGATCCCCCCTACCCGGAGCGCGCGACAAACGGGCGAGCAGCGCGAGCCCATGCGCGCGGAGGAGAGCTGGTTCCCCCCTCTGGGGATTCCATGCAGTGGGGGGGTGCCAAGGAGGGGGGAGTCCAGAGGGGGGAACCTGCGGCGGGGGGCGGCGCTGCGGGGCGGTTCCCCCGCGAGGGGGCGGAGGGGGAGATAAGAGGCTGGGCGAGCGGGAGCGAGCCCAGAGAGATCGCTACGAACGGGAGTGAGGAGCGCTCCTTTTTGACGTACCGGTCGGACGTCGACGTGGGCCCGATCGCCGGAGGCGCGAGTACCGTCGGCATCTAATGCGAGCGATAGCGAGCATGCAGCGTAGCGATCACCTTCGGCGCCGAGGGCCTCGTGCAGGATCGTACCGACCAGGTCGGCAGCGAGCGACAGTGAGCAAGTTACAGATGCTCTACCAATAAGCCGGGAATCATTCGAAAGTGCCGCGCGTTGTGGGTCGCGACCGCATATCCGAGTTCCAGCGCGGTCGCTCCGATCAGCAGATCGCCTAGCGCAACCCGCGTGCCTGTTGCCTGCAGGCTGCCATCGAGTCTGCCGGCGCGAAACGCAATCGCCACCGTTACAGGCTCCGGTGTAATCTCCGTCAGCAGTTCGTCGATGAAGCGCTCTCGGGCGGTCCGGCGTTCGATGGTATCGGCCCTCTCGATGCCGTGCGCCAGTTCGAGAACAGTCACCACCGAGAGTGCCGCCTCCGTGTCGCCCAGGGCAATCGCAATTTCTTCGATCACCGCGCGCGGGTTTTTGCCGGCTCGCTCGGCCCCGATCAGAACTGTCGAATCCAGAACGATTCCCACGCCTGGCTAATCCCACTCCGGTGGGTTCAGCGGTTCGCGATGGCTGTCGATGAACGATTGCACATCGGCGGCGAACCCGCCGTCCAGCATAGCCGTAGAGTCCTTGGAAAGCGATGCGGCGATCTCGGAAAGCCTGCGCCGTCTCGGCTCGGCGGCGCGGAGCACCGCCACCGGCTTTGCGCCGCGTTCGATCACCACTTCCGCGCCAGCCTGCACACGGTCTAGCACCGCCGCGATATCTCGCGCCAGATCGGCTTCACTGATGTGGATGGCTGCCATATCTTCGATCATACGTCTTCCTTCCGCCAAACGCGCGCCAGCGCTTCGAACTGCTTGCCGTATCCCATGCTGTCGGGGTATCGACGGCATCCCGCGACCATCGCGAACACCTTCACCATGTCCACCGCGATCGACGTGTCGACGCCCCACACGTCCGTCAGATCGAAGCCGCCGCATTCCGCGGCGTTCCACCACGCCAACAGAAAGTTCGCGACCTTGCGGCTCTGCCCTGTATCGCCGCGGGCGACGTCGAGCAACCGCTCCAGCGCGGCGCGCGCGTCATTCATCCTTATCGCCCTCGGCGTCGATGGCGTCGTGCAACTCGCGCTTGTCTTTCTCCAGTTTTGCCGGGTGCGTGGCGCGATGGATCTCCTGCAACTGCCGGATCGCCACGTGCAGATAGATCTGCGTCGTCCTCAGGTCGGCGTGCCCCAGCATCGCTTGAATGAAGCGGATGTCGGCGCCGCCCTCCAGCATCAACGTCGCCATGGTGTGCCGGAACAGGTGGCACGCGCCCTGCTTGCCGACCCCCGAGTTCTCCACGTAGTCGCGGACCATCTCCGTGAGATAGTCGAGCGAGAACGGCTCGCCGGCGTTCGACAGGAAGACCACACGGTCGTCGGGCTCGCTCACCAGCTTTGGCCGCGACTCTTCCAGGTACTTGCGCACCCACGCCGCCGCGCGGTCGCCGATGGGAATGATGCGGTCCTTCTTGCCCTTGCCCTGGCGCACGGTCACCGTGCCGCGCTCCAGGTCGAGGTCCCACAGCTTCAGGTTCACCATCTCGAGCCGCCGCATGCCTGTCGAGTACAGCGTCTCGAGGATGGCGCGATCACGCAGTCCCAGCGGGTCGTGGACGTCGCTCTGCTCGATGATCCGGTCGGCTTCCGCCGCGGTCAGCACGGCCTTCGGCAACCGCATGCCCAGCCGCGGCAGTTCCAGTTCCCTGGCCGGATTGTGCAGGATGTGATGATGCCGTGCCATCCACTTAAACCACACGCGCAGCGGCACCAGGCGGTCATGCTGGCCGGTGAAGCTCAGCGGCTCGCCGTTCTTCTTGCGGTAGTGGAACACGTGGCGCTGATAGGCCTCCAACACCGTGCGCGTCACTTCCAGGGGCTCGGTGAAGCCGCGCTCGTTGGCCCAGTCGAGAAAGAATCCGATGTGCTCTCGTCACGATGCCGCCGGCGGCCGATGCACCCGCTCCCGCGACTGCGTCTCCCAAGAGAGCACTACCCAGGAGGGAAGCGCCCCCAGTGGCGACTGTCAATGCGCCAGCGGTAGCACCACCCAATACGTTGGCTCCAACTTCACCCCACGACACATCACTCAGATTCCCCCCGTTCTTGATAAGTTGTGATCCTAAACTCCAGCCCCCTTCGACGATCCCCCCAACTATCGCTCCTACGCAAGGCGGGCATCGACCGTCTGGGTCGGTCGCGAATGTTGGCCGGTTATACACGTAGGAGTAGCGATTCCAGGTCTGCGGAAGTTCTAGGATCGCGCTCTCGAACGCCGGGTCAACGCTTGTCCACCGACCTTGCGCCGAGGAGAAGTACCGCGCCCCGAAGTAATCTATCCCCGAAGTCGACGCGTTCGCCGTCTCTCCATCCCGATATTGCCCCGTGAACAGCGGCGTGTCCACCGTCGCCGAGCTTTGGTAGCAGTCCTGCCCGCTTCGCACCACTTGCCCCCCGTACGGCGCGTAGTCGATCCGCTGCTGGCACACCCCGTTCGCATCCAACACCATCCGCGTCGACCCTAACTGGTCCGTCACCACATATTGTGTCCCCGTACCGCTCGGCTGTCCACCGTACTCCGCCATCAACTCCCCGCCGGCGTCGTACACATAATAAATGTTGGTGTTGCTCATCTCACGCTCCACCCGCCGGCCCTCCCCGTCGTACACGTACGTCGCGATGGCCACCCCGCTCGCATCCAGTTCCGCCATCCGGTTCTCCGCATCGTACTTTGCCGTCTGCGTCGAACTGAGCTGCGTCTGATTCCCCGCCGCGTCGTAGCCCACCCCTTTCATCTGGTTGGTCACCTGATTTCCGGTGAACAGGTACGCCGACGACGACGTCTGCAGCAGGCTCGGCACTCCCACCGCCGTACCGCTCTGCCAGAGATTCCCAAGCCCGTCATATCCGAAACTCTGGCTCGCCGACGGCTCCGAGTAACTGCTCAGCCGGTTCGCTCCATCGTAGCTATAATTCCGCAGAACGTTCTGCGTCGCCCCGCCGCTGGGGTATTGCAGCACCTCGTACCGCAAGTTGCCGTTATTATCCGTGCCCGTCTCGTTGTAGTTCGAATCGTACGTCGCCGAGTACACCCAATTCAGCCCCAGTAGCTTCGTCGTCCCTTTCATCGCGGTCAAACTGTGCGCCTGCAACCGGCTGTTGTAATTCCAGGTCACTGCCGACGCATTGGTCGGGTCCCACCCCATCGCCGCTCCCGCCAGCGACCCGTTCGGCTTGTACGTCGCCGACTGTAGATAGTACGAACTCCCGCTCTGCCCGTCCTGCACTGCCGCCACCCGGTTGGCCCCCGTGGCGCTATAACTCACCCACCGCCCCGAGGGATATTGCACCCCCGTAAGAAATCCCCCCGCGCCATAGTTGTAGTGGAATGGCATGGTCGCCAGCCCCGCCGTCATCTGCTGGCTGGCCAACACATGCCCCAACCCGTCGATGTTGGTGTACTGGGTCTCCGACACAATCGCGCCTCCCAGCTTCGCCGCCGAGTCGGTCAGCGACCCTTGCGCATAATCCTTCCGGTTGGGGGTGGCCGTGCAGCTATCGGAACTCACGCTATACTGTTGGCCATCGTAGCAGAACCGCGCCGCCGGGGTCACCGGGGTGGTGGTGCTGTAATCCTTCTTCAGCACACGGTCCAACCCGTCCACGGTGTAGGTGGTGATCAGATTACGCCCGTCGGTCTTCGTATGCAGCGCGCCATCGGGCCAGTAAGTGTAGGTGGTCGTGCCGGACTCCGGGTTGGTCGCCGAGACCAGGCGGCTAAGCGAGCTATAGCCGAACGTCCTGGTTTGCGTCACTGTGGAGCTGTAAGTGGTGGAGTCGCTCTGCGTGACCCCGCTGAGGTTGTCGAGAGTGTCGTAGCTGTAGGTGGCCGAACTCGCGGCGTCGGAGGCCGATTGAATGCGGCCCAAGGCGTCCACGGTGGTGGTTCTGTAGTTGCTGTTCGCGTCGTAAGACGTGGTGCTCGTCCCAGAGTAGGTGTAGTATTCGTGAGCGGTCTGGCTGCCGTTGGTGCCGAAGGGCGACGGTTTGCCCTGGCCGCTGTAGTAATAAATGTCGCTGACCCGACCCGCCTGATCGTACTTCAGGAGCGTCCAACCCAGGGTGGGCTCCGTGCCGGAGCCGGTGGATAGGTAGGGGTTGGAACGGAGCGTGTAATGAGTTGCCGGGACAGACCCATCGGTAGATCCGGTTCGGTCCACGGTGACGGCCCGGATATCGGAGGTGCTGGTGGCAGTGATGGCACTGGTGGCAGTATCGGGATTCTGCCGCGCCAGGTACCGTTGGCCGAGCTGGTTAAACTGGTTCACGGATCCCAGCAGGCTGTCCTGCGTGGTGGTCACCACGCGGTTGGCATCGTCGTAGGTGGTCGTGATGGTGCTGGTGTTGGAGCCGGTTCCGCTCAGCCCAGATCCATCCACTTCCGAAGTCACCCGGCCATAGGCATCGTAGCCGTATTTGGTTTGGAGATTCTGATTGTTTGTAGACCACACATCGTTCAGGGCGCCGGTGGCGCAGTCGTAGTCGTAAGTATGCGCCAGGTTTAGCGGGCCTGAAATGGTGGTCGGGTAATACCCGGAAAACGTGGTGCAAGCCGATCCGGTTAGGAGGCCATAACTGTACGATGTCTGGTTGCCGCTGGGGTCCGTGACGATCGCGACCAGTCCGTGGGCGTTGGACCCAAACGTCCTTTGCGTCCCCGCGGCGTTCGCGGAGGTGAGGTTCACGGCCGTCGTGGCAATGGCGGGAGCGGAGATTTGCGATCCCGGATAGACGCGCGTCTCCAGAAGGGAGTCTCGTTTGGGAAAGGCTGCGGCCGCCCAGTATGCATTCGGCGTCGTTAGCGTGGGCGTGTCGGCTGCGTGAGCCACGCTTCCTGCCCCGCCGGGCGGGTCCCAGAACTGATTTTCCGTATGCCTCAGCGCCGTCCCAGTCACGGTGCACGGGGACGGGGGAGCTGAGCCAGCGGTGGGTGGCGTCACCCAGTCGTACTCGTATTTGGAGGTTAGGTTGCCGTTTTTGTCATAGTTAAACCAGGCCGCCGAAGCCTGGGCAGCTCCCGGCAATTGCTGGTATTGCGCTGCAACATAAGGGTTCAAAGGATCGCTGATAGTAGTGATACCGATATACGGTGTATTGGTCTGCCAGCAGCGCCACGTCGTTCCGGCGACACATGAATTTGATTATTCAACGCATTACGTCTCGATCCGGGATGTGAATCCTATCGGGCCGCCGTCAAGCGCGTGAAGCAGTTCGCACTGGAGCCCCAAACGGCCAGTGTGACGGCGGTCTCACGTTAGAACACGTATTTCAGGCCGAATTGAATCAACCGCGGCGCAACCGAGGTTGTGGTGATCACTCCGAAAGTCGCAGTCCCGAGCGTGGTGCCGGGATTCGCAAACTGCGGATGGTTTACGGCATTGTAGAACTCCGCGCGAAACAGCAGGGTAGCTGCTTCGCGGAGTCCACCGACTACCGTGGCCTTGCCCAGCGAGAAATCGATGTTCCATTGGCCCGGACCATCCATAGTGCCGACGCCGGTATTCCCGTACCCTGTCGAGCCGTCGATTCCCACTACCGGAGCCGGGCAGACGATCGAGGTGTCGATCCATTGTCCGAGACGCGACCTGGTCGAACCGGAGGTCGCCAGCTCCGCAGTGGACGCGCCCGGGCAGAGTGTGACGGTCGCAGCCCCCGCGTCGCCATACACGCTGCCACCCGAAGGGTCGGTCAGGGTCAGCGGTGTCCCGCTCTGGAAGGTAGCGATGCCCGCAAGCGCCCAACCGGTGAGCCACAGCGAGTTGCCTGGGTGAAGCTTCGACAGGAAGGGGAAAGAATAATCGAAGTTGGCGATCAGCCGCTGCGTGCGGTCGAAAGACGTGCGGCCCCACGGGAACGAGGCGAGACTTTGGCCGTTGTAGATATCGGTATCGCTCTCCGCGCGGGAGAGGGTGTAAGCTGCCTGGAAAGAAAGGCCCGCTGTGGCGCGCCGCCGTAACGTGGCCTGGAAACTCTTATAGGACGAAGCGCCGGTGTAAGAGGTATCCGATAAAGCGGAGGGTGTCTCGCCCATGAAGGGAACGCGGAGTGCCGCATTCGCGGCGGTATTCGTCGTGATGCAGTCCGACGGGTTGCCGTCGTACCCGCAGTTGACCGGATTGGACGGGCTGGCCAGCAGCGGCTGATTCAACCCATGCGTAGCGAGAAGATTGGCTCCGTGCGAGCCCACATAGCCGGCATCGATCGAAAGCGTCTTGCTCAAACGCACCTGCGCGTTGAAATTCCATTGCTGCAATAAGGGGATTCTGAACTCCGGCCCGATTACCGTATCGGAGAGCATCGAGGTCGGGGTGCGTAGAACCCAGCCGAGCGTGGCGGCAGGGAAGGGGTCTGCGAACGAGGAGGCGCCATTGGCGGAGTCGGTGTTGGTGAACGCCTGCGCGAATGGCGGTGCGGAAGACGCGGGCGTTCCGCTGCGGGATCCGCCGATGGGAACGGCCTGGTAGAACCAGCCGTATCCGCCGCGCAGCGCCAGGCGTCCCTGACTGCCATTCGGCTGCCAGGCGAAGCCGAAGCGGGGAGCGAAATTCGCCAGCGGCGGTCGATTGGCGTATGCGGTGCCGTTGGGGCGCACGAAAACCCCGGTGGGCAGCGGCCCGAACGGCTGCCCCGTCATGGGGTTGATCATATGGGGGTCGTAGTTAGCCGCGACCGTGTACCCGACCAGGGTACCGGAAGCCGGCGGAATCGGCATTTGCGCTAACAGCGAGGGCCACACGTTGCCCAGCCTGCCCGCGGTGTCCGAGGCCGGCCGCATATACTCCCAGCGAAAACCGAGGTTCAGCGTGAGGTTCGGACGGACCTTGTAGTCGTCCTGCAGGAAAGCGGAGCTATAGAAATTGCGATAGATATATTGAACCTCGCCATTAGGCCCCACCCCCCGGTTGAGCGAGATCGTCTCGATGTTGCTGCGGCCGAAAGGGCTGAGGTTATCGGCGGCGCTCAGGCCG
>Ga0182030_10011394_pt1 | contig 17958 bp, 8 predicted proteins | sample 812S3MmetaG_FD_121299 | JGI IMG/M metagenome (GOLD analysis project Ga0182030, IMG submission 121299) | Permafrost microbial communities from Stordalen Mire, Sweden - 812S3M metaG (Illumina Assembly) | ecosystem: Environmental > Terrestrial > Soil > Wetlands > Permafrost | place: Sweden...
ACACGCCCAGGCACTGAATAACACAACAGGCACCAAAACAGGCACCAGACGAAAATGGCCACTCGCTTTCGAGTGGCCATTTTCTCTATAAACTCTTTGTTTTGTTGGTGCCGGGAGGGGGGGGGTCGAACCCCCACGACCTTGCGATCGGCGGATTTTGAGTCTCTCAAGAATACCGTAAGTCTATGATAAATAAGCGAAACTGAGCGTAATGTCGGATATCCACAAGGGACTGCCCATCAGCAACTTAGCGTAATTGTCCGTAATGAAGCCAAACTGATGTCTGTACCCGAACTTGTACCCGACATTCTCACGCGTTGGATCCATTCAGGTGCGGATTTGGAATACGGATACTTGATGTAGGCGCCTGTGTAAACCATGCCCCGGCTCATGGAGCACCAAGGCGATTTCTCGTAAACCCGGAAACTATTCTGGCTGCGTCGGACAGAAAAGCCTGCGGACTTCTCCAAAGATGCGAAAGGCATTGGGTCGCTCCCCTCACTCACGACAACAGGTAAAAGCCCTCCTACAACTTTTCAACTGGCCCGAATCTAGCCAAAGCCTCCCTCGTGCCGTGAATTATCCAACTCGCCGCTGTGGGCCTTACAGAGCCTGAGAACGAGCACCGAAGAAGATCCTAGATGGTAACTATAATGGGCTGACACAGATGTCACGCCAATTAATTTCAAGAACACCGCGTCCAATCGTTCCTCTGGGAAAAAGCCCACGCCAGCAGTCCGCGATTGCGAGAATCGCTCAGGCGCGGGGGGCCAGTTGCCTTCTCACCTTCGTATTCCTGGCCTTTGCGTCGGTCGACTCCACACCTTACGGATTTGGTTTACAGGCCTCTCCATCTTCTGAAAGTAAAACCCTGCAATCACTGTCGACGGGCAAGGATAGCGGAAGTCACGTACCAACTGTCCAGCCCCAGAGCCGGATTTCTTTCGAAGACGTGATTGATCGTTCAGGCATTCGGTTCAAACTGAAGAACAGCATCAGCCGACAGCGATACTCCATCGAAACGATGTTGGGCGGTGTAGCTGTATTCGACTACAACAACGACGGCCTCTTGGACATCTTTTTTGCCAACGGTGCGGCCATCCCATCACTTGATAAATCTGATCCAAGTTTTTACAACCGCCTCTATCGCAACAACGGCGATGGAACCTTTACCGATGTCACCGAACAGGCTGGCGTAAAGGGCATCGGCTATTCAATGGGGGTTGCGGCCGGAGACTTCGATAACGACGGCTATGTCGATCTCTATATCGTCGGCGTCAACCGGAACCAACTTCTGCACAACAATGGTGATGGAACCTTTACGGACGTTACGGAAAAGGCCGGCGTCGCCGGCATTGTTCCCGGCCTGGGCAAGCCATGGTCCGTCGCCGCCGGCTGGTTCGACTATAACAACGACGGACTAGTGGATCTGCTGGTCATCAACTACCTGGACTACAACATTGCGGACTGCAAGCTCTGTTCGATCGATGGCTTCCCCACGTACTGTGCTCCGGGGAATTTCAAAGGAACGCCGAATATCCTCTACCGAAATAACGGCGATGGAACGTTTACCGATGTATCTGCTTCCTCGCATATTGGCCAATACATCGGCAAGGGAATGGGCTTGGCCTTTGCCGATTACGACAATGATGGCTTTACCGATGTTTTCATCTCCAACGATACGTTCCCGAATTTTCTGTTCCATAACAACGGGGATGGCACCTTCAAGGATGTCGCTCTAGAATCGGGCGTCGCATACACTCCTGACGGAGGCGTGGTGGCAGGCATGGGCGCTGATTTCCGCGACCTTAACAATGATGGGCTCCCTGATATCTTCCACACGGCGATGGTCGGCAACACGTTCCCTCTATATAAAAATGCCGGAGACCATTTTGACGATGTCACTGAAGCCTCCGGGATCGCCGCGATCAGCCGGCGACTAACCGGATATGGTACTGGCGCGTTCGACTTTGATAATGATGGTTACAAAGACCTCTTTATCGGCAACGGCGCTATTCTCGACAACGAGATGGAAGTCCTTCACAGGCCAACGTTCCTTCCCAACAGTCTCTTTCGGAACAACGGAGGGTTGACCTTTACAGATGTAAGTTCAACATCAGGTGCCAGCTTCCTGAGTCCGAAAGTCCATAGAGGAGCCGCTTTTGGCAGTTTCAACAACGATGGCAAGATCGATATTGTGGTGACTGCGGTGAACGATAAGCCGCAACTGCTTATGAATCGGACGACAAATAACAATCACTGGATTATCCTGAAGCTTGTAGGAACCAAGGACAATCGCGATGGTCTGGGGACGAAGGTAAAGATCACGACCGCGGAAGGCGTGCAGTACAACCAAGCTACGACTGCCGTAGGTTACAGCTCATCGAGCGATAAGCGAGTTCATTTTGGTTTGGGCCATGCATCTGTGATCGACAAGATCGAACTCTCGTGGCCTACCGGCGTGAAGCAGGTCTTGACGCACGTAAAGGCGGATCAGGTTCTCACAGTAGTTGAAGGGCGCTAGGTGGCTGTTTTGACCGGTTCTTCTACTTTCATAATTTGATCAGCCGCGGGGTGATCAATTCGTTGCACAATTCCGCTCGGCCAACGAATCTCCACATGATCAATCCTGGTCTCGTTTCCGAGACCAAAATGCGTACGGCGGTCACTCGATGACATGAACCCAACGCTCGTTGAGACATGATTGTAGAGCGCGCGCCCTGAGGCAGTTACGACCTTGATCCGCGCGCCAATTCCATCGCGATTGCTCTTGTATCCCCGCAGATCGAACATAATCCAATGATTTCGAACCAAGGCATTGTTCATCAGAATGCGGGGACGCTCTCCCAAAGATGTGACAACCAAATCCATGAATCCATCGTTGTTCAAATCGACAAAGGCTGCCCCGCGCTGATAACCGGCAAACAAAAAATCCGACCCCATCTGGTCGGTGACGTCTTCCAGTGTCTTGCCGTCGACATTCCGGAACATCGTATCGTGCTGCCTAGAGGCAAGAGTTAGATTGTCGACATCGCCGTTGGCTGAATAGATGTCCTTCCATCCGTCATTGTTGAAGTCGATAAAGCCGATGCTCCATCCCGACAGGTTTCGAGAGAGCGGCCCAAGCCGGGAGGTCCATGTGACATCGCTGAAGGATTTGCCGCCCTCGTTCTTCAGCAAGCCGTAAACCTGCCCGGCGAGATCGTTATAAACGATATCCACCCAGCCATCGTTGTCGAAGTCCCTGGCGTCCGAGCCCATGCCGGAGACGCTGTCCCCATGCGCGTTGTAGGCTACGCCATATTCAAGGCCACTTTCCTTGAAGGTTCCATTTCCTTGGTTGATAAAAAGGAAGTTTGGCTCAGTGTCGTTGGCGATGAAAATATCCATGAGTCCGTTTCCGCTGAAGTCCGCGATGGAGATGCCCATCCCCTTGCCAAGCGTCTTGCCAATTCCGCTTGCCTCTGTGACGTCTTCAAAACGACCGTGGCCGAGGTTGCGATACAGCCGCGACGCGACGCTCTTGTAAACGGTTGGACTGCAGTACTCCTCGTGGTCGACATCCATGAAGCATTGCTTGTCGGTTTCGGGATTCCATTCGGTGTAGTTGGTCACGACGAGGTCAAGCAGGCCGTCGTTGTCGTAGTCAAACCAGGCTGCACCTACACTCAGTACATTCGCAGGCTTGTGGTCGAGTCCGGAACCGGCAGAGACATCCGTGAAAGTGCCGTCGCCGTTGTTGTGGTAAAGAGCGTTGCGCCCGGCATCGCAGATGAAGATGTCCTGTTTCCCGTCGTTGTCGTAGTCGGCTACAGCTACCCCAAAGCAGAAGCCGAGGTTCTCGCCATTCAGGCCTGCTTTTTCGGTTACATCCGTAAAGGTTCCATCACCGTTGTTGTGCAGCAGGCAGTTGTAGTAGGAATGCGTAGTTTTCTTCAACTCGGGCAGCTTGGCTCCGTTGGTGAAAAACAGGTCCATTCTGCCATCGTTGTCGTAGTCGATGGCCGCAACACCGCCGCACATCGGCTGCGGGAAATACTTTCGGCCAGTGAAATCGTTGTTGGTTCGGTATGAGAAGGATGAACGACCGGCGATATCTGTGAACCAACCCGATGAACGGCTGGGAGGCGTTTGAGCCAAATGCGCCTTCTCGAGAACGCCGCTTGCAGGCTTTGGCGCTTGAGATTGCGAACCCGATTGCGCAGCCAGTCCGAGGGGAAATGCTCGGCGTATCCCAAGCAATGGAATACTGGAGGCAATCGCGGCTATGAGAGATCTGCGAGAAAAGGTGGCCATGTGCGAGAAGTCGGTGGCTCATGCTGGCACGGGTTGCAGCAAAGGCGCAAATATCCTTATAACAGGCTGAGGTGTCAGGCGTTCTTGTGCAAGTCCAGACTAGACAAGAGTGTATGACAAGTCCATCAATTCTCCGCCGGAAGGAGGTTGTCCGGACCCGATTGTGCGTTTGGCTCGGCTGACTGGAGGAGTATTTGTGGTCTGTAAGACAACATCTGCAAGACGCCGCGAAGGCGGGATCATGAATCAGGCCAACTTTTTGCAGTCTCGAGGGTACGGCTGCACAAGGGCGGAACGGGATGTAGTTCCAGGGCGACCAAGTGGCATTAATGAGTCAAACGGAACGCTCTCTTTTTGGTCTGTCCGGTTTCCAAATACTGCAACAGATCGTGTTCAGCACCCACGCGGCAACAAGGGTAGCCCTGCTGAAACGAATCATGTGGTTGGCAAGAACATATTAGGCATTGATTCTAAATATGTTATTCCCATCGTAAAAACTTCGGGTGGTGGTCTGGAAAGCTTCAGGAACAAATCGGGAAAGCTACGCGACAGCCGTATGGAAGTCAATCTAGTGTGGACCCGCATTCTGAATATCGAATAGCAACCATTTGGAATGTTGCCTTTGAAAGAGCTTGAAACTTTGGAGGACCCGCAATGAGGTTGATTCCGTTCGACGCGAAGAGATTCGTGATGAGATTCTTGATGGCGAGTATGGCGGTCGGTTTTCTATCGGCCATGGTCGTCTACGCCCAAAACCAGGCAGCTCAAGTGTCAGGCCAAATCACGGATCCTTCCGGCGCCGTGATCCCGAACGCTGCGGTTGAGATCCTGAACAAAGACACCGGGGTCAGTCGCCAGACTGTATCAAACAGTGAGGGCTACTACGTGCTACCGCTCTTGCAGCCTGGGAACTACAGGATCAAGTTGACGGCCAAGGGATTTGAGGCAGTAGTACACGATGGCGTGGTACTAGCAGTTGCCCAGAATGCCAAAATCGATTTCGCCCTGAGCTTGGGAGCCGCATCCCAGACGGTGAGCGTCAATGGAGACGCCTCGCAAATAAACCAGGAGAGCCCGCAACTAGAGACAGGGATTCCTCCTTCAACCCTGGCGAACCTTCCCCTGATCGTAGCTGGTGGACCTCGGAACATGAGCGGCCTTGTGACGCTGATTCCCGGCGTTTCCTCGCCTACCAATACCCCGACATCGGCTCATATGAACGGCGGATTGGCCTTCGAGCAGGAAACGATTCTGGACGGAGTAGGCATTGCTTATGCCACCGGCGGCAGCGGCATGTTCAATCTCAGCACCGACTTTCCCCAGAGTCCGGACATGATTCGGGAGATTAATGTTCTCACGGGAAATTACGCGCCTGAATATGGAAACAGCGCAGCTGCGAGCATCATTCTAGAGACCAAATCGGGCACGGACCAGTTTCACGGCGTCGCGTTCGATTACCTTCGCAACACTGTTCTGAATGCTGCTCAGTATGGCTCCGGCGGCGTTCGGCCACCGGATATCGAAAACGAGTTCGGTGGATCGATTGGTGGACCCGTGAAGATCCCCATGATCCAAACCGCCAAGAGCAAGCCATTCTTTTTTGCGATCTGGGAGGGGTACCGCTCCGCGGGCAATCCGACCCGACCGGTGGTCTCAATCCCGTCGGTCAAGGAGAGAGCCGGCGACTTCTCTGACTGGACGGATTCGAACGGTAATCTGATTCCTATTTACGACCCTGCAACGACCGCCATCGTCAATGGAAAGGTTGTTCGCCAGCAGTTCATGGGCTGTAACGGAAGCACTCCGAATGTAATCTGCCCGACAGATCCCAGGGTGCAGAATTCGCTGGCGCAGAAGTGGTTTCAATTCCTTCCTACTCCGACCTCAAGCGAAGCGTTGAACAATTACGCTGCTCCCCATCCCCCTTCAACAATCTATTCCAACAGAGACACATTCGACTCGCGTGTGGACGAATACTATGGCGAAAAGGACCACTTCAGTGGTTCTTATTATCGGATGAGCTACGTAGGCGGAGTTTCGACATTGCTGCCGGCACAGTTATCGACAGAAGTGGCTTGCGATGGCCAATGCTTCAACACGATGGTCCGGCTGAATGAGGACCACATCTTTGGGCCGACGCTGCTCAACCACTTTGCTTACGGCCTCACGAGGGCTGGCAACAACACAGAGGTCTTCGCAAACCAGCAGTACGCTTCTTCCTTTCCTCAAATACCGGGCGTGCCGTACCCGAAGTACACCGCCAGAATGAACTTCAGCAACGGTTTTACACCGTTTGATGGCTCCAATGGCTCTACCGGGTGGAGCAATATCAACATCTGGAATGACACCGTGGAATGGAGCCATGGCGCTCACGTGTTCAAGTTTGGAGGCGAGTATCGCCGAATTGCAGTGAATGAGAGCGGAGGCGGAACGCCGGGCGGAGCATTCAGCTTTGCTTCAGGGGAAACAGGCGTCGCAGGGGCCGCAAGCGGTAATCCGATTGCCTCCTTTCTTCTGGGGCAGGTGGACTCTACTAGCGAGACAGTTTACGGAGAAGGCGGGGTCTACAATCCCCGGCAATACGTAGCGGTCCTGCATGCGGGAGACACCTGGAAGGCGTCACCAAAGCTATCTCTGTCGTATGGAGTTCGCTGGGATCTGCATCCGCCGTCGGAGGAAAAGCATAACCGCATGTCATTCTTTGACCCAACGGGGCTCAACACCGAAGCAGGCAATCTGCCCGGCAGGTTGGCCTTTGCCGGAAAGCAATGGGGTACGGCAAGCTATGGCGCCCGGTATCCGGAGACGGTGGTTCTCACTGACTTCGCCCCACGCGTAGGCTTCGCATACTCACTTGATGCCAAGACGGTAGTCCGCGGCGGCTACGGTATCTTCTACAGCGATGCAAAGTATCCAGGATGGGGCATGGGCGTTTCCACCAATGGGTTTGACGCCAACCCATCCTTCTCCAGCACTCTTGGCGGTCTGCAAGCTGCGACTGTTCTTAGCCAAGGACTGCCTCAGAACTTCAAGACCCCTCCCTTCATCGACAGTGGCTATTTGAATGGTCAGTCGGGACCGCTTTATCGCCCCATCGACAGTGACCACACTCCTTACAGTCAACAGTGGGATTTGGTGGTCGAACGCCAAATCACAAGCGGCTTCTTTGCGAGCGTCGGCTATACCGGGAACAAGGGCACGCATCTTTACTCCTATCTAGCTTCTCCCAATGTGCTTAACCCAGGTTTGCTCTCGATGGGTTCAACACTCAATGACACGTTTGGGCCGAATGACCCCTCGAAGGATGGAGTGTCAGCGCCGTATTCCGGATGGGCGAGCCAGAGTTCTTGCGGATCTTCAGTAGCGCAAGCGCTTCTGCCCTTCCCACAATACTGCGGGGACATTCATGCTGTGAATGAAAACAAGGGACTTTCGGAATACCACTCGTTGCAGGTCAAGGCCGAGAAGCGAGCCACCGCGAATGGCTATGTGCTTGCCTCTTACACCTTCTCCAAAATGCTTAGCAATGTCGACAGCACCCAACCAGGCAATGAGTATGGAGGCCTTTTCTCTCCGTATCAGCGTTGGCGCAACTGGGGCCTTGCGACCTCAGACATCAAGCAGGCATTTACAACCGCGTATGTGTATCATTTGCCCTTTGGCACGGGGAAACGCTGGCTAAACACCGGGGCACTCACAAACACCATTTTGGGTGGATGGGAGACCAGCGGAGTCCTGCACATAAACGGTGCTCCTCCGTTCGAGTTCCGTTCCAGTGCCTGCAACGTCCCGTCCCAATTTGATGCCCAATGCGTTCCGGCAATCTTGCCTGGCGCCAATCCCTTTGCGCAGTCCCCCCACAGCTTCAACCCGAAGCTCCCGTTGTTCAACTCGGCAGCATTTGAGCCAGTTAGCAGTTTCAACGGATTCTATCTTGGGCAAGGATCGCGCGTGAGCAACGTCCGTGCCTTTCCATATCACAATGAAGATCTCGCGATATACAAGGACACGGCGATCACTGAAAGAGTCAAGTTCGAGTTGCGCGCTGAGGTGTTCAACATCTGGAACTGGCACACGTTCCAATCAGGGAGCAACTTCGGAACAGGGACGAGTGTGTTCACGACGGATATTGGCAGCAGTGGCTTTGGGCAATGGAATGGAGGTATCACTCCGCCTCGTAACATCCAACTGGCAGGGAGGCTTTCCTTCTAGTCCAAGGAATTAGAAGGTCGATGTGGGCCGAATTCTGCTCTCTCGTGATCCTGCCTCAAACGAGGCTCGATTCATTGGTGAGCGACTTCGGCCCAGATCTTAGGCTTCCTGCGCCTTGATGGAGGGCGAGAGGGGGATATCCCATGGGCTTCTCCGCATTTAATATGTCGCATGCGGATGGAGGAGTTCAAACATTGCTTATCCTAATCAAACAATTTCGCATTGCCGCGATCTGTGCACTTCTAGTCTTCGGTTTATCACGTATTCTGCCTGCGCAAGAGGCCGGACAATCCCCCGGCCAAACTGCAGTGGATTCAGAGGATCAGCGGCTGCGCCTAATCCAGCAATTACTCCAATCGGGAAGATTCGATGAAGCTCGTGATCAAGTTGAGCAAGCGCTCAAGACGCACTCGGGCGATGAGAGGCTCTATAACTTTCTCGGCGTAATCGATGCGCAGGCGAGAGACTTCACTGGTGCCGAATCGAGTTTTCGCCGCGCGATTCAAATGTCTCCCCATCTCCCAGGTCCCTACCTGAACCTGGGGCGCCTTTGCCAGGAGCACGCGCCTGTAGACCCAAATGCGGAGGAGAAAGCATTGCAAGTTTACAAGCAGCTCCTCGATTTTGATCCCAGCAATGTCGAGGCAAATTATCAGACGGCCTGGTTGTCAAACAGGCTTGGGGCCTTTGCTTCATCGCAACGCTATCTCGATAGGCTTCCTGCTGCAACCCGCCAACGACCCCAAGCGCTGGGTCTCCGTTGCGCGAACTACGTGGCGCTTGGCCAAATCCGGCTAGCCGACACGACAGCTCAGGAGTTGTTGGCTCACAGCGATCTCGTAGAGGATGATACCCTCCCAATCGTGGCGGCCCTGGTGAAACATCACGAAGGCGAGTTTCCGATCCATTTTCTCGAAAGCATCACTCAGCGCGGTCTGGCTTCTATCGTTGCGTTACAGGAACTCGCCAGCCTTTACGAGGCCGGCGGCCGATACAAAGAGGCACGAGAGACTTTGGAAAAGACATTTCAGGCAATGCCCTCGTCCTTCCCGGTGCTCTTTCAATTGGCTCGAGTCGCCTATCGTTCAGGAGATAGAGAAGGAGCACTTGGCTATCTTGCTCATGCCCGTGACCTGGATCCGAAAAATGCCGCCGTTCATTTCTTCTTTGGAATGGTGTGTGTAGATCTGAACTTGTTACCAGATGCGAAAAAGTCCCTAGAAGAGGCAGTGCGGCTAAGCCCCGACGATGCGTATTACAACTATGCCCTGGGGGCCACGCTTGTTCAGGCGAATCAGATGGATGATGCCATTGCCCATTTTCAGAAGTTCCGCGCGTTACGCCCCGAAGACCCGCACGCCCGGTTTGCGCTTGCAGTGGCTTATTTTTACAGTTTTCGGTACGACGAAGCCCGCACCGAGCTTCAGGCCATCGCAGACCGGAAAGAGACACAGGCAGGGGCACATCTCTTTCTGGGGCGGATGGCTATGCAGGATAAAAAGTTCGATCAAGCAATCGAACATTTCAAAAAGTCAATTGGCGCGGATCCTTCTGTCAGCGAAGCGTACACAGACCTTGGCTTCGTTTACCTCAATGAGAAGGAGTACTCGCTCGCCGAGAACGCATTGGACCACGCAATCCAACTTGCTCCCGATGATTATTTGAGCAACCAACGGTTGCTCACGCTGTACCTGCGATCCAAAGATCCCAGGGCAGATGCCCAAGGGAAACGAGTGGAGGAACTTCGTGAGACTGGACAGGAAAAGGAGCATCTGCTCATGCGGACGCTGGAGGTCAAACCATTCTGAACATCAACCAACCAGCCGCAGGTAGTGGTGAGGGAAAAATCATCAGAGCCTTCTATGGATGGCTTCAACAGGAACGGCTTGGCATAGGATCTGCAAAGTCAAATTCCTGCCGATCCTCATTCCAATTTCCTTCTTGCGTCTTCCCATGCTTGGCATGCGGACCATGCCTTTGCGCCATCTGGCCGGCAATCGCATCGTCGAAATGACGAATTGTTCTCTCAGATCCTCGATGGTTGTGAGTTGAATGGAATCAATACAAAGCGCGGCGCCCTAAATCGCCACGGTGGTTCTTGTTGAACAGGACTCGGTCGGTTCAATACAACGTAAGGCTGCCAACCATGAAGAAGCATTTCTAAATCTGAACTGGCGCGAAGGAGTGTAAATGCTATTGGATTATCGTGCAGGCATCGGGGCACTATGTTTTATGGTTTTGGGTGCCTTTGTTCCGTTAGGGTTTTCGCAGACACCCGCGCCGTCTGTCTCAGTCATGCAGGAGGACGGAAGTCTTGTCGTAAAGACAGTGACCGACAGTCTGCGGCTGACAGTATGTAGCCCCACATCGATTCATGTTGTGTCGAGCCCCGATGGGTCTGCCGCCGATGCTACGCCGAAACAGCCCTGGATAGTTGAGCCGTGTGTGCCGCAGAAGTTCGTTCTGACCATGCCCAAGGAGCGACCAGCAGGCCCTACGGACTTCGACAACGAGGTCCCCTGGGCGGCAACGCTGGATACGGGCAGCATCAAGGTCCGCATCCTGCTCGAGACTGGAAGTATTCGATTCACTGATGAGCATGATGTCTGTTTATTGCAAGAATACCCATTTGCAGCGAGGAGTTTTAAGCCGGTTACTGCAAATGGAGAGGCGCTTTATGCGGTGAGCGACCTGTTTTACCCACTCGGTGAAGATGAGGCCTTCTACGGGCTTGGCCAGCATCAGAATGGGGTACTCAACTATCGTGGAACTTCTATTGAACTGGCGCAGGTGAATACGGATGTCGCGATCCCAATGCTGGTGTCCAGTAAAGGTTATGGCGTTCTTTGGAACACAGCCGCCAAGTCCGAATTCGACAATCGGTTTGTGACTGAACTTAAATTGTCTGCGTCGGCCGCACACGCCATCGACTATTACTTTCTCTATGGTCCGGAGATGGACGAGGTCATCCATCAGTATCGGAAAATGACCGGACACGTACCTCTGTTTGGTGAGTGGGCCTATGGGTTTATCCAATCGAAAAACAGTTACTCCAGCCAAGCGGAGATGCTGAAGGTCGCGGATGAATATCGCAGCCAGCACGTACCTCTCGATGTGATCGTGCAAGATGCAACTTGGTCAGATCATCTAGGCGACCCGACATTCAAGCCCAAAGACTACCCCGATGTGCCGGGTATGCTGGACAAGTTGCATGGAGAGCACATGCACGCGATGGTGAGCGTCTGGGGCGTATTCGACACAAGTACCAAGAACTATCAGGAAATGAAAGCCAAAGGCTTCATTATCCCTGGTACTACTGACTACGACCCAACGAATCCTACTGCAGGAGAGTTCTACTGGAACAACCACGTTGGGAAGGTCTTCGCGCAGGGCTGGGACGCTTTTTGGCTCGATGCCTCGGAACCCGAGCGGGGCATGAGAGACGGACATAGTGACTCGGTCCTGGCCGACACACAGCTTGCCATCGGAAACGGAGCACTCTACAGCAATATCTTTCCCTTGATGCATGCTAGCAATCTGTACGAACACTGGCGAACGACGACGGACAGGAAGCGGGTTATGTTGCTTTCGCGATCGGGCTTTGCCGGTATGCAGCGGGTTGGAGCGTTCGTTTGGTCGGCAGATGTCTACAGTACCTATTTGTCTCTTCAGCGCCAACTGCCGGCGGGGTTGAACTTTGCTCTCTCTGGAATGCCCTACTGGACCACTGACATTGGCGGCTACGGATGGCCAAACCCGCCCAAGGACACGAACGACCCGAACTATCAGAAGCTGTACGTCCGCTGGTTTGAGTTTGGCACCTTTTGTCCTATCTTTCGTACCCATGGTTTGCGCTCAAACGACAAAAATGAGCTCTTCAGCTATGGCCCCGTGGCCCCAATACTGATTAGCTACGACAAGCTTCGCTATCGCCTGTTGCCATATATTTACTCCCTTGCCTGGAAGGTTACGAATGAGGATGGCACAATCATGCGTCCGTTGGTCATGGACTGGCGGACAGACGAAAAAGTCTGGAACATTGGCGACCAGTTCATGTTCGGGTCATCGATTCTCGTCAGCCCTGTCACGGTTGAAGATGCCAGCAGCCGCTCGATGTATCTTCCACCCGCGGCAGCCTGGTACGACTTTTGGACCGGGAAGAAGACCACCGGCGGCCAGAGAATAGACGTCAAAGCAGGGCTCGACAAGATCCCGCTCTATGTGAGAGCGGGATCGATTCTTCCGCTCGGACCCGATATCGAATACGCCGGGGAAAAGGCAAGCGCTCCAATCGAGCTTCGTGTATATCCCGGTGCTAACGCCACCTTCGAGCTCTATGAAGATGCCGGAGACAGCTATGACTATGAAAAGGGCGAACACGCTGTCATCCCCATTACATGGAATGAAGGAGAGGGGAAATTGACGCTTGGCACTCGCGTCGGCCAGTTTAGCGGTATGACAAAAGAGCGTTTGTTCCACTTGATTCTTGTACGAGAAAACCACGGAGATGGACCACAACAGTCCTTCGACGCCGACCGGGAAATCCGCTACAGTGGAGCATTGGTGAGCGTCGACACACGTTGACGTTCATGGTCATTCAAGTGGTCTATTCGTTATCGATGCGCGCGTCCATCCGTCGCAAGTTCGAGGACTTAACCAGTTTATGGAGTTACAGAAATGCATTTGAGTTGCAAAAGAAGCACAAGCATCATTGCTGTACTCGCAGCTAGCCTTGGTTTGGCTGCCCCGTCCATGCTGTGCCAACGCACCACAAGCACAAAGCAAGCGGAGTTGAAGGAGACTTCCTCAGTTGAGCCGTGGTGGAAGCACGCCGTCATCTATGAGATCTACCCACGATCATTCCAGGACTCGAACGGCGACGGTGTTGGCGACCTCAAAGGGATCAACTCTCGCCTCGACTATCTCAAGAGTCTAGGCATCGATGCTATTTGGATCACCCCAATGTATCCTTCTCCCCAAGTAGACTTCGGCTACGATATCTCCAATTATGAAGCTGTTGATCCACAATACGGAACGTTGAATGACATGACACGTCTCATTGACCATGCCAAGCAGCGCGGGATTCGTGTAGTTTTGGACATGGTCCTTAACCACACGTCGGACCAACACTCGTGGTTCCTTCAAGCCGCAAGCTCCCGAACGAATCCCAAGCACGGCTGGTATGTATGGAGCGACGGCAAGTCTGGTACCGGACCAGGATCGCACGAAGGCCGTGTCCCCCCCAATAACTGGGTTTCCCTCTTTGGAGGTTCAGCTTGGGAATGGGTCCCGGCAGTACACCAGTATTATTACCACGAGTTCTACACGCAACAGCCTGACCTCAACTGGCGTAACCCTGCTGTCGAGGGAGCCATGTTTAGCACCATGCGTTTCTGGCTCGATCGCGGTGTGGCCGGTTTCCGCCTTGATGCAATCCCCTCTCTTTTTGAAGATATTCAACTTCGCGATGAAGCGGAACTCGGCGGCACAAGCGCCCAAGGGGATCCGATACTTGCCCGCAACTACACGGATAATCTTCCTGAAGATCACGACGTTATCCGTCGCTTGCGCGCCATGATTGCTAGCTATCCTGGAGACCGCGTTCTTATTGGCGAGACTTACATGCCGAACACGATGGAACTTGACAAGTGGTATGGTGGAGCAGCGCACGACGAACTTCAACTCGCCATGGACATGCTTGTCGGTTTCTCAAGCAAGCTCGATGCCTCTACCTTGCGCAAATACATCGACGAAGCAGAAACAGAGCTTCACGGTTCCCAACCGCTTTTCGTCTTCAACAATCATGACAATCCCCGAGCTATCGACCGTTACGGCTACGGTGTGCACAATGAGGAGATCGCCAAACTGCTTGCTACGATCCTGCTAACTACGCAGTCGACAGCGCTGATGTACCAAGGTGAAGAGATCGGCATGGTGACCACTCCTCCTGCCCGGCTCCAAGACGTTAAGGATCCGATTGGTATCAGCGGCTGGCCTAAGGAGAAAGGCCGCGACGGGGAGCGCACGCCGATGCAATGGGATGACTCGGCGAATGCCGGCTTCTCCGGAGCAAATGTTAATCCATGGCTTCCAATTCCGCAGAGTTACAAAGTTCACAACGTGAAAGTGGAAGCTTCCGAACCCAACTCGATCCTTAACTGGTACAAACAGCTGATCGAACTGCGCAGGACGAATCCCGCAATTCGCGACGGCTTGAACATTATGCTGAATGCGGACAATCCCAATGTTATCTCTTGGCTACGGCAAACTCCGGGTCAACCGGCAGTGGTAGTGGTCTGTAACCTCACCGACCAGGAACAGAAGATATCCTTTGATCTGTCAGCGCAGGGGATTGCCCGTAAGCAGGTCAGAACCCTAATGAAAACACCAGGTAATGTCGATCCACTATCCCTTGACGCCGTGCAGTTGTTGCCGTTCAGTGTTTATGTTGGGCAGGCAGAATAAAAGCTAAGAGACGAAGCTCCGATGTGAGCAGCAAGGGGCGCAGCGGCAACCGCTGCGCCCCTTGCTGCATTCCCAACGGGAGTGTCCACGGTCATTGAATTCAGTTTTAATTTGGGGAGAAGCTGCGCACGCTGCCGTTGGAGAGTTCGAGACGCCGATGATCGAGCATTTCTGGCGCCGAACTAGGGTGGTGGGCACCTTCCCGGATGGTCAGGCGGCGCTCATTTTGGTCGCGGCCCACCTTCGGCATGTTGCCGCAAGAACATATAATTGGTAGGGGGTACGAGACGACATTGTACTGGGGTCCTTAACCTCTTGTGCCGTATGAAGTTGCATCGAAGGACTCGGGTTTAGCGATGGTAAACTGCTTCTGTAATAAGGACATAAGGGCGAATTTGTGCTAGGAGACTACCGCATCGGCGACTGGTTAATCCGCCCCCGAATCAACTCGATGGAGCGCAACGGTGAGACGGTGCACCTGGAGCCCAAGGTGATGCAGGTATTGCTAGCCTTGTCCTCAGAGCCCGGAGAAGTCGTCACCCGCGAGCAGCTCATCAGTACCGTGTGGCCGGGTGTCTTCGTTGGCGATGATGTTCTCATCCGAGCTATCTCAGAGCTGAGGCGCTCGTTCTCTGATAATCCGCGAGAGCCCCGCATCATTCAAACTGTGCCCAAGGTTGGATACCTGCTAATTGGCGAGGTCACGCAGGTACCATCAACGCGACCAGGTCATGAGCCTGCTTCCGGGACCCAGCACGCTGAGGCATCTAACCCGGTGACGGCAGAGCCACAAGAGTTGGCGTTTGCCGCAAGCGCGGCAGTGCCAACATCGTCAACACGCAGGCCCGGCTCACCGAGCCGAACGTTGATTGCAATTGGTGCTTTGTTGGTGTTGGTGATCGCCGGGGTTGCCTGGACTGTTTTGGCGATTCGGTCCAATCATCACGTTTCACGATCGCAGGGATATACCAGCCGGCCTTTGACAACCGATCCCGGTTCAGAACTTCAGCCCAGTTTTTCTCCAGATGGAGGCGCGGTCGCTTTCGTCTGGCGCAAGGTTGGTGAACGGAACGGTCATATTTATGTGAAGCAGCTTGGCTCTGAATCTCCCGTTCGCCTTACGGCGGGCACGGCGGAAGATCTGAGCCCGGCATGGTCACCAGACGGCCGCTGGATTGCATTCATCCGTCACGATGAGACGCGTGCCAGCATCGTGATCATTCCGCCGATTGGCGGATCGGAAGAAGAGGTCTATACATTCCCTATCAACAATGTGTGGGAGTATGGAGGTATCACCTGGACTGCCGATGGAAAGGGCCTCATTTTTCCGCAGCAGGTGAGCCCGCAAGCCCCGAGTGTCCTGGTGGAACTCACCATCAACGGGCGCAGCGTCCGTGCGCTCACGTCTCCACCGCAAGACTGGGATGGAGACTGGACGCCCGCGATTTCTCCAGATGGTACAAAGCTTGCCTTTGTTCGAGGGCCGGATGGATCCGCACACGACGTATATGTGATGAAGTTGCCGGATGGTATGCCGCTGCGACTCACCAACGATGGGCGGCTCATCTGGGGTTTAACCTGGGCGTCTGACAGTTCAGAGGTGGTCTTCTCGTCAAATCGAAGCGGCAGTATCTCTCTCTGGCGGGTTTCCGTGAAGGGTGGAACACCTGAACATGAGCCGGCCGGCGGTGACAGCGCCTACTCGCCATCAATTGCGAAGCAGGGGAGCCGACTCGTCTACGCGCATGGCACCGCAACGTGGAGCATTCTCGCGACCGATCTCGATGGGCCGAACCCTGAAATGGAATCGGAGATCCTAACATCGAGTGAGCAGGATTCGTCTCCGCATGTTTCCCCGGCGGGCGACAAGATCGCATTCCAGTCATGGCGCTCAGGATTGCAAGAGATCTGGACTGCGCGAATCGATGGGAGCAACCCGATACAACTCACAAACGGCGGTGCATCCGCCGGAAGTCCTTCGTGGTCACACGACGGACGCCACATCGCGTTCGATGCGCGTGTAGAGTCCTTCGCGCACATTTACGTAATCGATGCGAATGGCGGCACGCCTCGCGCGATTACCAATGGAAGCTACAACGACATTGTTCCCAGTTGGTCTGCGGATGATCGCTGGATATACTTTGGCTCCATTCGTTCCGGTTCGTGGCAGATCTGGAAGATAGCTTCGGATGGCTTCGGGGCAGCCCAGCAGGTGACCACCGGAGGAGGTATCGAAGCTCTTGAGAGTGAAGATGCCAAGTGGATATATTTCGTCCACTTCGCACAGCCCGGTCTCTGGCGATGCCCTCTCACCGGTGGGCCGGAGCAGAAGATTTTTGACGGACCGCCCAGCGACCATCTGAACTATTGGACAGTGGGCCGTGGCTACGTCTATTCCCTCTTTGAGCATGCGGGCCATTTCACTGTGCAACGGATCGATCCAGAAACCGGGCGCGTGCAATTCGTTCATGCCCTGAAGCACGATCCAACTCTTTTCGCTGGTCTGTCATTGACTCCCGATGGCAAGCGGATTCTCTTTGCAGTGCAAGAACAAGCATCGAGTGGCCTGACGCTGGTCGAACGCTTCGAGTAGCTCTGCTGAAGCCCGTCGCGGATGTCTTCTGATCCGCCTCCGACAGCGGCACTCAAGGGAATGATCCAGGAAATGAAAGCCAGTATCAGCGGGTTGAGTCCGCCGATCAACTTGTAAGGGTTGCAGCTCATTTCTGTTCGCTCCAGTGAAGGCTCGGAGTCCAGTAGTGGGCAGTTGATTCAGCCGCCGACACCGAAAGGATGCACGGCAGAAGGAATGCCCGGAGTAAAACGCCGACCTCTTCGAGAGATGGCGAGTCGCTGCCTGGACCTCGGCGATCACCCAAAAGCGGCCATAGATTATCACTTCAAAACCGGCCATAGAGAAACGGCCTAAGACATTAGCTCCGGCGGGGGGAAATTAGCCTCTGTTGGCATGGGTAATGTCTTGGA
>Ga0182030_10011395_pt1 | contig 17957 bp, 5 predicted proteins | sample 812S3MmetaG_FD_121299 | JGI IMG/M metagenome (GOLD analysis project Ga0182030, IMG submission 121299) | Permafrost microbial communities from Stordalen Mire, Sweden - 812S3M metaG (Illumina Assembly) | ecosystem: Environmental > Terrestrial > Soil > Wetlands > Permafrost | place: Sweden...
CATCGGGGACCGCTCCGGCGCCCACCAGCGGCACCATCGCATCGACAGTTTCGAGCGGAGATATCGCTGCGGCCAGCAGCGCCGGCCAGGATGGCGACGTCATCGTTGAACCGGGAGCGCAGCTTACCAGCCCGACCACGCCCGAACATGTTGGTGGAAAAATCGCGCTGATCGGGCCAAACGTCTACAACGGCGGGACGATCTCAAGTCCCGATGGCCAGGTGATTCTTGCCGCAGGGCTGCAAGTAGCTCTTTCTGCCAGCTCGGATCCTACCCTGCGTGGTCTCAACGCGACGGTCGGCGCGGTGAGTGATTTGTCGTACGATAATGGTGCATCGGTCAGCGGCACTGCTACCAATAACGGTGACATCGAAGTACCGCGCGCCGATGCCATGCTCACCGGAGAAAATGTCAATCAGCTTGGTGTGATTAATGGCACCACATCGGTGGCGCTCAATGGAAGGATCGACTTGCTCGCCAATTATGACGCGACGCTGGAAGTAAAAGGGCCAAACTTTGCCGGCACTTCAGGACTCTACTTTACCCAGTCGGGGCAGGTTACGGTTGGCGCTGACAGCTTGACCCAGATTCAACCGGAGTTAAGCGATACGGATACGGCGGTAGGGACGACCTTGCCTCTCTTCTCCCAAATGAATTTCCAGGGCAAAAATATTTATTTGGGGACAGATTCCCAAGTTCTCGCGCCGAACGCCAATCTTACCTTCGATGCCGGGGAGTGGCTTGCCGCCGGGACGACAACCCTTTCGGGTTATAATTTTTCTTATACCACGGGACAGGTTTATCTCGACACGGGAGCCACCGTGGATGTCTCCGGATCCGAGAACGCTAACGCCTCGGTTGCGGACAACATCATCGCCGTACAATTGCTCGGTACGGAACTGGCCAACTCGCCCGTGCAGCAAGATGGAGCTCTCCGCGGAAAGACGGTCTACGTCGATATTACCCAAACCGGAGTCTACGACGGCACTCCCTGGATCGGTACCCCATTGGGCGACGTTTCAGGTTACGCCAACCTCGTCGGGCATACGGTGGGAGAACTTACCACCGCCGGTGGAACCGTCACCATCAATGCAGGCAGTTCGGTCGTTATGCAGCCGGGATCAAATGTCAATGTGTCGGGCGGCTGGATCAATTACCAAGGGGCGACCGTCCAGACCACCGACGTCGTTTCGGACGGAACGATTTATAACATCTCCCAGGCGACGCCAAATTTGGTATATAGTGGTATTTATGGCGGGACCACAATCACATCGCTGAAATGGGGTGCGTCCGAGACTTACACCACCATAACGTCGGGGGCGACTTATGAGAATGGTTACGTCCAGGGGGGCAACGGTGGCACCCTTTCCATCACAGCTCCCGCCACGGCGCTCGATGGCTCGCTAACGGGCAACACGGTCGCGGGGGTGAATCAAACCACGTCGCTCTCTCAACTATCCAAAACCTATGCGGGAGCGACTTTCCTACCCACGACGCTCGCCATGGAGGGTGTGCCGACATCGAGCAGTCTCTTCTTATCCTACCAGTCCCAGGACCCGGGCAATGTTACCACCTACATTCCGCTTTCGCCAACCCCACCGAACATCGTGTTTCAAAATGGACCTTCCGGGCTGAGCCCGGTGGGAGCGTTTGCCGTGGACTCATCGGGCAACCCCCTGCCGCTTCCAGCGGATCGGCTGAGCACTGTCATTCTCTCGTCTGATCTCGTCAACTCGGACGGTTTCGGCACGCTCTCGATTGTAAACGATGATGGCTCCATTACCGTACCGGCCGGCGTTTCACTCAACGCCCCCTTGGGCGGCTCCGTGCTTTTGACCCCTTCTACCGGACAACCCACCCTCACTGAAACGACAGGATCTACCAAGACTGTCACCACTCCCATGGCCGGTGGCTCCATCACGTTCAACGCAGCCAATATTGACATTGAAGGAAGCGTGACCGTGCCGGGTGGAAATATTCAATTATCGACCTACAGTTATTCTCCTTACATCATACTTCCGGAGGGAGTGGATACGCCGACGGCCCCCACTGCGGGCAGCGGCAATTTCATTCTCGGTTCCGCGGCCATGCTGAGTACGGCGGGCCTTGTCATCGACAACGTCATCAACTCATCCACAGCCAACACTCTTCCGGCGGTCATCGATGGCGGAAAAATTACGGTCAGCAGTTACTTCGCCGACCTGATGATGGGAAGCGCCATCAATGTCTCCGGCGGGGCGGTCATGAGTGCCAGCAACAAGCAAACGATGGGGCAGGGCGGAGCCATCAGCATCTCGGGCGGAGCTGATACCCTTTATCCGGCGCTGGTGGGAGGCAGTCTTACGCTGGACTCGACCTTCGAGGGATATTCCGGCGGCGTGGGCGGCTCGTTGTCCATCACCGCGCCCCTGATTCAGGTTGGTGGTGCCATGCTCCTGAATGGGGATACCACAGGCCACACCTTGTGGCTGAATCAAACAGATCAAAACGGTAATTTAATTAACCCTGATTTCTTTAGTCAGGGTGGTTTTACGAGCTTCTCACTCAACGGCCTGGGTTCGACCGCCGTTGACGGTTCTGGAAATACCGTGACGCTGCCCGCCGTACTGATCGCGCCGGGGACTTCGACTCAACCTGTCGCCCAAAGCTGGCAGTCGGTCGTCAGCGATGGCTCCTTCTCCTTGGTTCCCTCGACGCTGCCGCTTGCTTCATTACGCACGCCCGTCAGCCTGAGTTTCGATGCCTTGGGCATATCGGATCCCGACAATACCGGCGATTTTGTGCTGGGAAATTTCGTCATGGGCGCGGGCGCATCTATCACGACAGATCCCCTCGCGAGTGTCACGATCAGTGGCCAGACTGCCGCCGTCCTGGGCTCAATCACCGTGCCCGGGGGAACCATTTCCGTTTCCGGTGGATCGTCGTATGCCAACGCCCTTGGTGTTCCGACGCTCGAGCCGACGCTGGATCTTGGGCCGCACAGTTCCCTCTCCACGGCGGGCGTGGTCGAACTCACTTCCAATATCTATGGCTATACCACCGGCTCGGTCCTTCCCGGGGGTACGATTTCCATTTCCGGTAATATCATCGCGGAACAGGGCGCCACGCTTGATGTGTCGGGAACTCAAGGCGTTCTCGATGTCACGCCGGGCCAGGCCGGACTCACCTCGAACGTCTCCTCAGTCTTGGTGCCGTTCCAGCAATACAGCAACGCCGGGACGATCAAGCTCAACGGCTCACAGGAATTATTTACTGAGGCGACGCTGCTAGGCGACGCGGGTGGCCCGACGGCACAAGGCGGCAGCCTGACAGTTTCCTCTGACCTCTTTCTTCCCACGCTGACGTCCATTGAATCGCCGCTTGATCCGACCTTGATCGTTATCCAGAGCGCATCCAATTTAAATAGCTCGGATCAAAATGCAGGCCTCGGCTACTTTGCGGCGGACAGCTTTGAGAATGGCGGTTTCCAGTCGCTTACCTTGGGTGGAACGGTGGAATTCAAGGGCAGCGTCAATATCACGGCCAGCAGCAGCCTGACCATCGCGACCAATCCCAAAAGTGATCTCGGAGGCATCATTTATTCCGTTGCCGATTCTTCAGGCGCCATTCCCACGGTCACTCTCAACGCGCCCTATGTCGATCTCGGACAAAAACTCCTTGGACCCGAGGATGCGCAAGAGCAGGTGGCGCCGGCTTATACGGATTCCCAAAACAACGCAGTCGCGGTGCCTCCTACGTACGGGACGGGCACCCTTGCGGTCAATGCCACCCTCATCGATGTGGGAAATCTTTCGCTCCAAAATATCGGTCAAATAAACCTGACTGCGAGTCAGGGCGACATTCGCGGTGACGGTACGCTCGACATAGCTGGCACCATGACGCTAACCGCGGGCCAGATTTATCCAGCAACGGAAACGACATTCACCCTGGCGGCTTACGATTACAACGGCGGCGTGGGTACGATAACGGTTCTCGGCTCGGGCACCCGCGCACTTCCTCTTTCGGCGGGCGGAACTCTCAATCTCTACGCCTCGGACATCAATCAAGGGGGAGTGCTTCGAGCGCCAATTGGGACGATCAATTTGGGTAGCGGTGTCACGAGTGCCAGTCCTACGGACCTGATTGGAGGCGGCCCGTTTGATGCCACGCAAAACCTGACTCTCGCCTCGGGCAGCAGCACTTCGGTTTCCGCGGTCGATCCTGTGACTGGGCAAGTGCTGGATGTGCCTTACGGCGTCAACGTTAACGGCGTCCAATGGAACGATCCGGCCGGCAACAATATTACCACCGCCGGAAATGGGGCGAACGCGATTCCGGACAAGACGATCACTCTTTCAGCAGTCAATGTCGCTGATCAATCGGGTTCTTCCATCGATATCAGCGGCGGCGGCGATATCTATTCTTATGAATTTATCAGCGGCACGTCAGGCACCATTGATGTACTCAACCAGGCCAATAAAAGCTACGCGATACTGTCGTCCAGCTACTCGGCGACCTCGCACGCAAATGTGTTTTCCCCGAGCTACACCAACGATGGTTACAGCGCCTCGGATAGCCCCGTCGCCGTGGGGCAGGAAATTTATCTGGATGCCAGCAACGGGCTTAAAGCCGGATACTATACTCTTTTGCCTGCTATTTATGCACTCCAGCCGGGCGCTTTTCTCGTTACCGCCAAGAGCAGCGCGGTCCCGATCGGCGGCTCGCAGGTGCAAACGGACGGTTCCAGCATCGTATCCGGTTACATCCTTAACGGCCTCAACCCTCCGACGACCGGGCAATCTTTGATGAGTTCGTTTCAAGTGGATTCTCCTTCCGTAGTGAGCAAACTGGCCGACTACCAACTTTTTTCCGGCACGAGCTTTTTGGCCTTGAGCGCGAATTCCGCGAACGCCGCCATTCCCCGCCTTCCGGTGGATGCAGGCCAACTCGTCATGGCGGCGGAATCGACCATGTCCATCAACGGTTCTGTCGTCTCGAATGTTCCGACAGGCGGTCAAGGCAGTCTCGTGGACATTGCCAGCCCGAGCGCAATTTTGGTTGCGGGCAGCGACGCGGACTTGAGCCAGGTGCCCAGTTCGACACTCGTGCTCAGCGCCTCCGGCCTCAGCGGATTTGGAGCCGACAGCCTGCTCATTGGCGGTTACCGTGGACAGGTGACGACTTCGGGCACGCCCGTCACGGTCACGACGAGCAGTTTGACCGTCAACAATTCCGGTGATGGCAATGCACTCACCGGCCCGGATGTCATCTTGGTTTCCAACGATACATTAACACTCGACGCCGGAGCTCAGGTTGAACAGGGGGAACGCACTCTGTCAGGCTCTGCCCCCACGCTCGTATTCGGCAATTCAAGTGCCACGGGTAGCGGCGATGGCGCGCTTCTTCGCGTCAGCAGCGATCCGGCTGCTGCCTTCAACCGCCTTAGCGTCAATTCCTCAGCCCCTGTATCCCTCTCCATCGAAGCCAACGCAACGATCAGCGGTGCGAGTCTCGCGCTCGATTCAACCAATCTATCCGCGCTAGATTCGACCGCCGTCCTCACTGGAACCACAGTCGACATCGACAGCGGGCAGATCAGCATTGTGCTCAATACGTCCGGGACGCCTCCGTCGCCTTCGGGGTTGGTTCTTTCTGGTGCTGCGCTCGCGAATCTCCAATCCACGGCCACAAACCTTTCCCTCCTTAGCTATAGTTCAATCGACATTTATGGCAGTGGCGATATCGGAGGCGGGCTCAGTTCATCGGGCCAGTATCCTGTGGCCAGTTTTTCGCTTCATGCCGGCGCGATTCGTGGTGATGACGGTGTCGTGACCATCAATGCCCAGAATATCTCCATTGATAACGGCGCTAGCTCGGTCGAGTCTGGAACCGCACCCTCACCAGCATCGACGAGTGGATCACTCGCGATCAATGCGGCCACCATTCAACTGGGGGCCTCAGGGCAGACCGCCGTGAACGGCATAAACATCGAAGGTTATGAAGATGTGACATTCAACGCCACTGGCGAAATTCTCCTGCAAAGTGCAGGGACGACGACCGCCAATACGGGTACGGTGACCAAGGGTGGATTCAGCCTGACCGTCGCCCCGATCGCCGGCGCTTCCGGTTCAGGAAACCTGACGCTCAATACTCCGCTCATCACTGGAGCAACCGCAGCCGATCAGACGATTACAGCCGCAGGGGCTTTGACCATCGGGGGAGGCAGTGCCCCAACGAGCGCCGCCGCCGATGGCGGCTTGGGTGCCAGCCTGAACCTGGTGGGCCAAACCATCACCGACAACAGCGCTATTGTGCTGCCAAGTGGAACGATCAATCTTGAAGCGACTACCGGTGATCTGACGTTGGGCAACAGCAGCCTGCTTGATGTTGGCGGGACAACGAAGATTTTCAACGACCAGTCGGAATATACCTCGGGAGGCCAGATCACTCTGGTTTCCGATAATGGTTCCATTACGCTGGACGCGGATAGCACGTTGAACGTGGCCGCTCCTGCCGCGGCTGGAAATGCTGGTAGCCTCACAGTTGGTGCTCCGAACGGCACATTCATTTTTGCCGGCAGCACATTGAACGGCCAAGGTGGGGCCGGTGGTCAGGGCGGTGCATTTAACGGAGATGTGGCCACGATCAACGGTTCATCCTCATTGTCCGACGGCGCGATGACCAACAACTTGGGCAACAATCTGACGCCACTGGAAACCGCCCTTAATGCAGGCGGGTTTTCGCAATCGCAATCGATACGGGTGCGGGGAGGGACGGTCAATGGTGTCACCTACAACGACGTCTACATCGATGGTGCCACGGCGGCGACTCAAGTTAATGCGGCCACCTTCAATCTTTCAGCGGATGCCGGTTCGATCATTGTTACCGGAACGATTAATGCCTCCAACGTGGTTGCGCAGGACTCATTGGGAAATTCGATTCTCGTCGGAGGAACAATCGATCTCGAAGCTGGCAGGAACATCATTCTCGCTCCGACGGCAAACCTCAATGCTTCGGGACAAAATTTCAGCAACGCGGGAAAGGGTGGATCAGTGACGCTCGTTTCGGGTGCTTACCGGGCTGTGAATGGCGTGGATGTCACAAACTACAATGGGTCCGTCAACGTCGAAGCCGGTTCGACGATCGACTTGCGCGTAGCGGCCAACGACAACGCCGATGGAAGCATCAATGCCACTGCCGTGGGCGCAAACGCCGCCCTGGGCGCTTTTTCCGGAACGCTGCAGATTCAGGCCCCGCGCATGGGTGAAACCGATGTCCAGGTCCAGCCGATAGATGGCAACATTAATGGCGCGGCCCTTATCACGATCGTGGCCAACCAGGTTTATACCACCGACGCCGCAGGCGACATCAACGGCAACGGCGTCAACCTGCCCTCGCAGATCATGACAGATGGCAACACCTTCCTCGGTTCCGCTGGCACTTCCTCCGCAACCTATTCCACCATGATGACGCGCCTTTTCGGCAGCGCCGTGCCCGATAACGCCATCGTCGAACCCGGGGCGGTCATCGTCAACCAGAACGGCAACCTGACTCTTGCCAATACCTGGGACCTCTCCACCTTTCGCTTTGGCCCTGACAGCGTCGCGGGCGACCTGACTCTTCGCGCAGCTGGCAACGTCGTGTTCGCCTTCAACAACTTCAACGGAGCGGCCAGCCTCAGCGACGGCTTCACCGGTTACGACGGCGCCACCGCCAGCAGCCTCTGGGAGGCTACCGTCATGCCGGGCCTCTCGTGGTCCTACCAAATTACTGCCGGCGCCGATTTTGCCGCGTCGGATTCCAGCCAGGTCGAATCACTTGATAATCTGACCAGCAACAACCTCGGCGGCTCCGTTCAGGTTGGACCGGGGGCGCCCGCGCTTCCCATCGGCACCACCGGAACGCTCCCATCCGGGTTCAGCAATTATACCACGAGCGGTATCGTTCCTCTTTTCTACCAAGCCATTCGCACCGGAAGCGGCGACATCACCATTTCCGCCGGGCAGGACGTTCAGTTGGACAACCCCTTGGCCACGATTTACACCGCGGGAAGCCAGGCTGCGACTCTGGCCAACTTCGCCCTCCCGAATCTCGTCTACAACAGCACTAGCCTTGGCAGCAATTCGCATCCATACGCCGCCGCCTACAGCATGGCGGGCGGCAATGTCACCATTTCCGCGCAACGGAACATCGGTCACTATCTAGTCAATTCTTCCGGTAATTTGCTGGCCAGTTCCAGCTTGGAATTGCCCACCAGTTGGCTTTACCGCCAGGGTTTCATCCAGAACGGCCAGTTCGCCGCCACCCACTCGGGTGGCCCTGTCGCCGCCACTTCGTGGTGGGTTGATTTCGATAACTTCTTCGAGGGCGTGGGAGCGCTCAGCGGCGGGGACGTTTCCCTCATCGCCGGGCAAAACGTCGATAACCTCGACGCCGTAGTGCCCACCAACGCCCGCATGCCGGACGGCGTTCCCAATGCCAGCGCGTTGGTGGAACTGGGCGGCGGCAATCTTCTCGTCCAGGCCGGTAACGACATCAACGGCGGCGTCTATTATGTCGAACGCGGGCAAGGCGATCTTCAGGCTGGCGGCAGCATTCACACCAACTACACCCGCGACACGCTGGTGCCAACCTCAATCATCTCGGACACGACCAACTGGCTTCCCACCACCCTCTTCCTCGGCCAGGGCAGCTTCGATGTCAGCGCCGATGGCCCTGTCCTTCTCGGCCCTGTCGCCAATCCCTTCCTCCTGCCGCAGAATATCCACAACAGCTTTTTGAATAAGACTTATTTCTCGACCTATGCCTCCACCGACAGCGTCGATGTTTCGTCTCTGGCCGGGACGGTCACGCTCAAGGACAATATCACCAATGTAAACGGAACCTATGTTCAAGGGCCCGGTTCGCTTGCCGATTGGTACAGTGACATCTACCTGAATTCGCGGGGTAAGTATGTCTACCAACCCTGGCTCAGCCTCGTCGAAACCTCCATTACACCCTTTGATCCTGCCTTCGCCCTCCTGCCGCCGACTCTGGATGCCATCGCGTTTTCCGGCGACATCAATATCATCGGCAGCCTCGTGCTTTCTCCCTCTGCCACGGGCGCCATCGATCTGGTTGCCGCAGGTTCGATTAATGGCTACCAGCCCAACTCCTTGTCGAATCCGGCCGCCGTAGCCTCCCTAACCAATGACATCTCGTGGGGCTATGCCACCATCAATCTTTCCGATGCCGATCCGTCCGCTGTTCCAAGTATCACGGCCCCTCTCACTTTTTCATCTACTGCCAGTGGCTTGGGTGGATCAACGTGGGCTTCCACAGGAGGCTTCTTCACCTCTCTGGCCGATTTATTCAACGAGTCAGGTGCGACGGATCAGAACCTGCAGACCCAGGAGGCACTCCACACCCAGGGTCTGCTCCACGCCGATGACTCCAACCCGATCCGCATCTATGCCCAGACCGGGGACATCTCGGGTCTTACCTTGTACTCGGGTAAATTCGCCCAGGTTGAGGCGGGCCAGGACATCACCGACGTTTCGCTTTATATCCAGAACGATAACGCTGATAACATCACCCTCGTCAGCGCAGGTCGCGACTTGATTGCCTACGATCCCGACTCGGCCTTGCGCAATTTTGTACTCACCACACCGGGCAACGAATTTGCCGGATTGAATTCGACGGACACCCTCGGGCAGGGCATAGGCGCTCCCACTGATGGCGATATCCAGATCAGCGGACCTGGAACGCTCGAAGTCCTCGCCGGTCGCAACCTCAACCTCGGTGAGAGCAGCACCACTAGCACGGACGGCACGAGCACGGGTATCACGAGTATTGGCAACCAGCGCGATCCCTACCTGCCGTTTGGTGGGGCCGACGTTGTTGTCGGCGGGGGCACCAACGCCAACCCCAATTACGCTTCCTTCATCGCTCAATTTCTCGCCCCAGGCAACTCCGAGTCGTCCATTTACCTGCCCGATTTGGGCACACTCCTCGGCTTGACCGGGGCAAGCAACACCCAGGTTTGGACCGCCTTCAATCAACTCTCCGCCTCGCAGCAGGATGTCTATGCGCTTGATATCTTTTACCTCGTCCTGCGCGATGCCGGACGCGATCACAACAATCCCTCCAGTCCCAATGCCGGCTCCTACACCGAGGGCTTCGCTGCCATCAGCGCGCTTTATCACGACACGAACCTCCTGGACCAAACCTCAAACTTTAGCAATGACCAGATGGTCACCGTCGGCGGTCAGGTTTACACGTTCAAGACCACGCTGACCGGCGCCGCCAATGAAGTTCTCATCGGCTCCAGCCTCGCCGACAGCATGACCAACCTCGACAACGCCCTGGCGACTTACGGCCCCAATGTCTCGCTCACCTCGCGCGAAATCAAAACCGAGAACGGGGGAAACATCAGCATTCTCGTGCCGGGCGGCCAATTGACCGTCGGATTCAATCTTACCTCCGGCCAGGCGGTCGATCAGGGCATCCTGACCGTCGATGGCGGAAACATCGAAATCTACACCGATAGCAACGTCGTTGTCGGCACCTCCCGCATCTTCACCCTCAATGGCGGCAACGAAATCCTCTGGTCAACCGTCGGTAATATCGCGGCTGGCGCCTCCTCCAAAACCGTCCAGTCGGCACCCCCGACCCGTGTCGTGGTCGATCCGCAGAGCGGCGAGGTCAAGACCGACCTTTCCGGCCTCGCCACCGGAGGCGGTATCGGCGTGCTTGAGGCCGTTGCCGGCGCGCAAGCCTCCGACATCGACTTGATCGCCCCCTTTGGCGCCATCGACGCCGGTGATGCCGGCATCCGCGCCTCGGGCAACCTCAACATCTCCGCCGTCGAGGTGCTCAATGCCGGAAATATTTCAGTCGGGGGCAAATCCTCCGGAGTTCCCACCACTGCGGCGTCCAACGTGGCCGGTCTTGCCGCCAGTTCATCGGCGGCTGGTGCGGCCAACAGCGAGGCGAACCAAGTCAGCGGCCAGCAGCAGAATCAGGCCGCTCCGCCGGTGGCGGATAATATTCCCTCGATCATCACCGTCGAAGTCCTCGGCTACGGTGGCGGAGACGGTTGAGGTAGCCGCCGCACGCTGGGCGGCTGTGCCTTTTTTCCCCTCGTTCCCAAATTTCATTTTGGAAACGAGGAAGGGGGCCTTGCCCAGATCAAGTGTCACGGGAACGTAACGCAACTAACCTTTTCCTGTAATAACATCATTTTAGCTTTATTCGCGATGCAGAGTCTTGAATGGCTGCGCTACCCCTGAAGAAAACGTTAGAAGAGCAATCAACCCCAATATCAGCAGCAAGATAGAGGCGCCCCCCAAAAACATTTATCTTGCTGCGCAATTGTTTCAAAAACAGGAGTTAGATTGTAACACTGGAATGTTTCTATTTGCGCCGTAGCCAAAAGACTCAAAGTCAAACCAGATAACTTCAGTCTTAGTTAAAAACTAAAGCACAAACCAAGAACAAGAAAACTAACTAACAAAATGAAACTTAACATCCTTACGACAGCGGCGATCCTGGCCATCACGGGCGCGTTCATGACGCAATCCGCGAAGGCGCAGTTCACCTCCTCGAACGGCGCGCCCACGGGCGACCTGATCCTCGGGTTCAGCTCCACGGGCACCGGGTCGACCACCAACTACGAAATCGACCTCGGTCAATTCACACTCTACACCGGAAACAGCCAGATCAACATCGCCAATGTTGCTACTGATCTGTCGTCGGTTTACGGTTCGAACTGGGACACCAGCGGAACCCTCAGCTTCGCCATCGTTGGTGCCGTAGTCGGAACCACAATCGACAACGTCAAGACGGGTAGTGTCCTTGTTACCGATTCGTCCACCACGGCGCTTGCTGCTGCGTCGAACACCTCGCTAGGAACGGATTCGGGCAAGGCTACTACTATCTATACCCCCTTGGCCGATCTTTCTAACGTGCCGGTTGCGGGTAGCGCGGCCAATTCGGAAAAAGTCGCCGCTGATGGCGCCACTGGCCACAGCCTCTCTGAGGTCCTCTCCACGGATGGCTTTAGCACGCTCATTCCGGTCACCGGCAACATCTATCTGGATACCGAAGACAAGACTAGCAATCTCGGTACTGGAACCAGCACGATTAACGCCAATCCGTTCAGCATCACCAGCGGTGGCGAAGTCGTCTATGACGCTCAAACCGTAGCCGTTCCCGAACCCTCCACCTACGCCTTGGGCGTGGCCGGGTTGGTCCTCCTGATTGCTCTGAAGCGCCGCCAGTCGGTTGCCAGGCTCTAATCGTAATTTCTGTAAGAAAAAACTACGCAGGCCGTTCTTGGTTGGCTGCGTTGGACGGGTTAATCCCCGCCTGACGCGGAAGGCTCGAGTTCTGTCTCAAAAAATAAAAAAGCAAACACAGTTATCCAATGAAAACCTCCATTAAAATCATGCTTGCGGCGGGATTGCTCTCCGCGGGCTTCGTCGGTACCGTCTCGGCGAATACCGCAGTTTACCTCACCGGTTCGAGCGCTTTCCGCGCTTCGGACACGAACGCCATCATCCACCTCTTCGGTGGCACGGCTCAAGCCGCCTATGACGGAACGAAGGGTCTCGGCAGTGCAACTCATCAGGTCATCACCGGCACCTATAACGGCAAGACCTATGACGTCTACACCTGCTGGACAGGTTCGCTGTCCGGTTTGATCGCGATCAACTTCCCCACTGCGGCCCAGAACGCCTACTTCACCTCCAATGCAGGCGAAACGACGGCGACGGCGGGTTCGGGTGCTTCATCGAGCAATGGTGCCACCGGTGGTGCGTCTGTTAGCACGAGCACCGCTAACCACGCGGCAGATGGCGCGTTCTCGGACGTTTACGCGACCTCGACTCCCTACAACACCGGCATCACGCCAGCGCGTGGTACAGACGGTATCATCGGCGTCGTTCCCTTCGTGTTCGTGGGTAATCCCGATCTGAAGAACTTCGTTCCGACGGTCGGCGGTCAGGTCACCAACATCGATGGAGTTCAGGCCCAGCAGCTCTATGGTGGCGGTCTTGTCATGCCTCAGTTGACGGGGAATGATGCCGATTATGACAAGAGCGGCCCTTATCTGATTGTTGCAACTGGACGTGATGCCGATTCCGGTACTCGTTTCACGACGTTTGCCGAAACGGGCTTTAACCCCGTCGGCGCCGCTCAGCAGCAGCCCACTCAGTACACGGTGTCCACCTCGGGTTCTTCGATCTCTGTTGATCCGTATCCCGCGGAGACCCTGTTTCCTGGAACCGGCCACCAAATTAGTTATGCGGCGGGTAACGGTGGTTATCCCTCCGGCGGTAACGAGCAGTCTGCGCTCAACATCCTTGGCACGACTAGCGCCAACTCCGATAATCAAACTTACGTTATCGGTAGCTTGGGCGAATCTGACGCCAAGAACGCCGTTTCGAACAGCACCAATGCCATCAATGCCTACTTCCTGAGCTACAATGGCCAGTCGTACGGCACGGTCACCTACACCACCTCCGGTTCGGGTGTCGCGGCCACTGTGAGCTACAACCGCACGGCTGTCGATGAAGGTATCTATACCTTCTGGGGCTATGAGCACTGCTACTACGTGAATAGCGATGCCAACGCGGCACTTATCACGGCGATCGCTGGGAAAGTCCACGACGTTGATGCGCCTATCGCTGGCGAAATTCTCTCGAACATGGCCGTTGAACGGTCCTACGAGGGTGGTCCTATCTCCTACGTCGGTGTCGGTAACGGCCAGCAATAGTCTCGGTATAGTCTGGGTCTCATGATCCAGATACAGTTAGACCAGCGCGGGTGGCAACATCCGCGCTGGTTTTTTGTCTAGTGCAAGCATCAAATCATTATCTGCAATGAACCCGGCATCCTCCTTATCTCCCCAAGCGGGCAAAACCGGTGCCTGGTTTTCACTTCCTGTTCGTCACGCCCTCTGGCCGGCGCTTGTTTTGATCGGGGCGGTGGTTTGGATTTATTGGCCTTCGCTGCATGGCGCCTGGATCGGCGACGACAGGTGGTATCTTCCGAATAATCCATTGATGTCGGACCCGGCGCGGCTTTGGAAAGCCTGGTTCGCACCCGGAAGCTGGGTTGAATTTTATCCGATCGAGGAATCGGCGCAGTGGTTCCAATGGAACCTCTGGCACAACGACACGTTGGGCTATCACGCGACCAATGTGGTCCTGCACATCCTCAACTCATTTCTTGTCTGGTATTTTCTAAGCAGATTGGGACTACGACTGGCCTGGGTCGGCGCGCTCCTCTTCGCCGTTCATCCGGAGACGGTCGATTCCGTGGCGGAAATGGTGGAGCTGAAGAACACCCTTTCGTTTGGTCCCTTCATCGTGGCGATGTGCTTTTACATGAATTATGATGAGACGAAGTCCCGGCGCAGTTACCTCTGGGCGCTGACATTTTTCATCGTGGCAATGCTCTGCAAGGTAACGATGATGGCGTTTCCTTTCGTCATTCTGCTTTACGCCTGGTGGAAGCGGCAACGGATTAAGTGGGAGGACTTCAAGGCCAGTCTGCCGTTTTTTGCGGTCTCGCTCGCCTTGGTGCAGACCACCATCTGGAGCGGTGCGGTTTACGCGCACCCGATCCGCAATTGGGACTCATATATCAACGAGAGCTTGGGTGGACCGCTCTTTCGACTGGCTTTGTCTGGGCAGGTCATCGCTTTCTATTTTTTCCGCGTCCTCCTGCCGATAAACCCGATGCCGATCTATCCAAAGTGGCCGGTCGATCCAACCCACTGGGCGAGTTACCTGCCTTGGGTCGTTATCATCTTGGGCCTGGCTTTCCTATGGAGCAAGCGGCCGACCTGGGGACGCCACGCCCTCTTGGGGGTTGGTTTTTTTCTCATCATGCTGTCCCCGTTTTTTGATCTTCATTACATCTCCTACATGAATGCGACGTGGATTTTGGACCACTCGCTCTATATACCAATCATCGGCCTGGTCGGGTTGGTGGCGGCGGCAAGTGAAAGAATCCAGGATCAGTTGCCTGCCTCCGTCCGCCCTTGGAGCGTGGGCGTTGTTGTCGTTGCGGTCGTTTTATTGACGCTCCAGAGCCATGCCTACGCGAGCCGGTTCACCGACGAGGGAACTCTCTGTCGCTATAACTTGCGCTTCAACGAATCGGAGGGGCTCCGCAATAACCTGGGATGCTTTCTAGAGCAAGCCGGCTATCTGGATCTGGCTCACAGGGAATTCGATCGCGCCATTGCCGATAATCCCAGTTTTGGGATAACTTACTCCAATCTGGCGGGCATTTATTTGCAAACCCACCAGGCCGACAAAGCGATTGAAGCCTATTACAAATGCGTGGCTTGCGCGCCCGAAAAGCCCGAATCCCACGCTGCCCTTGCTGACACCTTATTCGATGCCGGGCGGATGCCGGAAGCGCTCGAGCAATATCAAGCAGCCGCGGACTTGAACCTGAAGCCAGCCCGGATGTACTGCCGGATAGGGGAAGCACTTTTTGCTGAAGGAAAGCCCGACGACGGGATGAAGGCGTTTCAGCATGCGGTCGACCTCGATCCCACCATGCCGCTGGCTCAATACAACATGGCGAAAGGGCTGTGTCAAACCGGCCAGATCGATGCCGGCATCAAGGCGTACGAGCGCGCGATCCAGCTCTATCCGGCGTATGCCCCCGCGCACAATAATCTGGCCATCGCTTTCGCCCGTCAGGGGCACATGGACCTGGCCGTGAAAGAATTTCGTCTCTCGGTTATGGCGGACCCCAATTTCACGGAGGCCCGCCAAAACTTGGAAGCAGCGGAAAGAATGCAGGGTGCTTCCTCTTCAAAATGAAGCCGGCCGACGAAATAGGGTAGGGGGAATTGGAGTTATTCTTTCTTACTCTGGCCCGATTTCTTTATGACCTCCGCTTTCGCTTTTGCCAGGTCGCTCATAAAGATTGGATTGCTCTGGAGAACAAATAACAGCGAATGGGCCAATGCGCGCCCGCCAATAATATCACTGGGGTAGTTTGCACCGGCATCCACGGAGCTTTGGGCAATCGTCTGGTCGCGATCCAGGAGGGATGTGGTATTTTCGGCGAAAAGTTGCGACAGGATTAAAGTGGTCATTCGAGATTCGGCCGCTTGAAGGCCGGGGTAGCCCGGCTGATCAACCGTGTAGAGGTTTTTAACTTCCGGGTGATCTTGATAGGGACGATGCCGTTGATATTTGGCCTGAAGCATGGAGCTTAGGGCCTGCATCTCCGTTTGTAGGCGGTTTAAAAGATCAAAAGTGACGGGGTAGTTTTTCGCCGTAAAATCGGGGCCGATGACCTTGGCCATGAGTTCGATTGCAAATGTTTGGTCGGCCTTGGCTTCCTCCATTTCCGCGGCAGTTCGCGCGGCTTGCGCTTGCAGGACGGCTGCAAGATCGGCCTTTTCTTTGTCCGAACTGAGCGTCGGCGGAGGTGGTACGGCTTGAAGCAAATAGGCCGTGCCCTGTTCGCTCACCCAACGCAAAGAGCCATTCTGTTCCTTGGACTGAGAGGAGGCAGGAGCGCTTGCGGAATCTGCCGGAAGTTGGAGCATCGTAAAGAGCGCATAATTTGCGGCAATCAACAAAAGAACTGCCTTGCTCGCGGGCTGTTTCATTATGGCCCGCTTTAAATTAGCGATTTCCAATGTGTTTGGAACAAATTTGAGTTTCATACGTGGTGATTATATTCAACAAAATGGCCGTCACGTTACGATCTGGAAACAAAGCGCTGCGATAACCCGTCCCCCCCAATCAGGAGCAAAATAATTTTGGGTGCATCCTTGGGGGGCAGGTTCTATCGTGAGGATGGTGCAGTTCGGAGACAGTGGTCGCGTCGGATTCGGCCCGTTCCGTCATCTCACAAAAGATTAGAAGTTATGAAGCTGGAATTGGACGACATTAGAATTCGTGCGGTTGAACCGCTATTTACCTCGGAGGAGTTGAAACGCTCCCTGCCGATCACGGCGGAAATCGCGCAGACGGTCGCGTCCAGCCGCGCGCAGATCGCCGAGATTACCGGCGGCGCTCAAGGCCGGTTCCTGGCCATTATTGGACCCTGCTCAATTCACGATCCCGAGCAGGGCCTGGTTTACGCCCGGCGTCTGGCCGATCTACGGAGCAAGGTCGAGGATGTGATGCTCCTCGTCATGCGGGTCTATTTTGAAAAGCCGCGCACGACGATCGGTTGGAAGGGACTGATCACGGATCCCTTCCTCGATGGTTCGGATGACATCGCCGCAGGGCTCAGGCGGGCTCGCTCCCTTCTCTTGGAGATCGGTAAAATGGGCCTGCCTGCCGCCACCGAATTTCTCGATCCCATTGTCCCACAGTACATCGCGGACCTGGTTTCATGGGCGGCCATCGGCGCGCGGACGACGGAATCGCAAACGCATCGTGAAATGTCGAGCGGCCTCTCCATGCCCGTCGGTTTTAAGAACGGAACGGATGGCGATTACCAGTCGGCCCTTGATGCGATGTTGTCGTCCCGCTCGGCCCATTCCTTTCTCGGGGTTTCCCCCCAAGGCAAAGTAAGCATCATCCGCACAACCGGTCATCCCTCGGCCCATATCGTCTTGCGCGGCGGGCGTAAACGCGCGAATTGCGATCCGGCGACGATCAACGAAGTGCTGGAAAAGATGGGCAAGATGGGGCTGACGCCGTCCTTGCTGGTCGATTGCAGTCACGCCAACTCGAACAAGCAGCCCCTGGCGCAGCCGCAAGTCTGGCAAAGCATCTTGCAATACCACATGGAAGAGGAACCCCGCGTCGTGGGCGCGATGCTCGAGTCCAATCTCGAAACGGGGAGGCAGGATTTGATTCCCGGTCAACCCTTGAAACCAGGGCTTTCCATCACCGACTCCTGTTTGGGTTGGACCGAAACGGAAAAGCTTATCCTGGAAAGCGCCGAGCAATTGCGGCGCAAGGCCAAGCGCTAAATTTCCAAAAGCTGGTTCCATCGGCGATTAAGGA
>Ga0182030_10011396_pt1 | contig 17957 bp, 14 predicted proteins | sample 812S3MmetaG_FD_121299 | JGI IMG/M metagenome (GOLD analysis project Ga0182030, IMG submission 121299) | Permafrost microbial communities from Stordalen Mire, Sweden - 812S3M metaG (Illumina Assembly) | ecosystem: Environmental > Terrestrial > Soil > Wetlands > Permafrost | place: Sweden...
CAGGTTAAAACCTGCGGCTACCCACGGTTGGCCCCTTCGGGGCCGGACCGGAAATTGCTTAGTCTAGCGCCTATGCCCCTCACCGCCCGCCTTGCGATCCCCCCTCTCCCCCAAGGGGGCGAGGGCAGAAGGATTCTTACTTTTGCCTTTTGACATTTGCACTTTGCCTTTTGCCTTGTTCTTCCCCAGAGGAGTAGTGCACCTTAAGTGATCAGCCGTAGTCCTAGTGGAACCGCGGGGCAAGCTCCTGGCAAAGAGTGGAATCGATCTGGCAAGCCTGTTGGTAGTACTGCTGCGCTTTGGCGTTTTGCCCGGCGCGCAGGTAGAAGAGGGCAAGGTTCCCGTAAGGGGCGGAATATTTGGGGTCCAGGCGGATCGCCTCCTCGTAAGCGCGCACCGCCTCATCCGCACGTCCTGCTGCCAGCCGGGCGGTTCCCAAAAAGTTATAGGTAATTGCGGCGCGATAGCCCAGTTCAACAGCCTTCTCAAGAGCCGCAAGGCCCTCGGGGTATTGCCGCATGCGCACCAGGGTGACGCCGTAGTCGGAGTTCACCTTGCCCTCCTCGGGATGGGAAACCAGAACCTCCTTTTCCAGGTTTGACGCATCCGTCAGCCGGTTGAGCTTTTCGTAAGCACCGGCCATCGCTATTTTCACTACAAAATTCCGCGGGTTGAGTTCGAGCGCCCACTGGAACGCCTTTACCGCGCCCGCCGGGTCGCCACCCTCCAGCGCGGCGTGGCCCATCCCCATCGCCGCAAGGTCGTAGCGAGGATTGATCTCCAGCGCCCGGCGGTAATAGTCCATCGCCTCATGATATTGCCGCTGGCCCAGGGCGTTTTCGCCCATCAAGAAGGGTGGCAAGTAGGACTTGGGATCTTCCACCGCGGCCTCGCTGAGCAAAGCGTTGGATTCCCCCCATCGGCCATCCTCCGCCAGTTCCGTGGCGTGAATGACCCGCGTGTAGAACCTCACTCGGTCCTTCGGATCGGCTGCGCCCGAGGCATCCCCTTGGAGGGGTTCTGGCGCAGACCCGCCTACGTATCCAAGGGACCGCAGTTCACGCAACTTCTCCATGTCAAGGGTCGGGGAGGCTTGGGAGGGCGCCGCCGGGCGCGAGTAGCGCGCCTCCAGGGTGTGCATATTTTCCCTCAGCGTGGCGGCAATGCTGGGCTTTTCTCCCTGGAGGTTGTGGGTTTCCCCGGGGTCCGCCTCGATGTCGTAAAGCTCCTCGCGCGGGGCCTCAACGTAATGGTATCGCTCCGTCTCGATCCCGTGCAGCGAATGCCATCCAAAGGAGGTGCGCGGATAGAGCGACTCGGAATAGCCCTCGCGCGGCGCGCCCGCGGAGGGGGACCGCAGAAGTGGCAGCAGGCTGCGTCCCTGAAAGTTTGCGGAATCCGCGGCCGGGAATCCACACGCCTGGGTGAGCGTGGGAGCGATGTCCACTGTATTCACAACCTGGTCAATGGAATGCCGTGCGGGTTTGATATCCCCCGGCGGCTTCAGGATCAGCGGCACGTGCACGGTGGAATTGTAAATGAACAGGCCGTGCGCCTGCTCGCCATGTTCCCCCAATCCTTCACCGTGATCGCTCGCCAGCAGGATCAGGCTGGAGTCGTAAAGGTTGTGGGCCTGGAGAAAAGCCATCAGGCGCCCTAGTTGCTGATCCGCATAGGCGATTTCCCCCTCGTAGGGGTGCATGCGGAAGCGTGTTTTGAAAGGTTCCGGCGGTTCGTACGGCGTGTGCGGATCGTAGAGATGCAACCATAAAAAGAAGGAGCGGGAACCTTGACCCTCCAGCCAGCGCAAGGTGTGATCAACCGTCACGGAGCCGCGGCGCTCCAGGCGGGGATGCCCCGGGGACTTCTCATCCTGAGGATTGATCGCGTCATCATAAGTGTCGAAGCCGCGTTTCAACCCCCACATGGAATTCAGCACAAATGCGCTGACAAAGGCTGCGGTGGAATAGCCGTGCTTCTTGAACACTTCCGCCAGGGTGGGAATCCCTGCAACAAGTCCGGTCGTGGTCAAGTCTTCCACTCCATTCCACATGGGGTAAGTGCCGGTTAGGATTGCGACGTGCGAGGGCAGAGTGAGAGGGACCGGGGCGAGGGCGCGACGAAAGATCACTCCATCTCTGCCTAACTGGTCGGCCGTTGGAGTGAGGACGGTTCGATTTCCGTAACACCCCAGGTGATCGGCGCGGAGCGTGTCAATCGTAATCAGAATGACATGGGCAGGTGGTGGTTCTGCCCCGACGAGCCGATTTACGGATAGGACTGCGGCACAAGTCAGCAAGACACAAAGACTGAACGTCCGCATCCAGGGCGTTCGTGGGGCGTGCACAATCCCGGGTTGGGTGGAGCTGGCCATAAGTCCGGGATTAGTAGTTATTGTGCGTATTCGAACTAGGTTATCACCATTCGATTCGCTCATCACCAAGCGCTCTTCCTATCGGAACGACCCTTCAGGCCGATGGTGGGCCTATGGCCATTGATCAATAACAATTTTTTGTGGCAAGCATAATCTGGGAGGCATAGGATGACATACATTACGATATTTGTAAAAACACCAAAAAGTGGATACAAATAGCAGGCTGTCGCCCCCATAAAAACTCTTGACACTAACCGAACTCTTCGGCAAAATCTAAAACACTTTGGATACTGCGCCGGGGGGTTTTACTCTCCCCGGCATTATACTTGCGTCAAGACGGGTCTCGGCCGATGTTAGCACGGGCTCTTAGTTACAGGGCTCGTGGGATTAACATTCCCCTTTTCAACCTTCGGAGGTGATGAATGCGGCACCGAGCCAATAATATTAGATGTAGAGGTCCATTCTGGACCAGCCTTTTGCTTGTGGTGTTCACGGCATTGCTGGGCCCGTCACTGAGCATGGGCCAGACCGTCAACGCAAGTCTGACCGGTAAGGTAACCGACCCGTCGGGAGCAGCCATCCCTGAGGCAGCCGTCACAGCCACCGATGTGGCGACGGGGCAGTCTGCCAAGACCATGACTGACCCGACGGGTAGCTACAACCTTCCCTCTCTCTCTCCTGCTACTTACACTCTCACCGTGGAAAAGGCGGGATTCAAGACTTCGGTACAAACTGGGATCACGCTCTTGGTCGACCAAAAGGCCACTCTCAATGCTCAGTTGGAGGTCGGTAATGTCTCCACGCGCGTGGAAGTTAGCGGCGCGGCGCCTTTGGTCGAAACTGCGTCGGCGAGCGTTGGAACCGTAATCGGAGAGCGCGATGTGGTTGACCTCCCTTTGAACGTGCGGCGTTTTGGGGCGTTGGCCACCTTGGTTCCGGGAACCACCACGGACAATGGCGGGTTCGCCAACAACCAATTTGGCTCGCCCTTCAGCGAGGCGTCTTACACCGCGAACGGCGCCCGTTCCGCGAGCAACAACTCGATTATTGACGGCGTAGACTCGCGGAATATGACCTTCGGCGGCTTCTCCGTTTCGCCACCCCCGGACGCCGTGGAGGAATTCAAAGTCCAGACCAATATTTACGATGCGGCATTTGGCAAGACGGCCGGCTCCACCATCAACCTTGTCACCAAGTCGGGCACGAACGATTTCCATGGCGTTCTCTACGAGTTCGTGCGCAACGACATATTTGACTCAACGCCCGTCTTTCAGACATCGCTGCCCGAATATCGCCGGAACCAATTCGGAGGTTCGTTCGGCGGACCGATCAAGAAGAACAAACTTTTCTTCTTTGTGAACTACGAAGAGTTGCGCCAGATTCAGGGAGGGAGTTCCACGACGCTGGTCCCCACCGCGGCTCAACTTCAGGGCGACTTCTCCCATAACTACGCCGGGATTAGTTCGCTGACGGGAACGACCGAGAACCTCTGCGGACCGGGCGGACCTGCCAATCTCAACTACGATACGGGCCAACTCTTCGACCCCTCCACCTCGACGCTCTACAATTGCCCCAATGCCGCGGAAGGCACAGCTCCCGTTGTGATTGCCAACCCCATTCCGGGAAACATTCTATTCGGGGCCGGATCCACCCGGACATTAGACCCGGTAGCCGCGCATGCCCTTTCTTTCAATCCCTTTCCGGCGCCTAATCTCACCGGTGTTGCCGGTGCGAACTTCATTCAAAGCGCGCCCTTGCCCCTCACCCAGCATACGGGTGACCTCCGCTTTGACTACACCATTGGCCCGCGGGACCAGTTGATGGCTCGCTACATCATTGGTAACTCGTATGCCGTAAACCCTTACTCCGGATATGACATCCTGCCCAGCTTCGGCGATACGATCTACTTCCGCGGCCAGAACATGGCTGTGGGGTGGGTCCACACCTTCGGCGGCCACCTGCTGAACGAAGCGCATATCGGTTTCCAGCGCGACTATGACATCGCGAACTGCGAAAGCTGTCCGCGAGCGGCAGGCTTCCAGGAGGGCTTCGGCATCCAGAACTTCACCTCGGTATCGCCAAGTTTCGAAGGTTTCCCGATTTTCGGATTTAGTAACTTCTCGGATATCGGAGACTCCAACTACCGTCCCGTGATCAGCCCGGACATGGTGGAAAAGTACCAGGATACCCTGACCTGGACGCATGGCCGGCACACGGTGGTGATGGGCGCCGACCTCCAGTTCTACCAGATTCTGAGAGAAGCGGCGTCGTTTGCGCCCCACGGCCAGTTCTACTTCAACGGTCAGTACTCCTCCTTGTTCAGCTCCTCGTCGGCCGCCGTCAGCAGCAACGCCGACATGGCGGATTTCCTGCTGGGCTATCCCGACAACGCCGCAAGCACCATCAGGTATTCGGACACCAACCAGACCGGCGGCGGGTTCTGGAACGCGTACGTGCAGGATAATTTCAAAGTCAGCAGCAATCTGTCCGTCAACATTGGTCTCCGTTGGGAAGATCGCCGCTGGGCTACCGACAAGCGGGACAATTATCTGACCCTCTGGCCGACCAAACTTGCCTTCTCAGGGTCGGGAGATGCCTTGCTGGTCTCGGCGCTTCCGGCGGCACAGAATGACGCGCTCTGCACCAGCGCTGCCGATTCCTATCTGCACCTCAATGGCACTTTGGCGAGTCCCTGCCTGATTGCCACCAGCGCCCAGCGCAGTTCCTTCGGGTTTACCGGCCGCACGGCCCAAACCCTGATCTTCCCCGATAACAAGGATTTTGCTCCGCGGCTGGGCATTTCGTGGAGGCCTACCAGTTCCGATAAGGCGGTCATCCATACCGGCTACGGGATCTTTTACGACACGCCGAACATGAACAACCAGCATTTCGTCAACAACAATCCGGTGTTTTCTCCGTCGCAGTATTTCTTCACTTCCAGCGAGGCGCTGCCTACCGCTACCACGGCCAATATGTTCGCGGGTTCAGGCGGAATTCCGACCCTCAACAACCAGTTCGTCTCCCTGTTCGTTTCACCCTTCTACAAACCCCCGTACGTGCAACAGTGGAGCTTTGGCATTGAGTCGCAGATCAGCACCAACTTGGCAGTGGAAGTCAGTTACATCGGCGCCAAGGGAGTGCACCTGGGTGACCTGCACCTGCCCGCCAACCAACCCGAGCCGGGACCGGGGGCATATGGGCCTCGCCGTCCCTATCCCGACTTCGGGGAGATGCTCTATACCACTGCGGATGCGAGTTCGGATTACAACTCCTTGCAAGCGAAAGTTACCCGACGCTTCTCCAATGGTCTCAGCTTCCTTGCCTCATACACCTTCTCAAAATCGCTCGATGACAACGAGGGCGATGAGGGGTTTGGAGGCGGGTTTGGCAATGGCGATGCACAGGACGATAACCGCCCGTGGCTCGACTGGAGCCGCTCCTTCACCGATGCCCGCAACCGGCTGGTGTTCAGCTATATCTATGAAATACCGGTTGGCAAAGGCAGGAAATTCCTGAACAAAGGCGGGGTTGCCAACACCGTAATCGGCGGCTGGCAGGTCTCAGGCATCACCTCGTTCCAATCGGGATTTCCGTTCACGGTAATAACGTCTGGCTCCTTCTCCAACACCGGATCGGCCACTCCGCGGCCCGATCGGACTTGCTCTGGAAACGCGGCCCAGACGCTGGGGGCGTGGTTCAATACGAGTTGCTTCACGAACGCCCCTCTGCAGGCGGGCTTAACAAACGGGATTTACAGCTTTGGGAATTCCGGTCGCAACATCCTGAGCGGCCCGGGCTTGAACGACTTTGACCTTGCGGCGATTAAGCATTTCAAGCTCGGCGAGCGTTTCAATTTGGAGTTCCGCGCAGAGTTATTCAACATGTTTAGTACCCCGAATTTCAGCTACCCCCACGCCAACCTCTCTGCGCAAGCCTTCGGATCGATCAGTGAGTTGAATCCCAACAACCTTGTTCAAGCTCGTCAGGTCCAGTTTGCTATGAAACTTAGCTTCTAGCCGGATTGGACGTTGGAATCGAATTGCGTGTCAGCCCTCCCGCTCGGCCGGCAACCCGGTCGGGCGAGAGGATTTTTCTTTTGGCACGCCCCTGAGCGCCTGTTCAGCACCAGCCCGGCGCTCGGCGCGCCACCCCTCCTCATATGAGGAGGGGTGCGTTTTCAACAACTCCCCTCCTGATTCAGGAGGGGTGGCGCCTTGGGCGCCGGGGTGGTTGGCCGCGGTGGGGCGTTTTTCTGCACCCTGTTTAGCCCGGATTTCCCACCATGCCCGGACGGGGTGGTGGAGGGGCGTGGCTTTGCAGGCTGCAGAAAAACGCTTAAATGCTGTCATTCTGAGCGCAGCGAAGAATCCCGCTCTGCCGCTCAGGGTAAACTGCGCGAAGGATCTCGCTCTGAGTGTTTTCAAGGCAATGCGAGATTCTTCGTCGCCGGGGGCTCCTCTGCAGGAACTCGACGCGTAAGTCCTTTAAATTCAGCGGGTGTAGCGCGGACCTGTTTTTTAGGTCCGCGGCTCGTCTCCGATGGACAAGGAAAAGCCGCGGACCTAAAAAACAGGTCCGCGCTACCCTTCCTCGGCCCGAGTTTCTGCCTATCACGGGCAGCCGCAAGGCTGTCAATGCTCAGAATGACAGTGCCAACGGGTTTTTCCGCAGCCTGTTTAGCCCCCATTTCTCACCACGGAATGCATGGGCGGGACTTCGGCTCCGAAGCCCCAAAGGGGCGACCTAACACAGCCCAGGCCAACGGCCTGGGTTAACGGAGGGTTTCCAGGCCGAGCCCTGAAAGGGCGACCTACGGATTCCACTGTTTCGTCGTCGACAGAGTGTTTATCAAGAGCTCGGCCATACCCAAAAGGCCTGCTGCCGTTCTCGCCGAGGGAAGCGAAGTTTCGTGCAGGATTTGAGATGGACCTCCCGTTGGGAAATGCGCAGCGGCGTTTGTTAGCACGCCCCTTCAGGGCTTGGGATTAGAGATGATATGCCCTTCTTGACCCAGGCCGTTGGCCTGGGCTGTGTTAGGTCGCCCCTTTGGGGCTGAGAACTCTGACTCCGCCAGCATCGAAAAGACCGCCAAAGCTGCGCACGCTCGGACCGGCGGTATGGACCAAGAGGCACGGAAACCCTACGGGTTCTCCCGCAGCTTTTTTAGCCGCGCCGAAACCGGGGCTCCCCCCCTACGTCCGTCATGCGCACAGGGGTGGAACGAAGTTTTGTAGGCTCTTATTCTGGGTATTGCACTTGACTACAGCAGCGGTGGGATGTAGAATGGAGGGGTGCTGGGAAGGGAGAATGGCTATGCCGCGGCGTAAGCCACCCGCCCCGACTCCTTCTTTGCCTTTCTCCAATCGCCGCAAAGCTAAGAATTCCACCGGTCCTCGGACCGCGCGGGGCAAGGCATGGTTGAGGCTGAACCGTTTGCGGCACGGCGCGCGATCCCCGGAATTTATCAACATTTGCCAAACCCGGCTCGATGCGCCCGTCCTCCCGGCCGGTTATGGGCGTGAGGTCCGAAATGGAAGCAGCCGCACTAGCGAAAATGAAGGTCCAACCGGCTATATTGATGAAAACAAAGATTGTGACAAATTGACCTTTCGAGCTGAGCATGCGACTGGGGGATCAAACGCCTGCCGGTACCCGCGGGGCTTTTCTGAAACCCCTGATCTGACCCGCATTGAGGTCCGCCATTGAGGTAGATTGCCGTTCGCAACTCTCGCCGCGGATGGCAGCAGGATCGCCGGCAGGATGGAAAGCTCAGGGGAAAGACTATTTCGTTTCCATGAGCCCGTTCCCCTCCTCCACGGTCAAGAACTTGTCGGCCGGCAGATCTTTCAGCCTGTCGATTACTCCGCTAGGCCAGCGGATTTCGAGGACGTCGATCCGGGCCGCTTGCCCCAGCCCGAAGTGGACCCGTAGATCGTTTTGGGAAAGGTAGCTGCCGCCGCTGCGCACCTCGTCAATGTAGCGCCGCCCTGCGGCCACCACACTGATCCTTGCCCCCATGCCATCCCGGTTGGAGCGCGTCCCCACGGTGCGAATCGTGACCCAATGGTTCGTTTTGGCACCCAGGTTGTGCAGCAGCGTCGGGGGATCGTTCTGATTGTTGATGGCGATGTCGAGCGCCCCGTCATTGTCGTAATCGAGAAAAGCCGTGCCGCGGCCCGAGCGCCGAAGCTGCAGTCCCGGACCCGCGGAGGAAGTGACGTCCTGAAAAGTCCCATTACACAGGTTGCGGTAGAGCAGGTTCTGCTGGCGGTAGGGCGACTCGGGATGTCCGTGGTCTTCGAGTTCGGGGTATACATGGCCGTTGGCGATGAAGATGTCCGGGCAACCGTCGTTGTCGTAATCGAAGAACCCGCCACCCCAGCTTAGCCTTTTGAGATTGGACCCCAATTTGGCATCGAAGGTCCGGAAGGTGAAGCTGCCGTCACCCTCGTTGTGATAGAGGTCGGGAACGTCGTCATCAAAGTTGGTCTTAAAGATGTCGAGGAAGCCGTCGCCATCATAGTCGCCGGCGGAGACGCCCATTCCGGCCTGCTCCAGGCCGTCTTCCGTGTAGGCAACCCCGGCTTCCACACCTCGTTCCGTAAAGGTTCCATCGCCATTGTTCTGATAGAAGAGGCTGGCTACGGAGTCGCAAGCCTCATAGATGTCCGGCCAGCCGCGATTTCCGAAATCGGCCGTCAGAACCCCGAGGCCATAGCATCCCGCCGCTTGGCGGATCCCCGCAGTTTCGGAGACATCCGTAAACGAGCCGTTACCATTGTTGTGGTAGAGATAGCTTTTGCCGAAGGGATGAAGCCCTCGCGGCCCGCAGTACACGGGCACCCCTTTGAAAATGCAGTTGGGGCCGGAACCGGGCAGGGGCGTTGTCTTCTCATCGGGTATTTCCACATAACCGGCAACGAACAGGTCCAGCTTCCCGTCGCGGTCATAGTCAAAGAACGAGCACCCGGAGCCCCAGTTAGGATGGGGATTGTAAAGGCCCGCCGCCCTGGTTACATCGGTGAAGGTTCCATCGCCGTTATTGTGGTAGAGGATGTTCGGCTGGCCGTAGTAGGTTACAAAGAGATCGTCAAAGCCGTCGTTATCATAATCGCCCACGCAAACCCCGTGTCCCCACCCGGAGTGATCGAGACCCGCCCGGCGGGTCGCGTCCGCGAAAGTGCCGTTGTGGTTGTTGCGGTACAGGTGATTGATGGGCTCGGAGCCTTGGGGAAAACCCTCCAGGGTGCTGCCGTTGATGAGATACAGATCGGGGTAGCCATCGCGGTCATAGTCGATCGCCGCAATGCCGCTGCCCGTGCTTTCCCAGATGTATTTCTTGATTTTCTCGCCGCCGTTCACCATGCGCAAGGTCAGGCCGGCTTGCGCCGCGGCATCTACGAACTGAGCCTGCACGCTTGCGCCCGGTTCCCCCAGGGGGCGCGATTGTGGGCGCAGTGCGGCGGCGGCCAGCAGCAAGGCGCAGCTTACGGCACAGATTAGCGGAGCCTTGTGCATAGTGGTTTTCGAACGCACTTTGTTCGCAGGGATAATCAGCTCGCAGCGGTCGCGGCCACCGTGCATGGCCAGCGGTTAGCCTGGTTTGCTCCGCTTACAGGAAGAGTTCCCGGCGGAGCTGTTTTGAAAGCTTCTCGATCCGTTTAAGTCGATCGTTCAATTCCTTAGATACTACACCCTTATTGGCTTGTTCAATGTCTGGAGGAATTTCCCCAGCCAGTTTGGCTAATTCCTCGGCGTCGCGTTTGACCTGCGCGGCATCGATTTTCGGCTTTGCCGGTTGCGGAGCCTGGCGCGGATCATCTATCGGGAAACGGGTTGGCGCCGGCGCTGGAGGCCCCTGCCCACTGGGGTTGGGTGTCCAAGGGGGATTCTGCCCTGGCAACTGCAGCAGGGCGAATAGGAGAGCCGCGGACCACAACCGTGGCAGAGCCATAGCGCACCTCCCAGAAGAGTCCTTTCGAGACGCTATTATACTCCCCTGTATGGCCTCTGGTTTCTTCAGGATTGAACTGTGCTAAGATCGCGAGAGGCGCACGGAAGCCCGCCCCTGGAAAGAAGGATGACCTTGTCGCCTAGCCCCTGGAAGTCGCTGTGTTTGGCCGTCGGGTTTTTCCTTGCCCTCCCTCCCTCTTCCTTGATGCAAGCAACGCCGCAGTTTGCGCCGAAGCCTTCCAGCCCTCCGGCAGCTTCCGCCAGCGACATAACCTTCAACAAGATTGAGGCGCTCATTCGTTCCAAGGACTATCAGCATGCGGAGTCTTTGCTGGAAGCTTCGATGAGCAACAGTCCTTCGCCCGCACAAGCCTACCTTCGCATGGGCAAGCTCTACCTCAACCAAGACCAATGGGCGCGCGCCGGGCATTACTTCGAGAAGTCGCTGCAAGCGCGGGATGAAAATGATCAGGCGCACCTGCTTCTCGGTCTTGTCCATCGTGAGCTGAGACAACCGGAGCAAGCCGAAAAGGAATTTATGAGGGCAGCCGGCCTGAACCCTCGAAGTGATGTGAATGCCTACTTTGCCGGCCAGCAGCTCCTGCTGGACATGAAATTCGAAGCGGCGCTCGCCTACCTTTACGAGGCGGTGAAATTGAATCCCCGCAATGTCTCCGCCTATCGCGCTTTAGGCATGACGCAAGTCCATCTCGGCAATTACGGACTCGCGGAGTCCTACTACCGCAAAGCAATCGAAATCCCCGGCAATTCCAGCCCGGCGGATCCCGGGCCGTATCTTGATTTGGCGTTCATTCTCTTGTTGGGTCATGATCCGGCAAAGGTCGAGGAGGCCTTGAAGCTGGCGCAGCGGGGGGCAGAGATACAGCCGGATTCCGGTGACGCTCATTACCTGATGGGGAAAGCGCTCATGAAGTTGGGACGGGTAAAGGAATCCGTGCCGGAGCTGGAGCTGGCGGCCCGACGCAACCCGGAAGATAGCAAAGCCCATTTCCAGCTTGCGCTGGCTTACGATGCTTTGGGCGAGAAGGAAAAAGCCCGCGCGGAACGCCAGGCACTGGCGAAAACCAAGCAGCGCGCGAGCGAGCAGGGTATGGCATCAGGAAGTGTAATGCCGCAGACGGCCCCATAGCCTGCATTTCTAACCGCGCGCGGACAGCCCTTAGAGTTCTGGCGGAAGGGCGGGGCTCTGCAGGCTGCGCAAATACTCCTCCCTGCCGGCATTCTGAGCATTGACAGCCTTGCGGCTTCCCATGATAGGCAGAAACCTGACGGGAAGAAGCCATCACCAACCTGTCATCCTGAGCAGCAGCGAAGGACCCCGGCAGTGTGCGGGGTTTCATGAACCAGGCAGACTACGGGGGCTCTTCGCCCCAATGGCGGGCGCAGAATGACAGTTTGAGCGACAGTGAATCGAGAAGACTTGCGCGTCGAGTTTCTGCGGAGCTTCGCGCGCCTTCATAAGCACCACGGGCACCCGCCGATTTCAGCGGGCGGCTCCCGTTCCCCGCGTCAGGCGCCATATTCATGCACGGCCTCATACAACGCCAGGATATTGGCCGTGGGCGTATTGGGCTGGAGGTTATGGCAAGGGGCCACCACGTACCCTTTGCCTTGGCGGAAGATGCGGATATTTTCGGCCACCTCCCGCTTCACATCGTCTGGCGTGCCAAAAGGCAGGGTCTGCTGATTGTCCACGCCGCCGTGAAACACCAGTGACTTTCCAAAATCGCGCGTCAGCTCTTCCCGCCCCATTCCCGCACAGCGCCACTGGATGGGATTGAGGACGTCGATGCCGACCTGGATCAGTTCCGGCAGGAGGGGCCGAATGGCGCCGTCATCATGGTGCATCACTTTGACGCCGAAGGAGTGAATGAGATCGATCATCTTCCGCATCCACGGCTTCAGAAAGCGGCGGAAGGATGTCGGGCTCATCAGCAGCGTGTCCTGCGTGCCAAGGTCCTCGGCGACGTAGATGAAATCGATCAGCCTAGCGGCCGCCTGGAGGGTGCGCCGGATGATCGCTTCGTGGATGTAATAGATGCGCTCCAGGGCGGCCTCCGCCAGCGAGGGGTTTACGGCGAGGTCAATCAGGGCCTGTTCCATGCCCCGGAGCCGGCAATAAAGGTAGAACGGCTCGTAGCACCCACCCAAGATGGGGTATCCGTGCCAAGCTTCGCACTTCTCACGCAAGCCGCCCACGTCCCACATCGCGGGATCCGGCCAGTCGAAGCGCTCCACATCCGCCGCGGTTGCAGCTTTCGCCAGCGGGTGGGTGACGGCCTCCTCGTAAACGCCCAGACCATCCCCATAGGAAACATTCGCGACTTCAATGTGCCAGATGCTCCAGAGGGATTGGGTATGCCAAGTGTCTTCTTTGGCCAGCGGATGCGTGGGGCCGACAGGGACCAGCTTGTCGATTCCTAACCGCTCCCAGAGTGCGCGTTCGGAAGCGCACCCCAGCTCCTTGCGCAGCCGGTCGGTGACCTCCGCCGTAGCCCAGTAGTCACAGGGATTTCGATCGGGAGTTTCACCCGCGAATAGGGCCAGCCAACGCTCTCGAGGTGTAAACATTGCGATCTCCCTCTGGCTCGTCACCGTAGCGGAGAACGATGGCCACATCATTGACCATGATCAACCTTCCGCTCCGCACCAGGACGGAAACGGGCAAAAACCCGGAATGTCGAATTTCGCCAATACGATAGCATTCCCGTCGCGGCGTGATTTTAGCACAGGCTCTGGCCGAGCACATCAGATATGACCCGCGTACAATAGACTTGCGCGTTTTGGCGTGCTGTCCTAATTTGAACATAGCGCCGCCCTTTAGATCGGCACCTGCCGGGCTGAAGCCCGGCGCTACACCTGAAATCAGGACAGCACGCGCTCGTGGAAATATGCCCTATTCTCTCGAGACAACCAGTTTGGTGGGTTGGGGAGACGAATCTGTGATAGCGGGCGGGGAGGCCCGTCCGGGGCGCCCCTCGGCAGCGGTTATCGCCGGGAACATACTTGGCGCGGAAAGGTGAAACAAAATGGGAAACCCTGAGACTGAAATTTCGTGGATCGATTACCTCAAAACCATCGACGCCCCAACCTTGTCGAACGCCATCGAATTGCTCAAAGTGCGCCCGAACCGGGAGGGTTTCACGCCCTTGCAAGTTCGTGCTTTATTCCCCGAGTTTGGGCGGATGTGCGGCCATGCGGTGACCGCCCAGGTGGAGACGATTACGGAAAGCGAACCCCAGGACGCTCAACGGTTCGTAGAACTTTACCGGGCTGTGGAGCAATCCGCAAAACCCGCGGTGATTGCCTTTCAGGAAATTGGCGGTGATCCCGACTACGCGGCGCATTGCGGTGAAGTGATGGCCACGATTTTCACCCGCCTGGGAGCGGTCGGGTTGGTTTCCGACTGCGGCGTTCGCGACATCCCCGAGGTGCGTGCTCTGCGTTTCCACTACTTTGCCCGGGGCAGCGTGGTAAGTCATGCCAATTTCCGGATCGCGCGAGTGGGAGTGCCGGTTCAGGTGCACGGAGTTGTCATCCGTCCCGGGGATATTCTCCACGGAGACGAAAATGGGATTCTCCTGGTGCCCAACGGCATCGAAGAGAAGCTCCCGCCGGCCGTCGAGCAGGTACGTAGTCGCGAGCGTCGATTGATGGATTGGGTTCGCAGTGAAAGCTTCTCGCCGGATCATCTCCGCGACCACGTGGTCGAATGACCATAATCGCCGCGCCAGTCGGGCGTAGGGTTTCACGTCAATCACGCCGTTGACTGCTACACTTCGGGCGTCTGCTTAGTTGTTAATTGTGTTAGTGACCACCGTAGCTTATCGCTCCTGGGAGGGCGGGGCTTTACAGGCAGCGGAAAAACGCTCCAATACCGTCATCCTGAGCCCGTTCGCTGTCATTCTGAGCGCAGCGAAGAATCTCGCTCTGCCGCTCAGGGTAAACTACCCGAAGGATCTCGCTCTGTATATTTTCAACGCAATGCGAGATTCTTCCTTCGCCTTGCTCAGGACCGCCTGCAGCTCCTCAGAATGACAGTGCCGGCGAGTTTTTCCGCAGCCTGTTTAGCCCCGCCGTTCCAGACCCGTGATGGGAAATCCGGGCTAGGTACGCCGAATCTGTGGTACACAATTCACACTGAAATGATTGCGGATGGCTTTGCCCATAACCAGGCTCACGTGCGGAGCTTTGCCGCCGCGTGCGACTCCACATCCGCTTGCGAGGAAAGGATATGTTCCCGCATGGCGCGGCGCGCGTCGTTGGCCCGGCGCTTTTTGAGCGCCCTCAGGATTTTCTTGTGTTGGGTGATGGTCAGGGTGGCCCGGGAGGTGGGGTGCTCCGGCGGGGAAGTAGCCAGGGTTTGTTCCACCCAGCTTTGCAGGTATCCGCGAATGGTGCTGAGCAGATTTCCCAAGATGGTATTCTGCGTCGCCTGGGCGATGCGGAGATGAAATCGCAAGTCGTGCTCGAGGTAACGCTTGGGATCGGACACGCACTCTTCCATGCCTTGAATGGCGCTCTCCATGGCGGCCAGGTCATCGGCGGTGGCCCGGCGCGCAGCCAGAAAAGTCGTGTGAGATTCCAACAGGAGCCGGGTTTCCACCAGGTCCTTCACCACCTTGCGGTCGTGCAGCAATCCCCATTGGAAGGCGCGCTCGAGATACCGGTCGTGGTTGGCGGAAACAAACGTTCCATCCCCGGCGTGCGACTCCAGAATTCCCATGACGGAGAGGGATTTCAAGGCCTCCCTCACGGAGGTGCGCCCCACCCCGAACTGTTGGCAGAGTTGTTTTTCGGAGGGAATTCGCTCACCCGGTTTGAGCACGTCCCGCGCGATGAGGCTGGTCAGTTGCTCAACAATGTTGTCGCTCAGGGAAATTCGCCGGGCGGGTTTCAGGCCATTAATCATTGCCATTAATCATTGCTTTACAAGTGGGAACAGGTGAGTTATGCTCCCGTATGGCAGCTTATCAGACAAGCTGGCAGGCGTCAAATTCATCCTCCCGCAACGGGTGGGGGTATCGATTATGACCATGACCCGTAACCTCGGAATCCGCATCGAGCTTGTCTCGATGGACCCTCATTTTCACGACATCACGATCGCCCTCTACCGGCAGGAACATGCAGGCAGGCCGGAATACCTGGTGCACAGTTACAGCGGCCTGGAAGGCGCGAGTCAGCGGATTGAATCGGTTCGCCGTTCCATGGCCATCTTGGGCAACCTTGTACTCGACGGCGAGTTGTTGCACTTTGCCTGCGGCTCGGCGCACCAAGCAGCGGCCAGGCGAACCTTTTTGGAGACCGCTAAGCTCCCCTCCGGCGCTGCCAATGCACCCAAGCCCCTCACCGTGCTGGATAAGAAATCGGGACGCAATATCACGGCGACGAGTTTGGGAGGCGGTCGATATCAGGTCACCGCCGACGGACCGGAAGACGGCAAAGCCGCGCGGATTGATGGCGTCGTGGGCGGGTTGGTCAAGTTAGCGGAGGTCGAAATTGTGGAGGGAAATCCGGGCCAGTGGGCGTTTCCCTGCGGGAAATGTCACGATGCCCTGATCGGGCTGCTGCTCCCCCGGGCGCTCAACGCCCGGGCCATCTTGCGGGAAGAGGAATCGGCGGGAGGGCGCGGCTTGCTGGTCGCCCCCAGCCAGCAGAAATGAGGAGGTAAGCATGGTCGCTGCGATGACAAGCCGCCAACGCGTCCTGGCTGCCCTGCGCCGGGAACCGGTGGACCGGACCCCCGTCTGCAACCCCACGTCCGTCGCCACTGTCGAGTTAATGGATCTCGCGAACGCACCTTTCCCCGACGCCAATCGTCAACCGGAACTCATGGCGCGCCTGGCGGCCACCGGTTACACGGAGTTGGGCTTTGATACCATCATGCCGGTTTTCAGCATCATTCAGGAGTCCTCTGCGCTCGGCTGCAAGATTCAATGGGAGCAGAAGGACAACTGGCCCACGGTAAAAATGCGCGAGCCCATCTGGGAAAAGCATGAGGATATTCGTATTCCTGCCGATTTCTTGATGCACCCGGACACGCAATGCGTCCTTCAGGCGATCAAAATTCTGCGCAAAGAATTTGGCGACGAGGTGGCCATCATCGGCAAGACCATGGGACCGTGGTCGCTCGGGTACCACTGTTTTGGCGTCGAGCCGTTTCTGTTGCTTTCCCTGGACGATCCGGGCAAGACCAAACTGTGCCTGGACAAGCTCAAGGAGGCGACCCTGCAATTTGGGCTCGCGCAGATTGAGGCGGGCGCTGACGCCCTTACGCTCCCCGACCACGCCACGGGTGATCTGGTCAGCGGCGAATACTATGCGCGGTATCTGCGGGATCTTCACATTGAGTTTGCCGAGCGGCTGCCCGCCCCGATCATCCTGCACATCTGCGGACGCACCGTGGACCGCATGGAATACATCGCGCAGACGGGGATGGCCGCCTTCCATTACGATTCCAAGAACCAGCCGGCGGAATCCATGGGCATCGTCAAAAACCGGATTTCGCTGGTAGGGAATATCAATAATCCCGAAACCCTGTACTCCAAGGGACCGGAAGAAGTACGGCGCGAGGTCTACAAGAACCTGGACGCGGGGGTGCAACTTATTGGCCCCGAGTGCGCCATCCCCTTGCAGACGCGCATCGACAACCTTAAAGAAATTCCCAAGGCTATCAAGGATTGGCATCAGGAACACACAACTCACAATTAGGGATAGATTATGGCGGAACTGAACGACATCTCCAACGAATTCATCCGGCAGGAAATTGCGGAGTTCATCGAGCGCCCGAATGAACGCGAGCGGATTATCAACCTCTTTGCGCGAGCCCGGGTGAAGATGCAAACCATCGCCGCAGCGCTGATCGACGGCGACAACGACCTGGTGAATCAACTCACCAAGGAGTCCCTCGACGAAGGCATTGAAGCCCTGGAAATAATGGACGACGGCCTGATCGCCGGTATGGCGATTGTGGGAATTAAGTTCCGGCAGAATTTCATTTTCGTGCCGGAGGTTCTGGCCTGCGCGCGGGCAATGAAGGCAGGCATGGCGCACATTGATCCCATCCTCTCAGCCGCCGGAATCAAACCGATCGGCAAGGTGGTGATGGGGACCGTCAAGGGCGACTTGCATGACATCGGCAAGAATTTGTGCATCATGATGCTGCGCGGATCGGGCTTTGAGGTGATCGACCTTGGCGTTGACACCTCCGCCGACAAGTTCATGGCGGCGGTTGAGGAAAACGAGGTCCCCTTGATGGGCATGTCGGCTCTGCTTACCACGACCATGCCCAATATGGGGAAGACGATTGAGGCTTTCATCGACGCTGACCTTCGCGATCAGGTAAAAATCATGGTGGGCGGAGCTCCTGTGACCCAGGAGTTTGCTGACGAAATGGGCGCCGACGGTTACGGCAAGGACGCCATGGCCTGCGTGGCCCTTGCCAAGCGCTTGATGGGCGTTGAGGCGAGGTAGATCCCAATGCTGTTCACTTAAGCTGCCCCGTCACGATTTGACCCCCTCACCCCCTCACCCCTCTCCCCCAAAGGGGCGAGGGGAGCAGTGAATTGGGTGTATAGATTTTCCAACCCTCGCCCCCTTGGGTGAGAGG
>Ga0182030_10011397_pt1 | contig 17955 bp, 13 predicted proteins | sample 812S3MmetaG_FD_121299 | JGI IMG/M metagenome (GOLD analysis project Ga0182030, IMG submission 121299) | Permafrost microbial communities from Stordalen Mire, Sweden - 812S3M metaG (Illumina Assembly) | ecosystem: Environmental > Terrestrial > Soil > Wetlands > Permafrost | place: Sweden...
AATCGACGCGCGGGATTCGGCATCAGCCTGTATGGCGTGCGCTCGGCGCGCAACTGGGGGTGCGGCGATTTCGCGGATCTGCGCGCCATTGTCGACGCGTTCGCGCCCGCGGGCGCTGCGTTCATCGGCGTGAATCCGCTGCACGCGATCGCCAATCGGGAGCCCTATAATACGAGTCCGTACCTGCCGGAATGCGCGCTGTATCGCAACTTCATTTATCTGGACGTGGAGAAGGTGGGCGGCTACCAAGAGAGCCTTCTTACGGACGCGCATCGCGGCGAAATTCGCGAACTGCGGGCGAGCGAGTTCGTGGAATACGAACGCGTGGCCAGTTTGAAGCTCGCGGTGCTCGGGTCGATTTTTGAAAAGCTTACTCCGGATGTTAAGGCGTTCGACACCTTCATTGCCGAGCAGGGACGTCCGCTGGAAGATTATGCCGTTTACTGCGCGCTGTATGAAGTGATGCGCGCGCGGAATCCGCACATCTGGTTGTGGACGGAGTGGCCCGAAGAGTATCGCGATCCGCGCTCGAAAGCGGTTCTGGAGTTTGCCGCCGCGCATCGCGCCCGAGTGCGGTTCTTCCAATTCCTGCAATGGCAGTTGAGCGTGCAGGCGGAGGAAGTGCAGGCGTATGCGAAGGCTCAGGGGCTAGTGATCGGGATTTATCACGATCTGGCGCTGGCGACGGATCGTTACGGGTGCGATTTGTGGTCGAATCGTCCGTTCTATTCCACGGGATGCCGCGTGGGCGCGCCTCCGGACGATCTTGCTCCCCATGGGCAGGACTGGGGATTTCCTCCGCCGAATCGCGACGCCCACAGAAGCGATGGTTATCAGTTGTTCGCGCAATCCATTCGCAGGGCCGCGCATGCCGGTGGTGCGTTGCGCATCGATCACGTGATGCGCTTCTTCCGGCTGTTCTGGATTCCCAACGCGTTTCCCGCGAGCGAAGGAACCTACGTGCAGGATTACGCGAGCGACCTGATGAGTATTCTGGCGCTGGAAAGCGTGCGCGGCGATTTCGTCGTCGTGGGCGAAGATCTCGGCACGGTGACGGGCGAAGTGCGGCATGCGCTGGGCGAAGCGGGCATTCTGGGCTATCGCTTGTTGTGGTTCGAGAAGAATGGAGACGGAACGTTTAAGCCGCCGGATCAGTATCCCGCGCAGGCGCTGGCGTCGGCCACGACCAACGATCTGCCGACGATCGAGGGATTCCGCCTGGCGCGGGATATTGAAGCTCGGAAGGCCGCGGGGTTGATCGACGAGGCGGCGTATGAATCGCAAAAGCGGGCGCGCGAGGAAGAAGTCCGCAAGCTGGATCAATCGCTGGAATGGGCCGGATTTGCGGGCGATCCGCTCGGTTTCATGCTGGCGACGCCGTGCCAGCTGGCGATCGTGAACTACGAAGATCTTTCGGGTGAAACGGAACAGCAGAATTTGCCGGGAAGCACGTGGCAATATCCGAATTGGCGGCGCAAGTGGAGCGGTTCGGTGGAAGAACTCGCCGGGTTGGCGGAACGATTCGGTGAATTAGTCAAGCGCAGCGGGCGCGGGCGGAACTAATGGGTCATGGCGTAAACGATGTAATTGATGCCGATGCGGAAGCCTAGCGCGGAGAAGCGCTCTTCGTAGCGGGGATCGTCGGCCCACTCCCACGAATCGCCCAGGTCGGATTCGAAAGTCATGGCGACGATCACGCGTCCTTTATCGTCCATAATGCCGCGCCAGTAAGGCGGGCAATCGTCGCATTTTTCCGTGTCTCCCGTATAGATGTAGCGCGCGCCGGGGACCTGATAGCGCTGGTCGAGATCGAAGACGGAGTGGAAGATGGGCGAGGAGTCCTCGAGATCGACAACCTGGCGGTCGGGAAACACGCGGCGCATGCTTTTCATGAAAATCTGCCATTGGTCGGTGCCCCAGAAATCGTCGGCCGTGAAAAAACCTCCGCGGTCGATGTAGTCGCGGAGTTTGGAGGCTTGCGCGTCGGTCAGATCCCAACGGCCGGTTTGGACGGCGTAGAGCCACGGCCAATTGTAAACGTCGTCGCCATCGTCAAGATTGACGGGCTGTTCGACCGAACGGGCGTCGATGCGGCTCAAGCGGCGGATGGCGCGAAGGAAATGGCGATCGGCGCGAGGGTAATCCTGCGTCCACATGGAATTGCCGCTTTGCCAGTTGCGGCCGAAATATCCAAAACCTCCGCCGCCGCGGTACTGCGGATACATGAGACGCGCGAAAGTCCATTCGGCTTCTTGCTGATGATCGGCGGGCAGGGGGAAGTCGTTGTATTCGATGCCGGGATATTCGCGAAAGGGCCGCTGGAAGGCGTACAGGCTTCCTAGAAAGATGGCGAGGCCACCGGCGACGCCGAGCAACGTCCGCGAGCGCATCCTGGCTCAAGCGTAGCACCTTGCCACTCGCAAAACCCATGGGAGCGATCCGCAAATGGCCGAAAGATAGGGCACGGGGTTGGACGGTTTGCGATATCATGCGAGGTCATGGGCAAGCAATTTTCCGGTTTCCTCTTCCTGCTCCTTCTCTTCGCGCTTCCCGCGTTGGCGCACAACGTAGCCGCGCAGGACGCGGAGTTTATCAAGCAAAACGCGGGCGCGCTGATCGTCCCTTTCATTTACCTGGGCGCGAAACACATGGTGACCGGTTACGATCACCTGCTGTTCCTATTCGGCGTGATCTTCTTTTTGTACCGGCTGAAGGACGTCGCGGTTTACGTAACGTGTTTTGCGGTGGGCCACAGTATCACGCTACTGGGCGGCGTGCTGACCGGGATCCACGTGAACCCGTTCATCATCGACGCGATTATCGGGCTTTCGGTTGTATACAAGGCGTTCGATAATCTGAACGGCTTTCGCACGCTGCTGGGATTTCAGCCCAATACGAAAGCGATGGTGCTGCTGTTCGGATTGTTCCACGGCTTTGGGCTCGCGACGAAGCTCCAGGAACTGAAACTTTCTTCCAATGGTCTGGTGGGCAACATGATTTCGTTCAACGTCGGCGTCGAGATCGGGCAGTTAATCGCCTTGTCGATCATTCTGATGTTTATGACGTGGTGGCGCAGCACGAAGAGTTTCGCCCAGCTTGCGGTCGCGGCGAACGTGGTCATCATGACGGCGGGATTCATCCTGATGGGTTATCAATTGGGCGGCTACTACGACGCGAAGAACAATCCTCCTGAGCAGGCGTCGAACCTTTCTGACATAGTTGTGGCGCAAGCGGGAGGCGCGCGATGAATCCGAGTCCGGACACAGCGACCGCTTCGATCCCGATGCCCTCGCGCAAAACTTTGCTGCTGCAGGTGCTCGGATCGTTGCTCGCTGCGGCGGTGATCGTGTTCTTGTTCGTATTGCCGGCCGAGTATCAGATCGATCCCACGCACTTCGGAAGGCTGACGGGTTTGATCCGCATGGGACAAAGCAACTCGCTGGCGACGAGCGCCGCGCATTCCTACGACAAACCGTTTCGAACGGACACGCAGGTGCTAACGCTAGGCGCCGGGGAGAATTTCGAGTACAAAGTTCGGATGAAGGCGGGTGACGTGCTGGTGTATTCCTGGGAATCCGAGGGTCCTTACGAATACGATTTTCATGGTGAATCGGACAAGGACCCGGAGCATGCGATTAGTTACAAGGCTGGGACGGGGCAGGAGATGAACGGATCGCTGATCGCGCCGTATACGGGCATCCACGGCTGGTATTGGAACAACCACAGCGGCAAGCTGAACGGCATCCGCTTGAAGATGGCCGGCTCCTACGAACTGATCGAGGATTTCAGCGATCCGGATGAGATCGAATCGCAGATCAACAGAGAGGCCGCCGACAAGAACGCTGAGAAGAAGGCCGTTAAAAAATAGCGGTTCCGTTTGCGGCGCTGAGGAGGGTTCATGAGAAATCGTGCAGGGTTACTGATCATTTTGGTGGCCGCCTGCGGTGGCCCGGTCTTCGCAGCGTCATGTGAAAGCCTCGCGTCCCTCGCGCTGCCGAACGCGACGGTCACGTCGGCAAAGTTGATGGAGGCGGGGAAGTTCACGCTGCCCGGCGCTCCCGCGGGTGCACAGGCCGGTGGCGGGTTCGCCGCACCCGGAGCTCCTGCCGCTGGACGAGGTCCAAGGTTCGACGATCTGCCTGCGTTCTGCCGCGTAACCGCGACGCTGAAGCCGAGCGCCGATTCCGATATCAAGGCCGAATTTTGGCTGCCGATGAGCGGATGGAACGGGCGTTTGCAGCCCACCGCGGCGGGCGTATTTTTGGGATCGATCAATTACGCGGGGATGGCGAACATCCTGCGCAATGGATCGGCTACAGCGACCTCCGACAACGGCCACGAAGGAGGCAGCGGTGCGTTCGCGCTGGGGCATCCGGAGAAGCTGAAAGATTTTGCGTATCGCGCGGGGCATGAAACGGCGGTGGATGCGAAGATTCTGACGAAGGCGTTTTACGGCGACGCGCCGTCGCTCACCGTCATGAACGAATGCGGAGGAGGCGGGCGCACTTCTTTAGTCGAGGTGCAGCGTTATCAGGACGACCTGGATCTAGCGATGGTCGGCGGATTGGATAGCGACACGACGCATCATGTGTTGGGGCAGATGTGGGTGTGGCAGGCGAATCATCAAACGCCCGAGAGCTTTATCCCGCCGGAGAAATTTTCGGTGCTGACGAATGCGGCGCTCGCCGCGTGCGATGCTCGCGATGGCGCGAAAGACGGGCTGATTCAAGATCCCACCAAGTGCAAGTTCGATCCCGGAGTCGTCGAGTGCAAAAACGGAGACGGGCCGAATTGTTTGACCAAGGCGCAGGTGGAGACGGCCCGCAAGATCTATTCTCCGGTGAGGAACGCGCGCACGGGCGAGTACCTGCTGGGTCCGTTCATGCCGGGCAGTGAACAAAACTGGGCGTCTACAGTAGGTCCCGCTCCGTTTCCGTATGCTGTGGATGTTTTCCGTTATCTCGCGTTCAAAGATCCGAGCTGGGATTATCACACGCGTCCGATCAATTTCGATTCCGACGTAGCGGCGGTGGATTCGGAAGAGAATCGCATCATGAACGCAAAAAACTACGACCTGTCGCAATATTTTGGACATGGCGGCAAGCTCTTGCTGTTAGGCGGATGGAACGACGCGTCGATCGCTCCCTCGACGAACTACGATTACTACAACGCATTGATGAAGCACATGGGAGCCAAAGCCAAAAACGACGTCCGGCTGTTCATGGTGCCCGGGATGGGGCATTGCCCGGGCGGCAACGGGCCGAGCACGTTCGATATCGATAGCCTCAAGATGCTGCTGGACTGGAAGAAAACGAATACGCCTCCGGATCAGTTGATCGCACAGCATCGCGTGAATGGCACGCCGGATCGCAAGGTGCTGGTGTGCGCTTATCCGAAAATCGCGGTGTTCAGGGGAACGGGGAGCCTGGACGATCCCGCGAATTTCACGTGCAGGTTTTCCAAATAGGAGTTCTCATGCGACAAATTGTGTGGATAGCGGTGTGCGCGCTGCCTGCCTTAGGCGCGACGTGTGAGAGCTTGACGTCGCTGCGATTATCGAACGCGACGGTCACGTCCGCAGTGTCGATCATCGGCTCCCGTGAATATTCGCCGCCCGCCAGCAAGGGCGGAAGCCTGCGCGTCAGAGATCTACCGGCCTTCTGCCAGTTGAAGATGACACTGACGCCATCGAGCGATTCGGATATCAAAATGGAAGTATGGCTACCGGTTGCTGGTTGGAACGGCAAGTTTGAGGGCACCGCGAACGGGGCGTACGCAGGCCGAATCGATGAAGGGGCGCTTGGTGATGCACTACGGCGCGGCTATGCGGCCGCGAACACGGACACTGGACACACGGAAAATAGCGGAAAGTTTGCATTAGGGCATCCGGAGAAAACGATCGATTTCGGATATCGCGCTGTGCATGAAATGTCGGTGAAGGCCAAAGCGGTGGTCACCGCGTTTTACGGCACGGCTCCGAAACTTTCCTATTGGAATGGCTGCTCCACCGGCGGACGGCAAGCGTTGCAGGAAGCGCAGAAGTTTCCGCAAGACTACGACGGCATCGTCGCGGGAGCTCCGGCGAACAACACCACGCGTATGACGATGATGCAGATTGGCGTAGGACAAGCGACGTTGAAGGATGCCGCCAGCATGATTACTCCCGCGAAATTCAAGGCAATTCACGAAGCGGTGCTGGCGGCGTGCGACGCGCACGATGGCGTAAAGGACGGGGTTCTTGAAAATCCCATGCGCTGTAAGTTCGATCCGCAGGTGCTGGCGTGTAGGGAAGCGGAATCAGATGCGTGCTTAACCGGGCCCCAGATTGCCGCCGCCCGTCGCATCTATGCGCCGGTCGCGAATCCGCGCACGAAGGAATACATTTATCCCGGATTGGAGCCGGGGAGCGAGCTGGGATGGTCCATGATGCTCGGCCCGGAGCCCTTCAGCTACGCGAACGACTTTTGGAAATACATGGTGACGAAAGATCCGTCGTGGGATTTCAAGACGCTGAACTTTGAAACGGATCTGGCGAAGGCGTTGAAGGAAGACCACGGCGTAGTGGATGCGACGGACGCCAACCTGGCGCCGTTCTTCGCGCACGGAGGCAAGCTGATCCAGTATCACGGATGGAGCGACCCGGGAATTGCGCCGGAAAACAGCGTGAACTACTACAACAAAGTGGTCGACACACTCGGCGGCAGGGCGAAGACGATGAGCGAATACCGCCTCTTCATGGTTCCCGGCATGGCGCATTGCAGGGGCGGGGAAGGAACGGACACGTTCGATATGCTCGGGGCGTTGGAACAATGGGTGGAGCACGGAAAAGCCCCCGACCAGATCACGGCGTCCAAACTGGCGAAGGACGGATCGGTGGAGCGTACGCGTCCATTGTGTCCGTATCCGCAGGAAGCTGTTTACAGGGGATCGGGAAGCACGAACGAAGCCGCGAACTTCAGGTGTGGGCTGCCGAATGGGTCGCCGAAATAAACAACCGTGATCAGAGCCTGCGGCGCGCCGGCGCGACAACTTCGGCGTCGTTCACTTCGTCGTTCACTGCATGGGCGCGTTGACTCGGAAGCGTATACAAGTTCCCGGGGACGGCTCTGCGCCATCCGATGGCTTGCGGGATCAGGTGCCATTGAATGCGCTTGAAGGCAAGGCTGACGCCAAGCATCAGAACGATCATCGAAAGCGCCACGGCGATGGTCTGGCCAATGCCGAGGGTCTGGTGATAATCCGCGAACAAGCGGCCATAAATGAGCGAGACGTGCGTCCAGTAAACCACGAGTGACGTGGTACCGAGCTGGCGCACGAAGCTCCAGCCGGTGGATAGATATTCGGTCCAGAGGTAGGCGCCGGAGCCGAGCAGCAGCGCCACGCCGAGCTTACAGAAAACCAGGCCGGGACTGTTCAGCCAGAAATCGGATTTCGGATACAGGGAATACGGCAGGTTCGAAAAATACTGGCCGCCGAAGAGAAGCGCGAAGCCGAGCAGCGCGCTCCATTGCATGACTCGATTCCATTCGGTGCGCTGAATCAAGGGGATCAGGCTGCCGACGGCGACACCGAAGGCGAGGAACGCGCCCCAGGGAAAAATGCTGAACGCGTCGCCGTTCGGGACGACGTAGTTGCGAATCGCGTCGGGCAGATGCGAGGTATCGAGCATCGAAGTTCCAAGCATAGACACCAGGGGCGACGCACACGCAATTCCCACGCCCGCGAAAAACGCCCAGCGCACCCGGTTCATGCCGTTCGCCAGCGCCAGTAGCGATAGCAAGGCCGCCGCCGCGCCCATCAGATTCAGGATGTCGACCTTCAGCAGATCGGCGACATGGCTGCGAGGGTAATCGAAAATCCAATTCTGCAGGCGGAAGATGACGGCGAGTAAGAAGAGATAGCGGGCGCGATGCAGCGCCGCGGTCACGCGTTTCCAGGGAGGCAATTCCTGGCGCCGATTCATCCCGAGCGCATAAGTGACACCCGTTAGCAGAAGAAAGATGGCCGCCGCTTCGCCGCCGACAAATTGGGAATAGATGAAAAATCCACTGTTGCGGGCGTCGAGACGGGTGAAGGCATCGAAGGCATGCCCCTGGATCATGATGATGGCGGCCACGCCACGCAGCCAGTCCAGGAATACGACACGATTCGAAGGGCTCGAGTGCATCGGCAGGAAGTACCCTCAGTTTATCAGATGCGCCGCGTCGCCCGGTGGTTAACGGCGTTTTTACAATCTGATCGAGTGATGGTTGAAATCCACCGCTCGGTTGTTTTGCAGCATGGAGCGGCGGCGTTTTTCCTCACATTATCAATCGTTTATCTTTGGTATTCCGCTTGCTTAATAAGAGCGCAAGGACGGGCAAAACCATGAGACGCAGCTTTTTAAAAGGCAATACAATTCGAATCGGGGCGGTAATGCTATCGGCAGCCGCGCTCGTTTGGGCGCAAGACGCGCCCTCGCAGACTTCTCAAGCAACCACGCCACAGGATCAGGACGGATGGCGCAGGCTGGGTAACGCTCCAGGGCAATACTCTGCGCAACCGTATTCTGCACAGCCGCCGCAAACCATGGCTCCGGGCCAGCCGCCGGCGCCGGCGTATCAACCGCCTCCTCCGATTCCGGCGACGCTCACACTGGCGCCCGGAACATTTTTCACGATTCGCGTGAATCAAGCGCTTTCGTCGGATCATAACAAGGTCGGCGACTTGTTTATCGCGAGCTTGGCGAAACCGATCATTATTAATGGCGTCGTTGTCGCGGAGCGTGGACAAACCGTTTCGGGACGCGTGGCGGAAGTCGACAAAGGCGGGCTGCTCAAGGGCAATACGAAACTCGGCATTGAGCTGACACAATTGACGCTCATTGATGGCAGCCAGGTGCCGGTGCGTTCGCAACTCATCAACATCACTGGCCCGGGCTATGGCGCCCGCAATGGGGCGATCGTGGCTGGAACAACGGTGACGGGCGCGGCCATCGGCGGAATCGTGGGCGCGGGTCAAGGTGCCGCGATCGGCGCGGGAGCTGGAGCCGCGGTAGGAATCCTGGGCGCGCTGGCGACCAAAGGCTATCCCACGATCATTCGTCCGGAAGCCGTGTTGACATTCCGCATGGATCAACCGATCGTGGTGGCGACCGACAAAGCTCCGCAAGCGTTTCGCTACGCGGGTCCCGGCGACTACGAACAACCGCGGATGAGCACGTACGGTCCAGGACCAGCGCCGCGTCCTTATTACGGCGCCGGTTACTATCCCGGTTACTATGCACCGTATCCTTATTACGGTTACGGATATCCGTTTTATCCCGGAATCGGAGTGGGCATCGGGTTCGGCGGGCGCTGGCGCCGCTAAGGCTTACGATTCGAGCGTCAGGCGATAGTATCCGCCGGACTGCTCCACTTGCACGGGAACTTCGAAGAGCTCCTGCATCCGCGCGGATGTCAGGAGCTTTTCTTTTGCTCCATCGAAATAGAGCTGGCCATTTTTCAGTGAAACAATGCGTTTGATTTCCGGGATGATGTCGGGCAGGTAGTGCGTCACCACGATCACGCTGACGCCGTTGGCGGCGAGCTTGCGGACGGCGTCGCGGACTTCGAGTTGCGCGCGTATATCCAAACTGTTGGTGGGTTCGTCGAGCACCAACGCTTTCGGATCGTGCGCCAGAGCACGCGCGAAAACAGCGCGGCGCGCTTCACCGCTCGAGACCTCGGTCATCAGGCGATCTTGCAGATGCGAGATTTCGAAGAAGTCCATGACGACGTCGGCGCGAGCTTCCATCTCGGGCGTGACATGGTGGTTCGGCCAGATGCCGACGGATCCAAAAAACGAGCTCAGTACGGTTTCCCGAATCGAATAGGGCTGGGTACAGTAAGCGACCAGGTCATTGGTGACGATGCCGAGCTTGGCGCGAAGATCGAATAGCGTCCAGATCCGTTCGCCCCACATGCGAATGCCGCTTTCATCGGCATACCGCGGATAGCATTCGCGCGTGATGGCTTTGATCAGCGTGGATTTCCCGCAACCGTTGGGGCCGAGAATCGCCACGTGCTCGCCCTCGTCGATGGAGAAGGTGACGTTGCGCAGCGCCATGGTGTTTTCGCGTTGGATCGACACATTGTCGAACTCAATGAGCTTGGGCATTTCCTCCATCGTAACATCGGCCATCGTAAACTCGGCGGCGGCCGTGTTACACTACTGAGTAAGCACTTACTTATGATGACTCCCGCTCCCCGCCCGGCACGTTCTTTACCGACTTCCGCACCCCCTGCCGCCAAGCCGCGCATGCACGGGCAAGACCGCCGCCAGCAGCTTCTGGATGTAGCCGTCGACGTTTTCGCGCGGCAAGGATTCGCGGGCACCAAGACCAAGGACATCGCCGCGGCAGCGGGTGTGAGCGAGGCGATTGTCTTCCGTCATTTCTCCAGCAAGGAAGACCTGTACCACGCGATTCTGGACGCCAAGGAAGACAAGCATGGCGCGCCGGAGTTCGTGGATATTCTGCGGACTTTCGCCGATCGGCGGGATGACGCCGGATTGTTCCACTATGTGGGCTCCGCGATCGTCCGATCGTTTCGCGACGACCCCGCGTTCCATCGCCTGATGCTGTACGCGAGCCTGGAGGGCCATCTTCTCGCCGGATTATTTCGGGAACGATTTGGACTTCCGATCTTCGACTACCTGCGGCGCTACATCAGCCTGCGCCAAAAGGAAGGCGTGTTTCGCGCACTCGATCCGCAGATCGCGGTGATGTTCATGACCGGATCGATCATCCATTTTGCAATGGTGCGCCACGCTTTTCAATGCAAAAAGCCGTATGTTTCCGAGGAGACGGCGGTGCGCGAAATGGTCGATATGGCACTCGCGAGTCTTATGGCGGCGCCGAAGAACGGAACAATGGCGAGACAGAGTTCGTCCCCTAAGAATACGGCGAAGCATGCGGCGAAGAAAGCGGCAAAGAAGGCTGGTGCGGCATGAAGAATATTTTGGCGGTGACGGTAACTTGGGTTTTCACATGTGTTGCGTGCGTCGCACTGGTGGGTTGCAGTGGATCGAAGAGCGTTCCCGTGGAGGCGAAGTCGGATACGGGCAGCGCGTCGGGAAGAAATCCGGTGGTGGCGACCGTACGCGCGTTGTCGCGTCCGGTGGCTGCGGCCGTTCAGGTCACGGGAAGTTTTGTGGCGAAGGAGGCGTCCGACGTAGCGCCGCTCGCGGCCGGAAGAGTGATTGAAACTCCGGTAGATGTGGGCGATTTCGTAAAGCAGGGACAGGTAATTGCCCGTCTGGACGATCGCGATCTACGTTTACGCCTGGATCAGATGCAAGCCACGCAGGAGCAGGCGGAGGCGGCGCTGCGCCAGGCCCAATCCAGGATCGGCCTTGACGTAGGCCAGAAATTCGATGCGAGCACGGTTCCTGAAGTGCTTTCCGCGAAAGCCACATACGATTCCGCCGCCGCGCAAGCGAAGCAGGCGGAGGCCGATGCGCAGCGCTACGAGAATCTGGTGAAGACAGGCGACGTTTCGCGCAGCGCTTATGAGAAGGCGCGGACAACCGCGGATACCGCTCAGGCACAGGCGAATTCGGCGCGTCAACAATATGAGGCGATGCTCAACGGAGCGCGCCAGAATTTTCAAGGAGTCTCGGGAGCGCAAGCGTCGCTCGAAAGTATGCGCGCGCAGACCGAGTTGGCAAAGAAGGCGCTGGAGGACACGATGATCCGCGCGCCATTTTCTGGATATGTCAGCGCCAGGCCCATCGCGACGGGCCAGTACGTGGCGCTCACGAACAAGATCGCGACGGTCGTTTTGATCACGCCGATCAAGCTGGAATTGCAGGTCCCGGAGTTGAACGCACCGCAAATGAAGCTCCATGCGGATGTGGAAGCCAACGTGCCAGGGTATCCAGGGCGCGTGTTCGATGGCAAAGTGACAGGGATCAATCCAGCCATCGACACCAATTCCCGCACGTTCACGGTGATCGCGGAATTTCCGAACACCGACCTCGCACTGAAGCCGGGGATGTTCGCGACGGCTCGTATTTTGCTGCCCGGATCAAGCGTGGGAATCTTTGTGCCGAAAAATGCCGTGAGCACGGACCCGACGACGAATTCGTCGCAACTGTTTTTCATTCGCGATGGAAAGGCCCGCGTGGCGGTGGTGCAGTTGGGCATCGTCGATGGAGATCAGGTGCAGATTCTTTCCGGTTTATCGGCCGATGCGGTGGTGGCGACCGATCACCTGCAGGATCTCTACGACAGCCAGAGCGTTCAGGTTGTGGAAGCAAAGCCTGCGGCAACAGGAAAGGGGCGCTAGATTATGCATCAACTTGCGGCCTTGTGTGTCCGGCGACCGGTCTTCGCCACGATGTTGATCCTGGCGCTGATGGTGATCGGCGCGTTCACATTTTCAACACTGGGTCTCGATCTCTTTCCGAAAATCGATTTACCCACCGTAGTGGTGACGACGAATAATCCCGGCGCTTCGGCCGAAGAGATTGAAACCGAAATCACGAAGCGCGTGGAAGACGCGATCAACACGACGAGCGGTATCGATTCGATTGCATCGACCTCGATTGAAGGAACGTCCACCGTCGTGGTGCAATTTTCACTGGATAAGAGCGGCGACGTGGCGGCGCAAGAAGTGCGCGACAAAGTGAACCGCATTATTCCCGATTTGCCGGAGACGACAAAGACGCCGGTGGTGCAAAAGATGGATCCGGATGCGGCGCCGGTAATGCAGATCGTGGTCTCGTCGCCGCGTCCGTTGCGCGACGTGACGGAAATCGCGGATAAGCAAATTCGTCCGCGATTGGAAAATATCAAAGGCGTTGGACAGATTCAAATCGTCGGAGGACTAAAACGCGAGATCCGCATCTGGGTAGATCCCGAAAAGATGCGTGCCTACAATCTGCCGATCACCGACGTGACGAACGCGCTGAAGCAGCAAAATATGGAGCTCCCAGCGGGCAGCGTGAATGCCGGGGAGCAGGAATTATCGGTTCGCACGCTCGGCCGGCTTGTGGATCCGGCGCAGTTTAACGAAATCGCGATCGCCCGCAGAGGCCCGTATGTCGTACGTCTTTCCGACATCGGCCGCGCGGAGGACTCGGGAGAAGAGCCGACCACGGCAGCACGCCTCAACGGTAACCCTGCGGTGACGCTCACGGTGAGTAAGCAATCCGGCGAAAATACGGTGGCGACGGCGGACGCGTTGAAGGCGCGTATCAAAGAGGTTCAGGAACTGCTTCCCAAGGACCTGCGTTTTCAGATTGTCAATGACCAATCGGAATATATCAAAAGCGCGCTGCACACGCTGGAAGAACATTTGGTGGAAGGCAGTATTTTCGCGGCGTGTATTATTTATTTTTTCCTGGCGAATATCCGCACGACGCTCATCGCGGCGGTGGCGATTCCGACTTCGATCATTTCCACCTTCGCGTTCATGGGCGCGATTAATCTGGACCTGAATCAGATCACGATGCTGGCGCTGACCTTAATGGTAGGTATCGTGATCGACGACGCGATTATCGTGCTGGAAAATATTTATCGCCACATGGAGGAAAAGGGTTTGCCTCCGTTCCAGGCGGCTGTAGAAGGGACGCGTGAGATTGGGCTCGCGGTGATGGCGACGACGGCATCGCTGCTGGCTGTATTTCTTCCCATTGGATTCATGGGCGGAATCGTCGGCCGATTTTTCTCCTCCTTCGGATTCACGGCATCGTTCGCGATCGCCGTGTCGCTGTTGGTTTCCTTCACGCTCACTCCGATGTTGTGCGCGCGCTTCATCAAGATACCGCCAAAAATCGCGGGCGGGGAACAGCACAGTTCAAAGGACTCGCGCTTTTTCGCGATGCTGGATCGGTATTACACACAGATGCTGGAATGGTCGATGGCGCATCGCAAGACGCTGGTCGGCATCAGCGTCGGAGTTTCGCTACTGACGATCCCACTGATGATGGTGGTGGGAAAGAGCTTCGTGCCGACCGAAGATCGCTCGGAATTTCTGGTGAATGTGCGCGCGCCGGAGGGAACGTCGCTCGCCGGGACGCTGACCATCGCCGAACGCGTGGCCCGCGATATCCGCGGTTTTCCGGGCGTCACAACGACGCTTACTTCGATTGGAACCACGAACGCCGGATTTGGAGGCAGCCTGGCGAGCGCTTCGAATAGCGCCAGCATCTACGTCAAGCTGGTTCCCCAGGATCAGCGGAAACAATCGCAGGACGACCTGATGATTCGCGCCCGCGCGCTTTTCCAAAATTATCCGAAGGAACTGCGAACCAGCGTGGGACAGGCGAACGCGCCGGGAGGCGGGCAGGCCGACGTGCAATTTGTGATCAGCGGCCCGGACTTGGACAAGCTGGATCAATATTCAAAGATGTTCATGGACCGGATGCGGAAAATCCCCTACGCCGCGGATGTGGATACTTCGTTGATCTTCGGCAAACCGGAATTGCGCGTCGAAATCGACCGGCAGCGCGCGGCGGATTTGGGCGTGAGGGTCAATGATATCGCCGTGGCGCTGAACACGATGGTGGCGGGTCAAGTGGTTTCGACATTCAATTCCAATGGCGAACAATACGACGTCCGTCTGCGCGCCGCGCGGGAATTCCGCACCAGCGCCGAGGGATTATCGCAGATGACGGTGGCTTCCAGCACGCGTCCGGGCGGTTGGGTGCCGCTGGATCAGGTGGTGCGCATCAAAGGTGGGACGGCACCCTCTTCCATTGGGCGCCGCGATCGTCAACGCAACGTGACGCTGAGTGCGAACGTACTGCCCGGAGGATCGCAAGGTAGCGTGATCACCGGGATCACCGATATCGCGAATGAGATCAAGCTCGATCCCGGATATACCACAGGACTGCAGGGCACCAGTCGCGAAATGGCGCGCACGGTTTACTATTTCGGGGTGGCCGTGGCGCTGACATTCATCTTCATGTATATCGTTTTGGCGGCGCAGTTTGAATCGTTCCTGCACCCGTTCACGATTTTGCTGACGCTGCCGATTGCGATTCCGTTCGGCATCTTTTCGCTGTGGGCCGCCGGCCAAACGATCAACGTTTACTCGGCGCTGGGGATGCTGCTGTTGTTCGGCATCGTCAAGAAAAACGCGATTCTACAGATCGACCATACCAATGGATTGCGCGAGCTGGGCATGGATCGTTATGAGGCGATCATACAAGCCAATCGCGATCGCTTGCGTCCGATTCTCATGACGACGATGGCGCTGGTGGCGGGAATGTTGCCGCTGGTGTTCTCGACAGGCGATGGCGCGTCCACCAATCGGTCGATCGGCGTGCTGGTTGTGGGCGGGCAGACGTTGTGCCTGCTGTTGACGCTGCTGGCGGTTCCGGTTTTCTACTCGCTGTTCGACGACATGAAGAGTCTTCCGATTGTGCAAAAGATCTTTCGAAGCAAGCCGGACGGGAGTGGTTCGCGAGAGTCTATTTCATCGCCGGCCCAGCCACAACCCGCACAGTTTCGAGTGGAGGAACGCGCGTGATGCGTTGGCTCAATTCAATCCTTCTAATGACGCTGAGGATGAACGCAGTGAAGACTGTTCGGATGAGCGCAGCGAAGACTGTTAGGTCACTTCGCGCGGCAACCGTGCCCATCGCGATGCTGGCGCTGGGCTGGTCTCTGTTCGCCCAGGCACCGCCGGATGACGGCAAGACGACGGCGGTTCCGCCGGTGCGCGAATTCCGCTTGCCTCCGAGGATCGGAGTGTTTGCGGAAGCGCGCTTGTCGCTGGAGCAGGCACTCGCGATGGCGCTGGCGAATAATCACGACATTGATGCATCGAAGATCGATCGGGAAGAGGCCGACTACGCGCTGCTGGGAGCCAAGGGCGCGTATGATCCCATCGCCAGCGCCGTGAGTGGCTGGCAGAAGCAGGTGACTCCCGCGGCGTCGGCTCTGGCTGGAACCAGCAACGGAGCGTTACTCACGAAAGTGTGGCAAACCGATCCGACGATCAGCGGATTTGTGCCGTGGTTCGGAGGACAATACAGCACCGACTATTCTTCGCAGCGCGCCTTTACGAACAATTCGTTCATTTCGTTGAATCCGCAATATCCCACGGCCTTGAATTTCCAGTACACGCAGCCGTTGTGGCGGAATTTGCGGTATGACGCCAATCGTCATTCGCTGGATGTGGCGAAGAAAAATCAGTCGCTCACGCAGGAACAATTTCGCCAAAAGGTGATGCAAGTGATTCTGCAGGCCGAGCAGGCTTACTGGGAATTAATTTACGCGTATAACAATCTGCAAGTGCAGTTAGAGGCGGTCGAAATTGGCCGTCAACAAGACGAAAGCAACCGCCGGCAGGAGCGCGAAGGATTGCTTGCGCCTATTGATGTGGTGGCCGCGCAGACGCAGCTGGCGGGGTTCGAGTTGAACGCCTATTCGGCGCAGTCCGCGTTGACGCAGGCGGAGAACACACTGAAGGTTCTGATTCTCGCCGATCGAACGTCGCCCATGTGGAACGTGGCCGTCGTCCCCATCACGCCCTTGGATGTGTCGGTACCGGTGATTCCGCTGGACGACGCGGTTTCCGACGCCTTACGTAGCCGGCCTGAAACCGCCGAGGTTAAGATCAGCGGGCAGATCAACCAGAGCGATACCAAATTCTTTCGCGATCAGACGAAGCCGCAAGTGGATCTCATCGCCGGATATTCATTGGCGGGGCTGGCCGGGCTTCTGACGCAAACGGCGAATCCGATTGCGGCGAGTTTCGAGCCGATCATCGATCGCCTGAATGCGCTGTCGGTGGCCACAGGGCTTCCTCCGGTGGCCTTCGGACTGGGCGGCGCCACGCCTCCGCTGCTGGTGGGCGGTTACGGGCAATCTTTGAGCAATGTGGGCAACGCGAATTTCCCAACGACGCAATTCCAGTTGCGGGTTTCCTTGCCGATACGCAATCGCGTGGCGGAGGCGAATTTGAGCCGCGCGGCGGCGGAGGCTCGACGCATCCAGAATCAAAGCGAACAGCTGGAGCAAGCGATCGTCGCCGACGTCCGCAACGCCATGCAGGCGATGGATTCGGCCTCGCTACGCCGCGAAGCCGCGCGGGTACAGCGCGAATCCGCCGAGGAGCAGTACAACAGCGAACAGCGCCAATTTCGCGCGGGAACGTCGACACTGTTCCTGGTGCAGCAGCGTCAGACGACGATGATCACGGCCCGCAGCCAGGAGCGCCGCGCCGAATCCGATTTGGGCGAGGCGATTGCGGCCTTCGAACTGGCCACTGGATCGATTCTGACGCGGCACAATATCACACTTCAATAGGCCCCCTCTTGACCCGCTGGACCGATACAATAGCGGGAGGTAACGGTTTGCCTCTATGGCTCCGGACGCGATCTTCTTTTGCGTCCGGTGTCGTGGTAAAAATGGTTTTGGCGCGAGCTCGCGCTTTGGAGGAAGGGAGCAATGGTTAACTGCCCGCTTTGCGACGCAGCGATCGACGTGGAGGAGGATGAGTTGGACGAAGGAGATCCGCTCATTTGCGAGGAGTGTGGATCCAACCTGATTGTTTCAGGGACGAATCCTCTGGAATTGAATCCGGAAGTCGATTCCGCCGACGATGACGAAGAGGAATTGGATGAAGACGACTTCGAGGACGAAGACGACGAAGAAGAAGAGGAAGACGAGGAAGAAGACAAGGACTGGTAGCCTCGTGTCTTTCGAGACCTGCGGTATGACGGACGAGTCCAATAGAGCGTGAGAAAGCAAGAGGAAGCCGGAACCAACGTGCGAACAAAATCCATTCGGATGGCGGCCATCGTGGCGATTGCGGCAGGATGCGCCGCGGCTCCCTTGGCCAGGGCAGCTTTTCCGGCCCAAACATTTCACGACCGGTTGTTTCAATCTAAAACGCGGGCGGAAAAAAAGGCGGAGGCCAATCAGCGCTCCGTGACCGGCCAGGTGACCGGCGCCGATGAAATGCCCGCGGTGGGCGCTAT
>Ga0182030_10011399_pt1 | contig 17953 bp, 9 predicted proteins | sample 812S3MmetaG_FD_121299 | JGI IMG/M metagenome (GOLD analysis project Ga0182030, IMG submission 121299) | Permafrost microbial communities from Stordalen Mire, Sweden - 812S3M metaG (Illumina Assembly) | ecosystem: Environmental > Terrestrial > Soil > Wetlands > Permafrost | place: Sweden...
AGCGGTTACCGAGCGAGTTGGTCCAGGGCTGGCCGAAGATGCTGATGCTCCCGTCACGGCGCTGGATTTGCCAGGTGGCGCCGGCGTTGGTGGTGGTGAGGAGCGAGCCGTCCCGGTAGAGGGCAATGCTGTTGGAGTAGTCGATCCAGCCCGCACCGCCTTTGTGCAGGCGCATGACCCCGTTGGTGGCGGTCAGGTCCAGGAGGAAAGAGCGGAACGAGCAACTCCAGTTCGTCCCGGCGCTGAACATGTTCGGGTCCTCCGGGATGCTGCCGCGCTGCCGGTAGCTGAGGCGGAAGGCGACCGGCGGGCCATCGGCGGGCTGGTACGCGCCGAGGGGCTCGTCCTCGATGCGGAGGTTGATGTTGGGCTCGGAGACCCACCAGACGGGCATGCCGACAGCGCCGCCGCAGCCGGAGCAGCCACCCGAGGTGCCGGCCCGGGGGGCGAAAGGCACGCCCCACGGAATGGCCCCGGCGGAGCCGATGCCTCCGCCCCCGGGGTAGCAGGAACAGTCCGAGCAGGCGGGCATGTCGTGCTCATCAGGGCACGTGAAACCGTCCAGCGTGCCACAGGGCTTGAGGACGGCCTCACACTTCCAGCCGACCAGGAAGGCACCTAACAGCACTGCCAGGCAAGCCGACCTGATCAGCTTGGTCGCCGCCCCCCCCCACACACACGTGGGCCGTTCCCGCATCAGTGTTTTCATCCGTTTGTAAGGCTGGTTTTGCTTCTGCCGGCGCGCGCCTTTCGGGCGAAAGGGGCGACGTTCCATGACGCCACAACCCGGGCCGCGTGGGCTTCACTGGGGACAGTTTTAAGCCAGGGCAGCGGGCCCGCCACTGTTTTTTCTACCCTTTTTTAGCATGTGGCTACCCGGCGGCGTCCGGGGGGGGCGTCGCAGCAGCGGGCGGCTGCTCCTTACCCGGCACCCCATATGCCCGCCTGGCGCACATTCGGCCGGTGGGCAAATCACGCGGGTTGCCCGGACGCAACACCCCTCATCCCCGGTCCCTGGAGAGCATTAGCAGGGTTGCGTGCATCAGATTTCGACGGGGCGGGGACGTCCCGTCCCCGCGCCCTCAGGCGGCAGCACGCCAGGAGCACGACGAAATCGTGGTTTCGCGCCGGTGAATCTTCTTCAGAAAGCCGCACGTGGGGACGAGACGTCCCCACCCCGTGGTCAGAAGCACTCGGCCGGATTGTCCACCAGCCATTTCGTCAGGCCGGGAAGCGGGAATGAAAGCAGCCGTTGGATCTTCGCGCAGTCCATCGAGGTGTCGGGGGCGCGGGGAGGGCCGTGGTAGTCGCGCAGGGTGCAGGGGGTGAGGCGGGGGTTCAACTCCGGCCAACGGTCCGCCAGCAGCCGGCCGATCTGCCACCGGGAGAGCGCCTCGGCCCCGGCCAGGTGGAAGATGCCGGCCTGCCGCTGGATGACGAGTTCCCAGACGGCCCGCGCCGTGACGCTCGCAGCGATGGGGCACCGGATCTCGTCGGTGAAAAGCTCCAGGGTCTTCCCCGCCCGCCACGCGGCGCGCATCGCCTCGTTGAACCCGCGATCGCCGGTGGGCGAGACGCCGCCGTTCAAGGAGGTCCGGATGACGGTGTGCCCCGGGTTCTTGAGCACGAGGGCTTCCGCCGCGGCCTTGGTCTCGCCGTAGCGGTTGACCGGATTGACGGGAGAGTGCTCATCGTAGCCTCCGGTCCGTCCGTCGAACACGATGTCGGTGGAGAAGAAGACCAGGGGGATGTCGGCGGCCAGTTCCACCAGGGTGGCGGTGGCATCGACGTTCACGCGCCAAGCCTCCGCGGGCCGGGCCTGGCAGTCCGGCGGCTTGGTCATCGCGGCGCAATGAAGGATCACCGCGGGCCGGGCACGGTCAAACTCCCGCCGGACCTCCTCGGCGTCGGTGAGTTCCAAGTCCGACCGCCGCAAAGCGCGCACCTCGGCCCCGGGAAACAGCTCCGCCGCGCGGCGCGCGAGGTAGTTCCCGATCAACCCGGCGCCGCCGGTGATCCAAACCGGGCCGCCGGGAGTAAAGCCCGTGCTCATCCGATCAGTCGATCAACCGCCGGGTCAGGTCGCCGTAGGCGTCGATCCGCCGGTCGCGCAGGAAGGGCCAGTGGGTGCGGGTGGTATCCACGGACGCCAGGTCGAGATCCGCCAGGAGGATCTCCTCGCGATCGGACGAGGCGCGGGCGATGATCTCACCGGAGGTCCCGGCGATGAAACTCCGGCCCCAGAATTCGATCCCCTCCCCCACCAGGCGCTCGTGGCCGATCCGGTTCGCGGCCGCGACATAGCAGCCGTTGGCGACCGCGTGCGCGCGCTGGATGGTCTCCCACGCGCCGTGCTGGCGCTCGCCCTGCGCCGCCTTCTCCGCGGGGTGCCAGCCGATGGCGGTGGGATAGAGCAGCAGCTCCGCCCCCCGCATGGCCGTGAGCCGGGCTGCCTCGGGGTACCACTGGTCCCAGCAGATCAACACGCCGATCCGCCCGAAACGGGTCGTCCAAGCCTGGAAGCCCAGATCGCCGGGCGTGAAATAGAACTTCTCGTAGTAGAGGGGGTCGTCGGGGATATGCATCTTCCGGTACCGGCCCAGCAGGGAGCCGTCCGCGTCGATGATCACCGCCGTGTTGTGGTAAACCCCCGCCATCCGCCGCTCGAAAAGGGAGGCCACCACCACCACCCCGCGCCGCCGCGCGAATTCCTGAAACGCCTCTGTGCTGGGGCCGGGGATGGTCTCGGCCAGCTCGAAAAAAGCGTGGTCCTCGCTCTGGCAAAAGTACTGGGAGCAGAACAGTTCCTGCGTGCAGATGATTTGCGCGCCCAAGTCCGCCGCGCGCGCGGCGGCGGCCAGGGTCGACTGCCGGTTGGCCACGGGATCGGCTCCGCAGGCGCTTTGCAGCAGGGCGAGTTTGACGGGGGGACGCGGGGACGGGTTTCTCACGAGCGGGGGCTACTGTTGTTCCAGGAAAATCGTGCTCCCCTTCACCGTCCGGCGGGAGGAGACCGGGACGGTCTGCCCGAACAAGTCGCGGATGAACTTCCCGAGTGTCTCGTTGGTCGGCCCGTAACCGGAATGGTAGATATAGTGCTCCAGCTCGAACAGCAGTTCCTCGGCGGTGGGGTAGCGCTTCTCCAAATCCCGCGCCAGCGCGCGGTGGAGGATCTCGTTGAGCCGGTCGTCCACCCGCTCGTCGAGCGTGCGGAAATCGGGAATCGGGAGGTTGAGCATGTGCCGGCGCGATTCCTCCGGGCTCTTGCCCTTGAAGATGTTCCGGCCGAGCACCAATTGCGCCAGCACCACGCCGGCGGAGAAGAGGTCAGACCGCTTGTCGGTGATCTTGAAATCGGCCTGCTCGGGGCTCATGTAGTCCGCCTTGCCGGCCACCACCTCGCCCTCGTTGTCCACGAGGAAGCCGCGCGCCTTGGCGATGCCGAAATCGGTGAGTTTCACATCCCCCTCGAAGGCGATGAGGATGTTCTTGAAGCTGACATCCCGGTGCACGATGCCGAGCGGCCGTCCGTCACGGTCGGTCTTCGCATGCGCGTAGGCGAGGCCGCGGGCGATGCGGCTGACGATGAAAATGGCCAGTTCCTTGGGCAGCACCCGGCGCTTGTCGGCGAGTTGCTGGGCGAACTGCTCCAGATTCACGCCGCGGATCAACTCCATGGCGATGAAACAGGCGCCGTTGGTCTCCCCCAGATGGTAGGTCTGGACGATGTTCGTATGAATCAAGTCGGCCACCAGCTTGGCCTCGCCGATGAAATTCTCGAGGAACTGCTGCTGCTTCAGGAAGTTCTCGCGGATGACCTTGATGGCCACGCGTTTGACGAACCCCCGGGCCCCCTGCTGCTCGGCCTCGTACACGATCCCCATGCCCCCCTCGGAGAGCTTGCGCACGATCTCGTAGTGGAAATCGTTCTGAATGGAGAACCGATCCATGCGGCGCATGGTGCGACAAAGAGGTCGGAAGTCAAGCGCGGGAAGGGGTTCTAAATCGGCACGTAAGAGAAATCACGCGCGGGCAAAACCGCGTTTGACACCTCGGCGAATCCCGTCGGCGGGAGAGGTGGCGACCTTTCGGGGCGCAGGCATTTCGTGGGCCGGCCTGCCCGGGGCTGCACTCGCGGACTCGCTTGCCCCGGACTGACGAATTCCGTCCTTCCAGGACGGCGCGCACCAGCCTCTTCCGGGTCGCCGGGTTTGGTCCTGAAAGGACCAGATTCGTCAGCCCGGGACGCAGTCCCGGGTACCGGCCGCGATAAGCACCGGCACCCTGCCTGGGTGCGACCATCCCGAAGAATCTGACCATGTCCGAATCCTTCCCCGAAAAATCGTGAGCGTCAATTTGGGCTCCTCCTCCCAAATCGGCAAGGACGGTGGACGGAACGAACTTCCCCCCTTTGCGCTCCCCATCCCGGCATTCTGGGCGTTTTGGGCTTGCGCGGAAGGGTGGCGGGCGGTTTATTCAGCCCCCGAAACACCGGCCCGCCGTGGGACTCTCCCGGGCGGAGCGCCCGGCGGGTCAAACCCTGCCGACGGCCCGGCCGGAAGTCTCTTGTTGATATGCGCATAGCGATCGTCGGATGTGGGGCTCTGGGAAGCTATTATGGTGCCATGCTCGCCCGCGCGGGTCAGGACGTCCATTTCCTGCTGCGGTCCGACTACGAAGCGGTGCGGCGCGACGGCCTGAAGGTGCTGACCGCCGCGGGGGACTTCCTCCTGCGCCCCTCCTGCGCCCGCACACCGGAGGAGATCGGCCCGGTCGATCTGGTGCTGATCGGGCTGAAGACCACGGCGAACGACCAGTTCCCCAAACTCATCCCCCCGCTCGTCGGCCCGGGAACGGCCGTGTTGACGCTGCAAAATGGCCTCGGCAATGAGGAGTCGCTGGCCGCCTTCCTGCCCGCGCGCCAGGTGATGGGCGGGCTCTGCTTCGTCTGTCTGAACCGCATCGCCCCCGGCGTGATCCAGCATGTGGCGCACGGCCTGATCATGCTCGGCGAGTTCGGCCGTCCACCTGAACCCCGCACCGAGACCATCGCCGCCCTCTTCCGCGAGTCGGGCGTTCCGTGCAAAGTCTCGGAGAACCTCGCCCGTGCCCATTGGGAAAAGCTCGTCTGGAACGTCCCGTTCAACGGGCTCGGCGTGGCCGCGGTAGCCGGCTACGAGGCGGTGGCGCGGGGCGACTGGCACCCCGGCGAGCCGGCGGGCAAATGCCACGCCACCGACGCCCTGCTCGGTGATCCCCGGTGGGAGAGTCTGGTCAAGGAACTGATGATGGAAATCATCGCCACCGCGAACGCCCTGGGCCTGGACGTGCCGCCATCCGCCGCCGACCACCAGATGGAGCGCACCCGCTCCATGGGCGCCTACCTGGCCTCGACGCTGATCGACTACGACAAGGGTCTGCCCTTGGAGATCAACAGCCTTTTCCAGGAACCGCTCCGCCAGGCCGTCCTCGCGGGCGTGCCCACGCCCCGCCTCGAAAACCTCTGCCGGGTCCTCACGCAGATCGAGGCACGCGGCCGGAACGCCGCCTGATCCGCGCGGCCGGGCGGACAACACGGGCCGCGGGTAGCCCCGAGACGCCCGCAGGCCCATTGACACCCCGCGCCAGAGCGGCGGGATACGCCGCACTCCAAACGCTTCGCGACGCCGGACGCCACCGAATTGCGCAAAGCGTTTGGACTGCGCGGTATGCCCGCGCTTTTCGTGCCGTGGCCTGGGCGGTCAAATTGACTCTGTTTACTCCCGTGACCAGGCCCCCGGCCGCCGCGGATTCCGGTTGCCATCAGCGCGGGGTAGCGGGTAAGATCCCCGCATGTCAAGCCCGCGCTACAGAAGCCATTCTGAAAACTCATCCGGGCCCGCCTGCCCTGCCGCCGCCAACGCCTGGTCCCGCCGGTGTTTTCTGCGCCGCACCGCCTTCGCGGGGGCCGTGCTCAGCCTGCCCGCCTTCATCCCGGCCTCCGCGCTCGGGCGGGACGGCGCCGTGCCGCCCAGCGAACGGATCGTGTTCGGCGGACTGGGGATCGGCAACCGCGGGTCGGGCGTCCTGAACTGGATGCTCGCCGAAAAAGACCTGCAAGTGGTCGCCGTCTGCGACGCCAAGAAATCATCGCGTGAGGCGGTGAAGAAAATGGTGGATGGGAAGTACGGCACCACCGATTGCGCCATGTACCGGGACATGCGGGAGTTCCTGGCCACGCGGACGGACATCGACGCCCTCCTGATCGCCACGGGCGACCGCTGGCATGCCACGGCGTCGGTGATGGCCATGCGGTCCGGCAAGGACGTCTATTCCGAAAAGCCTTCCTCGATGACCATCGCGCAGGGCCAGGCCGTGGTGGAAACCGCCCGGCGCTACGGACGCGTTTACCAGACCGGCACGCAACGGCTGAGCGAGGACAATTTCACCTTCGCCAACGAACTGCTCCGCCTCGGGCGCCTCGGCAAGGTACACACCGTCCGGGCGCACATCGCCCCGTGGGACGCAGCGGAAATGCGTTACGACTGGCTGCCCGGGGAGGCGGAACCGGCCAGGGACGAAGTCGATTGGGAGCAGTGGCTCGGCCCGTGCCCCTGGCGTCCGTATCATTCGTCCTATGTCTCGGGGAGCTGGCGGGGCTTTTATGATTTCCACACGAGCTGCATCGGCGAGTGGGGCGCGCACACCTTCGCCCAGTGTCAGGTGGGCATGGGTGCCGCCGACACCTCGGGCATCGCCTACCACTACGTCAACAACCCCACCGGCGACGGGATGGAAATCCTCTTCGCCAACGGGATCAAGATGGTGCTCTCCCGCGGCGACCAGTGGTGGCACGGGTCGTGCGGCGTGCGCTATGAGGGCAGCGAAGGGTGGGTGGCCATCGCCGACGGTTACGCGCGCCCGGAGGTCTCGAACCCCGCCTGGCTCAACGATTTCTCGCAAATCGTGAACGACTACACCGCCCGCACCCAGCGGCCGATGAGCCATGTGCGCAACTACTTCGACTCGATCAAGTCCCGGCGCCTCACGGTGGCCAACCCGGTGATGATGCACCGCTCCATGTCCACCGTCCACGCCGCCAACATTTGCATGTGGCTCAAACGCGACCTCAAATACGACCCCATCCGGGAGGAATTCGTCAATGATGCCGAGGCCAACCGGCTGCGCACCCGCGCCATGCGCGAACCCTGGATCATTTAACCAAGCGAAAGCCCACCTACCTGCCATGATCACTTTGAGACTCTCCCCCGCCCTCCTGCTCTTGGGCACCGCCCTCGTCGCCACCCCTGCCTTCGCCCAAGAAACCCACACCCCCGGGTCGGCGGTGACGACGAACCTCGCCGTGCTCGCCCGTGCCGACGCCTCCCTGAAGGACAAGGTGGACGCCTGCCGCGAACTGGCCCGGTGCGCCGGTGCCGAGGCCGTCGAGCCGCTGGGGGCACTGCTGGCCGATCCCAAACTCTCCCACGCCGCGCGTTATGGCCTCGAGACCATCCCCGGCCCGGAGGTGGACGCCCGATTCCGTCGCGCCCTGGGCGAATTGCACGGACGCCTGCTCGTCGGCGTGATCGGGAGCGTCGGCGTGCGCCGGGACGGGCAAGCCGTCGGACTGCTCGGAAAATTGCTGGCCGACCCGGATCCCGAGGTGGCGCAAGCCGCCGCCCGCTCCCTGGGCCGGATCGGTTCAATTGCGGCGATCAAGCCGATCGAGGCGGCGCTCACCGCCACCAGCGCAACCAACCGTCCAGCCTTTTGTGAGGGACTGCTGCGCGGCGCCGAGCGGCTTTCCGCGGACGGACAGGCCGCCGAGGCCCAGGCGGTTTATGATCTCCTCCGCGCGGTGGTGAGCGCGGAGCCTCTACCACCGCAGATCCAGACCGCGGCCTGGCGCGGCGCGATCCTCACCCGCGGGAAGGCGGGCGTTCCGCTGCTCCGGGAAGCCCTGGCCGCGACGGACTACCACCTGTTCGCCGCCGGCGTGCGGATCGCCGACGAACTCGCCGGTTCCGAGGCCACCAAGGCGCTGACCGACGCCCTGGCCGCCACGGCCGGAGACCGCGCCCTCGTTTTGCTCGAGGCGCTGGGCCGCCGGGGCGACATCACCGCGCTGGCGGCGGTGTCGGCCGTTGGCCAGACCGGCGCGAAACCGCTCCGCCTCGCTGCCCTCCACACCCTCTCCCAATGGGGGAGCGCGACGACTGTTCCCCTGTTTGAGTTCCTGCTTGCCGACCCGGACGCCGAGGTGGCCAAAGGCGCGGGCGAATCGCTGGCAGCCCTGGCCGCTCCCGAGGCCTCCATCGCCATTCTGAAACTCATCGCCGAGCCGACGGCGGCGAAAAAGCTGCTGGGCATGGAACTCGCGACCCGCCGGCGGCTGGGCACCGCGCTGCCTGCGCTGGCCGGCACCGCCCGCGACAACGACCCCGCGCTCCGCGCCGCCGCCGTGCGCTCCCTGGGCAGCCTGGCGGGCCCGGCGGACCTCCCCCTCTTGCTCGAGTTGCTCGGCCGGGCGCCAAATCAGGGTGAGATCGACTCGGTGGAGCAAGCCCTCACCGCGACCTGCCTCCGCGCGCCCGTCCCGATGGCCTGTGCCGAAGCCCTCCGTGGCGGTCTCGCGGCAGCAAAACCGGCCCAACAATGCGCCCTGCTCCACACCCTGGCGGCCGTCGGGGGCCCCACGGCGCTCGCGAGCGTGCGGGCGGCGGTGGATTCGGCCGAACCGACGGTCCACGCCGCCGCGCTCCGCGCCCTGGCGGGTTGGGGCTCGCGGGAAGCCGCGCCCGACCTGCTGAAACTGGCCCGGGCTTCCACCCAACCGGCCGAACGTCTGATCTGCCTCCGCGGCTACCTGGGCTTCGCCCGCCAGGGCGAGACCCCGGAGGCCGAGCGCCTGGCCCTGTGCCGTGAGGCCGCCGGGCTGGGCCTCCAGCCGGAGGAGAAAAGGCTTTTGCTCGGCGCCCTGGGGGACTTGGCCTCGCCGGAAGCGATCCCGCTCGCCGCCGCCTGCCTGGAGGATCCAGCGGTGCGGAGGGAAGCGGCCAGCGCGGTCCTCGAGATCGCCACCAAGGTGCTGGCCGGCCCCAACGGGACAGCGGCCGCCCCCTCGCTCACCCAGGTGCTCGGCAAGGTCGCCGCGCTGGACGCCGGGCCGGAAATCGCCGCGCGCGCCGGGAAGTTGCTGGAGCAGGCACGAGCCAAGTCCGGAGGGAAGTAATCCCTTGCCCGAGCACGCCCGCTTGCGCCGCGTTTCGCCCCGCCGGGCTTGGAACCCGTGCGTCCCGAGCGATGCCGCGTTTGGGGAGGGAAAAACGACCACCGAGACCACCAAGACCACCGAGAATGGTCCCTCGGTGCTCTCTGTGGCTGAACCTTCCCCATCCGTTCATTCCGGAGGAGCTCCGTAGCGCGCGGGGCCGGCACGAGCCCGAGGCCGGGCCGCCTCCCGGTCAGCGAGACCCGGGTTCAGGCCTTTCCTCTCCCTCCGCTTGGAGGCAACTCCGGCGCAAATGGGGGGAAAAGAACCCCGCAACCCGTGGTCCCGGGCGTCACCGCCCGTGCCAGGGTCTTGCGGCAACCTGGCCACCGGCCGCGAACGCCGGCAGTGTCGCCGATTCATGCGACTTGAATGCGGGCGCGTTCCGCCTACGCTGGGGGCACTAGATAAATGAACGCCAACCTGTCCTGCTTCCGTGGCGCCGCCTGCGTGGCGGCGCTCCTGCTGACCGCCACCGCCGCCATCCCAGCGCCAGCCGCCGGGACGAACTCCTTCCGGCCTCCGGCGGTACCGCTGGTCACCTTCGATCCCTACCTCAGCATCTGGTCGGAGAACGACCGCCTGACCGATGCCCCGACGCGGCATTGGACCCGGCGGGAGCACTCGCTGGTCAGCCTGATTCGCATTGATGGGCAAACCTACCGCTTGATGGGGGCGGAGCCGAAGGGCACGCCCGCGCTTCCGCAGACCGGTTTGGAAGTGCTGCCGACGCGGACGATCTATCATTTTGCCAACGCACAGGTGAGTTGCACGCTGGGCTTCCTCCGGCCGGCCCTGCCGGAGGATTTGGACGCCCTCGCACTGCCGCTCAGTTATCTGAGCTGGGAGGTGCGCTCGCTGGACGGTCGCGAGCATCAAGTGGCGGTTTATGACAGCACCAGTTCCCAGCTCGTGGTCAACGAGCCGAGGGAGAAGGTCGAGTGGGCGCGGGAGCGGGTCGGCCCGCTCACGGCCCTGCGCATGGGCACCACCGAGCAGGCCGTCGTCGCCACGGCCGGGGACGACCACCACATCAACTGGGGTTACGCCTATGCCGCCGCGCCGAGTGCGACGGCGAAGGGGGCGATCGGCGCAGCGGGGGCCTTGGAGAAACAGTTCATCGCGGACGGCACCCTGCCCGCCGCGGACGATCGCCGCATGCCGCGGGCGGTGGAGGATGATCAGCCGGTGATGGCGTTCGCCTTCAACCTGGGCGCGGTGGGTACCCAGGCGCGATCGGCCCAGGTGATCCTCGCCTACGATGAGATATACGCGATCAAGTATTTCGGCCAGAAGCTGCGCCCCTACTGGCGCCGCGCCGGCGCCACTCCGGCCTCCATGCTCATGCAAGCGGCGCGGGAGTTCCCCCGGCTCGACACCCGGTGTGCGGAGTTTGACCGGCTGCTGATGGCCGACGCCCGCAACGTCGGCGGCGACTCCTATGCCTGGCTCTGCGCGCTGGCCTACCGGGAGGCGCTGGCGGGCTGCGGACTCGCCGCGGACCGCAACCAGCAGCCGCTCTTCTTCACCAAGGAGAACACCAGCAACGGCGACATCGCCACCGTGGATGTGATCTTCCCGATGGCCCCGCAGTTCCTCCTCCTGAGCCCCACGCTCGCCAAGGCGTCGATCGTCCCCATACTGAGCTACGCCGCCTCCTGGCACTGGAAATTCCCCAACGCGCCCCACGACCTCGGCACCTACCCGATCGCCCGCGGCACGGACGACGGCGGCGAGGGCATGCCCGTCGAGGAGAGCGGCAACATGTTGATCCTTTGCGACGCCATCGCCCAGATCGATGGGAACACCCAGTTCGTCGCCCCTTGGTGGCCGCAGCTCACCCAGTGGGCGGAGTACCTCGAAAAGTACGGGCTGGACCCGGAGAACCAACTCTGCACCGATGATTTCATGGGGCACCTCGCCCACAACGCGAATCTCTCGGTCAAGGCGATCCTCGGCCTCGCCGCCTATGGCGATCTTTGCCGGCTCCGGGGCGACCCGACCACCGCGGCGAAGTACCAGAGGATCGCCCGGGAGGACGCGGCACACTGGGTCAAGGTGGCTGCCGAAGGGGACCATTACCGGTTGGCGTTCGACAAGCCCGGCACCTGGAGCCAGAAATACAACCTCGTCTGGGACCGCATCCTCGGCCTCGGGATCTTCCCCCCCGAGGTGGCCCGCCAGGAAGTCGCCCATTACAAGTCGGTGATGCAGAAATTCGGGGTGCCGCTCGACTCGCGGACGAAACTCACCAAGACCGACTGGTCCCTCTGGAGCGCCACGATGGCGGAATCCCCGGCCGACTTCGAGGGCTTCATCCGCCCGATCTGCGCTTACCTCAGCCAGACCACCGAACGCGACCCGCTGGCTGATTCCTACGAGACGGACAAGGCGGCAAGTGGAGGTATGCACGCCCGTCCCGTGGTGGGAGGACTCTTCGTCAAACTCCTCGCGGACCGGGAGACCTGGCGGAAATGGGCCTCGCGGGATCACACCAAGCTCGGTCGCTGGGCATCCCTGCCTGAACCTCCGCGGGTAACCGAGGTGATCCCCACCTCCCGGGTCACGCCCGCCACCTGGAGCTACACCACGAACCGGCCGGCGGCCAACTGGGCCGAGCCAGGCTTCGACGCCAGCGGGTGGAAGCAAGGCCCGGCCGGGTTCGGCACCGAGGGAACGCCGGGCGCCGTCGTGCGGACGACTTGGAACACCGGCGACATCTGGCTGCGACGCGAGGTGACCCTCCCGGCGGAGCCCCACGCGAACCTCCAGTTCCTCGCCTACCACGACGAGGACATCGAGATTTACGTGGACGGGGTCAAAGCCGCGTGGGAGGCCGGCTTCAACGGCAGTTACGTCCCTTTGGAGATCACCCCGGCGGCCCGGGCGTTGCTCAAGCCGGGGGCCAAGGTGATGCTGGCGGCCCATTGCCACCAAACCGAGGGGGGCCAGAACATTGACGTGGGCCTGGCGGAGGTCACAGAGGTCCGCTGACGCGAACCCGCAGGGCGGCTCAAGTCTCGCCTCAGTGGGCGAGCACCAGGACCGAACCGGCCGGGAGCGCCCCGTTTTCCGGATCCGGGGCGCCGGCCGCGTGGGTCTCAGCGACCTGCGCAGCCACCTCGGGGACCGACTCGAGAAAACCCAGCAGGAAACTGCTGCGCACGGCGGGTTGAACCCCTTCAGGCAGGCCGGACTGCGCCGCAGCCGCGCCGCTGATCACCCCCACCACGTTGCCCCGCTCGTCCGTCACCGCCCCCCCGGCGCCCTCGGCAGTCAACGGAACCGAGACCCGGAAGAACCGGGGATCGTTCCCCGCCGGGGACTCCTCGATCCGTCCCTTCACCGCTATGGGACTCGATCCTTCGGGGGCGCTTTTCAGGAACGCGGCCAGGGCCACCCGCGCTCCGGTTTTCACGGAGCGGCTGGGGACGATGGGAAGCGGGGTGAACTGCCCTGCGGTCTTGAGCAAAGCCAGATCGTCGGCGACATCCAGCTTCACGACCATGGCCGGAATCCTCCCCGTCTTCGTCACCAACTCAATCGATGAGGGGTTCCCTTCCAGCACCCGCGCGGAAGTGATCAGATACCCGTCGGTGGTGATGAAAAAACCGGTGCCCGTGGCACGGGGGATGGCGGCGGGCGGGACGACTGCCACTGCGGAGACACCGCCGGGGGGCGGAGTGGCCGCGGTCGAGGGGGCGGGTACCGCGGCGAACCCCTGCAACGGCGGCTCGTGCGGCGGGGCTTGCCCGGCCTCTTGCCGTGCCGCCGCCAGTTCGGCAGGCTTCAGTTTGCGACCGAGGGCGGCTGCCGCCTTCCGGGAGGTCTCGTCACCTGCGGCCGCGGCGGCGGTGTACCACCGCCAGGATTGAACCAAATCCCGTTTCACCCCGGTGCCATCGCGATAGAACTCGCCCATCTTGGCGGCGGCGCGGGCGAAGCCCTGCGTGGCGGCCTGCAAGTACCACTTCGCCGCCTCCTCCACATCCCGCTTCACCCCCCTGCCCCGCTCGTGGCAGGCCCCCAGGGCGCACTGCGCCATGGCATCCCCCTGCACCGCGGCCCGCCGGTACCATTTCGCCGCCTCCTCATAATCCTTCAACATCCCGGTGCCGGACTCGAAACAGGCGCCGATGGCGCACTGCGCCGCCGCGTCGCCCTTCTCGGCCGCGAGCAAGGTCACCTCGAGGAAGCGCTTGTCGAGTTTGTCGTCCCCGGCGGACGCGGGAAGAGCCCCCGTGCCCAGCAGGAGCACCGCCAGCAAAACAGAAAGTCTCACGCTCGCAAGGTACCCGGTTTCGAAGCTCTGGCAAGCCGCCGGCAGAATGCAACCGCTCCGCCACCTGCCATGAACCACATCTCGGGGGGGGTTGCCTTCACCTCCGCCGGCGCCAAGGCTATGGCGGACAGGCCAGCCCCCTCCCCCGGGACTTGTCATCAACCACATCTTTCGAGGCCGCGTGGAGGAAGTTTCCCAAGGCGGGCAAGGGTCTGCGGGGGATCAGGAACCCCGGCGCTCTGCGATCCGCTGGTCCCGGAGGGACCGTTGAGCATAGCCCAATGTTTCAACATTGGGTCACGCCGCCCTTATTTCCCTCCCGTCCCGGAGGGACGGCTGACGCCGGTAACCGGGCTCCGGGCGGAAACCGGTGCCAACGACCCCTCGCTGCCGCGTCGGCACGCGATGCTTCCCGCGCCGAACGTCCCGGGACGTCCCAATCCACCCATCGCAAGCAAGGCCTGGCATAGTGGCCACGTGATTTGTCAGCCAGAACACACCCGCCTGCGTTTAACGAGCATTGTTCCGCGCCTCGCGGAATTCTACTTGCTGCACTTCGCACGCTGGGCTATGTGTGGCACACAGCACGCCGGGCGATGAAAGGAAACCAAGCGAATGACTGACTGGAAACACAAGCTGCTGGCTTACCTGCACGACCCTCCGGCGAAGGCCCTCGACCTCCGCCGCCACGAAGAGATCGCCGGCACCCACATCCGCCAAGCGGGGATCTCGGACGAGGAACTCGCCCGGTTCAGCAAGGCGGCGGACTGGGCTGCCAGCGCAGCCGACCGCCTGCCCTTCCCCGCCTCCATCGCGTCGGGACTGCGTTGCTCTTTTGATGGCGTCCGAAACACCTTCGTCCACCCGATGGGCCCCAGGCCGGGGGATGCCGCGCTGCGGCTGCGGCTGGACCAGCCGTTCGCGACGGGGAGCCTGGCAGAGGAGGGGCAGATGGTGGTGCAGCCGGACCTCCAGGAGTTTGGCAACCTCGCCGATGACTCCGATGATCCGCGCGGCACCCGCTGGCGCGCGCGCTTCATGGCCCATTGGCGGCTCTGGCCCGGCCACGCCGCCAAGAAGGACCGGAGGTTCGCCTTCCTGCCCGCCGACACCCGCATCCCCGACCACACCATCTGGACGCACTTGCAGGTGGTCTCCGCGCTGGCGGGCTGCTCTTCCCCAAACTCCCCCTACAGCCCGCCCGAGGCCGCCTTCCTGCGGGTGCAGATTGGGCCCGTGCAGGACTTCATCGCCGCCGCCCGGAGCACCCGCGACCTGTGGAGCGGCAGCTACCTCCTCTCCTGGCTGATGGCCGCCGGGCTCAAAGCCCTTTCAGCCGAGATCGGCCCCGACGCGGTGATCTTCCCCAACCTGCGCGGCCAACCGTTGTTCGATCTCCACTGGCGGAGGGACCTCTGGGACCAGGTGGGCATTGGAGACGGCACCGTTTGGGGGTCGCTGGGCTGGCAGCCCAGGGACTACCTCACCGCGAGCCTGCCGAACGTTCTTCTGGCGGTGGTCCCGCGCGCCCGGGCCGAGGGACTGGGCGTGCTGGTGAGCGCGGCGATAACCCACGAATGGGAGCGGATCGCCGCCGCCGTCTGGTCCTCCTGCGAGGCGGCCGGCCTCACCGCCGACGAGCCGGCCATCAACGCCGCCGGGCGCAAAGAGCGTTTCGATGCACAGATCCGGCGGTTCCCTTCTGTCTCCTGGGCAACCACCCCCTGGCCGAAAACGCCCAGGGAAGCGTTGGAGCTGGCAAAACGGTTCGCCCCGGAGATGCCGATTACCACCAGCCGGGAACGGGTCGCCACGCTCGAGAAGATGGCCGCCAGCAGCATGCGCAAGGAAGACCGGGACGGGCGCTTTTACGAAGGGGGCACGGGCGGCCCGAAGGACCGCCTCAGCAACCCCGCCCTCGCCTGGCCGGTACTGGTGGCGCTGAATGCCTGGGCACTGGATGCCATTCGCCAAACGCGCGCCTTCCAGGCCGCAGCCGAGGGGGGCTGGGCGAACGGCACCTCATGCCAGAAGGACGCGCTCACCGGCCGCGAGGAAGCGGTGGCGGGCGGGCGGGAGTGGTGCCGCCGGGCGGCGCTGCCGGGCGGCCATTGGCCGGCCCTCTTCAAGAAGGACGACTGGGTCGGCGCCATCACCCTGGTGAAGCGGGTCTGGCACACGGCCTACCTCCCGGAGCAAGGCGTTCCGGCCGACAGCCGCGAGATTTTCCCGATGCCGAACACCCGGGGGATCGCGGCTCACAAGCCGGAGGTGGACTGCGGCGAGGACGAGATCGGCGACGCGGTGCCGGACTACGAACGGCATTTCGCCGTGCTGGCCCTGGATGGGGATGAGATGGGGAAATGGGCCAGCGGCGAGAAGACCCCTGCCTATGCCACCCAGTTGGCGGACTACCACGGCCCGGGTGGCGAGCGGCAGGGGGCGAAGGTCTATTTCGAGGCCCCCGAGTTCAAGGGCTCCCCCGAGTTCGATGGCTTCCTCCAGCAGCAGCGCACGCTCACCCCGAGCTACCATTTGCAGTTCAGCGAGGCGCTCAACAACTTTGCCCTCCACTGCGCGCGCCCGGTGGTCGAGGCGTTTGCCGGCCGCCTGATCTACAGCGGTGGCGATGATGTGCTCGCGCTGCTCCCGGCGGACACCGCTCTCAATTGCGCCCAGGCTCTCCGCCTGGCCTTCCAAGGCTCCCCTGGCTTGGTTCCGTTTTTGGAACGGACGGCCACCCGGGCAACCGCCGGCTTCGAGTGCCCAAGTCCCGGATTCCTGGCCCGACTCGACCGGGCGGACGACACCGGCCGCCCGATCCCGTTTCTGGTGCCCGGCCCGGCGGCCGACGTCTCAGCAGGGATCGCGATTGCCCACTATAAAGCGCCGCTGCAAGACGCCGTCCGCGCGGCGCGCGCCGCGGAGAAACGGGCCAAGAGCAAGGAGGGGGGAGATCGGAGCGCGGTTGCGGTCACGCTCATGAAACGCTCCGGCGAGATCATCGAGTGGCACTGCAAGTGGGATGGCGGCGGCTTGGAGGCCCACCGGGAACTCGGCCGGGCGATCGAAGGGGGAGTCGTCTCCCGCCGGTTCCCCCACCGGCTGGTGGGGCTCCTCCAGCCCTACGTGGCCGGGGCAGGCGACACCGACACCCCCGAGCCGCCCGCCGGCAGCTTCGCGGCGGTGGTGGACGAGGTGATCGCGGCCGAGTTGGACCACACCGCCAGCCGCCAGCGCCGGCCGCAGGCCGCCATCGAGGACATCGAGCGGTTGGTTGAAGCCCTGCGGCGCTACTCCCAAGGCATTTCCGGCACCCAGGGCAAACTTTCGGGCCTGATTGGCCTCTGCCAGACGGCCGCTTTTGCCGCCCGCACTGCCGCCGACAAAAACGACTCTGGATCGCCCGCATGAACATCATTCTCCTCGAACCAACCGACGTCCTCTTCTTCCGCGACGGCCGCCCCATGGGCGGCGCGCTGGCGGGACACAGTGCCGCGTGGCCGCTGCCCGATGTCACCAACCACGCCCTGCACGCAGCCCTGCACCGCGCGGGGTTCGAGGGCACCCATCAGCACCGCCGCGGCCGGAGCGGGACCTATGGGGAACAGCGCGACCGGAGGTTCGGCTCCCTGCGCTCCGCGGGCCCGTACCCGGTTGTGGGGGGTGACCGATGGTTTTTCCCCCGCCCCGCCGACTCCGCCCCGGCCGCCAAACACTCGGTCGAGGTGACCTCACTTCCCGTCCTGGGGAGGTCCGGTGATCTGCCCGCGCTCTCCGACCGGGGCAGCCTGCCGAAACCCCTGCGGCATCCGGTGGGAGCCCTCGTTCCACCCTCCAAGGAGGGGGGTGGTGAACCTTGGATCAGCTCCCTCGCCTTCTCCCACTACCTGGGGGGCGGGCACTGCGCGGACGCTGGAGCGCCCGGCGCAACCGACTTCCTCAAGGACGCGGACGTCGCAGCCCTCGAGGCCAGACCTGGGATCGGGATCGATGACGAGACCGGGGTGGCCGGGCAGGGACTTGCGGAGGGCCAATACTACACCGCCCACCACCTCCGGCTGCGTGACGGCATCCGCCTCGGTGTCCTGGCGGCGGCGGAGGACAAAGGGTGGCTCGATTCGGGGCATCCCTCCGACCTCCTGGGCTCACTGTTCGGAACCCCGCGGACCTCCATCGTCGTGGGCGGCGAGCAGCGGGTGTGCAGCGCCGTCCGCCGTGACGCCCCCGATCCCCTTCCACTACCCTTGGGGTTGCGCGGGGAGAAAGACTTCCACCAGCTCCCGGATGGTCGTTTTGCCGTCAAATGGGTGCTGCTCAGTCCGGCGGTGTTTCCCCGGGTGGCGGCGTTTACCAAGGACGGCAAGCCGCAGACCGCGCATTGCGGTGGCTGGCTGCCCAACTGGGTTTCCGAGACC